>Ga0207975_100336_pt1 | contig 27564 bp, 28 predicted proteins | sample LakWasMe91_HOW11_2_FD_183913 | JGI IMG/M metagenome (GOLD analysis project Ga0207975, IMG submission 183913) | Freshwater sediment methanotrophic microbial communities from Lake Washington under simulated oxygen tension - Sediment Metagenome... | ecosystem: Environmental > Aquatic > Freshwater >...
AGACCTGTCTAAAGCATGGGCTTTCATTTTGGCATTATCTTAAGGATAGGCTGCTGGGCGAAAGTAACATTCCACCGCTATCCGATTTGATTCGGGCTGCCGCTACCTATGGATAATGAGAAGTTACGTAATTATCTTTGTGCGGCTGCTACATAATACCGTAATTAATTTTCAATCACAGGTGTATAACGCAACTCCTGTAACCCGTTAGGCAAGATACTACAAATGTTGAGCTATTGATAGAAGCCCGTTCAGGCGACTCTAAAGCACACCTACAAAATTCCTTGATTCCATACGCGTCATGCGTAAGCAAGCTTCTGAAAATGCAACGGAGTCAAATCTTGCATCGTTCAACTTCTTGCTCCCTGATCTTATGATTCTCACGCATCAAGTGGTCGTAGTACGTCATAGGCGGGCCATCAAGCTTATCTATTTCCTAATAAAAAGCACATCATCAAGATAATCCTGAAACACCGCATCGTAAGTCACAATATGCAGCTTCTCGTATTTGGCTTGGGCAATCAACAATCGATCGAACGGGTCTTTATGACGATCGCCCAGTTCGAGAACGGTTTGTGCATGGTAAGGCGTGATATTCAGCCATTGAAAACCTTGCGCTTCAATATCTTCGGCGATATGTTCCGAGGGCAAGGGCATTTTACCCAAGCCGTTTTTGATTGCCATTTCCCAGACCGTAACCGAACTGACCAATGCGCCTTCGGCCTGAATCCGCTCGATGATCGGGCGGTCCTTGATTTCGCCCATCAGCCAGTCGTAAACAATACAGGTATCAAGCAGCAGGCGCATTGTTGCTATCGGTGAATAATTGTTCTACTTCGGCGTTGGTTGCAGTCGAATTCCAGTCCGTCGAATAAGCGGCACGGTCTTTCCAGGCTCCGGGGGGAGCGACTTTGTTGGCTGTATATTTAACAAGTTTAGCGACGGGTACGCCGTTGCGGGCGATCACGACTTCTTCATCTCTCTCGGCGGCAACGATGAGGCTGGACAAGTTATTTTTGGCTTCGAGTATGTTGACTTGCATAGAGGACATCAGGGCTAAGTTGGCTAATGCTAGCCAACTTAATTGAGTCCGCCTTTATTGTCAAGAGAACGCTTCTTCTGTGGCGCTGTAGGCGCGGATAAATCCGCACCCACAAACGCTCACGAATTACCCTGATGCCTGACTCATCGCCCGAATGGCATCGGTGGTGACGGCTTGCCCGCCGACGCCCCATTGGCCCGAAGCGACATCCTCAATGATCACCCAGGTGACCGGCCTTAAGCCCTCGCCTTCTACGGATACGATCGCATCGGTGACTTTGCTGATGATTTCCTGTTTTTGTTGTAGCGATAAATAACCGCTGATCCCTTTGATTTGTACGAGTGGCATGGTGTTTCTCCTAATGGTTTAAAGCTGAGTTGAGCAGCCTGCCTGCTCAAACGAAACTTATGCCCTCTGGGTATAAGTTATGTATAAAGTTCAAGCGCACTGCTTGTTGCACAGAGCAGGCGCATCCCATGCCTCGGCTTGGAATTGACTGTCCAACGGCGCGTGAATGATATGATTGGCGTAGTTGCTGAGCGTTTTCATGGTTACGCCCAGCACCACTTCCAGAGCCTGCGAGCGGCTATAGCCTGCGCCGATAAAATTATCCAAGGCTATGCCGGTTACCATGCCCCGGTGTTTGACCACGGCGCTGGTGAAGTTTGCCAAGGCATCCAGCTTCTTGTCCGGCAACGGCTGTTGCTGACGTAATGCGTTGACAATAGCAGAATCGGCCTTGGCCCTATGCTTGGCAAGCATTGAATGGACGGCTACGCAGTAAATGCAATGGTTCTCGACGCTGGCGGCAAGCAGTACCACTTGTTGCTCGACCGGGGTCAGCGAGGTTTTCTCGAACAATGCGCCAATATCGAGATAGACCTGTAAAACCGTCGGCGATTCGGCGAAGCCGCCCAGCAAATTCGGCACAAAACCGAATTTTTGTTGTGCTCCTTCAAGCAGCGGCTGAGCTGCAAGAGGCGCATTTTGGATGGAATAAATGTTAAATTGGGACATACTCTATCTCCTGTTTTTTGGTTAATCTGAATAGGTTTTGTTATGCAAAGGCTTGCGCTAAATGGTCATTTCACGATCTCCGCAATTAAAAATTTCGACGGGGATAGGTTAAGCAATTCGGCTTGCCGAACCCATGCCCGTGACTCCGGGATTGTTGTCCGATTGTCCGGGAGATCGATGTGGATGCTTTAACTGCGCTGGTCAACGCACTGAACTTGCGCGCCAAACTGGTTTATTCCGGCGGCGTTTGCGGCCGCTGGCTGATGGATCACAATTCCGATACTTCGGTTTGGTTTCATTTGCTCAGCAAGGGTCAAGGCTGGGTGCATTCGCCGAGCCGGCAAACGCCGTTGCCACTGGAAAGCGGCGACTTGATCTTGTTCCTGCCGCACGCGCCAAAGCACTTTTTGTCATACAGCGCCGAGCATTTGCCTTGTGACGCTGCCGACACCCGCTTGACCGGCTGGGCGGGCGGCGAATCGGGATTTGTCTGCGGCGAAATTGAGCTGGCTACGCCCAGGTCATTATTGTGGCAGGCGCTGCCCGCCGAGATTGTGATCAAGAAAAATCAAGCCGGCGATATACTGGCCAAGCTGATCGAGCTGGTTATCAGCGAGGCTTCCGGTCAGCGTTTTGGCAGCGACTCGGTCGTGGAACGGTTATGCGACAGCCTTTTTGTGTTGGTGATCCGTTACTGTATTGAGGAAAATTTGGTCGGGGAGGGTGTGTTTGCGGCCATGCAGGACAGGCGGCTGGCAACCGTGTTGGGCTTGATTCATCAACAGCCTTGGCAACCTTGGACGGTTACCGAACTGTGTTCCAAAGCGGGATTATCCAAAACCGTGTTATCGGAAAAATTTGCCGCGTTGATCGGCAGTTCTCCGATTGAATACCTTAGCGCCTGGCGCTTGCAGATTGCGGCAGGCTGGCTGATGGAGCCGGGCATGAGTGTAGAGCGGGTGGCCGAGCGTTGCGGATACGATTCGGTACCGGCATTCAGCAAGGCGTTTAAGCGTTATTTCGGCAACTCGCCGGGGGCGTTTCGGCGTGGACGGGAAGCAAACGGCTGATAAATGGTGATTCCAATATCTATATCAACCTCGTGATCAAACCTCTTGTTCATAACTAGCGGCGGTGCGGCTTGATGATACGCCAGCCATGACGCAAGCCGCTGCTGACCAAAAAAAGCAGGACGAAGCCGCAAAAGACTAGCAGCCAATGGCCGTATATGCCCGGCAATTTGCCGCTATGCAGGGGATATAGCAGCATGGTCCAATGAGAGGATGGTGTTTTGAGTTTAAGCAGAGTTCCATTTTGCCCGTCTACGAACCCCCAGCTTCCGTCCAAGAAGCGAAAACGCCACGGCTGGTTCGCGGTGGCTGGAAAATAGATGCGCTCCAACGGAGAGTCGCGGTAACCATTAACCGCTGCATCGATCAATCTGGGCAATGGCAGCGTCGTTAGCTGCTGCGTGGACGTTGGCGTCACAATCGCTGGCGGCGGGTCCAGCCATTGCATCAAAGGCCCGGCAAAATTGAGCAGCGCCCCCAGTAAGGCCAGAACGGCAATGGGGCCGCCCAGCAGCAGCCCCGTTTGCCGGTGAATCGTTACTAATCCGGGGAAAAACTTTGCCCGGCGCCGCTGCCGTTTTGCCGTCGCACTGCGTCTATACCATAGCCAAAACCCCATTAGCCAAAGGAACAGCGTTCCTAAGCCGGCCATGCTAGCGGCGATCTTCCCTGGCAAGCCCAACACGCTGCCGCGGTGCAGTTCCCGCAGCCAATCCAATCCGTCCAAGTCGGCGGCATCCTTTGCCTCCAGGATGGCGGCTGTGCCGGGATCGACAAATACCAGCAGCGGTTCCGGCCCGGCCAGCCTGGCTCTTGCGCTATGCTCCGGAGCTGTCGGCAGGAACAGCGCCTCCAGGCGGCGCCGGGGATAGTGGCGCCGGACGGATTCGGCCAAGGTATCGGCATCGAGCGATCGATACACCGGGCTTGCCAGGCGATAGGGCGGCGCGGTGTAGCGCAGATCGTCATAGAAACTCAGCACGATGCCGCTGGCGGCAATGATTAGCAGGGGTAAGGCAATCGCTATCCCCAGGTAAAAATGGCCGAACCACAGTTTTTTGGCAACAGTCGCGCTCATGATGATGCCGGGGTTTTCCAGCTTTGCAGGTGCGTTTTGAATGCCCGGAAAGCGACGCCCCGGTCATCGCCGAGCAGGAAAGCATGAACGCCTTGCTGAAGCCAGTATTCCTTTTGCTCCGGCAGACGCGGCACGGCGCAAAACGGCACACCGTGTTTGCGGCAGGCATCGGCGATAGTTAGGATGGCGGCCTGCACGTCCGGATGCTGAGCTTGGCCGGGCACGCCGTAAGATTGGGACAGGTCGATTGCGCCTTCCAGCACCAGGTCAATGCCCGGCACGGAGACGATCGCGTCGATGTTTTCCACGCCGGCCCGGTCTTCGATCATGACCGCGACCAACAGCTCGGCGTTGGCCTGTTCGAAATAGCTCGGCAGATCCAGGCTGCCGAAGCCCGTGGTGCGGCCGCCGCTGATGCTGCGTTGGCCCAGCGGGTAATAGCGGCTGGCGCTGACGGCGGCTTCCGCTTCGGCGCGGCTTTGCACGTGAGGGACGACGATGCCTTGCGCGCCGCTGTCCAGGGCGCGCAAAATCGCACCGGCATCCATACCGGGCACGCGGACCAAGGCGGTAAGCCCTGCGCATTCGGCGGCCCGGATCATGTTTTCCAGGGTTTCCGGATTGGTGTTCACATGTTCCAGGTCCAGGATGACGAAGTCGTATCCGGCGTAACCGAGCATTTCCACCAGCAACGGAGACGGCATGGAATTCAGCAGCCCGTACACCACCTTGCCGCTGCTCAGGGCCTGTTTCAGTTTATTGGTTTGCAGCATGGGCCGGCTCCTGCGCAGATAGATAGATATGCTGCGGGTGTGGATGGCGCAGAAAATCGTGGTGGGAGATATGCCAGGCGTAGGCTCCAGCATAGGGGAACACCAGCAGGTCGCCGATCCGCAGCCGCTCCACCGGTGCGTCAGTGGCTAAAACGTCCTTGGGCGTGCAGAGCTGGCCTACCACGCTGATGCTGGACTGTTCCACGCCGGGCCGGGGAAACGGGTAGGGCCAGTGTTCGCGCGGCAATACGAAAAACGGATGGCTATGGCCTTGGGCGTAAGGCGTGCGGAAATGGTGGGTGCCGCCGCGGCCGACCGCAAAATGGCGGCCGAAGCATTGTTTGATGTCCAACACCTGCATCACGTAATAGCCGCAGGCCGCAGTCAGGTAACGGCCCGGTTCGAAACGGATGCGCCAGTCCTCCATGTTTTCGCTTTTTATCAATGTTGCGAGTCCGCTGCTGAATGCCTTCCAGTCGAATTGCCGCTCAGGCTCGCGGTAATTGATGCCGATGCCGCCGCCTGCGTTGAGGTGGTTAACGGTCAGCCCGAATTGCTCCCGCCATTGCCGCGCCTGGCGGAAGTAACGCGCAAGCAAGTCCAGATGAGCGTTGGCGTCCAATTGGTGGGACATCAGGTGGAAGTGGAAACCGTGTAAACGGATTTCCGGATGCCGCGCCAGCCATGACAGGCATTCGGGCAATTGGCCGGAATCGATACCGAACGGGGTGGCCCGGCCGCCCATGGTCAAGGTGGTGGTCGGCACGCCGTCCAAAGCCAGGTTGATACGCACCAGCACATCGGCTTGGCGATTTGCGTTTCGGGCCAGCCAAGCCAGCCGCCGCAATTCGCCCAGGCTTTCAACGTGCAGCAATTCCACGCCTTGCTCCAAGGCGGAGGCCAGCTCCGTATCCAGCTTGCCGGGACCGCCGAAAATCACCGGCGTATCCGGGAAATGGCTGCGTACCCACTCCAGTTCGCCGCCGGATGCGACCTCGAAACCGTGCACATGCGGCGCAAGGGTTTGCAGAATCGGTAGGTCGGAATTCGCCTTGACCGCATAAAAGAGTTCGCAGTTGTCCGGCAGCGTAGCGACCAAATCGGCAGCGTGCTTAGCCAATGCCTCCAAGTCATAGATATAGGCGCATAGAGGCTCATCGGTGCAGGCGAGATGAACGGCTTCCGTCACTCGTGCTAACGATCGGTTCATATTACGCATCTCCCGGGTAAGCCAACGGGCTGGGCAATGGAATATAGGTGGAATCGCGATCCGGGCGCTTGTAAAAGCGGTTGATCAGGTTGGCCTTGGCGGGGAAGGGCGCACCTGCGAGCAGGGCATTGATGCGCCGCGCCGCATTCGGATTGCCGTGCTGTATCAGGTAATGGCGCAACTGGTGGCCGACGATACGCCACAGACGCGGTTCCAGGGAAGGGCGCAAGACGCTCAATTGCGCCACCGCCTCGCAGAAATTGTTGACCAGCAGACAGTAGGCGATGCGGTTCCAGCCTTGATCCTCGCTATAAAACAGCGCTTGCCGCACCCTAGCGTCGACATTGTCGAGCGGAACCGCGTTGAATCGTCCGGCTACCAGTTTGACGCCCTCGAAATCGCGCAGCCAGACGTGGCTGGGCCAGTCATGGGTCAAGCCGATCAGCACGTTTTGCAAGTGCGGTTCGAACACGATGCCGTGATCGAAAAAGCAGTGCAGCACCGGCGGCAACAGTTGTTCGACATAAGCCGAGAACCAGTCTTCCGCTACCCTATCCCACGGCGAAGCTTGTCTTCGCGCCAACCGGGCGATAATGTCCGCCAGCCGTGCCTGGCCCCGGGTGTGATTGCCGAACAGGGAACCGGTCAGTAGCGGCGTCGTTGCGGCTATGTCTGCCGGGTCCAATCCCTGGCGCAGGATCAGGCCGAAACCTTCAGCCGCTTCTTGCTCGGCTGGAGATTCATCGCCGCCCAGGCGTATAGAGGCGTAGGCTGGTTCCTCCAGTATCCGCAGGCTGGGGAATTGCGCGGCCAGGCGCGGTCCGACGGTCCGCATGATACGGGTGACTTGCAGCGCTCCGTCCAGCTCGTAAATGGCGTTCTTGCGCACGCAATTGGTGATGCGTACATGCAGTGAACATTTGTAAAAATAGGGATTGTCCGGGTGGAACAAGGTGCGTATCGACGAGGTGGCGAAATAAGCCGGTCCCTGCGGACCCAAGTCGCGCAGCCGGTCCTGTTCGAGAGCCGCCTGTATGGCCGGGCGCGACAGCAAGTAGCGCGCTTGCCAGGGATGCGCCGGCAGCAGCGCGAAATCGTCGTCCGCTTGCAGGGCGGCGGGCGCTTGGGCGGCCAGCAGGGCATCGGCGGATTCCGGCAGCAGCGATTGCTGGACCCAGTGTTCGCGGCGCACCGCGAAATAATGCAGCGGGAAGCTGGCGCGCAACTCCGGGGCGTAGCGTTGCAGATCCGCAGCCGAAAAACCTTGGCGGCTCTTCGGTGCCGGATGGAACGGGTGGCCGAATGCCAGCGACTGTTCGGAATCGAGATAGGCGGCCAAGGCTTTTTGGGGTGCTGCCGGTTGCGGTGCAGCCAGAATAGCGCCGGTCACCGCGACGCTGTCGCGGATTTGCTCCAGCAGTTCTTGATTGAACGGGACATCGTTTTGGCTGGCCAAATCGCGCAGCAGCAGCGTGGCCAAGGTGCGCCAGTCCAACGGAGCCCAAGGCCGTCCCGGCGATTTGTGGTAGAAAGGCGAGCGATAGCGGTAATTGCCGGTAGCCGAAGCTTGGTCGACCGCCACTAACAGCCGTTCCCCGCTGTGCGGCAACAGGATGTGCATGGCTTTTCCTCCGCCTTGCCCCAGCGCCGCTCGTAGCGCCATAGGCCAATCGCCCTGGCCGAACAACGGGCCGATGCCGATTTGCCCGGCCGGTCCGGCGACTTCTCGGCAATAGCAATTGAGCAAGGTCTCCAGGCTGCGCTGGCCGGCTTGATCCTCGGCCGAGCACGTTTGGTAAAAAGTTTGCAGTGCTTGATGTCTCATCATTTGTCTCCAGAAGTCAGATATTTTCGGTGCGAGGGCGGCAACAGCTTGCAATTGCCAGCCAAGCGGCGGCCGCGGTCATAATCCCGGCGCCGAGTAAAAAAGGTGCCTGCGGGCCGAAACCGTCGACCATGGCTCCAGCGGCCAGACCGGCGGCTACTGCGCCCCATTTCGAGCCGCTTTCCAGCCAGCCGAAAGTGCGTCCGGCATTGCTTTCGTGAATCAACGCCGCCATCAGCGCATGCAGCGCAATAAAGCCGCCGGTCATGGCCAATCCCATCAATGTCCGCCACAGGATCAACCCTGTCAGGCTTTGCGTTTGGGCCTGGCCGAACAGGGCGACGGCCATTAACAGGAACATCCCTGCCAGCCCGGCCGTCGATACCCGTTGCCCGAAACGGCCGGTCAAGACGCCGGCCGTCGCCAGGTAAAGCAGGTTGGGTACGCCGAACAGCAGGCCGGCCAGTTCGACGGAGACCGATCCCAAGCCTTGGGCATAAGGGATGAAGTAGGGAAAAGTGGCGACGGTCGCGAAAACGAAAGCAAATTGCAGTAGGTAAACATCGTTTGCCGGCAGCAGCGGACGGCCTGCGGCGGTGCTTTTCGGCCGATAGTCGTCGCCTGCTGTTTTCGTTGGTTCCGGCAATAGCCACAGCAGCAAGGCCGCAGCCAGCGGCAATAAGGCCAGATAGCGGTAAAGCTCTATCGGCGAAACCGAAGCGGCGAACAAGCCCAACACGGCGGGCGCGACCACCAGCGCGGCGCGTGCGGAGCCTTGCATCAAGGTCAGGCTGCGGGCCAGGGCGGGACCGCTGGACATGGTCGCCAGGTAAGCATTGGAAGCGGCGAAGGTACCGCCCAGCATTCCCTGCAAAGCCAAAGCCAGAAAGAACAGTCCGGTGTCATTGCTAAAGCCCGCCAGCAGGAAACTCGCCGACAGCCCCAGTTGCGCGCGCAGCAATGAGACTTTTTTGCCGATGCGGTCGGCAAACAGACCCCACCAGGGACTGGACAGCGCCGTGAAAAACGTCGGAACGACGTAAAACCAGCCGACCAGGTAAGTGTTGCTGTTATGCAGCGACTGGCTGAGTATCAGCGCGAAAAACGGCGGCATGCCGAGCGCGGCGAACGCGGCGATAAAATGGCAAAACATGACCACCATCACCATGCGGCGTTCAGCGGCCGTCACAAGCCCTCCTTCAGGAAGTTAGGCCCGCTTTTGCCGTAGAACTTGTTGACGTCGGTAGCGCTGGTTGCGGATTTGGGTTTCAGGCTGGCCGCGGTCAGCAGGTATTTGACATATTGCCGGTCGTCTTCCAGCAGGATGCGGCGGGCCAAAGCGGTGTCTTCCCCTTGCCCGGCCAGTTCCGTCAGCAGCGCCGCTATCTTGTCGCGCACATAGCCGTAGAGTTGCCTGCGGGTCAAGTGGCCAAGCCCTGCCAATCCTTCGATTAGAACGGCGATATTGAGCTGCAGGGTGATGGTGGTGAACATCTGCGCCAGCGGCAATTCGTCGTCCACTACGATGCGGCGGTCAAGCAAGCCGTCGACAAACCCGGCCAGTGACGGCCAACGGGCGGCGAGGTACGAGCCATGGATGCGCGGCGCGTCGTTATCCTTCAGCAACAAGCGCAAGGCCGGAGTCCCGGCGCCGAGCACCAGCATGGTATTTTGCTGGTTGGATTCCAGCGCGATGCCGTAACGCAGCCACAAAACCAGGTGAGTGCGTAAGGTCGTTTCCAGATAAGCGTCGAGAAAATCCTCCAGCCGGCCGACAAAAAAACGTTGCGCCAGTTCTTCGGCCACCAACAAGCCTTGCGGCGTGGCCGCTAGCAGGCCCGCAACCGGCACCACGGTGGCTTGCTCCAGTCCCGCCGGATAACGGCGCAGAATGTAACCCAGCTCGGGCAGGTGGTTGATATGAGCGCCGATGCTTTCATCGGTCAGCAGCAAGCGGCCTGAGATGTCCGCGTCCTGCGCCGCTATCCGGCCGAGAAGGCTTTGCACGGCATGGCCGTCGGCGATGGTGCTGGGTTTGATGGTGCGTATGTTCTTGCCGCCCAAGGTACGGATGGCCATCGGCAGTTTGATGTGCAGCCCCGGCTTGCCTTGCACCGCCAAGGTCCGTACCGACAAGGTCGGCAGCACGTCCAGATGGGTTTTTGGCGCCAGCAGGAGTCTGCCTTGCAAGCCGTTTGCCACCGCCAGCGCATCCAGCATTTGCTGCGTAAACAACGGATGAACAGGCAACAGCGCGTGGCTGTCGCTCAACCGGCCGTCGAGCCCGACGTCTGCAAAGTCGGGACGGAGATCTTGTAGGTTGCCCGCAACCTCCGGCCCGAAATGAATAGCTTTGGCTACCGCGACCCAACGCAACTGAAAAGGCCGTTGGAATTCCGGAGCGTATAAGGCGAGATCGTCCGGTGAAAGACCCAGTTTGGCGCGCGCCGTGGGATATAAGGGGTGATCGAGAAACGCGGCCAGACGCTCGTAGTGCAACTGCCGTTCTTGCCAGAGCGAGCTAGGCTGTATATCTTGGCCGCTATGCTGCACTTCGACGAAATAGCGCTGCCGCTCTTTTGCGCACAAGACGCCGTGCTCGACGGCGGTCAGGCATTCCAAGGCGTAGTTTTCAAAGTCAGCTGCCGAGGCCTGGTCCAGTCCTTGCCGGAACAGCGCGAGAATGACGCTTATGTCGTCCAGCCGACTATAGCCGCTAGTGCTTTGCCAAACCAGCGGAAGATCGTATAACGTCCATTCCTGCATGAAGCTGCAAGGTTGAACCGGAATCCACAGGCAGCCGTCGCCGAGATGCTCGACGGCAAGCCAGTGGCTGGGCCGCACCGGGGGATCGGACCATGGCGCGTCGGCCGCAGCAACAATTTTCCCCCGGCTTACCGTTTCCCGCACATCTTCCCGCAACAGCGCATCGACGACACGCCGGCAGATATAGTCCTGCTGGTGTTTGTCCGCGACTCCGTGCTGTACGCTCATCAACGGATCTCCCAGGCCAAGTCGGCGCGGGCTTGCGCCAGGGCTTGATGCACCGCATCCGCATCGGTGCCGACGCCGGTCAGGACGCCCAGGTAATCCTTATTGGAATGCGTGATCATTATGGATTCACCGGCCTGGCGCAAGACGCGGAGCCCGATGTCTACGGTTCCGCCGCGATGGCTGAACGGCGTGGGGGCGCTGATGATTTGGCCGTCCGTAGCGGGCGTCAGATAGCGTATCGCGGCCGCGCGCGGCGTCAACGGCAAGGCCGACAGCGGTTCGCCCAAGTGCAGCCGCAACACGGTTTCGAACAGCGGGATGCCCAGCGTCTGCTCCAGCAGGAAATCGCGCCGGTCGCCGATACAGCGGTAGTTGATTTCAATCAGGCGCGGTCCTTGAGCGGTCAATACGAATTCGGTATGGCAGGCGCCGAAGCCGACGCCGAAAAGGACGATCTGGTTCAGTACCTCCTGCTGCTTCGCCAGCTCGCTGCTCCAATCGGCTTCCAGTTCGACGAAGTGCGGCGGCGCGGACAGCCGAACATGAAATCCGCCCAGGGCTTGCAATCCTTTGCCGTCGCCCAATGTTTCCAGGGTGCATAAAGGGCCTTCGAGGTATTCTTCCAATAGCATGACTTGGCCGGGCCGCGTTTGCCAAACCGACTGGCAGTGGGCGGCGAGTTCGGCGTCATCCCGCGCCAAACCGACTTCCTGGCTGGCGACCCCTTCGCGCGGTTTGACCACGCATGGGAAGCCTACGTCGGCTGCGGCCTGTGTCAAACTTTCCGACTCCGCTGCTACCGCGTACCGTATCGTTTCGATGCCTTGCTCGCTCAGGTAGCTGCGCATTTCCGCCTTGTTTTTGGCGCGGTATGCCACCTGCCAGTTTTTGCCGGGCAGCCTGAAATACTCGGCGACAATCGCAGTGCTGGTTTGCAGGTGATCGCTGTTGGAAAAAATCGCCGCCGGTTTTTGCCCGCGCCGGCTGATCGCTTCAATTACCGCTAACGGATTAAATACATCGCACGCGATGATGGCTTCCGGATAAGCCGACAGCCCGCTTTGGCTAAAGCGCTGTCGGTGCGCTTCGGCCTGGTCGGTCAACAGCACCGGCGACAGGCCGAGGTTCCGCGCCGCCGGCAGAAAACCGTCGTTGACCGATTCGGTCGGGACATGAGTGAGTAGAATCAATTCTTGGTTATGCATGATTTTTCCTTAGGCAACTTGCAATAAATAAAATTAAATACAAGGGAACACGGATGGCACGGAGTAGGCAGATAAACACCGATAAAATTAACAAATTTAAAATCCGTTTAAATCCGTCCAATCAGTGTCGCCTCGGCAACTGCTCCTGCGTTGCTCTACCTCCTGCATCCATGCAGTCGTAGAGGCGTCTACTTTTGGTATCCGTGTTCCATTTTTCTAGTTGCTGAGTAGTTAAGATTGTCGGATGTGGCGGTTTATTTTTTGCGCGTTACCTATAGATCCATTTGAACGCTGAGCATTACCGAACGTCCCGGTCCCGGCATTCGGCCCAGGCTGGTATCCACGCCGCGGAAGTAGTAATCCTGATTGAACAGGTTGTTGCCGCCAAGGCCGACCCGCATGTTGGCTTTGTCGACCCGGAAATCTTTAGTGATTTGGGCATTCCACAGCCAATAGCCCGGTATCTTGCCTTTATCGCCGATGGCGTTTTCCAGCATGGTGTTGGCCGCATCGGTATAGGCGGAACTCAGGTACGAACCGTTGATGTTGAAATTGACGGTGTTGATGCGGTAATTGCCTTGCAGGCTGATTTGATGGTGCGAGCTGAACGGCACTTCATTGTTCTTAAACGCGACTTGCGTCGTGCCATTGAACAGGTTATTCAACTGCTCGGCGTCCACATAGGTGTAGCCGGCTTTGAGATCGAGGCCGGACAGGAATGATGGACGCCAGTCCAGTTCGGTTTCGTAGCCTTGATGCTGGGCTTGGCCGAGGTTACGGAATTTGGTGGTGCCGCTTTCCACGACGCCGACGATTTGATTGTCGAAGTCGAAACGGAAATAACTGAATGTGGCGTCGAGTTCCGATAGCGGCGACACACGCAGACCGGCTTCGTAATTCCAGGCTTTTTCCACGCCGGTATCGCCTCCCAGGGTGATTTGGGTGAATTGCACCGGCTGTAAGGATTTATGGACATTACCGAACAGGAATATTTTATCCGGCCACAGCTTGACGCCTACGTCGACGCCGGGCAGCAATTCGTTGCTGCGACTGTCGACGACTACGCCGGTCAACTGGTTGTGGCTGGATTGGTCGATCCATTCCGAACGTAAGCCCGGCGTGACGCTAAGGCGCTCATTCCACACGCTTAAGGTATCGCTGGCATAGAGTGCAAAGGCGTCGGTGCCGAAGTGGAAGTTCTGGGCGTTGAGGACGCTGCCGGTGCTCAGGCGGGTTCGGTCAACGCCTTGGTCGACGGCTTCGCTGACGTAACGTCCGCCCAAGGTGAATTTATGGTCTAGCCAGCCGGTTTTGGCGCCTACGGTAAGACGCGGTTCGGTACCGTAAACGGTGAAAGTGCGCGGGCTGGTTTGCACGCCGTTCGACACGATGGACGGGTCAAGGTTACAAGAAGTCGCGGCAGCATTGAGCTGACAGCCGACGGTGAACTCCCTGTCGCTAGTGTGGGCAAAATTGGTCCAGTTGAATTCCGTCGGGCTGCCGAAAAGGTCGAAGTTTTGGTTGTAGACTAAATGCCCCCGTACCGTATCGCCCTGGAATTTGTCGTACGGCCGCTGCGACTGGAAACGGTCCTGATTGTAGGCTTGGGGCGACAGGCTGCCGGGTAGTTGGGTGTCGGTATTGTAATACTGCAATCCGGCCTTGATGTCGGCGTTGTCGGTAACGAACCAGTGCGCGTCCAGCGACATGTTTTCCACTTCCGTGTCCGAATGGGCGCGAGACGAATCGCCCATCACCGTGTTGGCCTGGAATTGCAGGCCCAGCCTGTCGTTGACGAAGCCGCCTGCGCGCAGGTAGCTGTCGGTCAGCACGTTGCCGGTTTCGGTGGAAATGGTTAGCGCTTCTCTGATGGTGGCGCTGAATTTATCCTGGATCGGTTTGCTGATGAAATTGATCACGCCGCCGACATTATTCGGCCCGTAGCGCACGGCTGCCCCGCCGCGTGCAACATCGACTCTATCTACGGTTTGCATGGTCAGCGGGAACATCGACAAGCCTGTTTGTCCATACGGCGCCAGGGCGATAGGAATGCCATCGACCAGCACCAGGGTGCGCGCGCTGCGTCTGGGGTCCAGTCCGCGCACGCCGATATTCGGCAGAATGCCGGTACCGGTTTCATCCTGGGCGCGGACACCCGGTACCAGACGTAAAGCATCTTCCAGAGTGCGGGCGCCGGCTTGTTGCAATTCGGTGTCGGTGACCACGGAGCGTCCCCCTGGATAGGTACGAACGCTGTCTTTGGTCGGCGGTCCCAGCCAGTCACCTTTGACCGTGATTTCTTCCAATATGGCAGTGTCTTTGTTTGGCTCTGCCGCGGCTAGCGGCAATGAGGCCAGATAGGCACTACCGGCTAAGGTGATGGCCATGCGAGTGGTCACGCGTTTCATGATAAGGCTCCTTGATAACTCAGTTATTGTTCGTATAGAGAAAAGGGATGTTTCAACACATGAATCACGACGATATAACTAACTTTTAGGATGTCATGAATCAGGCGAAAGTGTTAAGTGCAAATAACTTTAACGCTAATGAGAATGATTGTCAATTAGATCGATTAAGGAGTTTTATTTTTTCGCCTAAGTGCAGGTAGAGTCTCGTAGGGTACGCGGGAGGTAGAGCAATGCATGGAGCAATTGCCGGGAGCGACGCATGGAGCGGTTGCCGAATATCCGGCTGGGATTCTGCCGCGCTGATTCTTGACGGCAGCGCGAGGCCGCAAAAGACTGGCCGTATTTGCGGTTGTGCAGGAGATACAACTACGCGTCCGGCACTTGTAGCTGGAAATTCATTGGCGTCGTTAACAATTATTCTCATTCTCATATAATTTATTCCAAGATTTCTTTTGGAGCACAAGATTATGTTAAACAATCCGCTTTCCGAATCGCCCGATCTCGCCGAGGTTAATGATCCCCTGTTGGCATATCTTGATCAGCAGGTAACCGGTTATGCTCGGTCACTCAATCAGGGTGAGGCAGTGGAAATAGTCCGTTGTTTAGAAATGCTTGCAACCAGTTTGGGCGTTACCTCGCCTCTGTTGTGCGAGGTTGGACAGCAGTTATCTAATATCTGGCAGAAAAACGTTTTCGAAGCGCCGGCGGCAGAACAACCGGAACGGCCGGTTCCGGCAGCCTGTTATCTGATGGGGCTTGCCGAGAGTGAATATTGTTCGGTTACCCGCTGCGCTGACAGGGATATGATTTACGTACAATTGAGCTCATTCGACGTACGGTTTCCGGTTGCGGTTTTTCGCTCGATTTGCAAGACGTTTATGGATGCGGAAAGTCGGCTTGAATACCGTACTGCAAGGGATTTTTCCCGTTCCCGCGCTCTAGGTGGGCGTGTGGAAACGGGGGGCGACAACTGTTCTTCCTTTGATAATTAAAGAGTAGGCGTAAATGGTTCGAGAACAAAGCAAATGATGTGCGGTTTTTGAAACAGTGCATGGATCATACGAACAATTTTTTTGCACCCGATTGCATAGCGGGTTCGGAGAAAGGAGGCCGGCAAAACAGGCCGGCAGCGGCGGGAATAGCAAGGATGTTTTAGGGGTGTAATAGATTCCCGTTACACCATGGATTGATCAGAGTGCCCATACACAGGTTTCCATAAGCCTCTTGCGAAGCCTCAAAAGGCGTATAAAACGGGCAAAAAACTCACCATTGCAGCAGGGACGCTTTGCAGGGCGGACACCCATTGGGTGTCCGCCTGTTTTCTACCGGGTTGTGTAATCCGCAGTTTGGGACTGCACAGAGAAACACCATTAACAGTTTATAAGCAGGAGAAAAATATGAACATGCGTTATGTCATTAGAATTTTTATCATGACGGTTTTTGCAATAGCGGCAGGATTTTCATCTGCGGCGCAGGCGGCGGTAAGAGAGTACTGGGTTGCCGCGGAAAAAACCGAATGGAATTATGCGCCTTCAGGCAAAAACCAGATCAATCCGGAAGACGGTCTCGGCGTGTGGGGGCGAAAAGTGCTCTATACCAAATACCGCTATATCGGTTACACCGACGGCAGTTGGTCGACACCCCTGCCGCAGCCGGAATCGATGGGAATATTGGGTCCGCAGCTGCAAGCAGTGGTGGGCGATACCATCAAGGTCAATTTTCTGAATAAAACCGACCGGCCGCTTTCCATGCATCCGCACGGCGTGCTTTATGACAAGGACAACGAAGGGGCGGACATGGACGGCGCCGGGGCGAGTGTGCGGCCGAATGAATCTTTTGCCTATACCTGGGGTGTGGACGAAGACGCCGGCCCCGGTCCCGGTCCGAATGATCCTTCGTCCATTGTCTGGCTTTATCACTCCCACGTCATGGCGGAAGAAGAAATCAACCTCGGCCTGATCGGTACTCTTGTGGTTACCCGTAAAGGCATGGAGCGTTCTGAGACCGATCCTGCGCCTAAAGACGTAGACCAGGAGTTCACCTCCCTGTTCATGATTTTTAACGAAGAGAACGACAAGGAAAAAGGACTGAAACATTCCATCAATGGCCGCTTTTTCGGCAATCTCGAAGGCTATGAAACCCAGATAGGTAAACGCGTGCGCTGGCACCTCGTCGCCCTGGGCAATGAGGTGGACAACCATACCGTACATTGGCATGGGCAGACGGTGCTCGATCATGGACGCCGGACCGATGTGGTCGAAGTGCTGCCCGCCAGCATGACCTCGGTCACCATGATTCCCCGTTCGGTCGGCGACTGGCTGCTGCATTGCCACGTCAACGATCACATGATGGCCGGGATGTATACCCGATGGCACGTCAGCCCTTAAATACCGATGGCTAACCGCATTGCAGACAGGCAGGGAGGTCGGTTTGCACTGATATTCAACACGGGCACGAATTGCGGCTTTTGTCTCTCTTCGGGTGATGGCTTTCAAAAAAGCGCAAATCGTGACCGTCCGCAGTATATCGTCGCCTTCAGCGAGGCGGCAGCCCTGTGTCCGTACAATATCTTGGCGCGGCAGGCGATGGAGACGATCAGCAAGGTCGGGTTTGTGGTACCGTTACGACCCGGCAACGCATGTATACCGGTTGATGAAGGCCGGAATCGAATAGGTTCTTAATATTACCGTTGTAAATTGAGGTTAAACACTGATTAGACGGGTTGAAACGAATTTGATATTCGCGGTAGAGACATAATATTTTGCGTCTCTACCGCATTTATCAGTGATTATCAGCCAATGACGGGCGCTTGATGGCAAAAGGCGGCCATGTTGAAGTCCAGGTTTTTCGCCTTGTGCCTTTTGCCCTTCGCCTGGTTTTCAATACCGGCTTCGTGATGAATATGTTGCCTGTTAAAACAGCCTGGGGAAACACCACGCCGCAGCCCCATACAAAACCACCGCCAGAAAGATCAACACGGTAAAGCCGAACTGCATCGCAATCAGGGTTGCCAGTATGGCGCTGATCACCGAGGCGCAGCCGTTAATGCCCCATGCCCAAGGGATCAATGCCGGGGTGGTTTGGCTGATGTTAGCCAGCGCCATCGGAAACGGCATGCCCATGCAAAAACCCAGAGGCGCTATCAAAATTATTGAAAACAGGTAGCGGCTCAGGCTCCCTGTTTTCAATAAAAAATCGGTGATCGATTCAAAGCCCAGGCTATAACCGATGCTGAGCAATGCGATAGCCGCCATCGGCAGCATAAACGCCGATTTTTCAGTCCTGCTCGACAGCTTGGTCGAGAAATAACTGCCGGTACCGGCGGATAATAAAAAGGTACTCAACACCACGGTAATGGCATAAAGCGGATGATGCAGAATCAGGATAAATTTCTGGATAAAGGCGATTTCAATGAACAAGAATGCCAAACCCAGGCAGAAAAAATACACGAGTATGCGCAGATGGCTTCCCGATCCCGGTTCGATGCCCAACTTGCTTTTCCAAAGCCACAGCGGCAACGCTATCAATAACAGGCTGGCGAGCATCGCTTGGACCAAAGCCGCGATTAACAATAAATGGCCGCTTTCCAGCAAGAAGCTTCCGCCGGTACCCAATAACGATAAAATCTCGGGCAGGGTTCGCCATTTAAAAAAATGAAACAGGTAGGGCCGGTCATCTGTCGCAGGCTCTATATTGAACTTATAAGCATCAATAAACGCCCGGCTTTGGTCGCCCAATAAAGCCACCGCCGCCTCGTACAGGTAAGGCTGCTGCTGGATATTGAAGCGATTGACTTCCGACTCTGAGATGCCGGGATAATAAACCAAATCGAAGCTGCGTTCGTTGCAGAACTGTTTTAACCGGCTGATTTCCTCGGCGGATATATTGCCGTTTTTTACCAGTAAGGTACTGGTTTGCCAGCCGCGTATCATGATTATCTGTTGGCCGGGCTGCCTGACATTGGCGTCTTTAAGCGCGTTAATAACCGTAGCCAACAGTTTGGGTTCATCGCGCGGCGGAATTTTAATCCAGCGGGTAATGCTGAGGTAACCGTTTGCGCTGACATGGCGCAGATATTCCTGTATGGCCTGTTCGGTATAAAGGTAGTTTTCAGCCATCGAATAAAGACCCGCCGCCGATGCGCCAAACGCATCCAGCAATGAAATATTGATCAGATCATAGGATTTTTTCGTTGCTGCAAGGTAGCCTCGGGCCTCATCAATATGGACGTTTACATGGGGGTTGGAATACAGATAACCGGCAAAATCGGCATATTTTTTCTGAACCAGATCGATGATTTGGGGGTTCAGTTCAACGGCATCGATGTGCTTAATGGCGTGATAGTTGGCCTGTAAAATATCGCTGCCGGTACCGGCTCCGAGAATGAGTACATCCGTTAACTGTTTGAGGTGATAGGGCAGGGCCGACGTGGTTTGATCCAGATAGCTGAACGTTTCAGGCTTGCCGCTATAACGGGTGATTGCAGTTATATTGTCGGCATCGGTAAACACGGCAAGCTGCTCCGGCGGTTCTGTCGTAGCATTAAGGCTCAAACCGGGTACATGGCGCAGCGGGGTAATCCCGCTTTTTACGACGCTGATCAAACCCAGCGGACTGGAATACCGGTCTATGATTTTTGTGCCGGGCACTTGCAGCAATTGGTTCAGGCTTTTATACGGCGAAACCTTCAGCGTCATCCAGCCGGTTGGGGTGAAAATAACCGCCAGCCCGATGATAACGGACGCGATAGTCCAGTGTTTTGGGGCGTTAAAGGTATAGCTCGACACCAGCAAGGTGGCGAGCAGTCCCGACAGCATTAACACGGTGAGTATCTTTTCGGGAAACACGATGGACAGCAGCAAAATAATACCGACACTACCCAGGCCCGCGCCAAACAGATCGGCTGCATAGATTGAAGATACTTGGTTCTTGTAGTGGTAAAGGGACAGGCCGACCACATTGGCCGCGAAAAAGAAGGGTAACGCCAAAATCAGGTAAATACCGCATAAATACAACAACTGCACGGGCGTCCATAGCATTTCCGCCGGATTAAACGGGATTTGCTGGGCCAGCAAAAAACAGGCGGGCGCAAAAAGGCTGAACAGCAGCATATTGGTCATGATCGCAGCCGGGAAGTGTTGCGCTAACCGGTCGCGGTTCAGCGCCAGGAACACGCCGCTGACGCCGTAGCCCAACAGCGCCAGGCTGATCATCATGTAAGCGAAATGATGCCATTGGATAATCGAAAACAGGCGCATCAATAAAATTTCATAGGCCAGGGCGGACGCCGAAATAATGGCGACAGCGGCCAACAGCGATAAACGCGGCTTCATCGGCATTTTCCAGTCAATGCTTGCCGGTGAGCGGGACGAAACTGACCGGCAGGATTTGGCGGGTGGTGACTTTTCCGTCAGCATCTTTAGTCACCAAAACCAGGTATTGCGTCATAAACTGAGCGCCGACCGGGATGATCATGCGACCACCGGGTTTAAGCTGTTTAATCAGCGGCGGCGGTATATGGCTGGCAACGGCGGTAACGACAATGCCGTCAAAAGGCGCGGCTTCTTCCCAGCCGTAATAACCGTCGCCGATGCGGGTATGAACGGCGTCATAACCGGTTCGTTTAAGGTTTTCTGCGGCCTGTTTAGCCAGCGGTTCAACAATTTCCAGGGTGTAGACGCTATCAACCAGTTCGGCGAGAATAGCCGCCTGGTACCCGGAACCGGTGCCGACTTCCAGAACCCGGTCGGTTTTTTTCAGCTTAAGCAGGTCGGTCATGACCGCGACGATATAAGGCTGGGAAATAGTCTGGCCATGACCGATAGGGAGCGGCCTGTTTGCGTAGGCATAGGGACGCTCAGTATCGCGGACGAATTCATGTCTCGGTACCTTGAGCAGCGCATCGATAACCCGCTCATCGAGCGCTTCCTGATTCAGGAAATCGCCGGTCTCCTTCACCTCGGCCTTGATGATCTCGACCAACGCATAGCGTTGCCGGTGAAAATCATCTTCAGCGATCACATGGGAGGAAAACAACAGCAAAATAATGCCGATGACCACCAGCCAAAAAATAAGATGTTTTACTCTTCTCATATTCACAACCTCCTGATTTTACCGCGCAAAAATCGGCTGTAGCGATGGAGTTTAAACTAATGAAAAGTTGTTTGTCTGTAGGTCTTTTCTACAATTGCCAGCCGATCGGGATAGGTTTATGGTTTAAGAGCGGACACGAATTTGTAAGGGCTGGTTTCCAATCTTGGGATTGGCGATCAGTAAACCGGCAATCCTAATTTTATTTTTGAGGTGATTAATGAATTCAATCAAGCAGCCTATTTTTATCCGCCTAATTTATTTGGTTTTCAGCATCTTTTTTACTACAGCCGTCCTGGCTGAAGGAGAGCAACACATGACCTTGATCCTCAAATCACCGGACTTTGCCCATCAGGGAGAAATTCCCAAAGTTTTTACCTGTGACGGCAACGACCGCTGCGAGACAGGAGTCGAGTAGTCCCCAGAAGCGATAGCGCATGTGTTTTCACGAAGCGCTTTTTGCGTAGTGAAAATGCAGGCTTTCCGACATCGCGTCGAGTCATTGCGAGAATGATGTTGGATACCCCTTGCTGGGTATCCAACGAATGAAGCAGGACGGCTGGGGCAGCCGCAGGCATTAGCGGTCGCGTAGCTTTTGCCGCTTGTTGGGCAGGGATGCCCATAAAAGCTTTCGCAAAAATAGCGACTCCCCGAAGTTCGCCCGCTTTAAGCTGGTCGGGACTTCCGCAAAATACCAAAAGTCTGGTGTTGATTGTTGACGATCCCGATGCGCCGGATCCTGCCAAGCCCAAAATGACCTGGGTACATTGGCTGCTTTACAACATTCCGCCGACGGCTACAGAGCTACCGCAAGCCGTTGCTGTCGCCAATTTACCCGTTGGCACTTACCAAGGTAAAAATGACTGGAAACGGACGGGTTACGGCGGTCCATGCCCGCCGATCGGTCGGCATCGCTACTTTCATAAACTTTATGCGCTGGATATTGAGTTGCCCGATCTGCATCATCCCAATAAGACCCAGCTTGAAAAAGCGATGACAGGGCACGTTATTGGACAGGCGGAACTGATCGGCACTTATCAGCGATAGCCTGGTGCGGCAGTTTAAGGAAGGAGTGCAGGCTTTGCCTGCACGTTATGCGATGTATATGTGGCAAGCAAAGCTTGCACTCCTGCTTATACGGCAAACAGTATCATGTAGCGTTTAGCTTAAGTTGATGCGCTTGGCGTTGCGATTTTAGCTTGTTACAACGGAACACATTTTTCCGCTCCCTTTCTGGACTTTGTATCCATAACCCTCGGAAGGTTGCGGGCGATGGCCTCAATCAGACTGTGAATATCATCAAAAGACAGGTGCCGGGTTAAAGTGAATCGTATACCCGATTTTCGCCGGGATACTGCCGGATAAACAGCGTGGTTCGTATAAAAACCCTCATCAAGCAGATATTTGACCATATCGCCGGCAACATGAGGAAGTCCTAGCTTGATGTAAAAAATGGGCGACTGCGAACTGCATGCGACAGGTATTTCGAATGCTTTAAGCAGCCGATTGCAGAACGCAATACGGTCTTGCAGTTCCAGTTGCAGGCAATTAATCTCCGGCGAAAGATGGATGCGAGCAGAGGCAAGTGCTGCGCCTAGCATGGGGGGCTGAATAGGACCTGAAAAAATCATCGGCCCTCCGCAGTTTTTAACGTGTCGATGCATCCGTGCATTCGGAAAAATGAGCGCCCCGCCACCGGCAGCGTAAGCTTTGCACAGGGACGTCGCAACAACCATCCGCTCTTGAATGGGGAGACAATCGAGAACATAACCCCGGCCATGCTTGCCTATCCAGCTCATGCCGTGAGCATCGTCAAAATACAGATGCAGCTGCTCGTAGCGGTTTAATAACTGGCCTAATTCATGTACCGGAGCCCGGTCTCCAAACATGCTGTAAATGCCGTCAGTCAGGTACCAGACATGGCGATACTGCTTGCTAAGGATGTTGATTCGTTCCTCAAGCAACTCCAGGTTGCCGTGAAGCAGCGTTTCGACCGGAACCCCTTCCGCCTGCACCAACTTTGCGGCGGTCTGCATGCTGTTGTGAGCCATTTGGTCGATGATAATCGCATCGCCTTTTTGAATGAGCACCGGCAAGGCGGCGATATGACCCAGCGTTGTGGTGGGAGTCGCCAGCACATGACCCCCGAATAATTTTTCAAGTTGGGTTTCCAATTCCGTATAGGGCGTTGCCGACATATAGGCTCTCGATATAGCGAATTGGGTGCCGTAGCGGGTCACGGCATCAATAGTTCCCTGCTTGAGTCGGGAATCCTGTTCTAATCCCAAGTAGCTGCAAAGAGCAAAATTCAGCACTTGCCTGCCGTTTAAACAAATGGTCCGTCCATTGAAAGCTTCGTCTTCAGTTGTGCGTTGCACCAATCCGTGGCTCAAGCCCATATCGACTATCTTATCAATAGTGGTTACCCAGTTTGGTTGAGTTTCCATAGATATTCCTGATTGAATTGAAGGGGGCATTTCTCCTTTAGGTAAAAGTCGAAATGAGGGATAAAAACAGCAACTATGTGCGAATAATATAACTGTTTTAGCTTAACCTTGACTTAATGGGGAGGGCACATAGGCTGGAAGTTTTTACACCTGATCAGCGATTAGCCGTCCTTGGTAAACAAATTACGATTGGGGCATTAAAATTATGATTTTTTATTTACTGCATCATAGAGTTCGGGCAATCAAACTTTAGAACAAAACTATCAGTTATACGGTGCATTATGTATGCAGATGTTGCACCTACGGATTACGGTATACCGCGTTTGATCAATGAATTTTTGAGACGAAATTTTTATAAAAAAAGTTGCTACCAATAATTGCTCACTGTAGCATCATGGACTAACAGATTCTTTGTGCGGCCTTTCATGTGCTTACTTATAGTTAGATTCCTATGGACAACCAAACCAACAAACTTATAGATAGCGGATTGATAATTACCTTTGCTACGGCGTTCTTATACTGTGTTAGTACAGCACAAAACGGTGGATATTTAGGTGTCCTGCTATTAGACACAGATATATTGGATCGAAATCTCGATCAGATTCTCTATAACGGTTTTGTCATTTCTTTTTCCCTTGTAACTTGGGTAGTTATGATTTATCTAGGCTGGCGGTTTGTTTACTCGCATATGATACTGCCGGAATTCAACGACTGGTACAGCTTTTCTATACGAAGAAAGGTAGTAAAGTTTAAAAAAAAATATTGTCCAAAAAAAAGGAAAGACTCCCCTCTAGAGACTCGCGAAAAACATAAGACGAGAAAGGCTGGCTTTTACTTTATGCTTTTCATTTTTTTTATTTCCTCCTTGGTGTATTTTGAAAAGCAGGGAAAAAAAGATGCTATGGAGCTTCTTCGAAGTATTGAATCCAAACAGATTGCACAGGCTAATTTAATTAACGTGAACATTGATGACGAGATAAGACATCTACATTTATTGATATGTGGTGCCAGAAATTGCGCTGGCATCGAAAGTGAAACAAAAAGGATTTATTATTTTCCGCAAAACGGACATTCCTATCGCTACGAAAAATTAATAATGTCTAGCACAGATCAAAATGCTAAGCCATAACGGTTCATGCATGCTTTTTATGCCCGATATTTCCAAGATCGAAAAAATGCATTGAGCTTAAGTTTACTTATCCTCTAAAACTCCCTCGGGCCATGCTCCAGTGTTAAATTGAATATACCGCTCCAGAGTGGAGACGTAGAATATGGAAATGACAAAACCCATCAATACCACGCCGAAACCAGTTTCCGGCACTCGGCCCTCCATGGGCATTCCATTTCTTCGCAGAGCCTATTGATTTCAGAACGGAAGCAAGGGCTATGCCCGGTAGCATTTTGAATAGTCCCTACAAGTTCTATTTCCGACAGAATATCCTCAGGGTTTTGAATGCCGATAAACTCAGCCAACTGTCGCAAGCTTAAAATCGTCATCGGTCCGTCTTCTTCCAGGATGGACATATAAAGCGCTACCAGCATTCGGTAGTAGTCTGTTTCAGCCTCTAACCAGTCGGTTAATTCTTTGCCGGGTTCGAATTTTCTGGCTAGTGCTTTGTAATAAGCAGCTTCTGCAATCCATTGATGCCGATTAATAGGCTTTACAGCATGGCTTAGCATTGACTGGAATCATGTTGCTTATCTCAACGCATATTTTGTAACGCCTCAATACGCTCTTCCAACGGCGGATGGCTCATAAACAGTTTTTGTGCGCTGCCGCCGTTAATGCCGAAAGCCGCCAGTTGTCCGGGCAGGTCTTGCGGCTCGTATTCGCGTTGCAAGGCGCGAAGTGCGCTGATCATTTTTCCCCGTCCGGCCAGCTTGGCGCCGCCTGCATCCGCTTTAAATTCCCGGTAGCGGGAGAACCACATGACCAGCAGGGAAGCCAGAAATCCCAAGGCAATTTGCGCAACCATCTGGGCGAGGAAATACCCCATGCCATGCCCCCGTTCGTTTTGAAGGATAACGCGGTCAACCACATGGCCGATGATGCTGGCAAAAAAGTAAACGAAGGTGTTTACCACGCCCTGCATCAAGGCCATCGTTACCATGTCCCCGTTCGCGACATGAGTGATTTCATGGCCGATGACGGCTTCAATTTCATCTTTATTCATGCGTTGCAGCAAACCGGTGCTGACCGCTACCAATGCGCTGTTTCTGTTCATCCCGGTAGCAAAGGCGTTGGCATCGGGGGACAGAAAAATACCCACTTCCGGCATACCGATGCCCGCCTGTTGGGCTTGTTGAGTCACAATAGCAAGCAGCCATTGTTCGGTCTGGTTGCGTGGCGGTTGTTCGACAATCTGAATGCCCATGGCCTGTTTTGCAGACCATTTTGACATGGCCAGGGAAATGACCGAGCCGGTTATGCCTATGATTGCCGACATGACCAGCAGCGCGTTAAGGTCGAGATTTATGCCCTGTGCGTCTAAAGTGCCGGTTAAGCCCAAAAGGCTAAAGACAATACTGATTACAACCATTATTGCGACATTGGTCGCCAGAAAAAGAAAAATTCGCATCATCGCTAAGCCTGCTGTAGTAAAGGTTAAATTCCAAAAAAGGCTAAGGGATAAAAGCGGCTTAATTTGACGCCCAGGTTTTTTTGCCTTTCGCCCTTCTGCTGCTTTCCAGAACTACGCCTTTGGAATCGTAATGGTCAGCACGCCGTTGTGGTATTCGGTATTCATTTTGGCTGCATTGGCAGGTCCCGGTAAGGTTAATGCCCGTTGAAATTGGCCGACGAAACGCTCCCGGTATTGGTATTTACCGTTTTTATCATCCGTTTCATCCTTTGCATGTTCCGTTTTAATCGAAATACGCAAAACCTGATCTTCCAGCTTGACGTCTATTGACGATTCATCGGCGCCGGGCGCATTCACGGTCACAATATAGCGATCCGATTTTTCCTTTAAATCCACGTCGGGCGTTTTGCTTAAACTGCCTAAAGGGGTTTTCATATGGAAACGCGAAAATGAATCATCGAACATCTGTTCCATTTCATTTTGCATGTGCTGTATTTCTGCATAAGGATTCCAGGTGCGGTCCTTAAAGAATTCGTCATCATCCGATTTGGGATGATTGGATTTGGGTAGATTCGATAGTGATTGAGGTTCTCCGGTCTGACTATAAAACCCACTCAGCTGATTGAGCCGGTCATTCAGTCGAAACATCGTATACGCCTGTATTCCCAGAATAATCACTAATACGGCCGCTATAGCGGCAATGGTTTCATTTTTCATTTAGGGTTCTCCCGGAGCAAATTGCCGATATGGCAAGCGTCGACAGTGGCGGTGATGCCGGAAACACCTGTTTTCGCTTACGCTAAAACAGGGTTATTCCGACCTACGCGGACTAATGAATTTCGATGCTTTTGCGTTTGCTTTTTTCGGTTTTGGGAATGGTTACCGTCAATATGCCATCTTTGAACGAAGCTTTCGCCTTGTCGCCATCGACATTGTCGGGCAAGGACAAGGTGCGCTGAAATTCGCCACGCGATATTTCGCGGCGAAAATATTTGCCTTTTTCTTCCGTCTTTTTTTCTTCTTTGGTGCAAGAGCGGATGGTAATGGTCTGGTTGGTAACTGACACTTCCAGATCCTCTTTTTTAACACCCGGCAATGCGGCATGAACTTCTATGTCATTGTCGTGATCGAGAATATCAACCTTTGGAAGACTGATTTCAGGCAGGGTAGGCATATTCCAATCCAGCAAACGAGGCCATCTGCGCGAGAGAAAGTCATCAAAAAAGTTATCAAACTCATCAAACGACAGCAAACCGCCGGGCGATGTTTTGGGCATTAATTCGGAACCTTTTTTTGTTTTATCTACTTCTTTAGTTGACATAAATTTCTCCAGTAAATTTTTTATAAAATATCGGCCTAACAAGGCATCACGACTTATATCCGGCCGTATCGTTACAGCAAAAATTCCTGTTCGGCCTCAAGCCAGTCTTCAAGTTCATGGCCCGGTTCAAAACCTCTGTTTTCAGCCTTGCGATAGGCTATTTCAGCAATCTTGGCGTCACGGTCAGGAAGACATATCGTTGAGCGGTCTTCGTCAGGATTTGAAATTTCTTCTTTAGCCTTTTCAGCAGTTGCAGCCATTTTCCACCTCATTATGGTTAAGGATTGCTCTTTGAGTTGTGTATGAAACAAACAACCTCCCTGTTATTCTAATTAGAAAAATCAGAAAAAATATTGGTGCAAATACTTAGGGATTGTAACTTCTCATTAGTCGCAGGCAATACCTTAAAAATCAGGTTAAAATGGCCGCATGGATTCACTCAAGCCACAATTACCTAAAATCAACAACGAAGATCGCACACCGCTAATCGATGTGTTGCTGG
>Ga0207975_100345_pt1 | contig 27083 bp, 22 predicted proteins | sample LakWasMe91_HOW11_2_FD_183913 | JGI IMG/M metagenome (GOLD analysis project Ga0207975, IMG submission 183913) | Freshwater sediment methanotrophic microbial communities from Lake Washington under simulated oxygen tension - Sediment Metagenome... | ecosystem: Environmental > Aquatic > Freshwater >...
GGTGACGGCGTTCTCGCTGTTTACCGATGCGCTGCGCGACGCGCTCGATCCGAAACTGAAATAGCAGGAAAGCCGATGCCTCAAGAATCCGACATGCTGCTCCAGGTGCGCCAACTGCGCGTGTGCTTCCGCCTCGACAAGAACACCACCTTCGAAGCGCTCAAGGGCATCTCGTTCGACGTGCCGCGCAATGCGACGGTGGCGCTGGTGGGCGAATCGGGCAGCGGCAAGTCGGTCAGCTCGCTCGCCGTCATGGGCCTGCTGCCGCCTGAAAATACCCTCATCGACCCGGCCAGCAGCATCGTGTTCGGTGGACGCGATCTGCTCCGGCTCGCGCCCGGCGCGCGGCGCGCCATCTGCGGCAAGGAGATCTCGATGATTTTCCAGGAGCCGATGTCGTCCCTCAACCCGGTGTTGACGGTCGGCTTCCAGATCGGCGAAGTGCTGCGCCAGCACATGGGCATGAACGCGCGCCAGGCGCGCGCGCGCACGCTCGAACTGCTGCGCGAAGTCGGCATCCCCGACCCGAGCCGCAAAATCGACGCCTATCCGAGCCAGATGTCGGGCGGCCAGCAGCAGCGCGTCATGATCGCGATGGCGATTGCCTGCGAACCGAAGCTGCTGATCGCCGACGAGCCGACCACCGCGCTCGACGTGACGATCCAGAAGCAGATCATGGAACTGATCGCCAGGCTGCAGAAAAAGCACCAGATGTCGGTGCTGTTCATCACCCACGACCTGGCGCTGGTGGGCGAGATCGCCGAACGCGTGATCGTCATGCGGCACGGCGTGGTGCGCGAAGAGGGTCCCGCGCGCCAGGTGTTCGAGGCGCCGTCCGATTCGTATACCAAGGCGCTGCTGCATTGCCGTCCGCGGCTGGACGCGCGCCCGCTGCGCCTGCCCGTGATCGACGACTATATCGGCGCCAGCGCCGAGCCCGGCGTGGCCCGCGAGCGCACCCGCGGCTATCTGCCGGGCGACCGGGAGGTGCTGGTGGTCGACAAGCTGAGCAAGAGCTTCTTCCTGCGCGAGGGGCTGTTCGGCAAGCGTGAATTCAAGGCCGTCAAGGATGTGTCGTTCAGGCTGGTGCGCGGAAAGACGCTCGGCGTGGTGGGCGAATCGGGCTCCGGCAAAAGCACGCTCGGCCTGACGCTGCTGCGTTTGCACCGGGCCAGCGGCGGGCGCGCCATGTTCGAGGGCAAGGACCTGCTCGCCATGCCGGAGCGCGAGTACCAGCCCTACAAGCGGCGCCTCCAGATCGTGTTCCAGAACCCCTACGCCTCGCTCAATCCGCGCTTCACGGTCGGCCAGATCCTGCTCGAACCGATGCGCATCCACCGCATCGGCGCCGGCGACGGCGAGCGCAGCGCGCTGGCGCGCCAGTTGCTCGACAAGGTGGGCTTGCCGGCGCAGGCCATGCAGCGCTATCCGCACGAGTTCTCGGGAGGGCAGCGCCAGCGCATCGCGATCGCGCGCTGCCTGACCATGAAGCCGGAAATCCTGGTGTGCGACGAATCGGTGTCGGCGCTCGACGTGTCGGTGCAGGCGCAGGTGCTGAACCTGCTGCAGGACCTGCAGGACGAACTGGGCATGAGCTACATCTTCATCTCGCATGACCTGTCGGTGGTCAAGTACATGGCCGACCAGGTCATGGTCATGCACCAGGGCAGCGTGGTCGAGATGGCCGATTCAGACGAGTTGTACCGCAATCCGCAGCATGCGTACACCAGGACGCTGCTCGGCGCGATCCCGCGCGGACTGTAACATTGCGCACGTGGTAGCTGTACTACGTAAATATAGGGCATCGCAGGCCCAATTTTTTCCCATTTTTCGCTAAAATTGTACCTAAACTACAATGAATACTTGCGTCTGAACCAATAAATCCAGTAAGCTTGGCGCTCCTCTTCAATTGTGCCGCCATGACCGTCCCGCTTCGTCCCGCCCTGCCGCAGCACGCCACGCCAGCCGCCTTTGCACTCGGCCCGCGCCTGCTCGCCGATATCGGCGGCACCAATGCCCGCTTCGCGCTTGAGGTTGCGCCCGGGCAGTTCAGGCACATCGAGGTGCTCGCCTGCGACGCCTATCCGACCCTGGCGCACGCCTTGCATGCCTACCTCGGCATGGCCGGCGTGGCCGCTGGCGCGATCCGGCATGCGGGGCTGGCGATCGCCAATCCGGTCGATGGCGACCTGGTGCGCATGACGAACCACCACTGGGAATTTTCCATCGAGGCCATGCGGCGCGCCTGCGGCTTCGATACGCTGCTCGTGGTCAACGACTTCAGCGCGCTGGCGCGCTCGCTGCCGCATCTGGCTGCCGAGCACAAGCGCCAGGTCGGGGCCGGCGTGGCGCGCCCGTGCAGTCCCCTGGGACTGGTGGGGGCCGGCACCGGTCTTGGCGTTTCCGGCCTGATCCCGGCGGCAGAAGGCTGGAGCGCCCTGCGCAGCGAAGGCGGGCACGTTACCTTTGCGCCAGCCGACGAGACCGAAGTGGCGATCCTGCAGTTCGCGTGGCGTACCCTGGGCCACGTGTCGGCCGAGCGTTTCCTGTCCGGTGGCGGGATCGAACTGATCCACCGCGCGCTGGCGCTGCACGCCGGTCTGCCTGCGCCGACGCTGCGCGCAGAGCAGATCGCGCGCCGCGCCTGCGCCGCCGAATGCGCCCTGTGCGACCAGGCGATCGAGACCTTTTGCGGCATGCTCGGTACCGTTGCCGGCAATCTCGCCATCACGCTCGGCGCGCAGGGCGGTATTTATATAGGGGGCGGGATCGTCCCGAAACTGGGCGAGCGCTTCGAACGCTCCTCGTTTCGCGCACGCTTCGAGCGCAAAGGGCGCTTTTCCGGCTACCTGGCCCAGGTCCCGACCTTCGTCATCACGGCCCAGTATCCGGCCTTCCTCGGGGTTTCGGCCATCTTGTCGGAAAAACTCGGGTAGTTTCGTAAGGGAAACGATACCGCGTGGCCCGTCCGCCTGCGCAGTTTGTCCTTTTCGCCGTTTTATCGGGTACAATGGCCCCAATTGGCGCAAACGATGTCGAGCGTTCGTGTAGTGCTGGCCCTGGAGCTTTTTCTTCCTGCCGCAGCGAACAACCAACGTTTCGCTTTAAAATCAACGGCTTGGAGTCCGCGTATGCGGGCAGCCGTGTGGCCTGGTTCATGCCTCGCCACCAGTAGCATTCCCGCCCAGCGCACATTGGCCCGGGCGACGGATTCCAGTTTCAACGTTTGTCTTTTGCAGAACGGCGTCATCCGACGGCGCTCGTTGCCATTCGTTGAGTGGTTTTTGTTTGATACTTTCTCTGCAGACTATTTGCAAGAACCGCACACGACACATCTATGAATACTGATGAGGCCAAGCGAGTCCTCGAAACAGCACTGCTCTGCGCGCGTGAACCGATCTCGATCCACGCGATGAAAAAATTGTTCGTCGACGTGGACGACAATGGCCGCCCGATGGCGGCCGGCGTGGGCGCCGACACGATCAAGATCATGCTCGAGGAACTGCGCCGGGACTGGGATGGGCGCGGCATCGAGATCGTGAGCCTGTCGAGTGGCTGGCGCTTCCAGAGCCGCCCGGAAATGAAGCAGTACCTGGAGCGGCTCACCCCCGAAAAGCCGCCGAAATATTCGCGTGCGACGCTAGAGATGCTGGCCATCATCGCTTACCGCCAGCCCGTCACGCGCGGCGATATCGAGGAAATTCGCGGTGTGGCGGTGAACTCGCAGACCATCAAGATGCTCGAGGACCGCGGCTGGATCGACGTGCTGGGCTACCGCGAAGTCGTCGGCAGGCCGGCCCTGCTCGGTACGACCAGGCAATTCCTGGATGATTTGGGACTCAATTCGCTGTCCCAGCTGCCTGCATTGCAGCAAATTAGCGAGATGCAAGGCGGGCTCGAAATGGAAGCGCTCGAGGCAGCCTTGCAGGAAAACTTTGAAAGAGCAGCGGCCCCCGCCGCTGCGAACGACGATGGTGCAGGTAGCAGTGACGAGCAGGAGAGTCCTCCGGCAATCGATGATGCGGCCAGCCCCGATACTTCACCCGTTGAAGTCCTGATTCACGACCCTGCGCCAGAAATGACGGTTGACGCTGCGCCAGGTCAGCACAACCAAGAAACCAATAATGAATCCAACTAAACCAACTGAGATAGTTGCCGGCAATATTGCTGGCATGGACGAGGTGGCCGCAGTCGCCAAGCCGAAGCGCCGCACCAAGGCCCAGATCGAAGCCGATGCCGCAGCCGGCGTGGCGCCAAAGCCAAAGCGCGCGCCGGCCAGGAAGGCCGTCGCCGACGCCGCCCCTGGCGAAGGCGCTGCCAAGCCGGCCCCGAAGGCGCGCGCCAAGGCCGCGCCGGCCCAGGCCGTCAGCGAGCAGGCTCCGGCCGCGCCCGCTGCGCCGGCAGACGTCGCCGCGCCGGCGCGCAAGCCGCGCGCCGCGCAACCGCCAGCGAGCGCGCCTGTGGCCGAAGCGGCGCCGGCGGCGCCGCAGGCCGAGGCTGGCGGCGAAGCCGCGCCGCGCCAGGAGCGCGGCCCGCGCGGCCCGCGCCAGATGCGCGAGCTGCGCGGCGAGCGCGAAGCGCGCAACCGGCAGCAGCCCCCGCAAGCGATCGAGGCTGGCGCGCCAGCCGCGCAGGCGAGCCCTGAAGAGGGTGCGGCCGAGCCGCGCCGCGAGCGTGGCCCGCGTCCCGAGCAGCGCGCCGACGGCAAGCCGCGCCAGAAGAAGAACAAGAAGGGCAATCCGGGCCTGCAGCACCGCACCAGGCCCAAGCTGGGCGACGCCGACCTGGCGTTCTCGTTCGTCACCTCCGACGCGTACGACGCCAACGACGGCGGCCGCGCGCAACCGGCCAAGCCGGTGCGGCGCGACCTGACCTCGGACGACGATGCGCCGAAACTGCACAAGGTGCTGGCCGAAGCGGGCCTGGGCTCGCGCCGCGACATGGAAGACCTGATCGTGGCCGGCCGGGTGTCGGTCAACGGCGAACCGGCCCACATCGGCCAGCGCATCCTGCCCTCCGACGCGGTGCGCATCAATGGCAAGCTGATCCACCGCAAGGTGAGCAACAAGCCGCCGCGCGTGCTGGTCTACCACAAGCCGGCCGGCGAGATCGTCAGCCACGACGACCCGGAAGGGCGTCCCTCGGTCTTCGACCGCCTGCCGACCATGAAGGCCGGAAAATGGCTGGCCGTGGGCCGGCTCGACTTCAACACCGAGGGCCTGCTGCTGTTTACCACCTCGGGCGACCTGGCCAACCGGCTGATGCACCCGCGCTACAACATCGACCGCGAATACGCGGTGCGCACCCTGGGCGAGCTCGAAGAGGGCATGCGCCAGAAGCTGCTGGCTGGCGTCGAACTCGACGACGGCGTGGCGCAGTTCACCAAGATCGCCGACGGCGGCGGCGAGGGCGTCAACAAATGGTATCGCGTGGTGATCGGCGAAGGCCGCAACCGCGAGGTGCGCCGCATGTTCGAAGCGGTCGGCCTGACCGTCTCGCGCCTGATCCGTACCCGCTACGGCGCCATGACCTTGCCGAGCGGCCTGAAACGCGGACGCTGGGACGAGCTCGAGGAAAACACCGTGCGTGACCTGCTGAGCGCGTTCGGCGTCGAGAAAAAAGGCGGCGCCGCCGACAAGCGCGGCCCGAAAGGCCGCCCCGACGCGCACGCCGACGAGGACAAGCGTGCCGACGGCAACCGGATCGACCGGGTCGACGCCAACCGCAACGCAGATCCGTTCGGCCCGCCCAAGGGGCGCGGGCAGGGCGGCCGTCCCCAGGGACGGGGCCAGCCGGGCGGCTTCGGCGGCATGGGCGGGGCGGCGCGCAGCGCCGGGCCGTACGAAGGCCAGGGCCGCGGCCAGGGCCAGGGCCGGGCGCAAGGGCAGGGCCGGGCGCAAGGCCAGGCTCAGGGCCAGGGGCGCAGCCGCCCCGGGTCGGCTGCGGGCGGCGAGGGGCAGCGTACGCGCCAGCCCGATCCGCTGCAAACGACCTTCGGTTTCGGCAATGCCGGCTCGGCGCGCCGTCCCCAGGGTGCGCAAGGTCCGCGCGGGGCCGACCACGGGATGCCGCGCCGCGGACGACGCGGCTGATCCGAAGCTGCAAGCGAGTGCCGGGGCCGCTTTCGGGCCGCCCTGCAAGCGTTTCGGCAAGTGTTGTTTGCTTGTTCATTTGGCTGTCTGCGATTGCGGGCAACCCTGGAACAGGTTATAATCTGCAGCCTAATAAAAGTTCTTCGCAGCGAATCACGCTGCAAAGCGCTTTCATCTGGTCAGGAATATAAGAAGATGGGCAGATGCCCATTTTTTTTTTGGTGAATCGTTTTTAGCCTGGAGAAATTGTTTGCAGCAGTTTGAATTAATCGCCAAGACGGTCAGTGGCCTGGGCTACGAACTCGTCGATGTCGAACGCGGCGAGCGCGGCATCCTGCGCGTGTATATCGATTTCACTGCGGCCGATGCGGAAGAAAAAGGCCCGATCACGGTCGAGGACTGCGCTACCGTAAGTCACCAGCTGTCGCATGTGCTGACGGTTGAAAACGTCGCCTACGAGCGGCTCGAGATTTCATCGCCGGGGCTGGACCGTCCGGTTCGCACCATGGCCGATTTCGAGCGCTTCGCCGGTCACGAATGCACCGTCAAGCTGCGCGTGGCAATGCCGGGCACGGCGAACCGCAAGACCTACACCGGAGTGCTGCAGGCTCCGCAAGGCGAAAAAATCGGGTTGGAATTTGAAAGTAAGGATGGATCGGCGCTGCTTGAATTTACGCTTGCCGATCTGGATAAGGCACGTTTGGTGCCGCAGGTGGATTTTAGGAGTCGCAAAGCATGAGTCGCGAAGTTTTGTTATTGGTTGATGCGCTGGCGCGCGAAAAAAATGTCGATAAGGATGTCGTCTTCGGGGCGCTCGAATTCGCCTTGGCGCAAGCCACGAAGAAGCGTTACGAGGGCGAGGTCGACATTCGCGTCTCCATCGACCGCGAAACCGGCGAATTCGAGTCCTTCCGCCGCTGGCACGTGGTGCCCGACGAAGCTGGCCTGCAACTGCCCGACCAGGAGATCCTGCACTTCGAAGCGAAGGAGCAGATTCCCGACATCGAGGTGGACGAATACATTGAAGAGCCGATCGAATCGGTTGAATTCGGCCGCCGCTTCGCGCAGGACACCAAGCAAGTGGTGCTGCAGCGCGTGCGCGATGCCGAGCGCGAGCAGATCCTGGTCGACTTCCTCGAGCGCGGCGACTCGCTCGTGACCGGCACCATCAAGCGCATGGAGCGCGGCGACGCCATTGTCGAATCGGGCAAGATCGAAGCGCGCCTGCCGCGCGACCAGATGATCCCGAAAGAGAACCTGCGCATCGGCGACCGGGTACGCGCATTCATCCTGCGCATCGACCGCAACATGCGCGGCCCGCAGGTGATCCTGTCGCGCACCGCGCCTGAATTCATCATGAAGCTGTTCGAGCTCGAAGTGCCGGAAATCGAGCAAGGCCTGCTGGAAATCAAATCGGCGGCGCGCGACGCCGGCGTACGCGCCAAGATCGCGGTCTACACCGCCGACAAGCGCATCGACCCGATCGGCACCTGCGTCGGCATGCGCGGTTCGCGCGTGCAGGCTGTAACGGGCGAACTGGGCGGCGAACGGGTCGACATCGTGCTGTGGTCGGACGATCCGGCCCAGTTCGTGATCGGCGCGCTGGCTCCGGCCAACGTGTCCTCGATCATGGTCGACGAAGAAAAGCACGCGATGGATGTCGTGGTCGACGAGGAAAACCTGGCAATCGCGATCGGCCGCTCCGGCCAGAACGTGCGCCTGGCCTCGGAACTGACCGGCTGGAAGATCAACATCATGACGGCCGCCGAATCGGCCGACAAGTCGGCCACGGAAACGGCTGCGGTGCGCGCCCTGTTCATGGAAAAACTCGACGTCGACCAGGAAGTGGCCGACATCCTGGTGGAAGAAGGTTTCGCGAGCCTGGAAGAAATCGCCTACGTGCCGATCTCGGAAATGCTGGAGATCGAATCGTTCGACGAAGACACCGTCAACGAACTGCGCACCCGTGCCCGCGATGCGCTCGTCACCGAGGCAATCGCTTCGGAAGAAGGCCTGGAAGGCATGGACGAAGCGCTGGTGAATCTCGAAGGCATGGACCGTACCACCGCCGGCAAGCTTGGCCTGGCGGGTATCAAGACTGCAGAAGGTTTTGCCGCGCTCGCATACGACGAATTCGGCGCCATCCTGGCGCTGCCGGCGGAGCGCGCGCGTGAACTGATCAAAAATGAGTTTAATGATGTGACCGACGATGAGATGAAGCTGGTCGACTCTAAATACGACGACCGTGCCAAGGCGTTGCAGGCCAGGGCATGGGCCTTGGCGGAAACGGCCAAGGCTTGATCTGAGTATCTTTATCATCTCCGCGACACATAGAAAAGAGGACTGAATGGCGAGTAACAACGTAGCCCAATTTGCCACCGAACTGAAGATGCCTGCAGACTTGCTGCTGACGCAGCTGCGTTCTGCCGGCGTCGAGAAAAGTTCGACGTCAGATCCATTGTCGAAAGATGATAAGGATAAGCTGTTGGATCACCTGCGCCGCACCCACGGCACAGCGAACGACACCGAGAAGAAAAAGATCACGCTGACGCGCAAGGAAACGACCGAAATCAAGCAGGCTGACGCCACCGGCAAGTCGCGCACGATCCAGGTTGAAGTGCGCAAGAAGCGCACCTTCGTCCAGCGCGACGACGTGATCGCGCCGGCGCCTGCGCCGGCTGCCCCGGCCGCTCCTGTCATCGACCTGGCCGAAGTGGCCCGGCGCGAGGAAGAGGCGCGCCGCCAGGCCGAACTGATCGCGCGCCAGGAAATGGACCTGCGCGAAAAGCAGGAACGCCTGGCCAGGCTGGACGCCGAAAAAGAAGCACAGGCCAAGCAGGCCGAGACCGACGCCAAGCGCGAAGCGGACGCGGAAGCCAAGCGCATCGTTGCGCAAGCTGCCAGCGCCGGCGAAGCGGCCAGCGAAGAGGCCAGAAAAACGGCTGCCGACGAAGCCAAGAAGAAGGCTGCGAGCGCGGCCAAGGAAACGGCTGAACGGGCCGAGGCCAACGAGCGCGCCCGCAAGGCAGTGGCCGACGAAGTGGCACAGATCAAGGCCATGATGAATGCGCCGCGGCGCGCCATCAAGGCGCCCGAGCCGGCGCCCGCGCCGGTTGCCGCGCTCAAGCCGAAGGCCCCGGAGGGCACGCTGCACAAGCCCGCCGACAAGAAGCCCGGCGAGAAGAAAGACGAGAAAAAGCCGGTCACGGCGGACAAGAAGTCGATCAAGTCGGCCAATGTGTCCTCGACCTGGTCGGACGACGCGAAAAAACGCGGCGCGCCAGGCTCGATCAAGCCGCGCGGCAATGTGCCGACCGGCGGGCGTGACGGCTGGCGCGGTGGCGCCAAGGGCCGTCGCCCTTCGCACGCAGACGAGCGCGAAACGAACTTCCAGGCGCCGACCGAAGCGGTGATCAAGGACGTGCACGTGCCGGAAACGATCACGGTGGCCGAACTGGCCCACAAGATGTCGGTGAAGGCGTCCGAAGTGATCAAGCAGCTCATGAAGCTGGGCCAGATGTGCACCATCAACCAGGTGCTCGATCAGGAAACGGCAATGATCCTGGTCGAAGAGATGGGCCACAAGGCATTTGCCGCCGAAATGGACGATCCGGAAGCGCTGCTGGCCGACCAGGGCGAACACGCCCACTTCGAAGCGGTCTCGCGCGCGCCGGTGGTGACCGTCATGGGTCACGTCGACCACGGCAAGACCTCGCTGCTCGACTACATCCGGCGCGCCAAGGTCGCGTCCGGCGAAGCGGGCGGCATCACGCAGCACATCGGCGCCTACCACGTCGAAACGCCGCGCGGCATCATCACCTTCCTCGACACCCCGGGCCACGAAGCGTTTACCGCGATGCGTGCACGCGGCGCCAAGGCAACCGACATCGTGATCCTGGTGGTCGCGGCCGACGACGGCGTGATGCCGCAAACGAAGGAAGCGATCGCCCACGCGAAAGCTGCCGGCGTGCCGCTGGTCGTTGCGATCAACAAGATCGACAAGCCGGGCGCCAACCTTGACCGCGTCACGCAGGAACTGGTGACCGAGCAGGTGGTGCCGGAAGAATACGGCGGCGAATCGCCGTTCGTGCCGGTGTCGGCCAAGACCGGCGAGGGCATCGACGCGCTGCTCGAGCAGGTATTGCTGCAGGCCGAAGTGCTGGAGCTGAAGGCGCCGATCGATGCGCCGGCCCGCGGGCTGGTGGTCGAAGGCCGTCTCGACAAGGGCCGCGGCCCGGTCGCGACCATCCTGGTGCAGTCCGGCACCCTGCGCCGCGGCGACGTGATCCTGGCCGGCTCCTCGTATGGCCGCGTGCGCGCCATGCTCGACGAGAACGGCAAGAACATCGCCGAGGCAGGTCCTTCGATCCCGGTCGAAATCCAGGGCCTGACCGAAGTGCCGGTGGCAGGCGAAGAAGTCATGGTCATGGCCGACGAGCGCAAGGCGCGCGAAATCGGGCTGTTCCGTCAAGGTAAATTCCGCGACGTGAAGCTGGCCAAGCAGCAGGCGGCGAAGCTGGAAAACATGTTCGACCAGATGGCCGAAGGCGAGGTCAAGAACCTGCCGATGATCATCAAGACCGACGTGCAGGGTTCGCAGGAAGCGCTGGTGCAGTCGCTCCAGAAGCTGTCGACCTCCGAAGTGCGGGTGCAGGTCGTGCACGCAGCGGTGGGCGGCATCACCGAGTCCGACGTCAACCTCGCGGTCGCATCGAAGGCAGTCATCATCGGCTTCAACGCCCGTGCCGACGCCCAGGCGCGCAAGCTGGCCGAGTCGAACGGCGTGGACATCCGCTACTACAACATCATTTACGATGCGATCGACGAGATCCGTGCGGCGCTGTCCGGCATGCTCTCGCCTGAGAAGCGCGAGACCATTACCGGTTCGGTCGAGATTCGCCAGGTCATCCTGGTCTCGAAGGTCGGCGCGATTGCAGGTTGCCTGGTGACCGACGGCGTGGTCAAGCGCAGTTCCTCGGTTCGCCTGCTGCGCAACAACATCGTGGTGTGGACCGGCGAGATCGACTCGCTCAAGCGCTTCAAGGACGACGTCAAGGAAGTACGCGCCGGCCTCGAGTGCGGTCTGTCGCTCAAGAACTACAACGACATCGAGGTCGGCGACGTCCTCGAAGTGTTCGAAGTCCAGGAAATCGCCCGTACCCTGTAAGCAGACGGGTACAGCCCACGTAGGGCGGAAGAGCGAGGCGTGATGCGCCGAATGCCTGCCACGCGCAGCACTCGGCCCAGCGCGCCGTGCTCTTCCGCCCTATGTTCATTTCAGAAGCGAAGCAGTTAAAGAATATGGCCAAACACAGCAAAAACATCCCCGCCCGCGGCTTGCGCGTGGCCGACCAGATCCAGCGCGACCTGGCCGAAATCATCGCGTACGGCTTGAAAGACCCGCGCATCGGGATGATCACGATCACCGAAGTGCAGGTCACGCCTGACTACGCGCACGCCAAGGTGTTTTTCACCATGCTCAACGACGACAAGGAAGCGATCAGGAACACGGTCGAGGGCCTGGCCGCCGCTTCCGGCTTCATCCGCAACCAGCTGGGCAAGCGCCTGCATATCCACACGCTGCCGCAACTGCATTTTGTACACGACACCTCGACCTCGCGCGGCATGGAACTGTCGCTGCTGATCGACCAGGCCAACGCGGTGCGCGCCAAGGATGCCGACACCGAATAAGCGGTGAGCCTTACCCCAGGACCAATGAAACAATCCCACCCGAAGAAAATCCGCGACCTGGTCGACGGCGTGCTGCTGCTCGACAAGCCGGTCGGCCTGTCCTCCAACGACGCGCTGATCAAGGCCAAGCGCGTGCTCAATGCGAAGAAGGCCGGGCATACCGGCACGCTCGATCCGTTCGCCACCGGCCTGTTGCCGCTGTGCTTTGGCGAAGCCACCAAGTTCTCGCAGGACCTGCTGGAAGCGGACAAGAGCTACGAGACGCTGGTGCACCTGGGCGTGAGCACCAGTACCGGCGACACCGAAGGCGAAGTGACCGCCACGCGCGAGGTCAATGTCACGCGCGAGCAGATCGAGGCGGTGCTGGCGCAGTTGCGCGGGCCGATCATGCAGGTGCCGCCCATGTATTCCGCGCTCAAGCGCGACGGCAAGGCGTATTACGAGTATGCGCGCGAGGGCATCACGCTCGAGCGCGAGGCGCGCCCGGTGACGATCCACGCGCTCGAGTTCATCTCGTACCAGGCGCCGATGCTCAAGCTGGCGGTCACTTGCAGCAAAGGCACGTATATCCGGGTACTCGGCGAAGATATCGGGAATGCGTTAGGATGCGGTGCTCATTTGAACGCGCTGCGCCGCACCCAGGTGGGCGCGCTCACTGCCGCCGGCATGGTAACGCTGGAGGCGCTGCAGGCCAATGAAGCCCCGCTGGCGCTGCTCGCGCCCGTGGACGCGCTGTTGTCGTCGTTTCCCGCGCTCGAGCTGACCGCCGAATTGAGCCGGCGCTTCCTGCAGGGGCAGCGCCTGGCGCTGGGCAAGGAAGAACTCGCCCTGCCGGCACAGGGAAGGGTGAGGGTGTACCACGACGGCCGCCTGCTCGGCACCGCCATCTTGCACGAGCATGGCGTTCTCGCGCCCGAACGCCTGGTCGCGGCGCGCCACTGAAGGCTGGGCCAACGGCCCGGGCCTGCCCCTTGCCGCTGTGGCGAAAGCGTAGCAACTCTTTGAAATTACGGGCTTTTTTTGCGCTTGTGCAGTGCAATGGGGCATAAACCGTGCTATAGTAGTCGGTTCCAGAAATCGGCAACAACGTACACCTTCGTACACAGCTGGACCATTTTACGTTCATTACGACATGTCAAATACTAAACGCGCAATTCGCAACATCGCTATCATCGCCCACGTTGACCACGGCAAGACCACCCTGGTGGATAAACTGCTGCGCCAATCGGGCACCTTCCGTGAGAACCAGCAGGTGGAAGCCCGCGTGATGGATTCGAACGATCTCGAAAAAGAACGCGGTATTACGATTCTGTCGAAGAACTGCGCTGTCGAGTACAACGATACCCACATTAACATCGTCGACACCCCGGGCCACGCCGACTTCGGCGGCGAGGTCGAGCGCGTCCTGTCGATGGTCGACTCGGTGCTGCTGCTGGTCGATGCCCAGGAAGGCCCGATGCCGCAGACCCGTTTCGTCACGCGCAAGGCGCTGGCGCTCGGCCTCAAGCCTATCGTCGTGGTCAACAAGATCGACCGTCCGGGCGCACGCGCCGAGTGGGCGATCAACCAGACCTTCGAACTGTTCGACAAGCTCGGCGCAACCGACGAGCAGCTCGACTTCCCGGTGGTGTATGCATCGGCACTGAACGGCTATGCAAGCCTGGACGCGGAAACGCGCGAAGGCGACATGACGCCGCTGTTCGACGCGATCCTCCAGCACGTTCCCGTGCGCGACGACAATCCGGATGGTCCGCTGCAAATGCAGATCACCTCGCTCGACTATTCCTCCTACGTGGGCAAGATCGGCATCGGGCGCATCTCGCGCGGACGCATCAAGGCCGGCCAGGACATCGTATTCCTGAACGGTCCCGAGTCGACCCCGGTCAAGGGCCGCGTCAACCAGGTGCTCAACTTCAAGGGCCTCGAGCGCGTGCTGGTCGAGGAAGCTGTCGCCGGCGACATCGTCCTGATCAACGGTATCGAGGACATCGGCATCGGCTCGACCGTGTGCGCACCGGACACCCCGGAAGCGCTGCCGATGCTGACCGTCGACGAGCCTACCCTGACCATGAACTTCATGGTCAACAATTCGCCGCTGGCCGGGCGCGAAGGCAAGTTCGTCACCAGCCGCCAGCTGCGCGACCGGCTCGACCGCGAACTGAAAGCGAACGTCGCACTGCGCGTGGCGCCGACCGACGACGATACGATTTTCGAAGTGTCCGGCCGCGGCGAGCTGCACCTGACGATCCTGATCGAAAACATGCGCCGCGAAGGCTTCGAGCTGGCCGTATCGCGTCCGCGCGTGGTCTTCAAGATGGTCGATGGCGTGCGCCACGAGCCGTTCGAGCAGCTGTCGGTTGACGTCGAAGAAGCCAACCAGGGCGGCGTGATGGAAGAACTGGGCCGTCGCCGCGGCGACCTGCAGAACATGGAATCGGATGGCAAGGGCCGCGTGCGCCTCGAGTACAAGATTCCTGCGCGCGGCCTGATCGGCTTCCAGGGCGAATTCATGACCCTGACCCGCGGCACCGGCCTGATGAGCCACGTGTTCGACGAGTACGCACCGGTCGACAATACGAAGGGCGAAATGGCAGGCCGCCGCAACGGCGTGCTGGTGTCGCAGGACGATGGCGCTGCCGTTGCCTACGCGATCTGGAAACTGCAGGATCGCGGCCGCATGTTCGTGGTCCACAACGACCCGGTCTACGAGGGCATGATCATCGGTATCCACTCGCGCGACAACGACCTGGTGGTCAACCCGATCAAGGGCAAGCAGCTCACCAACGTGCGCTCGTCCGGTACCGACGAAGCGGTGCGCCTGGTGCCGCCAGTCCAGATGTCGCTCGAGTACGCGGTGGAATTCATCGCCGACGACGAACTGGTCGAGATCACGCCGAAGTCGATCCGCCTGCGCAAGCGCTACCTGAAAGAGCACGAGCGCAAGAAGAGCGCGCGCGAAGCAGCGTAACTAGTCATGCTGCGCCGGCGCAAGGCGCCGGTGCCAACCCGCTGTTCCTGCATTTGCGTGCGGGCCCAGCGGGTTTTCCGTTTCTACTGCCATTGATTGAACATGAACGTGCGCAACCTTCCTTCCCGCCGTGTGTCGGTCGCTCCCATGATGGACTGGACCGATCGCCACTGCCGCAAGTTTCACCGGCAGATCACGCGCCACACCTGGCTCTACACCGAGATGGTGACCACCGGGGCGCTGGTGTACGGCGACGTGGAGCGCCATCTGCGCTTCAACGAGGAAGAGCATCCGGTTGCGCTGCAGCTGGGCGGGAGCGACCCGGCCGACCTGGCAACCAGTGCCAGGCTGGGCCAGCAATGGGGGTATGACGAGATCAACCTCAATTGCGGCTGCCCGTCCGAGCGCGTGCAAAAGGGCGCATTCGGCGCCTGCCTGATGGCCGAGCCGGGCCTGGTGGCCGACTGCGTGAAGGCGATGCGCGACGCGGTGACGATCGACGTGACGGTCAAGCACCGCATCGGGATCGACCGCATCGAAGAGATCGGCTTCGTGCGCGACTTCGTCGGCACCGTCGCCGATGCCGGCTGCAAGACCTTCATCGTGCACGCCCGCAACGCGATCCTGAAGGGGCTCTCGCCGAAGGAAAACCGCGAGATTCCGCCGCTCAAATACGATGTGGCCTACCAGCTCAAGCGCGAATTCCCGGACCTGGAAATCATCATCAACGGCGGCGTCAAGAGCGCCGACGAGATCGCGCTGCATCTCGAGCATGTCGACGGCGTGATGCTGGGGCGCGAGGCCTATCACAATCCGTATGTGATGGCGGTGTACGACGCGCGCTTTTACGGCGACGATGCTCCCGCAAAAAGCCGCACCGAAGTGCTCGAGGCAATGATTCCCTACATCGCGTCCGAGCTGGCGCAGCACGCCAGCCGCGGGCTCAAGCTCAACACCATCACGCGCCACATGCTGGGCCTGATGGCAGGCTTGCCGGGTGCGCGCACTTTCCGCCAGATCATGTCCGATCCCGCCAAACTGGCCAGCGCCGATCCGCATCTGCTGCTCGAGGCGGCCGCCGCCATGCAACGCAGGGCTTAGGCCATCCCGGCGCTCGCCGCCCCCGCGCGAAACATTTCCACTCGGAAATTCTATTTTGTATAGACAGGTAGGTTTTTCTTGCCTATAGGAAAAACCCGCATTTATAATTGTTGATCCGCTTTTTTGTTTCGTGTCTATCTTTGCGCGACCTGGGTGTTGTTCTAGTGAAACAATCCAACCTCGATCAAGCATTTTGCATCCGAAGTCATTTTTTTTGATTTATTCTGACAGAAATACGCGGATTGTCATCGTTTCATCAATGCTGTCAGTTGATCAACGCCTTGCCCGGTGCAGGCTTCGTCCTGCGAATTCGATCAATGCTTTTCTGGAAAAGACATAAGAAATGAATTTAACGAATATGAAGGTGGGCACGCGCCTGGGCCTGGGTTTCGCGCTGGTGCTGCTGTTGCTGGTGGCGGTAACGGTGGTCGGCATCCTTCGCATGGCAGAGATTCAAAGCCGCCTCGACCGGGTGGTCGGCGTCAATAACGTGGTCACCAACCTGGTGACCGACATGCGCCACAACGTGGCCGACCGCGTTACCTCACTGCGCATCCTGACCCTGATGACGGACCCCGGCGACATGGAACCGGAGATGAACCGCATCAAGGCACAGACCGCCAAGTACGACGAAGCCGAGAAGAAGCTGTCGGACAAGTTTGCCGCCGAAGGCTCGGCGCAGGAGAAGAGCCTGCTCGCGCAGGTCAAGGAACACGAGGGCGCCGCGATGCCGGCGATCGCGAAGGCATCGGCCCTGTGGCTGGCCAACAAGGCCGAAGATGCGACCAAGGTGATGATCAAGGAGATCCGCCCGGTCCAGAAAAAATGGATGGCTGCGCTCGACGAGCTCGCTTCCCTGGAAGACAAGCTCAATAATCAGGTCCAGAGCGACGCCGAAAAAGCCTTTTCCACCGCCCGCAGCACCATGCTGATCCTGGGCCTGGTCGCAGTGGCGCTCGGCATCCTGGCTGCCGTGTTCATTACCCGCGGCCTGCTCAAGCAGCTCGGAGGCGAGCCTGACTATACCGCGAAGATCGCCGGCAGTATCGCCAACGGCGATTTGTCGATCGCGATCGTGACGGCAAGCTCCGACAAGGGCAGCCTGCTGGTCGAGATGAAGGAAATGCGTGACAGCCTGGTCAGCATTGTCGGGCAGGTAAGGGTTGGCACCGAGACCATCGGCACCGCGTCGCGCGAGATCGCGGCCGGCAATATCGACTTGTCCTCGCGCACCGAAATGCAGGCCAGCTCGCTCGAGAAGACCGCCTCCGCAATGGAAGAGCTGACCTCGACCGTGAAGCAGAATGCCGACAATGCGCGCGAAGCGAACCTGCTGGCGGCCACCGCCTCGGACGTGGCGCGCAAGGGCGGCGAGGTGGTTTCGCAGGTGGTCGACACGATGGGCTCGATCAACGCCTCGGCCAACAAGATCGTGGACATCATCGGCGTCATCGACGGCATTGCATTCCAGACGAATATCCTGGCGCTGAATGCGGCGGTGGAAGCGGCGCGTGCCGGCGAACAGGGGCGCGGCTTCGCGGTGGTGGCATCCGAAGTGCGCAACCTGGCCCAGCGCAGCGCGGCGGCGGCAAAGGAAATCAAGACCCTGATCGGCGACTCGGTGGAAAAAGTCGAGCGCGGCAGCAAGCTGGTCGGCCAGGCCGGCGTGACGATGGATGAAGTCGTCGCCAGCGTCAAGCGCGTGACCGACATCATGAGTGAAATCGCCAATGCCAGCCAGGAACAGAGCGCGGGCATCGAACAGGTCAGCATGTCGATCATCGAGATGGACAGCATGACCCAGCAGAACGCGGCGCTGGTGGAAGAAGCGGCGGCGGCAGCGCAAAGCCTGCAGGACCAGGCGCGCGAACTGGCCAATGTGGTCAGCATCTTCAAGCTGATCGAAGGCGAACAGGCGTTCGTGCCGGCGCAGGCGGCGACGGCTGCGCCGGTCAAGCCGGCAGCCAGGCCGGTGGCCGTGCGTGCGTCCAGGCCAGCGCCGAAAAAGCCGGCCCCAACGCCTGCGGTGGCGCCTCCCAAGCCGAAAAAAATTGCGACGTCGAACGGCAACGACGAGTGGGAAGAGTTCTGAGCCAGAAACGAGAAGTGGCTTGATCGGTTTGTTATAACGAAGTGGAATGAGAAAATGAATAAGCGTTCTATCAGCATCACCGCAGCACTGCTGTTCTTCGTAGCGGGCCCGAACGTGTTGGCAGCCGAAGTGCCTGCCACCTTCGATGCCAAGAGCTGCAAGGCGGAGTATCCGAAAACGTCGTTGTTGAACGAAGAGCAGGGCGCCGTCTCGATGGCATTCCTGGTCTCGGCCGACGGTCATGTACTCGATTCCAAGGTAGAGAAGACGAGTGGCTACAAGAATCTGGACAGGGCGGCCGTGAAAGCGATCAGCGCCTGCAAATTCAAGCCGGGCATGAAGGATGGCAACGTTGCCCAGACCTGGGCGAAAGTAGAGTACGTCTGGAGCCTGTAGTCGCCTGGCTCGCTTCACCTTCCTGGGAAAATAGTATGCTGACAAATAAGCGTTATCTGAGTATTCTCGCAGCCGTGCTCATGTCCGGTTTCGCCGCTGCCGCGGGAGCGGCCGAGGTGCCGGCCAGCTTCGATTCGAAGAACTGCAAGGCCGAATATCCGAAGGCATCGTTGATGAACGAGGAGCAGGGCACCGTGTCGATGTCGTTCCTGGTGGGCGCCGACGGCGGCGTGATCGAATCGAAACTCGAGAAGAGCAGCGGTTTCAAGAATTTGGACAAGGCAGCGATCAAGTCGATCGGCGCATGCAAGTTCAAGCCGGGCACCAAGGACGGGGCGCCGGCCCAGACCTGGACCAAGGTCGACTACGCCTGGAAGCTCGACTAAGACCTGACCCAGGGCGGGCCGCCCGCGCCGTCCCTTGTACGAGCTTCGCCCAGCCGCGCGCTGCGTGTTGTGCGACATCTGTTACGCTGCCTGTGTTATCGATCTTCCGGACGGACAGGAAGGACTACATGGGCCGATCCCTTTTGCTTTGCGCCGCCACGCTGGCGCTGGCCGGCTGCGCCATGTTTCGGGCGCCGCAGGACCCGGCCCGCCACAGTCAGAGCGTTTCGCTGGTAAACAGCCTGTCGTGGACCAACGCCCTGAGCGGCAAGCGCGACGGCTTGCGCAGCGCCTGGCCACTGGCCGAGCTCGACGGGCACACCGAGAATTTCCCGATCGCGCAGATCCGCCAGTGCGAGCACGAGGGCCAGCTCTGCCGCTGGGGCGTGCTCAACGCGAGCCGCACGTTCAGCAACATCCGATACGTTCCAGGCGGCGTTGCGCTCGACCTGAACCTGGCGCTCGACGTGGACCGGCGCCAGGAAGTGCGGGGCGCCGGGGCGGACGCGGCGCTGGCGATTCCGGCCGACGTGCCGGCGCTACGCGCGACGCGCTCGTTCAAGGGCAGGCTGGTGCTCCCCTACGGAAAGGTTCATCGGATTGACTTCGATTTCGGCATCGCCTTCGAGTTGTGCCCGTTGCGCCTGGACGCGGCACGCAAGAACGTGGATACCTGCGAGGTCGGGTTTTTCTGAGGCACCGGGGCAAGCCCTGGTGCGCGCGTGTTTCATGGGATGCAAGCCGAGCAGGGACACCAGCTGCGGCAAGCGATGGTTCGGGTGCCTGGCCGCGGCATTCACCCCGGCCAGGCATGCGCATCATTGATACAGGATTCCGGGAAGCCACAATCCGATCGCGGGGAACAGGTACAGGATGACAATGCCGAGGATCTGGATGCCCATGAATGGCATCATGCCAAGGAATATCTGGTTGAGCGTCACATGCGGCGGCGCCACCCCCTTGAGGTAGAAAGCCGACATCGCCACCGGCGGCGACAGGAAGGCCGTCTGCAGGTTCATGGCCACCAGCAGGCCGAAGAAGAGCGGATCGATATTGAAGTGGGCCAGCAGCGGGATGAAGATCGGCATGAAGATGACGATGATCTCCGTCCACTCGAGCGGCCATCCCAGCAGGAAGATGATGACCTGCGCCAGCACCATGAACTGGACCGGCGTGAGCTTCATCGACAACACCCATTCGTTAATCAGTTCCTGGCCGCCCAGCAGGGCAAACGCGGCTGAAAAAATGCTCGATCCGACGAACAGCCAGCACACCATTGCGCTGGTCTTGGTGGTCAGGTGGGCCGATTCGCTCAGCATGCCCCAATTGAAGCGCCGGTACGCCATCGCCAGCAGGATGCCGCCGAAGGCGCCCATCGCCGCCGCTTCGGTCGGCGTGGCCAATCCGAACACGATGCTGCCAAGGACGGCAAGGATCATGAACGCCAGGGGAAAGAGCGAGCCCAACAGCATCTTGAAGATTTCCAGCCGGGCGAAGGTAAAGTAAGCGTAGAAAATGCCCAGGGCCGCCAGGCCAACGGCGAGGCTGATCCAGTAGGCCGTCGGGACCGGTCTTGCCGGTGCACCGATGCGCTCGACCGGCGCCGCAAGGGCGCTGGCGGCGGGCGCAGCTTGCGCCGGTGCGGCAGCGAGCGCCGGCTCGGGCGCGTTCTCCGTGGGCGGCTCGGCCAGTGCGCCCTCGTCCGGCGCTGCGGAAAGCTCGGCCGGATCATTCAGGTCCTGCGCGGCGCCCAGTTCGACCATCTCGGTGGGCGCGTCGGGCGGCGCACTGACCATGCCGTAGCCGATCCCCATCACCAACGCGAACGCCAGCGCCGGCAGCAGGGCCACCAGCAGCTGCCACACCAGGGTGGCGGCCGGCACATGCGCGGCGCGCGGTCCCTTCAGCGCGGCGACCATGCTGGCCACCGCCATCGTGTTGCGCGAGCCTGTCAGCGCCTCGGCAAAGGGCGGCAAGGTAACGCGGCGCTGCTCGGCCGACAAGGGCGGCGCCGCGCTCGGCTTGAATTTGGCAACCAGCAGCACGTAGCCGATATACAGGGCCGCCAGCATAACGCCGGGGAAAAAGGCGCCGGCATACAGCTTGACCACCGATACGCCTGCTGTTGCGCCGTAGACAATCAGCAGAACCGAAGGCGGGATCAGGATGCCAAGGCAACCGCCAGCCGTGATGCAGCCGGCCGACAACTGGGTGCTGTAGCCGGCCTTGAGCATGGCGGGCAAGGCCAGCAGGCCCATCAATGTGACGACCGCGCCCACGATGCCGGTGGCGGTGGCGAAGATGGCGCAGGTGACGATGGTGGCCACCGCCAGCGATCCGGGCACGCGCGCCATCGCGATGTGCAGGCTCTTGAACAGCTTTTCGATCAGGTTGGCGCGTTCGACCAGGTAGCCCATGAAAATGAACAGCGGGATCGAGATCAGCACGTCGTTGGCCATCACCGAATAGGCGCGCTGGACCATCAGGTCGAGCGTCATCTGGATGGCCAGGTTGGGGTCGCGGCTGTGGAAGGCGAACCAGGCGAACATCACCCCCATTCCCATCAGGGTGAACGCGGTAGGAAAACCAAGCATGATGGCCACCACCACCAGCGCCAGCATCAGCAGGCCGAGATGGCCGTTGCTCATGTCCGCGGGGGCCGGCATCAGCGCGAACAGGGCGACCACGATGGCGAGCAGGATGGACAGGCCGAACCAGATTTCTTTTCTCATTGCAGGCCCTCCCGTTTGGCGGGCGCGGATGCGCCGCCGTCGGCCAGCGCCGCCTCCGGCACATGCACCATTTCCCTGAGCTTGTCGACATCGACCTCCTCGACGTCGCGTTCGCGCGCCGGCCAGGCGCCGTCGCGCAGGCACACGACGCAGCGGATGATTTCCACCACGCCCTGCGCGAGCAGCAATGCCCCCGAGATCGGGATCACCATCTTGAACGGATACAGGGGCGGGCCATTGGCCGTCAACGTCGAATGTTCGCGAATGGCCAGCGACTCGGCCGCGTAGGTGTAGCCGGCCCACACCAGCGCCACCACGCCCGGAATAAAGAACAGGAAATACAGCAGCAGGTCGAGCCCGGCTTGCAGGCGCGGCGGGAAAAAGCTGTACAGCACGTCGCCGCGCACGTGGCCGTTCTTGGCCAGGGTGTAGGCGCCGGCCATCATGAACGCGGTGCCGTACATCATGATCATCAGGTCGAAGGCCCAGGGATTGGGGCTGTTGAGCACGTAGCGTGCGAACACCTCCCAGGAAATGAGGAAGGTGAGCGCCACGATCAGCCAGGAAAATGCCTGGCCCACCCAACTGCTCACCCGGTCGACGAAAAGCAAGACGTTCTGCATTTGTTACTCCTGAAACAGGGACGGCGCGCGGCCAAAAAAAACACCACCCGATGCCGCTGGATGGTGTACAGGTAGATGCCTGTGGCCGCTCACGCCTTGGTTTTCGGCGCCGCCTTCTTGGCGAAGTAATGGTTGTAAGCCATGCGGCGCGGATTGTTGGTGTCCATGTCCCATTTCATGGCGCGCTCGGCAAAGGCACGCTGCGACTTTTCGACCTCGCGGAACAGCGGATTGTCGGCGCCCTTCTTGGCCACCACCTCGTCCCAGATGACAAGCTGCTGCTGCAGCAGGGCGTCCGGCGTCTTGTAGAACTTGACGTTGTCCTTGGACTGCATCTCGCGATAGTCGGTCGAGTAACGGTCGATCGCCTTCCATGACATGTCGGCCGACGCCGCTTCGACCGCGTTGTCGATGATCGCCTTCATCTTGGCCGGCAGGCTGTTGTACTTGGTCTTGTTGAAGCTGATTTCGAACTGTTCCGCGCTCTGGTGGAAGCTTTGCAGCATGCACACCTTGGACACGTCCGGAAAGCCCAGCAAGCGGTCCGAGCTCGCGTTGTTGAATTCGGCGCCGTCGAGCAGGCCGCGATCCATCGCAGGCACGATCTCGCCGCCAGGCAAGGCATTGACCGCCGCGCCCATCGCGGTAAACAGGTCGATCGCCAGGCCGTTGGTGCGGAACTTCATGCCCTTCAGGTCTTCTTTTTTCGTGACCGGTTTCTTGAACCAGCCCAAGGGCTGGGTAGGCATGGGGCCGGTGAGGAAGGAGACCACGTTCGAGCCGATCGAGCTGTACAGCTTCGCCAGCAACTCCTTGCCGCCCCCGTACTTGTGCCAGGCAAGCACCATGTTGGCGTCCATGCCGAACACCGGACCCGAGGTCCACAAGGCGATGGCGCTTTGCTTGCCGTAGTTGTAGCCCATCACGCCGTGACCGCCGTCGAGCGTGCCTTTGGACACCGCGTCGAGCAGGCCGAATGCAGGAACGACCGAGCCGGCCGGCAGCACGTCGATCTTGAGCTCGCCGCCGGTCATGTCGTTGACCTTTTTCGCAAAGTCGAGCGCGTATTCGTGAAAGATATCCTTGCTTGGCCAGGTGCTCTGGAAGCGCAGCTGGGTCGGCGTTTGGGCAGTGGCGATCATCGGGATGGCAAGTGCCGCGCTTGCAGTGCCTGCGGCCGCGCCCCCCAAGAATTTTCTACGGGTAGAAACTGCTTCCTTTGGCTGGTTATCGCTCTTCTTCATCGTATGTCTCCTGTTCTGGTTGTACATGGACTAAACCGATAAATTCTTTACGCGCTAAACTTTTACGAACACCTCCGTTCTGTTAAATAGGTTGCAACTGATCGCCAGAATGTGCGCGCGCTTGCTTACAGCTTGCTTACAAGCAGCTTTCACACAGTTAAGCGATTTCCGCCGCGCGCAGCTGATTGTGGCGATCGAAACATACCGGAAATTGATGCGCGTGGCGTTACACGCTACACTGTGACACGATAAAATCATTTCAGCACAAGGGCTTAAAAGCCTTTTTCGAGACGGGGAGTTGCTGGTTGATTATCAAGATTATCACTGAGAAGGGAGCCAGCTATGGCACGCATGTTTAACCCCCCGCATCCTGGCCTGACCCTTCGCGACGACGTGTTGCCCGCGCTGGGGCTGTCTGTGACCGAGGCCGCGCAACAACTGGACGTGAACCGCGTCACGCTTTCCCGCGTGCTCAATGGGCGCGCCGCTATCTCGCCTGAAATGGCCTTGCGCATCGAGGCGTGGCTAGGCGTGGAACGTGGCGGCGACGCTCGCCTATGGCTGGCAGAACAAAGTGCCTATGACATGTGGCAAGCGGAGCAGCGATTCAAGGCTGCGCCGATGCGTGTTCAGCCTGCACCGGAGCTGTGCGACGTCGAGGCCGCCTGACGGGTTCGGGAAAAGTGCCGTTAGCGCCGGTCTGGTGTTTAGCGGCCCCGCAAGAAGCGAAGAGTAAGCCGGGAAAGAAAAAAGGTTACAGCGCGAAGCGGTAACCCTTTGATTTGCTGCGTATTCTGTGGGGTGGCTGATGGGGGACCACTGGCCACGTTGAATTCGATACCGCCATAGAGGGACAAACCTTGGTGTTACACGGGTTTGTGGAGCGTTTAGTGTAACAGAAAACGGGACTGAAAAATGCCAATTCAGTTCTTCCGGTGCGGTCGCTTTTTGTGATTCATCTACCGTTCCTGGTGACGCCAACCTCCCTGATTCGACCTACAATATTTCAAGCCTGTGCCGGGCGATGACCAACCTCCGCATTGTTGTTGTCGCGTCCAGGCCTGGATGGTGGGTGATGGGGGAAGTAACTCTTGAGAGGCAGAACCAATAAAACTGCGGGGCATGTCAGTCAAAGCATAGTTGGGCGAGCCGTTCACGCTTGTGGCTCATCCTTTGTGAAGGAGAGAGCGGACCACGACACCCTTGCATATTTCCCTTCGCCCTTTGAGAGCCGCTTACGTTCAATAAAGCATCCTTCAAACTCAAACCGCTCACTGATTTTGATTATCAGCAGCCTGTTGAAATTCCCAGCGCGTTTGACTTGGACCTGTCCTCGGTCTTTTTCAGGAGAGACGGTTTTTATTTCTACAAAATCGTTTCCGAGCTTGCCATCTGACCCACAGGTATGAGGTTTGTGGCGTTCAATACGATATCTGATTTCCGCATACAACTCTCCCAATTCGCCCCAAATTTGAAGGTAGCGCCCGGTGAGTTGGTGGTATGACTTAGCGTTCTCGACCAAACTTTCGAAAATCGAGAGCAGTTCAGGGGCTGCCTGTGCGTAGGACGCCGAAACTTCGTCCTCATCGTCGCAAACGACAGTCCACTCCGCCGGGTTATATCCACACGAGGCGGCATCAGCTATCTGTTCTGGACTGAAGCCATCATGGTGCATATCGTGGAGGAAGTCCCAATCGCTCATTGGATTCCATTCCTTAACTTGTATGTGGCGAACGCGTATTTATACATTGGCCGTTTCCTCTATCGAACGTGCGCTTCTGGCTTCGCAATAAAACCCGCGACTGGCCTAACCCGGCCGATTTACCAAGGATATCACCTGGTGCCGCTACGTATTGGCAAACCCTGCGGCCGACCGCAAGACTTCAGCAACCCGTCCGCGCCTTAGTGCTTCCAATGGTGTCTGGCTGAGATTCGTGCGCTTGCTTACGAAGAAGTGGAACTTCGAAGTCGCCGGCACGTCACGCAGCTCTTGCGCAACCATCCAAAAAGCCACCTTGTCTAAATTGGCGTCCGCATAAAACGCTGGATAGTAGGGCTTTCCGTCTGGTCCGTCGATGGCAAACAGCCGATTGTCTTCAACGGCATCATCAATCTCGACCTGGGTTATTTCGAGAGCATCCCGCAGCTCACCAGCCGACAATAATTCCTTGCTTTCAATCCGGCGTGCTAACGTTTCGGACGCCCTCACTTCCCACTTGGCCATCGCCGCGTCACCAGCTCTAATGGACTCCGGCGTGGACATCGGCTGACCCGCGCGAGCGCGAGCCTGTTCGAGAGCCTTCTGGGCCATACAGTCCTCGGCCTCCGCGCGCTTCACTTCTTCATCTGTCCACATCGCCGCCTCCGTTACTGAAGCATGGGGGCACTCCCCCAATTTGACACACCTTTGCCTGCAAAAAATCGCGTGCTTTCCGAGCGGACGAATCTTAGGACCTCATCGTTTCACCGCTCAGGTCTTGGTACCAGTATATCTCGACACTGCATCCAGGTGGCGCTGCGCCCTGATGTTCCCGATGGCTCTATGCGCACCGGCTCAGACACATGCTGGCGAAGCTTTCCGTCGCAGGTGAAACCGTGGAATTTAAAACGCGATGGCTACTCCGTGGATGGGCTTCAATTTTGCAACTGCTTTGGTTGCCCTCCCAAGCCCTCCTATGGAAATTTAGCTGATAGTTTGCGCCGCGTCGGCAAGAGCTAATCAATTTGAAGGGTATCTGACAATGAATATTTCTGACTACGCTAATTTACGAACCCAGGCAGGGATGAAAGCACTGTCCACGTTTCTAGCGACTACGGCCGAAGGCGGCAAGGCCGGCACGAAATACAAATTTCGGGCGGAATGTTCCAGAGATGCGAAGTTGTTCTTCGCCGCGATTAGTGAATTTGTCTGCTCCGGCGGGGAAAATAGCCCACTGGACTTCGGTGATGTCGAAGGCACGTTCGTTTTGAGCCGGGACATTTCCTCCCGAGACCTCCTTTGGGCGGCGTCCCGCATCGTTGATGGGCATGTTGTGGTTCAAACATTAGAGCTCGAAGCCAACTACACAGGCGAACGGGACTATGGCCGCTTCCTCGACGTAAGCGACCCTGCTACGGTGCCTTGCGTTACTATCCGCCGCCCAATGCGCAGAGGGGCCAAAGCATACGTCGAGGAACTTTAATTCCCCCTGGACGACGCAAAGCAGTTTTCCCGTTCCATATAATTTCGGTGCCGACATGGGAACAACAGCATGCTGATGCGTTCCCGGTGGACTCGGTGCCGTCTCCACCGGGAACGGTGCTGGGACGGGTGGCATGCTCGCCTATATGCGGGCGTGGTCAACTGTCGGGCAAAGAACTTTCTTTGCCTGTCTCTTGGGACTATCACTCATCACATGCCATAGTCGTGGCTCCGAAAGGCCAGCCTGGAAGTAGCGGTGCTGCTGCAGCGCGCCGATTGCGCCTGCTGGCGCACGGTCCGGCCGGCCAAGGAGAGCCTTCGGCTCTCTGGACTGCCACCGATTTAAAGAAGTCTTAAAACTCCGCCGATTTTCAATGGCTTTGGAGCGCTCAGCGCTCCCTTTGGCCAGCTGACTACCTGCGACGCGTTGGCACTATCTGGAGGGCATCATATAGTGGATCCACATTTTGAGACAGTGACCACGGGGTAGTTTAAGCTGTCGTCCTTGAAAGGATGACAGCAAATGGGTGAAGCAAAGAAGCGCAAGGTGCACACGGCCGAGTTCAAGGCGAAGGTC
>Ga0207975_100348_pt1 | contig 27004 bp, 24 predicted proteins | sample LakWasMe91_HOW11_2_FD_183913 | JGI IMG/M metagenome (GOLD analysis project Ga0207975, IMG submission 183913) | Freshwater sediment methanotrophic microbial communities from Lake Washington under simulated oxygen tension - Sediment Metagenome... | ecosystem: Environmental > Aquatic > Freshwater >...
GACAAACTTGGTAAACTGTTCCATGACCTGCCTCCTTAATTGCGGCTCTGCGCTTGGGTTTCTACGGAACCTCAAGCTTAACCCGCGTCATTTAAGGTCTGGCAGGTCCAATACATTATGTCTAGCGTATCACGGTCAGCAATTCCACCTCGAACACCATGCCGGCATTGGGCGGGATCGACGCATTGCCGGTGCCGCCGTAGCCAAGGCTGGCCGGGATGATCAGCGTGCGTTTGCCGCCCACCTTCATGCCGGCCACGCCGCGGTCCCAGCCCGCGATCACCGCGCCAATGCCAAGCGTGAAATTGAACGGCGTGCCGCGGTCGCGCGAGCTGTCGAACTTGGTGCTCTTGAAGTTCGCGCCATTCGCGTTGTACAGCCATCCCGTGTAGTGCACGCTGATCTCGTTGCCGGCCGCGGCCACGGCGCCGGTTCCCAGCACGGTATCGGTGGCAACGAAGGCGGCTGGCTGGCCAAGCGCGGTGGCGGTCCAGCCGACCAGCGAGGTGCCCGCCGTGCGCCCGGCGTTGACGCCGGTGACGATCAGCTCGCGCGTGGCGCCTTCGTTGATCAGGTAGGAGAAGGCCACGCCGCCCGCGGCCTGGCCCGACAACGGGCACACGCCGGCGCCGAAGTTCCATGTGGCGTCGAATACGTTCTTGCCGGAGCGGCGCGGCGCCAGGCTGCCGGAATACGAGCAGGCCGTCGCGGTGCCGCTGAAGCCGCCACCCGCGGCCACGCTCAGCGTGTAGAGATCGCCTTTGGAGCTGCTCAGGCGCCAGTTGCCGGCAATGTCGGACAAGGACGGCGTGCCGCTGTAGTTGTAGGTCGCATTGCCGATGACGGAGGTGGTGAAATCGACCGCGCCGGTTGGCATGGTGACCTTGCCGGTGATGCTGGTCAGTGCGGCATAGGTGCCGGTCACGCTGCCCTGGACCGCCGGGCTCGGTCCGAAGTCCTTCATGTCCGACGAGCTGAAGGCGCCGCTGCTGGAGGCGCCCTGGCCCTGGATGAAGCCGTAGGGACGCAGCATGCCCGAGGTGGCGCTGCCGTACAGCCCCCAATACTGGTCGTCCTCGAGCACCAGCATGTGGAACGGGGTCCCGCTCGACAGTTTGCCGGTGTACAAGCCTTCGGCCGCCGGAGGCAGGTTCGCCACCAGCGTGGCGATGGTGCTGTCGATGGCTGGCTGGAAGGTCGACAGATCGGTGCCCAGCACCACCGTGGCGAGCATGTTGCGCACGATGACGTTGGCGGCCAGGCCGCTGTAGGCCCTCGAACGCTGGACCGTGTCGAGCGCTGCCGTGAAGCGTCCGGCGATGGTGGTCTTCTTGAAGATGACGTCGATGTCGGTCGATTGCGCGCCGGCCATCACGTTCACGGCGGCGCTGGCGCGCGTCATCGCGCCGGTATTGAGCTGGTTCACCCACCACGCCTTGCCGGCGGCATCGGGCGCGCGCCCGAACAGGTTGAGGTAGACCGCGTCGATGAACACGCCGTTGTCGCCGGGGTACAGGTCCTTCGATTCCTGGCTGCCGCTGAAGACATCGATCAGCGCGCGCGCATCGGCGTTGGTGTTGTAGGCCTGGCTCATCGCCACGATGTCGGTGGGCGCGCCGGCGGCCAGGAAACGCTCGGAGAAGAACGCGAGTCCGCCCACGTCGGCCGGGCGGCCGAAATACGCAACGTAAATATGCTGCACCACCTTGTTGTAGTCGGCGGCGCTGGCCGCCTGGACGGTGGCGGCATAGACAGGGCTACGCTCGGCAGTGCTGGAGCTGTTGCCGCCGCAAGACAGCAGCAGCAGGGACAACAGGCACAGGAGGATGGTTTGTGAAAAAGTTTTCATAGTTCGGACCCGCATGAGTAGGCGTATTCTAAAGGAAATGTCATGGAGGGCCACCGGGAATTGGCAGCGCGCTACCACTATCGGTCGTGAACGGCCGGGCTGGTCTGCGCACGCGCAAGCTTGTGCGTCGCACGGCTGGGCAGATGTGGCGAATGATCAACGCGAAGCGAGGCCAATTATGCCTGCGTGGAATGCCTTTTGTTTTCGCCAGGATCAGTGCGTAAAGCAAGCCGATGACCAGCTGCAGGCGCTTTCGATCGCATGGTGTCCGGCAAGCCGGGCGCGGCGAACGCGCGCCGCGCGGGCAGGGGAGGAGCGAGCATCCCTTATCGTCGTACAGCATGCGTGTGCCACTACCCGCAAGCGTGCCACACCTCGTGCTGGTCTCAGGCGAGCGCTGTGCGCATGCCGAGCTTTGCAAGCAAGGCATGATCCTCGTGGATCTCGGGATTGTCGGTTGTCAGCAGTTTGTCGCCGACAAAGATCGAATTGGCGCCCGCCAGGAAGCACATCGCCTGGATCGCTTCGCCAAGCTGGCGCCGGCCAGCCGACAGCCGTACCCGCGCTTTCGGCATGGTAATGCGCGCCACCGCAATCGTGCGTACGAATTCGAAGGGGTCGAGCGGATCGAGTCCAAACATGGGCGTTCCTTCGACCTGGACCAGATGATTGACCGGTACCGATTCCGGGTAGGGATCGAGATTGGCCAGTTGCGCGATCAAACCGGCGCGCTGGCGTCTCGATTCTCCCATGCCCACGATACCGCCGCAGCACACCTTCATGCCGGCATCGCGTACCTGGTCGAGCGTGTCGAGGCGCTGTCCGTAGGCGCGCGTGGAGACAATATCGGCATAGAAATCCGGGGCGGTATCGAGGTTATGGTTGTAATAGTCGAGTCCTGCCTGCTTGAGCCTTTGTGCCTGGCCTTCACCGAGCATGCCGAGCGTCGCACACGTTTCCAGGCCAAGCGCCTTGACTTCACGCACCATGGCCTCGACCTGTTCGAGATCGCGCTCCTTGGGGCCGCGCCATGCCGCGCCCATGCAGAAACGGGTCGCTCCATTGGCCTTGGCGCGCCGCGCCGCTTCCAGCACGGCATCGAGCGCAAGCATCTTCTGGGCCGTCACACCGGCGTCGTAGCGCGCCGCCTGCGGACAGTAATGGCAGTCTTCCGGGCAGCCGCCGGTCTTAATGGAAAGCAGGGTTGCCATCTCAACGCTGGAAGCGTCGAAATGCTCGCGATGAACTTGCTGCGCTCGATACATCAAGTCATTGAATGGCAGCTCGAACAAGGCCAATACCTTATCGACCGGCCAGGGCGATGGGGATGGTATGGCCGCGCCCGCGTCGGCAGTTGGCGGTGCGGGATGAAACGAAATGATGTCGGATGCCATAACTGATTTTCCCTTGGTTCAAAATGTTTACAAGCCGCTGGCGGCGTCATGCGGCGCGCCGACGCCGCAATCAAGGCGCATGGCGGCGCTCTGCCGTTTCACGGGCGATCGCTGCAAGCGCATCGCGATAGGACACCGCCAGCTCGTCTGGCGCGGAAACGCGCATGCCCAGATCACGCAACAAACCATCTTCCAGACCATATATCCAGCCATGTATGTGTAATTGCCGGCCCCGCAGCCAGGCATGGCGTACCGCCTCGGCCTGACAGGCGGTGACGACTTGCTCAATCACGTTGAGTTCGCAAAGACGCTTCAGCCTGGATGACTCGCATTCCTGCGCCGCCAGCAGCGGCGCGTGCTGTCGGGCCACCTCGTGAATCGAGTCCAGCCACTTGCCGACCAGGCCGGCGCGCAGGCCCGACAGCGCGGCGCGCACGCCGCCGCATCCGTAGTGACCACAAACAATAATATGATCGACTTCCAGCGTCTCGATCGCAAACTGCATGACCGACAGGCAGTTCTCATCGCGCAGCTTGATCAAATTGGCGACGTTCCTGTGGACGAACACTTCTCCCGGTTCCAGTCCCAGGATGGTATTGGCCGGGACTCGGCTGTCCGAGCACCCGATCCACAGGTAGCGCGGTGCTTGCTGCTGAGCCAGGGTGCGAAAATAATCGGGGTCGCGCCGGCACATCTGGCGCGCCCATGCACTGTTATTGCGAAATAAATCGTCTAACGGTGTCATCTGCTTTGGGTCCATGGAGCAAGGCGCCTAGTGGGCCAGCGCTGTCTCTTCTTGAAGCAGAGAGCGCAGCTCGGCCTTCATCTCGATGAACTCGGCGCTTTCCTCATTTCTTGGGCGAGGCAGGTTGACTTCGATGTTGGCCTTGACACGCCCGGGCCTGCTGGTCAGGACGATGATGCGGTCCGACAGGATCAGCGCTTCTTCGATACTGTGGGTCACCAGCACCATGGTCTTGCGCTTTTGCGGGTCGCTGTTGGCCAGCAAGCGGCCCATTTCCGCTTGCATCTGCGCGCGATTTTGCGCATCCAATGCCGCGAAGGGCTCGTCCATGAGCAGTACGCCGGGATCGACCGCCAGCGCGCGCGCAATCGATACGCGCTGCTTCATCCCGCCCGAGAGCTGATGCGGATAACGGTCTTCAAAACCCTTCAAACCGACCAGCTCGATATGGTGCTGGATGATTTTCTTGCGCTCGCCGGCCGGCACTTTTTTCATTTCGAGCCCGAAGCCGATGTTTTCCTGAACAGTCATCCAGGGGAACAGTGCGTAGTCCTGGAACACGACGGTGCGCTGCCAGGTGGGGTCGCCCACCGCCTTGTCATCGACCAGGATTTCACCGCGCGTCGCATCCTCGAAGCCAGCCAATATATTGAGCAAGCTGGTCTTGCCGCAACCGCTATGGCCGAGAAGCGAACAAAACTCGTGATTTTTCACTTCAAAGTGAACATTGTCGAGCGCCAGCACCGGCGCGTCTTTGCCGGTGTGGCCGGGATATACCTTGCAAACGTGCGAAACATGTACCGTACTCACAATCTCTCTCCAATCGTGTAGAGGGCGCGGCGACGAGCGCGCCGCTTATCTGGACCAGGGCAGGAACAATTTGCTCACCCATCGTATGGTGCGGTCGATCAACAACCCGACGATGCCGATGGTGGCCATCCCGACGATCACGTAATCGGTCCTCAGTACCGTTCGTGCATCGTTGATCAGGAAGCCAAGGCCCGAGCTTGCCCCTACCAATTCCGCGGCCACCAGTGCCATCCAGCCGACGCCGAGGCCGATCCGAATCCCGGTGATGATGTACGGCAAGGCTGCCTTGAAAACGACCCGCCGCAGGATGTTCCATTGGTTCGCACCCAGGCAGCGGGCCGCACGAATCAGGTTCTGTTCGATGCTCTTCACTCCGGAGATGGTATTGAGGAGGATAGGGAAGAAAATGGCCAGGAAGATGATGAATTGATTTTGGGTATCTCCAATGCCGAACCACAAAATGGAAAGCGGAATCCACGCCAGCGGGGGAATCGGCCGCAACAGCTCCATGACAGGATCGAGCTGTTCCTCGATCGCGCGCCACCAGCTCATCGCAATGCCGATCGGGATCGCAATGGTCGCCCACAGGAAGGCGAGCATCTCCCGCTTCAGACTGTCGAGCGTGTGGTGCAGCAGGTCGCCCGAGGTAATCAGTTCCCAGGCCGCCGGAAAAATTGCGGTCGGGGCTGGCAGTAGCGCACGGGTTGTCTGGTCGAGTACGCTGGTGCTGACGTACTGCCATAACACCAGGATGGCAGCAGTGAAGGCAAAGCGCCTGAGTTGTTTGACCAGGCGAGTCATGACGCTTGGAATCGGTTTTACCAGAAGTTCCTGTGTTCTTGCAGTAGTCAGGTTCATTCTCTTTCCTTATCGCACCGGGAGAGCCGTTGTGCTTGTTCGTTCGGGCAGAAAGTGTGCCTTGTACGTGCGCTTACGGCGCAAAAGATTTTCCGTCGAATGCCCATGGCTTGACGAGGTCGCCCGGTTCCGGAAACGGCTGCGGCGCTTTCAAATTTTCCTGAGTAAAATATTCTGGATAAGGAATTTTATCCGGGCTGCCGGTCCAGTTCGCAGGAATGAAAGGGGGTTGTTTGGGAACCGTCCAACCGAGCTTGGCAAATGTCTTGGTCATGAAGCGCGCATCGACGGCGGCCATGAAGTCCTTGGCGGTAAGGGGGCGCAAGATGCGCTTGTTTTCGTGCAGCCAGGTGAAGATGTTTTCGTTCGCCTTGCCCCAGAATTCCGCGTGGGGATAGACGTAGGTCGGCTTGTAGAGATTGTTGTATTTTTTGATCTGGTCGAGCAAGACCGCCTTCGGATAGTTTTTCAGGGTCGGATCCTCCGCCATCAATGCCGCGGCCTTTTCCGGATACAGTCGCGTCCACAAGGTTGCCTCGACAAAGGCATCGCTCAAGGCCTGGACCACGTCCGGCACATGCTCGATCAGCTCGGAACGCACGTAGTACTGCCCTTCGTACATATTGTAGGGATAGATCGAATCGATGATGCGACCGGTTTTTCTTTCATCGGTGATCATGGTGACGGTCGGATCCCAGGGGGCAACGCCGCCAAGTCCCCTTGGCAGTGCCATTTGATCGCCCGGCGACATGTTCTTCAGGACGATGTCTTTCCTCGTCTGCACATCGTTGACCTTGGCCGCCATCTGGAGGTAAAACTCGCCGGAGGAACCGGTCACCAGTCCGATCGGGACCGCTTCCCCCTTTCCTTTGAGTTCCTTGAAGCTCTTCAAGGGCGAATCGTTCGGAACAACCAGCGCATGCAGCAGGTTGGGGCTGACGATCGCGATCGCCTTCACCGGAATGTTTTTGTCGAGCAGGGAAGTGAAGGGGAAATTGCCGCCGTTGCCGACCTGGAAGCGCGCCGAAACGATGACTTCATTGATTTCCGGTCCGGAGGCGAAGGCCTGTAGCTTCGTGTCCAGGCCACGCTGCTTGAGAAAGCCCTGACGGTCCATCACGATATTGACCGTGTTCTGGCCAGACCATGGACCCTGGAAGGCAATCTTCAACGGCCACCAGCCTTTTTCCTTGAGCCACTTGACCGACTTGTCCGATACCTTTTCATAGGGGATGGGCGAGCCCCACTGGTTAAACTTTTGCTGCGCGAAGCTCGTTGCCGGTGCTGCCGCAAGAAACAGCGACATCAATACCGATGCTGTCGCACGATTGAAAACATGGTGCCAGTTGTTTTGGGGTTGCGCTTGATTCATGTTTGTCTCCTTCCATGATGAATAGATGTCGAGCCTTTTTCAGGCCTTTATGTTGACAACGTCAAGTCGATTCCCGCGAAACGAATTCGCGCATAGTCAAGTTGGGATCCGGAGCACAGGTATCCGATCAGCTCGTGCAGCGGCGAGGTCTTGAACTGATAGGGCGCAGTGCGTTTCTTGAGTGGTTTGAGCAGTTCCTTGTCGTAAAATGCACGCAGGAGCAGGTCCTCGTCACTCATCGAGGTCCCAAACTCGGCGCGCAGGCGCGGCAGCGCTGGCGCCAAGTGTTCGCTTGGCCGCTCCTGGACGATGTCGCCGGGACGGATCTTTGCCCGTTCAAGGAAACTGTCCGATGGCTGCGCGGCAAGCTTTCCGTAATATCCCATCGCATATTTCCTGACCTCGTCCGGAATCGTTTTGTAACGCTCCCCCTGCACCACATTGAGCACTGCCTGGGTAATGATGTATTGGGCGAACGGACTGACGAGAATCGGATAGCCGAGGTCGCGTCGAACCTGGGCAGCTTCTTCCAGGATTTCGGGGAGCCGGTGCTGCATCCCCATGGTTTCAAGCTGCGACTTCAGGTTGGAAATCATCCCGCCCGGAACCTGGTGTTCATACAGTGCAGGATCGTAGGTGGCAACCTTGCCGCGCGGCTTGTCCTCACGCTCGCTCAACCAGGAAAAATATCCCGAGACCTCGTCCAGGGCTTCAAGGTTGATCCCGCTGGAGCGCCCCAGTACGCGCGCTCTTGCCTCGATCTCTTCGGCTGCGGGCAGGGACGCGCCGTTGGCTAGCGGTTCGGCGGCCGTGTGACCATACGAGAAGCCGCTTTCAATGGCGACACTGTATACCTCGGGCGCCAGGCTGGACTGGGTGTGCGAATGCAGTTGCAAGGGCGTTCCGTTGGCCGCTTTGACGATGGCCGGAAACAGGGTGCGGGCGCGTTCGGGCGTCAGCAAGCCGGTCGGGTCCTTGACCCCGACGAAGTCGGCTTTGAGAGCGAGTAATTCCCTGGTGCAGGTGACATAGTACTCATCGGTATGGACGGGACTCAAAGTATAAGTCATCATCGCGTTGACCTTCATCCCCGCTTCGTGCGCGGATTTGACCGACGATTCGATATTCCTGTTGTCGTTGAGTGCGTCGTACACCGTCAGCACCGACACGCCGAGCTTGGCCAGCACCCGTGAATTGAGCTCGACTATGTCGTCTGGAAACAGTTCAAACGTATACAGGCTTTGTCCGCGGGTAAGGGCGTCGCAGGGGGTGCGCAGGCGCTGGCACAACAGGGCAATCCGGTCCCACGGATTTTCGTGCAGGTAGCGCACGCTGACGTCGAATACGGCGCCACCCAGGATATTGATATACGAGTAGCCGACCTGGTCGATCGCACCCAGGATCGGGGTCATCATCTCGGTGGTCATGCGCGTGGACCACAAGCATTGATGGGCGTCACGCAAGGTGACGTCAATGAGTCCAAATGGTTTGTGTGCTGCGTTGTTCATGATATCTGCTCGCTTTCGATATCGGCTGATTTCGGTTTCAACAGGACGTCTTCGACGAATTTGGTGTGTACATTGCCGCGGCAAAAGTGCTCATTGCGCAGCAACATTTGGTGAAAGGGAATCGTGGTCTTGACCCCTTCGACCTTCATTTCCCCCAGCGCGCGGCTCATCCTGGCGATGGCTTCTTCACGCGTGTTGCCCCAGCTGATCACTTTTGCCAGCAGCGAGTCGTAGTAGGGCGGGATCCGATAGCCGCTATAGATATGGGAATCGACCCGGATGCCGGGACCGCCGGGCGCGTGGAACTGCTGTACCGTCCCGGGGCCGGGCGCAAAATGATTGTCGGGGTCTTCCGCGTTGATGCGGCATTCGATCGCATGACCGTTGAAACGGATGTCCGATTGACGCTGCAACAGCGGCTTGCCTTGCGCAATCCGGATCTGTTCCTTGACGATATCGATACCCGTGATCAGCTCGGTAACGGGGTGCTCCACCTGGATCCGGGTGTTCATCTCCATGAAGTAGAACTGCGCGCTGCGCTCGTCGAAGATGAATTCGATGGTCCCCGCACTCTTGTAATCGACATGCCGGCACAGGCTCACTGCCGCCTCGCCCATCTTGGCCCGGATCGCGTCATTGAGGACGGGCGAAGGGCTTTCTTCCACCAGCTTCTGGTTGCGGCGCTGGGTCGAGCAGTCGCGTTCGCCAAGATGCAGGACGGTGTGCCCATCCGACAGGATTTGAATTTCGATGTGGCGTATCTCGGCGAGGAATTTCTCGACGTAGATCGCGTCGTCGCTGAACGCGGCCTTCGCCTCGCGTGCCGCATCGAGATACTGCGCCTCGATCTCATCGGCGCTGCGCACAATGCGCATGCCGCGGCCTCCGCCGCCGGCGGCCGCCTTCAATATCACGGGATAGCCGAGCGTTGCCGCAATGGCGGCCGCTTGCGCCGCGCCGCTCACGGTTCCGGTCGAGCCCGGCGTGGTCGGTACCTTGGCCTCCTCGGCCATGCGGCGCGCCATCGCCTTGTCTCCCATCAGCGAGATCACGCGTGCCGACGGTCCGATGAACGCGATGCCTTCCTTCTCGCACAATTCGGCGAACTGCGCATTTTCCGATAAGAAACCGTAGCCAGGATGAATTGCATCGGCGCCATGGACGAGCGCGGCCGACACGATGAATTCTTTCCTTAAATAGCTTTGGTTGGAGCGCGCCGGCCCGATGCACACTGCGCGGTCGGCCAGGCGTACCGCGAGGGAATCGCGGTCTGCCTCGGAATACACCTGGACCGTTTCCAGGCCCAGTTCGCGGCATGCGCGAATAATCCGAACCGCGATCTCGCCGCGATTTGCTACAAGAACCCGTTTAAGCGTCCGACTCATAACTGATACCGCCTTCTGGTGGATTGGTAGATGGATCGTGCTGGATGATCGATTACTGCTTCGGATCAATGACCATCAATAACTGGCCGAATTCGACGGGGTCGCCGTCCTGTACCAGAATATCGGTCACGACCCCGGCCTGATCGGCTGCGATGGAGTTGATGAGTTTCATGACCTCGATGACGCAGACGGTGGCGGACGGCTCCACCCGCTGGCCAATTTCCACGAAGGGCGCGGCGCCCGGTTCCGGCGCCCGGTAATAGGTTCCCACCATCGGCGACTTGATCAAGATCGCATCAGGGGAATAGACCGCAGCGCCGCGCGGGGCGGGGGCGGCGCGTTCGGGAACTGGCGCCGGCGCTACCGCAATCTCGCCGCCCCCGACATGGCCATGGCGCTGTTGCGCCCGCGGTTCTTCGGCCGCTTGCGCTGCGCTCGCGCCGCCCTGGGCAGGCGCTGCCGCCGGTTCGCGGGACGGCGTGAACGGCATCGGCGACGCGCCGTTCGCGCCCCGCCCAAGGTCGACCTCCAGATCACCCGTTTTCAGATGAAATTGACCAAAATGGGATGCCGACTTGATCAGCTCGACAATCTGGAGCAGATCTTGATAGGTCATCTTTTCTGTGCTCATGCCCGACGTCTCCTCGTATGCAAACACACCGGAAGTGTTCCGCAGTGTTTTTGCCAAATTGTTGTTTCGACTCATGCCATCCCATACGGCAAGAGCCATTCGCGACCAACATGACAAACAGGCAATAAAAGCTGTTCGTTGTGACAATTTTTCCAAAAAACAATTTACGTTTTCCGGTCCAGAATGTGCAGTTTTTTCAAAAAATGAAATTGTGCGTTCCGTCTATTAAAATCATTGCACGTTTGCTTTGGAATTGCAATAATAAATCCTCGCGATTCATCAAAAAAGTTTTTTGCTGCTTGGCGGGAATATTTTAGAAAGGCAATACGAGGTGCAGCAGTGGCGGCGGCCGCCGCGGCGCGTGCTGTTGCGCCAGCCCAGCAGTGCAAGGCAGTGAGTTTTTCCCGGTCGCTGATGCGATAACGATGGTTAATTATTAGGAGATCAAGCATGCCCACACCCGTCATTGTTACTGTCGCCATTACCGGCGCTATCCCGCGCAAGAAAGACAACCCGGCGGTGCCCATCACGCCAGCCGAACAAATCGAGTCGACCCATGAAGCGTATGAGGCAGGCGCCTCGATCGTGCATGTTCACGTGCGCAATCCGGATGAATCGCCGGGCTCGGATCCGGAAATGTTCGGGCGCGTGCAGGAAGGTATCCGCAAGCATTGTGCGGACATGATTGTTCAATTCTCGACCGGTGGACGGGGACGCGAGCAAACCGTGCGGGGCGCCATGCTGAGCTTGAGGCCGGACATGGCGTCGCTTGCCACCGGCTCCGTGAACTTCCCGAACGGAATCTACGAGAACGCACCGGATTTTGTCGAGAACCTCGCAAAAATGATGCTTGAATACGACATCAAGCCCGAAATCGAAGTCTTCGATCTCGCGATGCTGTACAGCGCGGCGAACCTGGTGAAGAGGGGGCTGCTCAAGCCACGGGCGCATATCCAGTTTGTCATGGGAGTACCTAATGCCCTGCCTGCGCGCCGTACCGTGTTCGATTTTCTGCGCTCGGAGCTGACGGCGATCCTGCCGGATGCGACGTGGGTTGCGGCCGGAATCGGGCGCCACCAGTGGGACGTCAATCAGTGGTGTTTGCAGGAGGGCGGGCATTGCCGTACCGGGCTCGAAGACAACACCCGTTTTGACCAGACGCGGCTGGCGGCCAGCAATGCCGAGTTAGTAAAGAGGATCGTGGATAACTGCGCACGCTTTGAGCGGCGGCCGGCGTCAGCGTCGGAGGCGCGCCAGATGCTGGGCCTGCGCGCCGTACCATGAGCGCCATGCCGAAACGGCCGGCTGGCGCGGCGCGCGACTAGCCTTAAGAACAATACCTATGCTGCGGCCAGACAATGGGCAGCCGGAAGGAGTGCAAGATGGCGCTTGAAGACCTGGTTCTGCCCATTGTCATTGCCTTAGCCGGTGGTATTATCCGCGGTATCACCGGCTTTGGCGGCTCCCTGGTCATGACGCCCGCGTTATCGATGCTGTTCGAGCCCAAACTTGTTATCCCCACGGTCTTGCTGCTTGAGGCATTTGTGGCCGCTCCAACGCTCGGTGAAGCACTGCGCAAGGCGCGCTTCAAGGTAATTGGACCGATCTGCCTGGCGGCATTCGCGACGGTGTCGTTGGGCGGGTATGTGCTGGTCCATACCGAGCCGCAGGTATTGCGCCGCGCGATCGCAGGCATGGTTATTTTGTTTTCGTTGATGTTATTGAAAAACGTGCGGTATACCGCACAACGGCGCATGAGTACCTCGCTTGTGCTGGGCGCTGTCAGCGGGGTACTGGTGGGAGGAACCGGGATCGGTGCGCCGCCTGTCATCCTGTATTTATTGTCCGGACCTGATTCGATTGAAGAGACCCGCGCCAATCTGATGCTCGTGGTGACGGCACTGTCTGTCGCGGCGCTCGCGATGATGTGGTACCGGGGCTTGCTCCAGCTTGAAGGCCCGCTTTCCGTGCTGACCCTGGGCCCATCCTTTTATGCCGGCATACTTGTGGGCGCGCGCCTGTTCCGCGGATTCAGCGAACAACGGTTCCGGCGATTTACACTACTGTTTCTTATCGTGGTGGCGGTGGCAGCGCTACTTGTTTGATTGCTCGTGTGGAATTGGAACGAACAACAGTCTTTTACAATGGTTGAATTATGAACGACTTGACAAAGCCAGAATCAACGGCATTGCGCGCATTTTCCGTACTGGACTATGTGGTCAGGGCGAACGGTCCGGCTTCACTCGATGAAGTGACGCGCGGATGCAGCCTGCCAAAACCGACCGTTTTCCGCATACTGGAAATGCTGCAAGAAGCTAATTTGTTACAGCGAGAACCGGTCAGCAAGCGTTACACGGTAGGGCCGCGCCTCGCTTCGTTTGCCTTGGACGTGCTGCAGCGTTCGGATTTACATGCCCAATATCAATCCATTCTCCAAAATCTGGTCAATGAAACGGGTGAAACCTGTAATCTGACCGTGATAGAAGGCATCGATGTGTTTTATCTTCATCGCGTGGAAACCTCGTTGCCTTTGCGCTTGTCGCTGAAGCCCGGCACGCGCGTTCCATTGCACTGTACTGCCAGCGGCAAGCTGTTTCTGAGCCAACTGCCTCCGCGCCAGGTTTCCCGGCTGCTGGGACTGGCGCCCTTGAAGCGTTACACCGACAACACGATCACCGACCGGGAAACCCTCGACAAGGAATTGAAGAAAACACGGGAGACGAAGGTCGGGACGTATGACAGCGAATATTTCGATGACTCGGTCGCGATCGCCGTGCCGGTCGGCGACCAGAACGGCATCGCGGTTGCCCTTCATGCGCCCTCGTCGCGCCTGAGTATCGACACGTGCATGGCGCACTTACCGGCGCTGCGGCGTGCGGCAGCGGCCATTGCCGCCGTGTTGATACCGGATGAAAGCGAGCGATCGGCAGTGCCGGGGGCGAAGGCGGCGCTGCGGGCCCTGGAAGCGTTCGACCCAGGCGCTCAGCCGTGAGGGCCGTGGCGTCCGGCCGGTCATTGGCGCACTTGACAAAACCATATATGTAGTTTTATAGTTACTTAATGAACCTCGCTACCAGCGCCAAACGGCTTGCCGGCCTCGGCCACGAACACCGCCTCGAATTGTTCCAGTTGCTGGTGCGCGCTGGCGACGACGGCATGACGATCGGCGAACTGCAATCGGTGTTGGGCCGGCCGGCATCGACCCTGGCGTTTCACCTGCGTGAGCTGGTCGCGGCCGGCCTTGTTACCCAGCAAAAGGAGGGCCGGATGGTACGTTGCCGCGCCAACTACAAGGCCTTGGACGAGGTGCTGGAATTTGTAAAGCAGGACTGCTGCAAGGGCGTTGCGCTGCCGGCATGCGGCGCGCAACAGGCGTAAGCCGGCGGCGTCGGCTGAGCGCGGTTTTTTTTAGATGTAACATAACCATATATCTAGGGATGTAATAATATGAAGTCGTCGACCGAACAAGCCTCCTGCGGGTGTGCCCCAGCTGCCCCACCCGTTTCAGCCAGTCGGGGCAGCCATGCCCTTGCATTCTGGAGCGACCTTGACAAGCCCTTGCTGGCGCTGGCGCTGGGCGTTGCCGCCATTGCCCTGTGGTTGCCGCATCGCTTGCTCGCTTCGCTGCTCTTTACCGGGCAATCGCTGCTCGGCATTGCGCCCTGGCTGGCCGTGTCCGTGCTGTTTGCCGCCTACGCCAAGGCCAGCGGCGCCGACACCCTGGTGGCGCGCGCATTTACCGGCAGCCCCGCGCGCATGGTGCTGCTCGCCTCGCTGTTCGGCGCGCTCTCGCCGTTCTGTTCGTGCGGTGTGGTGCCGGTCATCGCCGGCCTGCTTGGCGCGGGCGTGCCGCTGGCCGCGGTCATGGCATTCTGGATGAGTTCGCCTTTGATGGACCCGGAGATGTTTGCGCTCACCGCCGCCAGCCTGGGCGTGGAATTTGCGGTAGTCAAAACGCTGGCCGCGATCGCAATCGGCATGTTCAGCGGGGCGGTGACTCACCTGCTGGCCGGGCGCGGCATGCTGCCCGGCGCCTTGCGTGCGGCGCCGTCAGGCTGCGCATCGAACCGGAGCGCGGGCGTCCAGCCGCACTGGAACGTGATGCGTGAAAGCGCACGCCGCAATGCTTTCTTTGGCGCTGCCGCAGCCAACGGCTGGTTCCTGCTGCGCTGGATGAGCATCGCGTTCTTGCTGGAAAGCTTGATGGTTGTCTACCTGCCCGCCGAGAAAGTGCTTGCCTTGCTGGGCCAGAACGCCGCCGCCATTCCACTCGCGGTCCTGGTGGGCATTCCTTCCTATTTGAACGGTTATGCCGCGCTGCCGCTGGTGCGCGGCCTGATTGAACTGGGCATGGACCCGGCCGTTGCACTGGCCTTTTTGATCAGTGGCGGGGTCACCAGCATTCCTGCGGCCACTGCGGTATGGGCACTGGTCAAGCCGCGCGTGTTCGTCCTGTATGTGGCGCTCGCTTGTGCCGGATCGATCGGCGTCGGATACGCCTACGGCGCGCTGCTCGCGCTGCGCTGAGCGTGAAAATGCACGATGCGCCGCGAAGGCGAATTCGCGGCGCTTCCTGTTGACGGCAGAAGGATATTGCGGCGCGAATTACTCTTCGTCGGCCGATACCTGGCCGGTCTTGCGGTTATATTTCAGGGTGATCTTGTTTACTTCGCACAGATTGAAATCTTCCCACTCGACTTCCGAACCGTCGTCATCGAACGTCACGTTCAGGCTCTGCACGCACTGGGCCTTGTTCGAGAATTTGATCAGGCGCTGCCTGTTGGAATCCAAAATGCCATCGCCGAGACGGTCGTTGCCCCAGGTCTTGCTCTTGGCAGGTGCAATATAGATGGAACGAATCGGATATCCGGTCCGGTTCACCAGCGTGAAATCCGCATCTCCGGCATAGGCCGCGCCAGCACACAAGGCATTGCCGACGAGTGCGGCCGCTATGCATAAGTTCTTTATTTTCATTTTTATTCCTGATTGTAGAGTTAAGCGATCGACTCAATCGCCCGCGCGAAAATCGGCATTGTCTCCGCCGCCCCTCATTATTGTGAACTTTCCGAAGAGAATGTAGCCGATTTGCCCGGAAATATAACACGGCTATTCTCAAATGAATACTGGCGTATTTCACAGTTATTCCCGGTATTAAAGGAATTGCGCGCGCGGCGGCGGCCGATTGTTAACTGCAACGGGCGATCGGAAATGTCAGATAGGCGAGGAATCGAACAGGGCTGTGGCCGATGCTCTGGTTGCGGCCGCCTGGTTTGGCCGGAATGCCGCTTCATACTCTTCGCGCGAGAGCGCCATTCTGACGCCGACTGCGCGCGCTTCGGCAATCGCGGTCGGTTTGCATAGCGTGGCATCGATCCATTCGATTCGGGCATCGAAATTGAACACAAACGCCAGCAATTCACTCATCTTCGTTTCCAGCAGCATCGTATGTGCTTGCTCTGGCCATACCTTGACGATCCAATGGCAGATGGGCTGATAGTTCAGGCAATCATCTATTGCTTGCGGAAATATCGCTGCGATGGCGCGAATCGAGAGCTGCACCTGTATTGGCTGGGGCTCCCGTTCGTGATCCCAGATGCCAACCCGCAAGCGTGTGCTCAGATCGGCGATTTCAATGGTCCAGGGAATGACGCGAGTGAGCATGATGGTGGGTCCGGTAAAATGGCGAAGCATAAAAAGACAGGCCGGTCGTGGAATATCGTATGGCTGCCTGCCTATAGTAGACTTGCATGGCATGCCGCTTTGTTTCATACGCGACGTCAACTTGTCTGAATCCGAACTTGATCGCTCACGCGTGGCGCTGTGCGGCTATGATCAAGGCTTGGATAATTGAATTGCTTTAATGTCGCGACAGGGCATGAAAGAATAAAAGGTCAATACCGATGGCTATCACCAGGATGCAGGCGGCGGGCGCCTTGACCGACAAGGATCAGCGCAAGGCGAAGCATGCGGCCGATTCAACCGAAAAGCAGTACCGCTTCGGTTTCCTGATTGTGCCGAACTTCACGCTGATCGGCTTTGCTTCCGCCATGGAGCCGCTGCGCATGGCGAACATGGTGGCCAAGACCAGGCGCTATCAATGGCTTACCGTTACCGTGGACGGCCAGCCGGTTGCGGCCAGCAACGGGGTGCAGGTCATGCCCGATTGTTCGATCGAAAATGCTCCCGGTTTGGATGCATTGTTTGTGTGCGGACCGAATCCGATAGCGCTGACCGGCGACCAGCCCCTGATCGTCTGGTTGCGAAAATTAAGTCATGAGAAAGTGCCGCTGGGCGGCATTTGTACCGGCAGCCACTTGCTCGCGCGCGCAGGCTTGTTGTCCGGCTACCGCTGCACCATCCACTGGGAAGATACCGACAGCCTGATCGACGGATTCGGTGGCATCGTCGTGTCCGGCAGGGTGTTCGAACTCGATCGCGATCGCTATACATGCAGTGGCGGCATCGCACCGATCGATATGATGGTGACCCTCATTTCGACCCAGCCCGGCGGCAGGGAACTGGCTGCAACCGTAGCCGAATTGCTGGTGTGCGAGCGGATCCGTTCGCCTAGCGACATGCAGCGCATACCGTTGCGCCAGAAGCTGGGAACCAGCCAGCCGAAGCTGAGCGAAGCGGTCGCCCTGATGGAAAGCAATCTCGAAGAGCCGCTGAGCGTCGATGAGCTGGCAAATTATGTCGGGCTGTCCGGCAGGCAGCTGGAACGGCTGTTCAATGAGCATCTCAATTGCACTCCCGGGAATTACTATCTTGAGCTGCGCTTGCTGCGCGCCCGCCAATTGCTGCTGCGCACCGAGCAAGCGATCATCGACGTGGCCGATGCATGCGGCTTCGCATCCGTGGCCCATTTCACCCGGCGCTACAGCGAGTTTTTCGGCATCCCTCCTGGCAAGGAACGCCGCCTCGGCGCCCTTTAAGGCGGCGCCTCCCAGTCGTTCAATGGGCGCGTTCGCGCCAATTCCCCTGTCCCGCAACGCCCCCTGCGCGCGCAAAACCGGTCAGTCGGCGCATTCATGCAACGTGATGTCGGTTATGAGCAAAAGCAATTCGCCCCGCTATTTAGAATTCAGTGCATGTGTTGACGCAGACCTGGCGTCAACCAATGACTATCTAAATGGAGGAGACCAATGTTTTCCAAGGCTGATCAAATACAAGGGTTCGACGAAGAACTGTGGAGCGCAATGCAGGCCGAGGAGCAGCGTCAGGAAGAACACATCGAACTGATCGCGTCGGAAAACTACGCGAGCCCGCGCGTGATGCAGGCGCAAGGGTCGGGGCTGACCAACAAATACGCCGAAGGCTATCCCGGCAAACGCTATTACGGCGGATGCGAGCATGTCGACGTCGTCGAGCAGCTGGCCATCGACCGCGCCAAGCAGCTGTTCGGCGCCGACTGGGCCAATGTCCAGCCGCACTCCGGCTCGCAGGCCAATGGCGCGGTGTACATGGCTCTGCTGCAACCGGGCGACACCATACTCGGAATGAGCCTGGCACACGGGGGCCATCTCACGCATGGCGCGAAAGTGAGCTTTTCCGGTAAATTCTACAACGCCGTCCAGTACGGATTGAACGAGCAGGACCTGATCGACTATGACAGCGTCGAAGCGCTCGCGCTCGAACACCGGCCGCGCATGATCGTCGCCGGCTTTTCCGCCTACTCGCGCATCCTCGACTTCGCGCGCTTTCGGGCCATTGCCGACAAGGTCGGCGCGCTCCTGATGGTGGACATGGCGCACGTTGCCGGCCTGGTCGCTGCCGGCCTGTACCCGAATCCGCTGCCCTTCGCCGACATCGTGACCACCACCACGCACAAGACGCTGCGCGGCCCGCGCGGCGGACTGATCCTCGGCCGCGCCAATCCGGAGATCGAGAAAAAAATCCAGTCGATGGTCTTTCCCGGCATCCAGGGCGGCCCGCTCATGCATGTGATCGCGGCCAAGGCCGTGGCGCTGCGCGAAGCCCTGCAGCCGGAATTCAAACAGTACCAGCAACAGGTGTTGCTCAATGCACGGGCGATGGCTGGCGTTTTCATCGAGCGCGGCTACCGCATCGTTTCCGGCGGCACCGACGACCACCTGTTCCTCGTCGATCTGGTTGACAAGGGCATTACCGGCAAGGCCGCCGACGCCGCGCTCGGCGCCACCCATATCACGGTCAACAAGAACGCGGTGCCGAATGACCCGCAGTCGCCGTTCGTCACCAGCGGCATCCGGATCGGCTCGCCTGCGATCACCTCACGCGGGTTCAAGGAAACCGAAGCGCAGCAGTTGACGCACTGGATCTGCGACGTGCTCGACCAGATCGACAACCCGGCGGTGACGCTGCGGGTGCGCGAACAGGTCAAGCAGCTGTGCGCCCGGTTCCCGGTCTATCGCGCCTGACGCTTGGGGCGCGGCTGCAACATGTATTGCTTGAAACCGGCAGGAACGACGTGAGGAGTTGTGCAAGATGGCTATCAGTATATTTGAGTTGTTCAAGATCGGCATTGGGCCGTCCAGTTCGCATACGGTGGGGCCGATGCGTGCGGCGCTGTTGTTTGCGAGCGGCCTGCGCGATCGGGATTTGCTCGGCCAGGTCGCGCTGATCAAGGTGGAATTGTTCGGGGCGCTAGGCGCCACCGGCAAGGGGCACGGCAGTTGCAAGGCGGTGATGCTGGGCCTGGAGGGCGAGGCGCCCGACCTGATCGACCCCGAGTGCATTGAAGAGCGGCTGGCCCGGATCCGGGGCGACCGGGTCCTGCGTCTCATGGGCACGCACGCAATCGCCTTTGTCGAAGCCGAGCACCTGGTGTTTCATCGCCGTCGTGCTCTGCCGTATCACCCGAACGGCATGTGTTTTCGGGCCGAGAACGCCGCCGGGGAAGAGCTTGTCAGCAAGGTCTATTACTCGGTGGGAGGCGGCTTCGTGGTCAATCGCGAGGCGGCCGAAGCGGACCGCCTCAAGGAAGACGACACGCAGCTGCCGTATCCGTTCAGCAGCGCGGCGCAGTTGCTGGCGCTGTGCGAGCAGCATGGCATGTCGATCAGTGAGCTGATGCTGGAAAACGAGAAGGTGTGGCGTTCAGAGAGCGATATCCGGGACGGCTTGCGGCGCATCTGGCAGGTGATGCAGTCGTGCGTCAGGCGCGGCTGCGAGCAGGAGGGTGTCTTGCCGGGCGGCCTCAAGGTGCAGCGCCGCGCCGCCGCGCTGTTTCGCACGCTGTCAGGGCAACCGGAAGCGAGCCTGCGCGATCCTTTGACCACGCTCGATTGGGTCAACCTGTACGCGCTGGCGGTCAATGAAGAAAACGCAGCCGGTGGCCGCGTGGTGACCGCGCCGACCAACGGAGCGGCAGGAATCATCCCGGCGGTGCTGCACTATTACACCCGCTTCGTGCCTGGCGCCGACGACGATGGCGTGGTGCGCTTTCTGCTCACCGCCGCGGCGATCGGCATCCTGTACAAGGAAAACGCATCGATCTCCGGGGCCGAAGTCGGCTGCCAGGGGGAGGTCGGGGTGGCCTGTTCGATGGCTGCCGGCGGCTTGGCCGAGGTGCTCGGCGGCAGCGTCGAACAAGTCGAGAACGCCGCCGAAATCGGCATGGAGCACAACCTCGGACTGACCTGCGACCCGGTTGGCGGCCTGGTTCAGGTTCCCTGCATCGAGCGCAACGCGATGGGCTCGATCAAGGCCATCAATGCCGCCCGCATTGCCCTGCGCGGCAATGGCAAGCACTTCGTGTCGCTCGACAAAGTCATCAAGACCATGCGCGACACAGGCGCCGACATGAAGCTCAAATACAAGGAAACATCACGTGGCGGCCTGGCCGTGAATGTCATCGAGTGCTAGACCGGAACAAACGAAGGAAGCATCATGAAAAAATACTCCATCTTCAGCCTGGTGCGCAACGCGCTCAGTTATCACGAGAACTGGCAGGCGGCATGGCGCAGCCCGCCGCCGAAAAAGGAATACGACGTCATCATCATCGGTGGCGGCGGACATGGACTGGCAACGGCCTATTACCTGGCCAAGGAACACGGCATCACCAACGTTGCCGTCATCGAAAAGGGATGGATTGGCGGCGGCAATACCGGCCGCAACACCACCATCGTCCGTTCCAATTACCTGTGGGACGAGGCCACCCATCTGTATGAAAAGTCGATGAAGCTGTGGGAGGGCCTGGCGCAGGACCTCAACTACAACGTCATGTTCAGCCAGCGCGGCGTGATGAACCTGGGGCACAGCCTGCAGGACATGCGCGATATCACGCGCCGGGTCAACGCGAACCGCCTCAACGGGGTGGACGGCGAAGTGCTCGATGCGCAGCAAGTCAAGCAGTTCGAGCCGTTGATCAATATCTCCCCCGACGCACGCTATCCGATTCTCGGCGCATCGCTGCAGCGCAGGGGCGGTTCGGCGCGCCATGACGCGGTCGCGTGGGGTTTTGCGCGCGGGGCCGATGCGCATGGGGTCGACATTATCCAGAAGTGCGAGGTGACCGGCATCCGGCGCGAAGGCGAGCGGGTGGTCGGGGTCGAGACCACGCAAGGCTTGATCCGCGCCAGCAAGGTCGGGGTGGTGACGGCCGGCAGCTCCAGCGTGCTGGCCGGCCTGGCCGGCTTGCGCCTGCCGATCGAAAGCCATCCCCTGCAGGCCTTCGTCTCCGAGCCGGTCAAGCCGGTCCTGAATTCGGTGATCATGTCGAACGCGGTGCACGGGTATATCAGCCAGACCGACAAGGGCGACCTGGTGATCGGCGCCGGCATCGATGCGTATACCGGCTACGGCCAGCGCGGCAGCTTCCCGGTCATCGAGCATGCGGTCCAGGCCATCATGGAACTGTTCCCGGCCTTTAGCCGGGTACGCATGAACCGCCAGTGGGGCGGCATCGTCGATGTCTGCCCGGACGCCTGCCCGATCATCGGACTGACACCGGTAAAGGGCCTGTACTTCAACTGTGGCTGGGGCACCGGCGGCTTCAAGGCGACGCCAGGTTCGGGCTGGGTGTTCGCCCACACCATTGCCCAGAACCGGCCACATGAATTGAATGCGGCGTTCTCGCTGGAGCGCTTTTCGAACGGCCACCTGATCGACGAACATGGCGCCGCCGGCGTCGCCCACTAACCCTGCACGGAGAATCAACATGCTGGAAATTACATGCCCGTGGTGCGGACCGCGCGAAGAGAGCGAATTTTCTTATGGCGGCGAAGCCCACATTACCCGGCCCCTCGATACCGATGCGCTGAGCGATGCGCAATGGGGCGACTATCTGTTCATGCGCAAGAACCCGCGCGGACTGCACCATGAACAGTGGATGCACGCCTATGGCTGCCGGCGCTGGTTCAACGTCGTGCGCAACACATTGACGTACCAGATCACGAGCGTCTACAAGGTGGGCGAAACCATTCCCGGAGAAAAGCAATGAGCCAAGTGAACCGAATCGGGCGTGACAGCCACGTCGACCGGAGCAAGCCGGTCAACTTCATTTTCAACGGCAAGCACTACACCGGCTGCCAGGGCGATACCGTCGCGTCGGCACTGTTGGCAAACGATGTCGCGCTGGTCGCGCGCAGCTGGAAATATCATCGTCCGCGCGGCATTGTCAGTTGCGGCGTGGAGGAACCGAATGCCCTGCTGCAGCTCGAAGAGGGCGCCGACACCATCCCGAATGCACGCGCCACCGAAGTGGAACTGTATGAAGGCCTGCGCGCGAGCAGCGTCAATTGCTGGCCCAGTGTCGATCTCGACCTGATGTCGGTGACCGGCATGTTTTCACGCTTCATGCCGGCCGGGTTTTATTACAAGACATTCATGTGGCCAAAGTCGTTCTGGATGAAGTATGAGCATTTCATCCGCAAGGCATCCGGCCTGGGCGTCGCGCCCGCAGTGCGCGATCCGGCCCACTACAACAAGACCGATGTCCATTGCGACGTGCTGGTCGTGGGAGGCGGGCCGGCCGGCCTGGCGGCGGCGCTGGCGGCCGGAAGAAGCGGCGCGCGCGTCATCCTGGCGCACGAACAGAACGCGTTGGGCGGCAGCCTGCTGGGAAGCGCCAGCATCATCGACGATCAGTTTGCGGACGCATGGATCGCCGCCGCGGTGGCCGAACTCAAGGCCATGAAGGAAGTCCGGCTGCTCACGCGCAGCACCGTGTTTGGCTACCACGACCATAATTTCCTGACCATCTGCGAGCGCCTGACCGACCACTTGCCGCTGGCGCAGCGCAGCGGGGCGCGCGAGCGCCTGTGGCGCGTGCGTGCCCGCCAGGTGGTACTGGCCACCGGCGCGATCGAGCGGCCGCTGGTATTCAGTAACAACGACCGCCCCGGGATCATGCTCGCGTCCGCCGTGTCGGCGTACGCGAACAGATATGGTGTGGTGCCAGGATCGAAGGTCGTCATCTTTACCAACAACGACAGTGCCTACCAGAGCGCCTTCGACCTGGCCGAAGCCGGGGTCAAGGTGGTGGCAATCATCGATGCCCGGGCCGCATCGAGCGGCTATTTGCCTGCCTGTGCGCGCCGCTACGGCATCGAGATCATTGCCGGTTCGGTGGTGATCGATACTGCCGGGCGCAAGCGGATCAAGGGCGTCGACGTCATGCGCTTGCGTGACGCCGGCAATGAGGTGGCCGGTCCCAAGCGCCATATCGCATGCGACTTGCTGGCGCTGTCAGGCGGCTGGAGCCCGGTCGTGCACCTGCATGCCCAGTCGGGCGGCAAGCCGCGCTTCGACGATGCAAAGGCCTGTTTCGTGCCCGATGCCCCGGTCCAGGCGGAGCGCTCGGCGGGCGCCTGCAACGGCAGCTTCGCGCTGGCCGACTGCCTGCGCGAAGGCGCCGAGATGGGGGCGCGCGCCGCGCGCCTGGCAGGGTTCGAGGACGCTCGCCCGAGGCCGGCCCCGGTGGCCCAGGCGTTTGCCGAAGCACCGATCAGGCCACTGTGGGTGGTGCCGGCGCCAAGGTCGATCGGGCGCGTACCCAAACAGTTCGTCGACCTGCAAAACGATGTCGGCGCATCCGATATCGTGCTGGCCGCGCGCGAGGGTTACCACTCGGTCGAACACGTCAAGCGCTATACCGCGCTTGGCTTTGGCACCGACCAGGGCAAGCTTGGCAATATCAACGGCATGGGCATCCTGGCGCAGGTTTTGGGCCAGGATATCGCGAGCACGGGCACCACCGCGTTCCGTCCCAATTACACGCCGGTCACCTTCGGCGCGATTGCCGGGCCCGATTTGGGCGAGCTGTTCGATCCAGTCCGCAAGACCGCGATGCATGAGTGGCATGAACAGCATGGCGCCTTGTTCGAAAACGTCGGGCAATGGAAACGTCCGTGGTATTACCCGAAAGCCGGGGAGAGCCTGCATGATGCGGTCAACCGCGAATGCCTCGCCACCCGCGCCAGCGTCGGGATCATGGATGCGTCGACCCTTGGCAAGATCGATATCCAGGGACCGGACGCGGCGACCTTTCTTAACTGGGTCTATACCAATGCATGGACCAAGCTCGGCGTCGGCCGCTGCCGCTATGGACTCATGCTCGATGAAAACGGCATGGTGATGGACGATGGCGTCACGGTCAGGCTGGGCGAAAACCATTTTGTCATGACCACCACCACCGGCGGCGCGGCGCGCGTGATGTCCTGGCTCGAGCGCTGGCTGCAGACCGAATGGCCGCACCTGTTGGTGCACCTGACGTCCGTGACCGATCACTGGGCCACGATGGCGGTGGTCGGACCGAACAGCCGCAAGGTGCTGCAGAAGGTGTGCAGCGGCGTCGACTTCTCGCCGCAGTCGTTTCCGTTCATGGCGTACAAGGAAGGTACCGTGGCCGGGGTGCCGGCACGCATCATGCGCATCAGCTTTTCCGGCGAACTGGCCTATGAAATCAATATCGACGCCAACTACGGGCGCCATGTCTGGGAAGCGGTCATGGCCGCCGGCAAGCAATACGACATCACGCCGTACGGAACCGAGACCATGCACGTGCTGCGCGCCGAGAAGGGTTTCATCATCGTCGGCCAGGACACCGACGGTTCGGTGACCCCGGTCGACCTGGACATGGATTGGATCATCGGCAAGGGCAAGGACTTCATCGGGCGCCGTTCGCTGTCGCGCGCCGACACCGCACGTGAGGGGCGCAAGCAATTGGTCGGCCTGCTGACGGATGATCCGGCAGAAGTGTTGCCGGAAGGCGGACAAATTGTCGATGACCCGAACGTCGCGCTGCCGGTGCCGATGCTTGGCCACGTGACCTCGAGTTATTACAGCGCCTGCCTGGGCCGCTCGATTGCCATGGCCTTGGTCAAGGGCGGACTGAAACGGATGGGCGAGAAAGTACGCATCCCGCTGGCCGGTGGCCGCGTGATCGATGCGGTGATCACAAGCCCGGTATTCATTGATCCTGAAGGAGCACGACAAAATGTCTGAATCGATACAAAGAGCAAGCCCGCTGGCGCGTTTCGAGCGCGAGCGCAATCGGCTGCCGCGCTCGCAAGGCGCGGCCGGGCTGAGGGCATCGGAGCGGGCCTACTGCGGCCATGTCAACCTGCGTGCCGATCCGGCCAATCCGCACCTGCTTGCGGCGCTGCGGGGCATGCTGGGGTTCGCGCTGCCACTGCAACCGAATAGCGTGGCGCGCAACGACAGCACGACCGTGTTCTGGCTGGGACCGAACGAATGGCTGATCGTGGTGCCGGACGGGGCCGCGGCGGCCCTCGTGGCCGACGTGCAGCGGGTGCTGCACGGGCAGTTTTTCGCGGTGACCGAAGTGAGCGGGGGCCAGACGATCGTCGCCTTGCGCGGCGAACGTGTGCGCGATGTGCTGGCCAAGGGCTGTTCGCTCGACCTTCATCCACGCGCCTTCGGCCCCGGCCGGTGCGCGCAATCGCATCTGGCCAAAGCGCCGATCCTGCTGTATCAGCTCGATGACGAGCCGAGCTTTGAATTGATTGTGCGCCGCAGTTTTGCCGATTACCTGTGGCTGTGGCTGCTCGACGCCGCCGCCGAATATGGATTGGCCATCGATACCCGCCTGCAGCCTTCGGCGGTTGCGGCGCAAGGCGTGCCTGCTCTTTCCGCGGTCAATGAATGAGCGCGGCCCTCGTTCGCACGCGTCCGGACGAGGGCCGTTGCGCCTGGCGATCAATGGTTACGGGCGCATCGGGCGCTGCTTCCTGCGGGCGCTGTACGAATCGCCCCTCGGCGGCCGCTTCCGGGTCGCGGCGATCAACGAACCCTCGTCACTCGAGAGCGTCGTCCATCTGTCACGCTTCGATACGACCCACGGTGTGTTCCCGGGAAGCGTCGAGCGCGGTGACAAGTGCCTGCGCATCGACGGCCAATCGATTCCGGTGTCGCACGCCCGCACGCCTGAAGGGATCGACTGGAAGGCGCTCGACGTCGATCTGCTGATCGAGTGTTCGGGCCGCTACAAGGGACGCGCCGACTTCGAGCGTTTCCTTGCGGCCGGCTGTCCCCGCCTGCTGCTCTCGCAGCCTGGCCACAGCGCCCACGACGTCGACCTGACCGTGGTGTACGGTTTCAACCATCATGGGCTCGATGCGGCCCAACGCATCGTCTCGAATGGCTCGTGCACCACCAATGCGGTGGTGCCGATCCTCGATCTGTTGCAGCGTACCTTCGGGGTGACCCACGCCTTCCTGACCACGCTGCACTCGGTGATGAACGACCAGCCCCTGATCGACGGCTATCACCATGCCGACCTGCGCCACACCCGCGCGGCGATGCAGTCGATGATCCCGGTCGGCACCGGCCTTGCGCAGGCGGTGGAGCGCTTGCTGCCGCAATTGGCAGATCGGGTGCAGGCCAAGGCCCTGCGGGTGCCGGTGCTGAACGTGTCGGCGATCGACCTGGTGGTCAGCCTCGGGCGCGACGCCAGCGCACGGCAGGTCAATGCGCTGCTGGCCAGTGCCGCCCGTGCGCGCCCCGGCCTGCTGGCTTACTCCGACGCCCCGCACGCCTCGGTCGACTTCAACCACAACCCGCATTCGGCCACCGTCGATGGCAGCCAGACGCGCAACTGCGGTCCACGGCTGGTGAACCTGCTGGTCTGGTTCGACAACGAATGGGGGTTCGCCAGCCGCATGCTGGACCTGGCCGAATTCTGGCGCCATCGCTTGCAGCAGGACCGCTAGCCTGAATTTTGCTGACTTTGGGTCGTTGCTGCTGCGTGGTTCGATCGCCAGATTGATTTGACCGAACGCTTGAGCAATGCCTTGGTCGATACGCGGCACGCCAGCTACGTCACGCATTCACGAGCGGACCCTGCTGACCCAGCGCATCTACCAGATCGGCTGCGGCTACGAAGACGGCAATGATTCGAACAGTCTGCGCCACGCTCCAATGTTCAAACTCGGCGCTGAGCGTTTGCCTTTCGATGGGGGGCACCGCGCTGGCGTCAGCGGCGACGATATCGCGTTTTGAACACGCCAC
>Ga0207975_100349_pt1 | contig 27002 bp, 20 predicted proteins | sample LakWasMe91_HOW11_2_FD_183913 | JGI IMG/M metagenome (GOLD analysis project Ga0207975, IMG submission 183913) | Freshwater sediment methanotrophic microbial communities from Lake Washington under simulated oxygen tension - Sediment Metagenome... | ecosystem: Environmental > Aquatic > Freshwater >...
AGCAAACAAGGGCGGGGGAAATTAAGGCAAAAGGCGCAAGGTGAAGGGCATATACCTTTAGTCTTTAATCCAATCTCATGCCACTCTCCGAATTCGCCTTAATCCAGCGCTTCTTCACTCAGCAGCGAATCAAAAATCCTTCAACGCACTTGGGCATAGGCGACGACTGCGCGTTGTTGTCGATTCCCAACGGTTACGAACTGGCCGTGACCACCGATACCATGGTCGAAAACGTGCATTTTTTTGCCGGGACCGACCCGGAACTGCTGGGACATAAGCTGCTGGCCGTCAATTTGAGCGATCTTGCCGCAATGGGCGCAAAGCCAGTCTCGGTGACACTGGCCTTAACCCTACCCAAGGTTGATGAAAACTGGCTGACGGCATTCGCCAAGGGTTTTTTAAAGTTGGCCGAACGCTATTCTGTGGATTTAATCGGCGGCGATACCACCTCCGGTCCATTGACCTTGACCGTTCAGGCGATGGGTTTAGTTCTTAAAGGCCAAGCGCTGATGCGATCAGCGGCCACGCCCGGCGATTTTATTTATATGACCGGATTTTTGGGCGATGCGGGGTTGGGCTTAAAGATAAAGCAAGGTTACACCTGTGCCGATTCCGAAGCTGCGTTGACGCGATTTAACCGGCCGGAGCCGCAAGTTGAAGCCGGTCAGGCTTTACTTGGCATTGCCAATGCCTGCATCGATTTATCGGACGGTTTGGCAGGCGATCTGGGCCATATTCTGGAACAAAGCCATGTAGGCGCGTGCCTCGATTGGAACGCGTTGCCGTTGTCAAAAGCGGTGTTGGCCTACATTAACGATACCGGCGATTGGTCTATGCCGCTGACCGCCGGTGACGATTACGAGCTGTGTTTTACCGTAAGTCCGGAGCAGGCGGCTCAATTGACCATAGCGGCTACCAAAATCGGCATCATTGAATCCCAGCCTGGTTTACGCTTGAGTAAATCGGGTCATATCCAACCATTAGAGGTCAAAGGCTTTGAGCATTTTTCTTAACACCCAGTTGGGTAAAAACAAGCTGACCCCCAAACAGATATTGTCCGATCCCATCCTGTTTCTGGCCTTCGGCTTCGGCTCCGGTTTGGCAAAAAAAGCTCCGGGCACTTTCGGTACATTGGCGGCTATTCCGGTTTATTGGCTATTTGCGCAAACCAATCCGGTCGTTTATAGCCTGTTGACGCTAATCGTGACGGTTGGCGGGATATGGATTTGCGACATCGCCGCAAAAAAACTCGATGAACATGATTTTGGCGGCATCGTTTGGGATGAGATTGCCGGTTACCTGATAACGATGTGGCTGGTTCCCTTTAGCTGGCAGGCTATGGTGCTGGGCTTTATCCTGTTCAGGTTCTTCGACATACTCAAACCGTGGCCGATCAAGTGGATTGACCGGCAGGTTCATGGCGGATTGGGTATTATGTTGGATGATGTGTTGGCGGGCGTGTTTGCCGGTGTCTTGTTGTTAGGTTTTTCAAGCTATTTTTGAATTGAGAGGGTAGCAAAAACCTCTCGGCGGGGAGCGCCCTTATCGTCTCTCCGTTGACAATAGGTTGCCATTAATTATCTGAAGCTCTAAAGCAGTCCGCCGCCGTTTGTATCGGCAATAAATTTGATCCGTTAATCGGTAAATTCTTTCCTCTCGCATGATTGAAAAGTCCGATATGCGCTCAATGTCTAGAATTCTCAGATAAAGAATCCATGCCTCTTCTGTTAATTTCCTAAGCATTATTTTTTCCTTAAGCTATCAAAAACGGCACAATGAGTCTGTAAGGTTCCTTGGTGTGATTTTAAAGCTAACACATATAAGGGTAAGCAATCCCCTACAGTGAAGAATAAAAAGTTGCCAAGTCGTCGGGATCAAAAGAACATGGGATTACGGAGAGTATGCACACGGCAAGCTCTGATAGCGCTCTAGCATTAATGCCGCTTAAAGATCATTAGCGTAATATCATCGTTAAAGGATTCGTTGCGGCAAAATTGTTTTAACCGTGCCAGTAATATTTCAATGATGGCCTGCGGGGAGTGTTGCGCATATTGAACGAGAATATCATTGACGCGCTTTAGGCCAAAAAACTCGCCATCGGCATTTTCCGCTTCGGTTAAGCCGTCGGTATAGAGCAGGATTAAGTCGCCTTGGGATAACACCGTGGTTTTTTCTTCAAAAACGACATTTTTGTTGATACCCAGTATTAATCCTTCCGCATCCAATTGCCTGCATTCGCTTTGAAAAGGGCTAAGTAACAAGGGAGGAGGGTGGCCTGCATTGGCAAAGCTCAGTTGTTGGGTGCTGCTGTTGTATTGCAAATAAAATAGCGTAATAAAGTAGTCGGATTTATCCAAATCTTCAAAAAGAAAATTATTGAGGACGCTTAAGGTTTCCGCCGGCGTAGCCGAACCGCCGGCCTGAGTTCGAATGGCGCTGCGGGTCTCCACCATAAACAGGGCGGGGCCGATTGAATGACCGGAAACATCGGCAATAATCATGTCCAAATGGTCTTCATTGCGGTAAAAATAATCGAAATAATCGCCGCCGACTTGATCGGCCGGCAAGCAGTAGCCGGTGACTTCAAAATGATTGGATTTGATCGGCGCCGAGGGGGAGAGTGAGGCCTGAATGCGTTGGGCAATCTTGATTTCACTTTGAGCAATGGCTAGATTGATTTGCGCTTGGCGAATAGCCGCTTCCGTGGCTTTTCGCGTGGTAATGTCGACGATGGTGCTCAGCACCAATGTTTCTTCTTTGCTGTCGATTAGGCTGAGGCCTATTTCAACGGGAAATTCCGTTCCGTCTTTGCGTAACCCGTAGAGGTCTTGGCCCGCTCCCATAGGCCTGGATACAGGGGCCTTGAGGTACGCTTGGCGAACGCCAACATGCGCATTGCGAAAGCGCTTAGGCACTAATATTTCAACCGGTTGTCCAATTAATTCAGCGCGTGAGTAGCCGAAAAATGCCTCTGTCTGCGAGTTGACCATTTCAATCGTCCCTGACTTGTTCACCATGACAATCGCATTGGGCGCCGATTCAACCGCTTGTCGGAAGCGTTGCTCCAAGCGCTTACGCTCGGTGATGTCGTGGATAAAGCCGCTGAATATGTACGTATTGCCCAGTTTTAAGGGCGAGATGCTCAGTTCAACGGGGAATTCAGTGCCGTCGCGGCGAATCGCGGTCTGCTCAAGCAATTGATTTAACAAAGGGCCGGAACCGGTGCGCAGGAAGCGTTCCAAGCCCCGTCGATGCGCATCGCGAAGCTGTGGTGGGATAATTAACTCATCAAGACGTCGGCCGATAGCTTCATCCGTAGTCCAGCCGAATATTTTTTCTGCCGGGTGGTTCCAGTCGGTAACGATGCCGTAAGAATCCATAATCACGATAGCGCTTAAGGAGCTTTCAATAATCAAACGGATACGTTTTTCACTTTCGATCAGTGCATCCTGAAAATGGATTCTGGCGGTAATATCCCGATCAACCCCTCGCCATTTCAGCAGCTTTCCTACTGCATTGATTATCGGTAAGCCGGTCGATTCGGTCAGTATCTGGCGACCGTCTTTGTGCCGGTAGTGGGACAACAACGCGTAAAAAGGCCGACGGCTGGTCGCGTAGTGCTGCTGGTTGGCTTTATCCTGGGGCGTTAAAAATTCGGTATAGTGTTTGCCGAGCACTTCATCCGGACTATAGCCCAGTATTTGGCTAACTGCGGCACTGCTATAGCTGTAGTAACCCTCGGGATCTTGCTCCCATAACCATTCGCCGGCCATTTCCGCCATTTGTCGAAAACGTTCTTCGCTTTCGGTAAACGCCGATTCAACGTTGAAATCATCGACAGTTCTACCGACTCCGCTGTCCTGAATCAGTAAAGCAATGTCGGTTTTATCGGGCATTGGCTTGGATAAGACGGCGAGCGATATTAATACCTGGATTTTGTCATTGGCCTTGCTGACTATGTCACCGATAAAGCTCGCCCTGAGCGGAGTCGAAGCGCTTTGTCGAGTTACCTTGGCAAGGGCTGCTTGCCATAGCGTATTGCCGCTTCCGTCAGCGAAGATAAGGTCGATAGGCTTACCGATGAGTTCGTGCTCGGTATATCCTAAAAACGTAGCGGCGCAGGGGGTAAGCTGTTTAATACGCGGCGCGGTATCATATGGACCAACCAGCTCAATAATAATGATGCGAGTTGTGGGCTGATGCATGTTTTTTCAATCGAACAGGCCATTAGAACATTGCCGGCAAAGGATGCTCATGTATGATTTTACGGGATTTAATTCGATCAGTTTAAATGAGTTCATAGCCCGTTCATCCAGATAGCCGCTAAAAGATAGATGTAAGGCACTCAATCTGGGTCAGTACAACTAGGCTTCGATGATAAAAAACTCAACATCATTTAGCAATCTATATTTCGCGGGGTGTTCCTGGGGGACTTATTCGGCAGGTTCAGGTAAATCGAACCTGCTTTGAGTTCAGATGCATGGTGGCTTATCATTTAGTGCATTGCTTAGTGTTTTTGGCTTTTTCGGCAGTGTCGCTTAGAGATTCGCCTGCGCTATTATTACTGCTGTTACTACTACTCGATTGGTCAGCTAACGGCTGTGTTATCTGGGGCGTTGTTCCCAGCACCACTGCGGTAGCTTCCTCAATGGAATTGGTTAATGTATTTCCGCCAGACGCAGTATTGAAAGATTGTAGATATGAAGCTGAGCCGCTTCCGGTAAGCGTACCGCCGGTCAGAGTAACGCCGTTGGCAGCAGAAATAGGCGCATTAATGGCGAGCGTGTCACCATTACTGGCCGTAAGACTAACACTGCCGCTGGCCGAAGAAACTGTCCCATTAACCGTAAGTGGAGACTTGGCCTTGATCACAATATTTCCAGCAGCATTGGCTACCGTTGTGCCCGAGTTAACGGCAGTTGAACCAAGAATAAATCCTCCAATATTTTCAACATCAATCCAGCCGTTGGGTGCATTTAAGCGGTTTATCCGCGAAACGCCCTGAGTGCGTGAGTAAATATTACCGCCTGCACTGATGTCCAGCACCTGGGTAATAGCGTTTACTCCGGCAAAGGTGACATCGCCGTCACTGGATGCTGTGAGATTGGCGGCATTGATGTTACCTGATAGGCCCTGAGCTATAGCGTTGACGGTGCTGATGGCCATGCTATCGGCTGTGATTGTGCCGCCGTTCTGGTTAAAGGCGTTGCTGACATTAAAACTGCCAGCTGAAAGGTTGCCGCCGGATTGGGTGTATTGAGCCGTATTAAATATGCCGCTGATTCCAAGACTGCCTCCGGTCATCTGAAAATGACCCAAACTGCTCAAACTATTTAGAGAAGTAGTGCCCGCTAAGGAGTCGTAAGTTACTGTCACTCCGGTTGGAATAGTAGCGGTCAGCACGTTACCGGTTGTAGGGATAATGCTATTTTCCCAGTTGTCGGCTGTCGACCAATCGCCGTTTCCACCAATCCAGGTTATGCTGTCCAGCGCATTAATGGTGAAATCGGCGACGGTGTAACGGATGTTGTAATTACTGTTGGCTAAGCTGCCTTGATTAATGCTGTAAGGTCCGGCGGTTACCGTTTCCCCTGCCGTTCGTGTCAGCGCGCCGGTTAACACGGATGAGGATTCTCCGTTGACAAAACCGGTGGCGTTGTAGGTAAACACAGGGTCAAGCGCACCGTAGGTTTTGCCGGCGGCAACGCCGATGACGATTAAGTCGTGAGGCGTGACGGTAAGTTGGCCGTCTATGCCTGTAAACGTGTAGTTGCTGTTGATGAGTTTCGGCGTGATCGCATAGGTGCCCACGTTGGAGAACGGTGTCGCCAAGGTCGTGTAGCTAAGGCCGATGGAATCAAGCGTGTCGCCATTGACAAGTTCGCCAGCCGCAATATTGCCAGTAAAAACAGGGTTGGCATCGCCATAAACCCGCGTGGCATCATCCGCTTTAATGTTCAGGCTGAGCAGGGCGGGGGTGATAGTGAAGTCGGCACCGGTGTAACGGATGTTGTAATTGCTGTTGGCCAGGCTGCCTTGATTAATGCTGTAAGGTCCGGCGGTTACCGTTTCCCCTGCCGTTCGTGTCAGCGCGCCGGTTAACACGGATGAGGATTCTCCGTTGACAAAACCGGTGGCGTTGTAAGTAAACACAGGGTCAAGCGCACCGTAGGATTTGCCGGCGGCAACGCCGATGACGATTAAGTCGTGAGGCGTGACGGTAAGTTGGCCGTCTATGCCCGTAAAAGTGTAGTTTCTGTTGGTGATTTGCGGCGTGATCGCATAAGTACCCACGTTGGAGAACGATGTCGCCAAGGTCGTGTAACTAAGGCCGATGGAATCAAGGGTGTCGCCGTTGGAAAGTTCGCCAACTGTAATATTGCCGGTAAAAACAGGGTTGGCATCGCCGTAAACCCGCGTGGCATTGTCCGCTTTAATGGTCAGGCTAAGCAGAGTGGGGGTGATAGTGTATTCGGCCACGCTTGCTGTATTATCAGAAATGATATACCCCAGAGCATTGCTTAATCCTGCATTATAGGCGATGTTATAACTGCCTACCGATGAGCTTGACGTTGCAGTAGTCGAGAAGCCGGCTGTGCCGCCAATATTAGCGCTGCTCTCTGTATCACCGTCAATGTAACCGCTCAATGTATAACTTAAGTCCGCTAGATTGACGGCGCTCCCGTATCTGCTGCTGGCGGTACCGGGCGTAATGTTCAGCACCGGTGTAATGCTGTAAAGCAGGCCGTTGCCGGTGCCGGGTATAGTATAATTTGTACAGCCGGTTAGGTATTGGCAACCATAATGCTTGAATGCCGGGGTTAATCCGCTCAGCATGTTATTGGCTGGAGTGGTTGAATAAATCAGCCAGCGGCCGCTGCCGGAAACGTTGAGCGCATCGATACCGACATTGTTGGTGTAATTGACGCCGGTGTTCAGTACGATGTTGCCGCCACCGCTCGAGGCCAATATGGCGTTTTGGGTAATGGAGCCGCTGGCATTGATTGTGATATCGGTTTGTGCCGACAAGACCGTGTTGGTGGCTGAAAGATTAAATCCGGTGGTGCCTGTATAAACAGGCGTGGTGCTAACAAGTGTGCCGCCAGTCGCTGCGACAGCTTCTGTATAGCCGCCGTTAAGCGGGGTGAAAGTCGTCGATTTCAGATTGTTGAGCGAAGTGAAGTCGGTCATCAATTGAGAGGTGATGGCAGAAGTTCCGTCACTCAGGCCGATGGTCACGTCCCCGGCGAAGCTGTTGTTTGCGGCTCCGTAATTAAATGTGATGTTTCCTGTAGAATTCAACACCGCCTCAAAAATTGCCGTTTTTCCGGAGTTGTAATAGCGCTCAACGTTCCATTTCACAGCCCAATCTGTGTCAGTCGGGCGAGAGATAAAGATGTTTTTTCCGGATGAAGTATGCAGCTCCCAATCATTCCAAGCCGGCGCAATGGCCTTGTAGTAGGCTAGACCTTGAACGCTGTCGCTATAAGCGCCTGTTCCGTCGCCGAATGTGATTAGGCCATTGCTGCTGATGTAGGCTTGAGAATAGGGCGTTCCAAAGAAGGTAAAGGTGAACGGCAGGTTGTAAGTGAAATATCGGTCGTCAACGTAATCGTTGGTTGTCGGGAGACCGAGGTTAACATTTCCCAAGGCATTGAGAATAATATGGTGCTGTGAACGCACATCAGCGAGCGTGAGATTATTCCCGCTTAATGTGACATCGCTGCTGCCAGTGACAAGGCCGGTAGCGCCAAGATTGGAGATGGTAGTGCCGTCGGATTGCAGCAGATCGCCTGACGATCCATTACCGTTGGCGGTGATATTCAAATTTCCGCCGCTAACGACTTTCGAGTCGTTGTAGAGATATACGCCCTTAGTGTTACTACCGCTACCCGTGCCTGTGCCGGTGATGCTCATTGCTCCGCCGGTGCTGAGCGTGCTGTTATCAAGGTAAATGCCGTGGTTATTGTCCAGCCCGTTGCCACCCGTTCCAATGAGGCTTATGTTGCCGGTGGTAGATATTAATTGACTTAAGGCGTCAAGGTAGATACCGCTGGCGGAGTAAGTTCCGTCCGTGCCGGTCCCGCGTATATTTATGTTACCCGTGCCGGCGTTTAGAGTGGCGTGGCTTATCAGTACGCCATGAGGATTGCCGGCCAATCCGCGTGCCGGTGTCGTCAGTGGATTGGCTCCGCCTCCCAGCGTTATATCGCCGCCATTACTGATGACGGAGGAACCGGTGTTCATCTGAATATTGCCCGCGCCGCTGGCATCGGCATCGGCATTGAGGATGACGTTGAGCTTATTATTAGTAGAGCTGATACCGATGTTGTTATTGATGATGATCGCGTTATCGGCTTTAAGATGCAGAGTAGCGTCGTCCCCTGACGTTTTGCTGATATTGGCCGCTACGGTGATGTCGCCTACTTCTGAACCAACAATAGCACTACCCGTGTAAATAGTGACACTGGTACCCTTGTTGAGTTGTGTGTTTATTGCGGAGTTTCGAAGGTACGAAGAATCTGAGGTCGCCGTCCAACTAGGGGAGGAAGTGAATGGGTCGGTAACAGCTGAGACATCGGCCTCGCCATCAACAATAGTAATGTTGAAAGGATCAAGCAACCACTCGCCACTCAGACCATGGCTTGAGGAAGCGTTGATTCTAATACCCTCTGTATCCAGCCAATGCGCCGAGGTTTCGATAAAGCCGCCGTTGCCGCTCAGGCTGCCGCCTTTGGCGCTGATGTCGCCGTAGGCGCGGGTGGCCTCGTTCGCCCAAACGATGACTTTACCGCCGTTGCCGTTGGTTTTGGCATCGGCTTTAATGGTTGTGGAGTGGCCGACATAGGCGGCTTTAGCGTTATGTACGGCGGGATTTTTACCCTGATAGTCGCCGCCTATTAAAACCTGCCCGCCGCCGGTTGCGGCGCTGGCGTCGATATGCGCCTGATCCAACAGCCCAACCCGTTCGCCGAGCAGCGCTATGCTGCCGCCTTTACCGCTTTGGCCGGCTTGAGCCTCGATTGAGCCTTGCACCAGGGTTGTGCCGGTTTTACTGTCTATATGAACGGAGCCTGCATCGCCTTGGCTGTTGTTAGCCGATATTTTGCTGTCCGCAGTTAAAGTTGTATCCTGCTGCGCGACTAGTTGGATACGGCCTTGTTTATCTATTTGGACGCTGTCGGCATTAATTTCGCCGCTGTGTTTGATGGTGCTTGCAAACACGTTGATTGCACCGCCTTCGCTTAGCAGTTTACCCAGATTAAGCGCGCTATCGGCGGGGGCCTGGATTTGAAAACGAATATCCGGCGAATCCAGGTTGGTAATGGTCAGTTCCTGTCCGGCTGCCAGGGTTATGGAGCCGCCCTCGGTTTTGATAATGCCGTTATTTTCTATTTTTGGGGCAATAAGAATAATGTTGCCGTCTTTCCCTGCCCGGATGATGCCTTCATTAACGATGTTTCCGGCGCTGGAACCGGCCATAAAATGGTAGTTGCCGCTCAGAAAATCCTGGTCGCTCAGGTTAAGACTGGAAGCGATCAGGCCTTGGGTATCAATCGCCGAACCTGCGCCGAATACGATGCCGTTCGGATTGATCAAGAACACTTTACCGTTGGAAGTCAACTGTCCTAAAATTTCGCTGGGATTTTGGCCGATAATGCGGTTAAGCACCGCGCTTTGTCCGTTTTGCTGAATAAACTGGGTAAGTTCGTTTTGGGCGATGCTGAAATTTTGCCAGTTGATAATCGCATTGGGGCTGTTGGTGACGGCGGTCACGCCCGGCGTAGAGTTATCAATGCTGACTTGGCCGCTGACAATTTGCGCGCCGTCGGGATTGGCGTAAGAGAAGGACGGGTAGAGCACCGCTAAAATAGCCAGATTAAGCGCGCGACGTAGCGGTAAGCTTGCACCAAGCAATGACCGGTGGTGCGCCGACTGTTTTTTAGGGTTTATTTTCATCGTAACATTCTGAGTTTAATGCGTTTAATTGTTTTTAACTGGTATCGGCGGTTAAGTCAATATCTTAAGTTTAATATAGTAAAGCGTGTTCCAATTTTAGTATTTAAATACAATATTGGCATGAATGCGATTGTTGCCCGCTTTGGTCGTTCCCGCCTCAACAGTGTCCAGCGCAGTGGCAAAGGCAATATTGCCCAGGAAATATTCACGCCATTGATAGCGCGCGCCAATTCCCGCGCCGCTCAGATTCCAATCCTTGGTTTGCCCTGGCGTTGTGCTTTGCAGACGGCCATGTCCATAATCATAAAAGGCAAAGAGATTAATTTTTTGCCAAGCGGGTGTGGTGACTTCAAATTTTACAATTTCACCGCTGTCCGCTCCGGTTTCCCGTTGATCGTAGCCTCGCACATCGAAACTACCGCCGATGCCGAGCTGTTCTCCGGCAATGAGCGGGCTGTGGCTATGCTGACCGGTGAGGCTGGTTTGTACCAGCCAGTCTTTAACATTGACCGAAAAATTGCTGCCATAGCGCAACAGATCCCAATTTTGTTTGGCATTAGCGCGCGCCGCTTGATAATGTGTCTGGGTATTATGTCCGCCGAAGTTGGTATTGCCCACCCATTGCACATAATAGCCGGTGTGGGTGTTTAGCCACGGATATTCACCTTTATAAAGTATGCTGAATGGCGCACTACGGACATTGGCGCCCACCTGGATATTTTGAAATTGAACATCATTGATGAAATAGCGATTATCAATGCCTAAATCCAAGCTGTGTTCGTACTTGCCCAATTTGGGTAAAAACTGCTGATAGTGGATGCCATACATTTCACCCGACCCGGTCACCGTTAAGTCGGTTGCCACCGTACCGGTATTAACCGAGGAATTGGCATAATAGGCGCTCAGCCAGCCTTTGAGTCGATAGATAGGCAAACTATAGCTTGCGCCGTATTGTTTAACCGTATCGGCGTGATCAGGGGAGGTGGAATAACTGCCGTTGACGATATGATCCAAGCCCCATAAGTTGCTGTATTGCAGTGCGCCGGTTAAGCGGTAATCGCCCGAACTGGCCGTGCCGTAATTATTGGCGATTAAAGAGGCTTGATAGGGGCGGTGTTCGGATACCGTAATATTGGCGTCTAATTTATCGGGAGTTTTGCTGGGTTTAAAGGTTAGTTGCACTTGTTTTGAGGGGTGTTTGTTGGCCACTTTAATCGCGTCGGCCAACGCTTGCGTATTGGGGGATTCAGGCTTATTAAGAACCGGTAAGCTGGCAATAATGTTGTTCCGGGTAAAGTAACTATTGCCGTTCACTTCGATTTCACCCAAGGTAAAAGAGATAACTTGCAGTTTTATATCGCCGGTAGCCAATGTTTGCGGCGGCACTATAACGCGATAAAAGGGATAGCCCTGTTCGCGAATAATCAGCTCAAGCGCCTTGCTGACATTCTGTAGCTCTTTGAGCGTATATAGCCGATTTTGTAGCGGTTTAAAATAGTCGTCAATAAATGATTGAGAAAGCGGCGACAAACCCTCGACCGAAAAATGCTTGATATTAAACTTGAATTCCTGGGGTGCAGCCGCTGCCAGGCAAAGTGCTTGGGGTATTAGGCATAAACCGGCAGCGAGTAAGGTCGATCTAGCCAGGCGGACACTAAACCAATGAATTCTTTTATCCGTTTTATGTTGTTTTTTCATGATTTTTTACGTTGTGTACCTGAATCATTTTAGGCATTACCCGCGTAGGGACATCGTACTGTAACGCCCCTGCTGCGATATTATATTGTACAACCTTCGAGTGAGTTGTCTGCATCGTCGAATGAACTATCACTGCTGGATGGATCGTTAGGTGTCGAATTATCCGATTGCTCGGTTGTTGTTATTTCACCATTCGAATTTGCAGAACTGGTTTCGTTTTCTTCTACTGTTGTGGCGCTTTCACCGTCGTTAGACTCAACGGTGGCGCTTCCGGTATTAGCATTGACCAGTGTAGCGCCTGCGGCCGGCGGCTTTTCCTCAAACACTTTTTTGGGGTCGGATTGATCGGTATCCGGCCTGGGTTCGGGGGGCGGGGGGGCGTTCGGCGGCGTAGGATATATCTGAGGTATGCCGTTTTGACCGGAAGTGGAGCTGCTGCTGCCCTCCGGCACATCAAATTCTCCCGCCTCATTGTGTATAAAGGATAGTCCTTGCCATGTGGAATGATCGAGATTCACTCCGTCTGTAGAGGTATCGGTGCCTGTGCCTCTTATACCAATAGTGGCGACCGGCGTATCCAAGGCAAAGGCATCATGATCGTTTTTTCCTATACTGCCGGTCAGTGCGCGTAGCCCTCCGGTAGTTAAGCGTAATAAAACCTGGTCTTTTTTGTCTTTAATCTGATAGTTATATTGTTTAATATCCAGATCGCTATTGGCTTGCAGAGTAACTTTTTCACCATCAGGAAAGACCAAAAGCGCATAACTGTCTGTTTCGCTATGAATGGAGTCGGCGTTATACACCGGTTTGCCCAGTGACAGCGGACGCTCTTTTGCGTTTTTGTCGGCACGGTTGATGGCGCTCACCTCTCCTTTAATGTCAACTACACGGGCCACTACGCTTTGCTCGGTTCTTACCGCATTGGCGGCCGCTTCTTTGCCTTTCTCTTCGCAATCTTTGTCGCAAATACGTACAGTAAACTCGGCTTTTTCGGATTTGGGTTTAACAGTGGATGTCGGTGTTTTTATTTGAAAGTTTTCCGGGTGATCCTTGGCAATATCACCGGTGCTGGTGTTAACGCCGCCTTGATGCAACACCAGTTGTGCCGTTTTATTGGCGGATTGGGTGTCGTAATGATCGATGCTGAAGTTACTGTTTGGACGTACGGTGATCTTGGCGCCGTCGGTAAATTCGACAATGACAAAACTGCGTTCGGTCGTTTGGATATTGTCGCCCTGAAAAATTTCCGTATCCTTACCGAGAATTCGAGGCGCAGCCCCCGGTTGCTGGGCGGCATTACTGCCCTTCACAAAGCTAATGTGACCAACGACTAGAGGCGCCGCATGAATAGGTAGGGCAACGGTTAGCAAGAACAGCCATAAGCCATAACTTTTAACGAGTTGAGTTATTTGAATAGGCATAGTGGTTATATAGAAAGAGGATGAATGATCATTTAATGTACTGTTGAGTTTTTTGTCTTTTTCCATTGAGAAATCAGTCGATCCGCCAACGCGACTAACCGATTAGTCCGATAACAGCAGCCCTGATTGGGGCGTTGTTCCCAACACTACCGCGGTAGTTTTTATTCGTGGAATCCGTTACGGTTTTGGTCAACTTTTCAGTAATAACCGTTGTAGTGTATTCAGTCAAGTTTACTGTATCATCAAAGTAACTACTCAGTGAATATATTGCTGTTATTTCAATGAGTTGTTAAATATGAGCATAATATCTTAAATTATAACTTATTGAAAAATAATATAGTTTATTTTTCGTCGTAAAATATATGACAATCAAGTCATTGATATGAATACGCTGAGTGGTTGCGTTATTTCATTACATTATAGCGTGTGTTAAGTCAATTCCTTAAGGCCGGCGGTAAAAAATGCGAGCCAATTGTCAAGTGTTATTTGCTGGTATGGGTAAAGGCGCCATCCCAATCGATTTCGGGGGGCGCTTCAAGGTAGTAGGCTATCCGTTCAAGATAAATGGGATACAACTTATCATGCGGATAGCGCTCCGCTAATTGCTCGAAAATGAGCTGGGCGGCGGCCCATTGTTGCTGCCGGTAACCGTGCAGGCCCTGATTTAATAAGTCGAGAATCTGCAATTGTTCGGAGCTGATGTCTTCTGTTACGCCCAGCGGCTCATAAATGGTAATCGGTTTATGCTTGCCTTTGACGCGCACTTTGTCCAGTTCCCTGTAGGTGAACTCCGGCGCCGCCAGCAAGGTGCTCTCGCTGACGATCATTTTTACGCCGTATTGCTTGGTGAGCCCTTCCAGGCGTGATCCCAAGTTGACCGCATCGCCCATGATTGTGTAGGCGATGCGGAATTGCGAGCCCATATTGCCGACGCTCATTGTGCCGGTATTAAGGCCTATGCCTATATCAACTTCCGGCCAGCCTTTGGCTTTAAAATCCTTTTGAATGGTTTTTAAGGCCTGCAAGATTGCCAAGCCGGCTCTTACCGCGTAGCTGGCATGTTGCGGATTCTGCATCGGCGCGCCCCAAAACGCCATGATTGCATCGCCGATATATTTATCGATAGTGCCTTTGTGCTCGTGAATAACGCGGGTTACCGGCGTTAAAATGTCGTTAATCAGTTCGCAAAGTTCCTGCGGTTCCATGCCTTCGGAAATGGTGGTAAAGCCCCGGACATCGGAAAACAACACGGTCATTTCCCGGCTTTCGCCTTTTAATGAAAATTCTTCATCCGATCGGCTCATTTGCTCGACTAATTCGGGCGGAATATATTGGCCGAACATATTGCCCATTTGTTTTTTCTTTCGGCTTTCGAAGAAAAAACCGAAAAATATTTGGATGCCGTATAGTAAGGTTAATAAGGTAATGGGACTTGCCAGCACGGTATCGATGTTCCAAATTGCCCAGCAATAAAAATTGAAGGCTATGCCGCCGATAAGTAATACGCCGAATATAATGGCGGATAAAAATACCGGTAAACGGGGAAATATAAAAATGGCCAACAGGCAGATTAACAGCAATTCGGCCAACTCAATCCCGAGAATATAACTGGGTCTGGATTTAATCGTTTGATCTAGCAAGCCGCTAAGAATATTGGCATGCACTTCCACCCCTGGGTAAACGTTTTGTACCGGCGTTACCCGTAAATCGAGCAAACCGGCTGCCGATGTGCCGACAATGACAATCTTGTCTTTTAATTTGTTTACGTCGGTAACGCCGTTAAGCACATCGGTTGCCGATACATAGGGAAAACTGCCTTGACGGCCGCGATAGGGCACCAACAGGGTGCCGCTTTGATCGACAGGAATATGAAAGCCTTCAATTTCAAGGCCTTCCAAGTGGCTATCGGTGTTACTTTTGCCATAGCCCTCGCCGGTAATAAAGTTAACCTTTGGCATGTCCAACAAGGTCCTGAATAATGCCAATGACAGTGCTTCATAAAGTTGGTCGTTATAATTAATTAATAACGGCAGTCTCCGATAAACACCATCCTCGTCGACGCTGGGATTGTTAAAAAAACCGCCTGACCTTGCCGCTGTTTGCAATTTCTGCAGGTTCGCGGCATAGCTTTTTTCTTTGGACAGTAAAGGGCTGAACGGTAATCCATTTGTCGCTATCAAAGGCGTTGGCAACATGCCCACCTCCGGCGTCTTTTCGATCTTAGGGCTGGTAAAATAACCCAAAACCACCGGCCGGTTTTCCAGGCTTTGGGCAAACATGTCATCGTAAGACAGTTGCGGGCGCATTGTTTCCAGCGTCGATAAAAAAGCAGCATCCTGTTGCAATGGGCCGGATGCCATCTTTTCCAACAACTCAACGCCCGCGCTGGTATCCGGTTCGGAAAACACCACATCGAAGCCCAATAACTTAACATTGTAATAATCAAACAGCATATCGACCAAATAGGCCAATTTATCTCTGCGCCAAGGCCAGCGGCCTTCTTTGGCCAGGCTTTCTTCGTCTATATCGATAATGACAATGCGCGGGTCGACGGTATTAGCAACCGTGGTCCGCAAGCGCAAGTCGTATAAAATATTTTCCATGCGTTGCAGGGTGGGAATATTCAGCCAATGCGCGGTGTGCGCCATGAATAACAGCGTGATCAGGGCACAGGCCAGAAAGCGATATGATTTAAGCCATTTATTACTGAGTTTCATCAAAGAAGCCAGGTTGATAATGATTAGTTTGACAGGGGACGCATCGCATATTTTTATGAAACTTGGGAGGGTGCTTGGAAAATGGCAGGCGAGGTAAAGTCCGATTCGGTGCGGGGCCTTTACATCCTCTATTCAGTCGGTATCGATTTGGAAATCATCCAAAAACCTTTCAGCATATTTTTTATAGATCTTTTGCGCGATAAATGCGTCGTAGAGATCGGGGTCAATATGGCCTTCTTCTTTCATTTTTTTTAAGATGAACAAGGCTTCAGAAAGTTTTTTTCCGGCCTTGTAAGGTCTGTCTTTTGCTGTCAACGCCTCGAATACATCCGCTATTGCCATCGCCCGTGCAGGGATGGACATTTGTTCGCGGCTAAGTCCTTTGGGATAGCCTTTGCCATCCATGCGTTCATGATGGCCGCCTGCATATTCAACAACGTTTTGTAAGTGCTTCGGAAATTTAATGGCTTCCAGCATGGAAATGGTAACGTTGATATGATTGTTGATGATGCTGCGCTCCTCCGAGGTCAAGGTGCCTCGGAATATGCTCAAATTGTAAACTTCTTCATCCGTTAATAAGGGCGTATCGACATTGTTGAGGGACCATGTCCGTTTTTGTAACGAATGAAGACGGCTAATGTCGTTATCCGACATGGCTTCTCCACCGGTATTGCAAATGCGGATAAACGCTAAATCATCCTCTAAGCGAGCAATATCAGTTTGGTAAGATTGTTCTAATACAGTCGGCGAGACCTTGTTGTCTTGCAGATCGGCAAGCTGCCGTTTGAGAAATGCAATTTCACGATCGCGTTTTAGTACTTCAAAGCGCGTTTCCAGCAGATGAATGCGGTCGAAAATCGTTTCCAGTTTTGTCGCTTTGTCAATGACGTATTCGGGGGTGATGATTTTACCGCAGTCGTGCAGCCAGCTCGCGATAGTGAGTTCGTAACGATCGGCCTCGGTAAGTCTGAAGTCCTGTAAATAACCATGATCGGTATCATGGGCCGCTTCTGTCAGCATTAAGGTCAATTCCGGGACGCGGCGACAATGTCCGCCGGTATAAGGCGATTTTTCGTCAACCGCAGTCGCTATTAATTTGACCAGCGACTCAAACATGTTTTCCAGGTCGGTAATAAGCTGTTGTTTGGTTAAGACGGTTGCCGCTTGCGAAGCCAATGCTTCGGCAAAACGTTGCGAGACTGAATCGAAGGTGATGATTTCTTTGGTTTCAGGATTAATCGCATTAATCAGTTGCAGGATTCCGATAATTTCACCTTGGTGATTGCTCAAGGGAATGGAAAGGAAGGATTTTGAGCGATAATTGTTTTTTTGATCGAAAGCCTTGGTGCCGGTAAAGTCGAAATGAACCGAATCGTAAGCGTCATCAATGTTGATGGTTTTATTGTTATGGTAGGAATAACAGACAACATTCTTAAGGTTGGGTTCTCCATTTTCTTCGAACAGCGGGATATTCGGGATGTTTATGGTATTTCCGCCGCCGCCCAAAGAAATGCCCAGGCTATCGGAACGGATGATTTCTATTTTAATGGTCTTGCCATCAACCCGGTATATTGTTCCGCCATCCGAGTTGGTAATGGATTTTGCTCCCAGCAGAATTTTTTCTAGTAATTGAGCCGTATCTTTTTCGGAGGAAAGCGCAATACCGATGTCAGTTAGCTTTTCAACTTGCCCAATGATTTTTTGTAAATCGGCGGAAAACTCGTTACTAATAGCGGCAAGTTTTTCAAATGGGGTGATGATCTTTTGCGTAGTCATGTACTAAGTACTGAGATTTTAGAAAAAAATTGGTTTAACTATAGTTCATGTGTGTTAACGACGCAAAAATAGATTGCCATTTATTAAACGCTTTTTTAACGACTCAACGTTCTTAAACACAATGGAACGCAAATGCCAAAAGTAGGCGCCGCCAGGCGGCGCGGATGAATAGGGTAAACACAATTTAATCATCATTATCAGCGTCATCTGCGTCCCGTTTTTCAGTTAAAAACGGGGCTACTATTTTCTAGCCTGTCATTAGGGTCTTAACATGAATGGCAACACTGGCCGCTAACGCGTTAAGATTGTAACCGCCTTCTAACGCTGAAATAACCCGGCCTTTACAACAGCTGTCCGCGATGGTCATTAATTGTTGAGTAATCCATTTGAAATCTTCTTCAACCAGCATGATGGACGCTAACGGATCATCCTTGTGGGCATCGAAACCGGCTGAAATCAGCAATAACTCAGGTTTGAAGTTTTTCAGGGCGGGCAAAATAATGCTGTCGTATTTTTGTCTGAACTCAACGCCGGAATCACCCGCCGCCAAAGGCACATTGATAATGTTGCCGACTCCGGTTTCTGCCGGGTGTCCGGTGCCGGGGTAATGCGGCATTTCATGGCTGGATGCGTAGAGCACATTGGGTTGATTGTAAAAAGCCGCCTGCGTGCCGTTACCGTGATGGACATCGAAGTCAACAATGGCGATACGTTCCAGCTGATGCTGTTGACGGGCATAATTAGCCGCAATCGCTATATTATTAAACAGGCAAAACCCCATTGCCAGTTTGGGTTCCGCATGATGGCCCGGCGGGCGTACCGCACAAAAAGCATTGTCGGCTTTGCCGGTCAGAACCTTATCGACTGCATCGCAAACAGCGCCAACCGCGCGAAAAGCGGCTTGTCCTGATCCTGGCGACAGCACCGTGTCATGATCCAAATAGTGTTTGCCTTGTTTGGGGATGGCTTCAAGAAGGGCATCAATATGGAAATGGGGATGAATTAGCCTGATTTGCCGCTCGGTGCCGAGTGGCGGGGATTGCCGGATTAATTCTGAAAATTCCGGCGCGGACAATGCTTTTTCTATGCTTCTGAGCCGGTCAGCGCATTCGGGGTGCCCAATGCCTGTTTCATGAAAAAGAAAATCCGGGTGACTGTAATAAAGTGTCTTCACAACGCCTCGCTTTAGCGTCTTCCCGTTATTATCGCCTGCTGTCGCCGCTCTTTAAGATGAACCGCGTGCATTATTTTTTCTAAATACCCAGCTGATTTATTTTAGCGGGCGCTGCCGCATTCAGCTTGTAGCCAAAACCTTTCACGGTCAAAATCCATTGCGGGTTATTCGGATCGTTTTCAATCTTTTTTCTTAATAGATGCATGTACTGATAAAGATCCGATTTGGTTGCCCGGTTATTTTCAGGCCAGAGATGCTTGATAATTTCGTCGGTCATCAACACGCGATCAACGTCCTGTGCCAGCAACTCGAAAAGCTCAAATTCTTTGCGCGTCAGATTCAGCAGTTTGCCGTTAAACAGAACGGATTTGGAGCGCTGATCAATCTGAAAAAGTTCGACCGTAAAGCAGTCGGCGTCAGCATTTTGCGGCGAGTGCTTAGTTGATCGGTTATTGCAGGAAGTCTTATTTTGCCGCTCAATCATCAACAATCTTCGATCATTAGCGATACGTCTTGCATGGGTCCTTTTTTCTTGAATAAAACGATGATGGTGCTTGAATTTGTTGCACAGATAGGTATCCAATTGATTGACATCAAGAGGGGCGTCCAGAATTGCGTCAACCCAGCAAGCCGCTTGCTTATCTATGTTGGCGGCATTATTAATGTCGCGTAAGTAACATACCGGAATTTTATGGTTAATGCTCAGGTCGCGAATCAATTCAACCTCCGTTTTTTTTGCCTGATCTTGAGTCAGGCTCACGGCAACAAAAATTATGTTCGGTTGTTGCGGAATCAGTGTATTGATCGATTCCATGTCGGTTGCTAGTTTTAAAATTTTATAACGATGAGCTTGGCAATAGCCATTTAATAAACCCAAGTGATAGGGGTCGTCACTAATCAGTCCAATTCGAAAATCTGTATTCATTAGGAGTCCTCGTAAAATCCATTAAAGCGAACAGGCAGAGGGCCTGAACGGACAGTCAGAACAATAATTTTATAAATTATAAAGCAACGTTTTGATAAATAAAAAAACACTATATATCAGTGTGTTATTGTAAACAGTAGCACAATATCCTGGCAATGTACAAGGTTGTTTGCTCAAAATGCTTGACATTGGTAATGCTACGTATTCGATAATTTACTAATTTCAAGAGGATTTTTTTAAGTACAAAATCACGGTGTAAGCCGGCAGTATTGATTCCTAATCATTTTTTAAAAATCATGCTATTCAAGGCTAATCATTTTTAATGATTAGTATGTATTGTCACGTATTTTGTTTGTGCGCTTGCTTTGTTAGGGTTAATAATTCTCTACCCCAAAGTCCTTATCCCGGAAATAGTGATTCAGGGCCATGCCGGGTTGGGCAGGTTGCTCCGATCTAAGCGTTGCAAGTTAGACCTTCCAGGTTTTAAAAACCTGGAAGGTCTGCATATCGGCCTAACGCTAGGTAAGAGGCTGTCGGAATAACGACAGTCCGCAGATACTCGTGTATAACGATGAATAATGAACGTGGAAATAGTAAGTTCATGTTTCGGGAAGTTATATTAAAAAATTTAGGGTCAGCCGCTTATGAAAATTGCCATCATCGGAACAGGTCGTGTCGGCTCTACGCTTGCTTATGCCCTGGTGATAAAACAGGTTTGCGACCATCTGGTGATTGCCGGTCGTACCTATGAAAAAGCCAGGGGAGATGCGCTGGATTTGCAGCACACTTTAGCTTTTTGCTCACGACCCATGCACATTGAGGGATGTACGAATGAGCAGGTAAAAAATGCCGATATTGTCGTAGTTACGGCATCGGTTGCGGCCGAGGATCAGGTCTTGACTTCTCGTCTCCAGTTAGGCGAAAAAAACACGTCCTTATTCAGAGAGTTGATTCCGGTATTGGCCGCCAATAATCCCAATGCCGTGTTTATCATCGTGACCAATCCGGTCGATGTAATGACTTATGCGGCGTGTAAATTATCCGGTTTTTCCGCCAATCGGGTGATGGGTGTCGGAACGCTGGTGGACTCGGCCCGATTTCGCGCCTTGCTGTCGCAGGAAGAACATATTCATCCTGACGATCTTCGCGCCTATATTCTGGGCGAGCACGGCGCCAATCAATTGCCGATATTGAGCAGCGCGGAAGCGGGAGGCGAACCCCTCGGCGATACCCCCATTCATCGACAGTTATTTGCCCAGGTTACCGAAGCCGGTTTTGAGGTTTATCGCCTCAAAGGTTATACCAATCACGCTATCGCCACGGCGGCATGCATGGTTATTGAAGCGGTAGTGTTCGACGAATACCGCACCATGCCTCTTGCTACCCGGTTCGACGACTGGATGGGCATCCGAGATAACTGTTTTAGCATTCCGGTGGTGGTAGGGCGTGCCGGCATTATCCGTCATTTGCACCCTGAGCTGAACGATAACGAGCAGCAAACCCTGCTAACTGCCGCGACCGCTATCAAAAGCGCTATTGTTTCGTTAGTGCCCGATTTGGTTGACGACAGCCGTATCGACACTTGATGTCCGGCATTAAGAAATAATGCCTGTTATCACCATTCCAATGTCGTAAAGTTAATGGCAACCACCCAGCCATCTATGGATTTATCTGCGCGCACCACCCGGCCTTCACAGCGAAGACGGATGATATGGGTACCCATTTTTTGCATGAGAATGAAGCAGCGCAGCATTAAATTCGGTTCCAGCGCATTATCGGTCGTAAAGCAAACGCCCGTAGTGCTCAAGTTGCGCGTCAAGCCGGTACCTGAATCAAGTTCAACGGTACAAAAAGTAGGATAGCGTCCTGCTGATCGATTTTCTTTGCTATGTGTCATATCTTGCTCCGTATTGATGATGTGGGCACGGTGGCGTGTTGCTAATAAATGCCTCTGTAACCATGCAGGGCAGAAACCTGTCCCAAAATTTCCGCGGATAATAGACTTTTTTTATTCGCAAGACAATTTTTATAGCGTTAAATAGATACCTCATCAACCGAAAAAACGATTGCTTCCGACCTTGAAAAATGGATTGAGACGGTGCCGTATTTATACGGGTATGCGATGCTTTCAATCAATAAGCGCGATTACTTAATCTTATGATGTTAGGTACTACCCGCGAAAATCGCGAAATAACTTAATAAGTTTCCTTTAGCCGGAGTGTAGGCTTCGTCTGCAAGCGCAAGCACCCAAAGTAGGCGCTTGGCGGGTTTGTTCAATCTGCCTGGTCTGTCATGAGCTGCGTTGAATGCTTGGTATCATGACGAGCATAGACTCATTCTGTATTGGCAGCGGCTGAGGCTTACTTATTTTATGTGAATTAGGTAAAATCAATCGGTTGAAGCTACGTCAGTATTGTTAAAAAATCCTTATTGACAAGGTAAGCTTTCAATCATCCATTTCGTCCCCCCATACAAAGGGGTACTCTTTTTGTTGTGTACCGTGTGCGTACCTATTTTTTGCATAAAACATGTCGATTACTGAAATAAGCTCCGAAACCAAGCGTCGCAGAACCTTCGCTATTATCTCCCACCCGGACAATAGACTAAGTAACAAGTAGTATCGTTTTGTAACATTTTTAAGCTAAATTACTTTAAAAAACAGTATCTTTAGTTATATCTATTCCATTTCGCGGTATCAACCTGTAACATAGTATATCAAGCTGAATCGGTTTTTTTATGTACACAATTGCGTACATAAATCAGCGATTTTTAAGTTATCTTGATTTACTAAAATTATGTCACATGGCAATTACTGACACATGGCTTAAAGCCAACAGCGGCAAGGCTCGCAGCACTGTCGAAGAGAAGACGGATCGGGACGGGTTGAGCTGTCGAATATCGCCCAAAGGCAAGATCGTTTTTCAGCTGCGCTACCGGCATGATCGGAAACAATGCCGTGTCGATATTGGGGCTTATCCACTCACATCGCTAAAGCAGGCGAGGGAAGAGGCGCTAAGGCTAAAAACGGAGCTTGAGAAAGGCCATGATCCGCGCGTTGTCAAAAAAATCGATAAGGTGAAAAATATCGAGGCATTAAGTTTAGGCGCTATTTTTGATAAATGGTTTGCGTCGCAATGCTGCAAAAAGAAAATAGGCAAAGAAATCAGGCGGTCATTTGAAATATACGTGCTGCCGAAGTTTGGCTTTATGCCGGCTGATAAATTATCGGCTGATAACTGGATGAGTCTGCTCGAGGGCTTAACCAAAACAAAGCCTGCTATCGCTACGCGCATATTGGTTAATACTAAGCAGATGCTAGGCTGGGCGGTGCGCAGGAAACTGATTGAGCATAATCAATTATCGGACATTGAGGCAAAGCGCGACCTAAATATTGTTAGCATACCCAAATCGCGGTATTTGAGTCATACCGAAATTGCATTATTAATGGAGGCGCTTTATGGCTCCAGGATTGCGGAGAAAAATAAGCTGTTTGCTTTGTTGTGTTTGATCTACGGTTGCCGAAATGGCGAGTTGCGAGTCAGCAAGCGCAGTCATTTTGATCTTGATAAGATGCTTTGGACGGTGCCGCCGGAGAATCATAAAATCGGCATGTCGACCGGTAAGCCGTTGATCAGGCCTATTACTGGTGAAATAAAAGTATTGATTGAGCGGTGTATTTTGCTGGGCGGCGATAGCGAGTATCTATTTAACAATATTGGCACTAATGAGCCGATGGGCAAGAATTCACCCTTGCCAATACCCTACGGTGTTATGCAGTGGCTACGCAAAAACAAAGGTGTAGAGATGGAGCATTGGTCAATCCATGACCTGAGAAAGACGGCAAGGACTAATTTTTCGACGCTGACTCAGCCACATATTGCCGAGATTATGCTAGGGCATAAATTGCCTGGGCAGTGGCAGGTTTATGACCAGCATCTTTATCTGGATGAGCAGGCGGAGTGCTTGGTCAAGTGGGTTGAGCGCTTGCGAGGGTTTGGGCTTTTAATAGTGGACTGATCGGTGTACTTTACGCTTTAAGTCGATATATACGCCGTTTTATGTGTATATCAGGCGTTATGGGGCTGGGTTGATAAGCCCAGCCTACTTGTTACTTTGTCGTATATATTGCGTTATGCGCTCTCTTGTGGATTCTCTTCGCGGTATTGCGCAACCGTTTTTCCAAAATGATTTTCAGCGCAGTCTTGGCAAAACCACTCTCTGCAATACAGGCACTGATACATCAGCATTATCCCTCGCGTCCATCCACAGCGGCACGTAATGGTTGCGAGCCTGACAGGCACTTTGGCTAAGGATTGATTAACAGTTTCTCTAATCTGATAACTCAAAAATTCTTGCTTAGTCATGCTCTCAAATTCTGTCGTATTACCACGCATAACTCATAGCTCCAGGCGACGCAGTGCCGCGTCACGGTTTTTTGTTAAATTTAGATTCAGTCGCGCGGCACTGCGCTCCTGAGCATGGCATTATACATCAACCAATCCATAATCAACTATCGTGTCGCAATCAGCAGAAACAAACGTATCCTCGTCGGTTCTTGGGCGGTTCAGCGTTTCTACGGTCATTTGCTTTAATTCTCCCCAGCAAATTTGATCAACATAATCAGACCAGCCCTCGCAAGCCTCGCCTCGCTCACAATCAAGCGCGTCTTCTGCGGATTTTTGGGCTTCTTCGGCAGTGTCGTGTAATTCAAACCCTTCTTCAGGGTAATAGCTAAAATATTTTTTCATAGTTTGCTCTAAAAATGTATAACACGTCATTCAACCAGACCCGCCGCCGCGAGTCGTGGTGTTGCTTTAAATCCAGCTGGCGGGCTGGTTAATTCAGGCGTTATGCCGCTCTACGTTTTCTAGGCTTTGGCGGCTCTGGGTCAGAGTCCGGTACAAAATCGCTCAATTTGTATTTTCCGCATCTCACGCATGTGAAATTGTAGCGTGCCGCGTCAATCAGCACTTGCGCTTCAATATATCCGCATCCTGGGCATTTTCTCCGCTTAATTCCTGGCGGTAGTTTCGTAATGTTTGTCATATCGTTTCAATTTTAGTTTGCTGCATAACACAACGCTCGTGCGGGACGCCAGCGATAAAGCCGCTGTCGCCCCACAGCTAAGCGTTATACGGCAATTCGACACACCGTCCACATGCATCGCCACCCGGTGTCGGGAATGTTCCGCCGCTCCCGTCCGGCCCGTTCCATTTCCACCCGATGGCGGTCTTAAACCAAGCGCCGCCCATGACCGCATGGGCTTTTGTGCCTTCCGGGTAATCTCTCCACGGCCTGTCTTGTAGTAGCTTTTCTTTTATTTCCATATCATTATCCAAGGTCGCCGCATAACACGGCACTCAAGGCGACGCCGGTTAAGCATCGCGTGTTGTTTAAATTTTGTCGGCGGCGCGCCTTAGTTCGGCGTTATACCCTACGTTCACTTAAAACATGCGTGGGGTGAGTGCCTGTTTTTAACTGGAAAAGTTCCAGGTATCCCGCCGGTATTTCAGTTGCTCGTCCCGTTTGGCCTTCCCAGCGCTGCCAAGTTACCATTGCAACGCCAACAACATCGGCGGCTTCCCGTGCCGAAAGTCCGGCGGCTATCCTTGCCGCCTTCGCTTCGTTTTCAACCATTTACAATGTGCTCTGCATAATCCAGCATTAATTCCAAGCCGCCCATTTTGCACTGTAAAGATTCGATTCCTTTTGATGTTCTGACATACTCAACTATCTTGTAATCGTAAGGCTTTCCAGTTTGGTTTATTAGCGCTAGATGTCTATTTTTTACAGTATTTAACATTTCTTTTATTTTTAAAATAGTTTCCATTTTCTTGCTCCGGTTGGTTTGTCGTTTTGATGGCTTTATTATATCCATTGGATATAAATAGTCAAGCAAATAATTACCGGTTTTTAAAATAGGGCATAACACAACGCTCGTGCGGGACGCTGCGCGCAAAAGCCGCGCAGCGCCCCACAGCTAAGCGTTAGCCGCCTACATCCGGCGGTGTCCATCCATGTTTTTCGCTTAAAGCTATCTCAATCATTACTGCGCGGCTTTCCGCCTCTTCGTCCAGTCGATCAATAAGCCAACGCGGTAATTTTAAGCTGATCATTTCCTTTTTTAAAAGCGGGTGAGCCGGCTTCCTGCCGGCTCCTTCGCGTTTTCCGCCTTTATTCATCGCCGTCTTCGTATTGCGATTCAATTACGAAATCATAGTATTGTTCTGACTCTGATTCATCTATATCCATTTTTTCAGCATGGTGTTTAACGGCCTTTTGTCTGTCGTCATAAATTGACATGGAATTAGCCATTTCGCGTTCCATAACTGATTTAGTTGAGTCTGTTGCTATGTCGATTAATTCTCTCATTTTACTATCTCCGGTTTCGCTAAAGGCCAGTCCCTTAACGTTGAATAGAGTATATACTAAAATAAAATAAAGTAACCACTTAAATCAAAATATTTTGTGCTAAAGCGGCTAACCCGTCAATCAACCAGACGCCGGTTAAGCGGCTGTGGTTCGATTTTAGGGCTGCTCACGGCGCTGGTTATTTCAGGCGTTATACACTGCCATTCCAGCTTCGTTCTGGATCGGCATCCCACCGGCAATAGTCGATGAATGAATTAAAACCGTCGCCGTATTCAAGATACCGCTGGTATCTGGACGCATATTTTGAGGGCTTGCGCACATTTCCCATGTCTCCGTACTCAACTTTCCATGTTGGGTGGCAATGGCTAACTGTTCCGGGTTTGTCGGCATCAAAATTAACTCCGATGTAATGTCCGCAATCCTTTGCAATAACTCCAGGCTTGCCGTCAACCGTTACTCGACGGCCAATGCAGGCAGGAACGTTATAATACTGTTGTACATATTCGCAGTTCATAAATACCTTGTTGTTGTGTATAACCCGTCGCTCAACCGGAGCGCGGTTATAATCTTCGTTCATTTTTTATCCTTCGGGCCGCGCCCGGCTAGCTAATGGGTTCTGCGTCAGTCTTTCTCGGTGCCACCATCCAAGGTAATGGCCGTAACGAATGTGCCGCCTCTCGTTGTCGTCCATCGGGGAACATGCAAAGTCCCACGACTGCCACTCCCAAAGCCACTCCCGCACCTCTGGCGCAAGTTTGCTTTTTCTACTCTCTACCAGCCGCGACCATTCGGTATAGCCGAGGGTCAATTCGTCCGGGGTAAATCCTGTTTCTTGTGGGAGAGTAATAAAGTTTCATACTAAGTATTAAAGTATCATACTGAGTAATAAAGTTGCATACTGAAGCTGTGGGAGAGTAATAAAGTTCAATACCAAGTATTAAAGAATCATACTAAGTAAT
>Ga0207975_100365_pt1 | contig 25674 bp, 19 predicted proteins | sample LakWasMe91_HOW11_2_FD_183913 | JGI IMG/M metagenome (GOLD analysis project Ga0207975, IMG submission 183913) | Freshwater sediment methanotrophic microbial communities from Lake Washington under simulated oxygen tension - Sediment Metagenome... | ecosystem: Environmental > Aquatic > Freshwater >...
GCGACATCAGGTCGGGGTTGCCCACGTACTTGAGCGCGCCTTCATAGGCGCCGGCAATGCCGGCCGCGGCCAGTTGCGCCGCCATTTCGCGCCCGCGCGCGTCGCGCCCGCTGCGCGTGGCGGCCAGCCCCTGCACCAGGGCCTCGTTGGTTTCGTCGACCTGCAGGCCGACGATGTGCACGGTCTGGCCGGCCCAGGTGATCGAAATTTCGACCCCGGAGATGAAATGCATGCCCAGCGAGAGCGCCGCTTCGCGCGCCGCGGCCACCCCTTTGACTTCGTCGTGATCGGTCAGGGCCCAGGCATCGACCCCGGCCTGGCGCGCGTGAGCTGCCACCGCCGCGGGTGCGAGCACGCCGTCGGACACGTTCGAGTGGCAGTGGAGGTCAACATTGAGCATACGTGCGAAACTTCGTTTTTGACAGTGCGGCGAAGTGTTTATTGTACGCTGTTGGGGCGAAACGATTTGCGCGTGGTCGATATCGGCGCCGTCCCGGCCCCTTATTCGGACAGCAGGAATTGCTCGACCAGCCGCGCCAGCGCTTCGGGCTGGTCGTGATGCAGCATGTGCCCCGCGTCGGCCATCATGTGGCTGGTGACGCGCGCCAGGTGCGCCAGCCGGCGGTCGATCTCGATGCGCGCCTCCGGCTTCGGTCCCATCCAGCGCCACATGTTGGTGTCCTCCGCTTCCACCCACAGCACCGGCGCCGTGATCGCGCTCCAGCACGCCATCACTTCTTCCACGTGGTACAGCATCGGGCTCGGCCGCTTGTGGGCCGGGTCGCCCAGGATCTCCCATTGCCCGGCCTCGTTGCAGGCCGCCCAGTGCTGCGCAAGGAAGCTGGCACGCTGGTCCGACAGGCGCGGATTGGTCTTTTGCAGGCGCGCCACCACCGCTTCCCGGCTCGGGTAGGTGCGCATCGCGTCAGGCTCGCGCAATTGGTCGAGCCAGTTCGCGTACTGCTGCGGCGCCTGTAGTGGCGTGGTCGGCGGCATGCCGAAGCCTTCCAGGTTGATCAGGCGGCGCACCCGCGCAGGGCGCACCCCGGCATACACGCCGACCACGTTGCCGCCCATGCTGTGCCCGAGCAGGTTGACCGGCTCCCGCGGGCAATAGTGGTCCAGGATCGCATCGAGGTCCGCAATGTAGTCGGGGAACCAGTAGGTGTCGGCGTGGCTGCGTTCGCTCAGGCCAAAACCGCGCCAGTCGTGCGCGATCACATGCCAGTCGCCCTGCAGGCAGTCGGCCACGAACTGGAACGAGGCGGACACGTCCATCCAGCCATGCGCCATGAAAATGACGGGAGCGCCATCCCTGCCCCAGTGGCGCACATGGGTGCGCAAGCCGCGCACGGTGAGGAATTCGGAACGGGATGGTTTCATGGTCACATTGAAATTAAACGAACGACCGTGCGAATTATACCCGAGAAAGGAAACGGCGGTCGCGCCGCCGTCGGCCGGGCCTGGCCGCCTCAGTTTATCCAGTATAGATTGCGCAGAAAACGCATGCCTGCATCGGACTTGCGCGCCCGCTCGATCAGTTCGGGCAGCTTCGACAGCGGGTGCCTGGCGTCTACCACCTGGCAGTGCATGGGCGAGAGCCTGGCGCCCTGCCGGAATGAAAAAATGGTGCCGACAGGGGGCGGCTTCAGGTAGGCCTTGGCGACGTTGAGCGCGCTGCCGGCGCGGCACAGCGGCGCGAACTGCCCCAGCACGCCGCCCCCGCCTTCGGTGGCGGGCAACAGGGTGCGGCCCTGCAACAGCGCACCGAGTTCCGTCAGGATCTCGCCCCAGGTGACGAAATCGTTGCCGTCCAGCGCAAGCGGAAACACGCTGGAGGCTTGCTGCGGGTTGGCGATCCACTCCTCGTTATCGTCGCGCTCGGCCAGCACCGACTTGCGCATTTGCCCGGACAGGCCGAGTCCGGCCTGGATGAAGCGATGCGCCAGCTTGAGCAGCGCGGGCCGCGCCAGCACGATGCCCTGCCCGCCCGGGTGCAGGTCGAAGGCGCGCACGTTGGCCAGCGCCGCTTCGAGGAAGCGGTGATACGACAGCGCCCACAGCACGTCGCTCTGGTCGACCCGGATCGCCGCATCGAGCTGGTACTCGCGCTCGTAGTACTCCTGGTTGCTGCTGGGCAGGTCGAGGCGGAATGGCCGTTCGGCGCGCTTCGGGATGGCGAACATGTATTTTTCCCACAACGCCAGCTGTCCGTCCCCGTTGAGGTCGATCTGCCACTGGGCCGGCACCAGGCGCAGCGAGGCGCGCGTGCCAAGCTGCACCTGCGCGAGCACCTTGCGCGTGACGGCCAGCTGGGCGCGCACGTAGTCGATCTCGGTGGCAAACTCCTGCATCAGGGTAGCGTCGTCCAGCACCTGCGCCGGAAGCCGCTCCATCACGCCCGCGCCCCAGCTCACGACCTGCCTGAGCAGCGCGCTGTCGTGGCAGATCACGAAGGCGATGCGGCCGTCGTCGTCGCCGGGCGCCGCCGCGCCCTGCCTGGCGCAGGTTGCGGCGAAGCCTTGCGCGCTGGTGAAATCGAATGCCGGCGCCGGCGCCGCCGCGCCGGCGATCAGTGCGCACAACAGGTAACGCCCGAGCATAGCCATCTTCGTTTCTCCGTCTCGTGAGCAACACCCATCCCATGCTACCCGCCGGGTCGGCCTGGAGCAGAAGCGGCGTCAACAATCGCGCAAATAAGCAATGTTGCCGGGCAAAAGAAACCGGGCTGCGGACGGCTGCGGCGGAAAAGCCGGCCGACGGCGTAAAATAGAAGCCATTCCAACGCTTCCAATTTGATACCTATGGCCATTTACCAACTGGGCGAACATGCGCCCGACATCGATGCATCCGCTTATGTCGCCGACAGCGCCACCGTGATCGGCAAGGTCACGCTGGGCGCCAATGCCTCGGTGTGGTTTGGCGTGACAATTCGCGGCGACAACGAGCGCATCACGATCGGGGCCAACAGCAATGTGCAGGAAGGAAGCGTGATGCACACCGACATGGGCTTTCCGCTCACGCTCGGCAGCGGGGTGACGGTCGGGCACCAGGCCATGCTGCACGGCTGCAGCGTGGGCGACGGCTCGCTGATCGGCATCCAGGCCGTGATCCTCAATGGCGCCGTGATCGGCAAGGGCTGCCTGGTCGGGGCCGGCGCGCTGGTCACCGAGGGCAAGCAATTTCCCGACTACTCGCTCATTATCGGCAGCCCGGCCAAGGCGGTGCGCACCCTCACCGAAGAAGATCTGGCCCGCCTGCAGGGCAACGCCGCCAGTTACGCGGCGCGCGCCCAGGTCTTCAAGACCGACCTGAAACGAATTGGATAGACCCGACATGACGACAGAAACAAGCAGCGACTCCCTGCAAAAATTCATCTTCGACAACGCGGCCGTGCGTGGCGAGCTGGTCGAAATTTCCGACACCTGGCGCGAAATCCAGGCACGCCACAGCTATCCGCCCGCGGTCAAGACCGTGCTGGGCGAAATGGTGGCGGCGGCCGCCTTGATGTCGGCCAATCTCAAGTTCAACGGCGCCATCGTGATGCAGATCCACGGCGACGGGCCGGTGCGCCTGATGGTGGTCGAATGCGACGCCCAATTGCGCATGCGCGCCACCGCCAAGCTGGCCGAGGGCGCCCACGTGGCCGACGACGCCGGCCTGACGGCGCTGCTCAATGCGCATGGCAGGGGCCGTTTCGTGATCACGCTCGACCCGCTCGACAAGGTGCCGGGCCAGCAGCCCTACCAGGGCATCGTCCCGCTCGACGGCGACAACATGGCCAGCGTGATCGAGAACTACATGCTGCGCTCCGAGCAGCTCGACACGCGCCTGTGGCTGGCCGCCGACGACAAGGTGGCGCGCGGGCTGCTGCTGCAAAAGCTGCCGCGCCACAGCGGCAAGGACGACCAGCACGCACAGATGAGCGAAGCCGAAGACCTCGAGACCTGGAACCGCGCCGTCACGCTGGCCTCGACCCTAAAGCAGCCTGAACTGCTCTCGACCGACATCCAGACGCTCTTGAAGCGCCTGTTCTGGGAAGAGACGATCCGCGTGTTCGAGCCGGGCCATCCGCAGTTCCACTGCAGCTGCACACGTGAGCGGGTGGGCAACATGCTCAAGCTGCTGGGGCGCCCGGAAATCGATGCCGCGCTGGCCGACCTGGGCCAGCTCGCCATCAACTGCGACTTCTGCGGCAAGCACTACGCCTTCGACAAGGTCGACTGCGCGCAGCTGTTCGCCACCGACGCCCCGGTCGAAATCCTGATTCCACCGAGCGACGTGAAGCACTGAGCCGTCGCCGCTTGGCCTGGCTAAGCCGCGCGCGAAGCCAGGTCCTGGATGACTTCGCTTATTCTCTGCCTGACCTTCCTGTAGTCGACCTGCCCCCAGTCCTTAACGCGGCGACGTTGCTGTTTCAAGAGGGCGCATTGCAATGCAGGATTTTCATCATCCATCCGGCGACAACCGGGCTGACACCGGCCGGGTTGATCGGGATGGCTAAATGATCGTGCTTTTATAGCATCACCGCGCCGCGGAACCGATCAATTTGCAAATCAAGTAACATTTGAAACACTTCTGCGAATGTTGCAATAAAGCGCAGGTAGATTTTCCAAAGCAGCATCATTAGACTTCTACGGGTTGCCTAAAGAGAACGACCCCTCTCTGCAACAGCGACAGCGGCCTTTCGCCGGCCAGGAACAGTACGTTCCGATTGATCAATTTTCTAATTTCTCGGGACTGAACCATGTCGACCCTCCTGAAGAACCTCGCTGCGTCGTCGCGTACCGACACATCCATTTCTGGCTGGAAGTTTTTACAGGACAGCGGTTCTGGAAGGCATTGCCTTGACCGGATGGCCGCCGCATTGCTCGACAATGGGGAGGTTCTGGATGGCGACGCCTTTACCGAAGAATCGCTCGCCGCCTATGCATCGCTGTTTCCCACGGCAGACATCATCGATGTCACCGACTTTCGCGCCTGAAGTGCCCCGATCAGCGCGCGAAAATGACCGAGCCTGGCGCCGGCACCGTGTTCGCCTGTTCTGCCGGGGCGAATCTGGCTGGCAGCCGGATTTCTGCCTGGAAGCCGCCGCCCTCGCGCAATCCAAGGACCAGGCTGCCGTCATGCGACTCGGCCATGCGCTGTGCAATGGCCAGGCCCAGCCCGCTGCCCGGGCCGCGCCCGTGCGCGCTCGGGGTGCGGAAAAATGGCCGGGTCAGGTCCTTCAGTTCCTGCGCGGACACGCCCGGGCCGCGGTCCATGACGCGCAGTACAATGCACCCGCCCTCCATGCTGGTAGTCACCTGCACTGCCCGGCCGCCGTGGCGCATCGAATTTTCAACCAGGTTCATGACCAGGCGGCGCACCGCTAGCGGCCGCAGCAGACAGCGCGGCACCGTCCCCAGCATCAGCGACACGGTGCCGTCATCGGGGGCAACGTCGGCAGCGACATCGGCAACGAGTTCATTGAGGTCGATGTCCATTGCAGGTTCTTCCTCCACCGGCCGCGCAAAATCGAGGAACTGGCCGATGATGCGATCCATGTGCTCGATGTAGCGTATGGGTCCGGGCAGCGCGCTGGTGGCCGGATCGAGTGCAAGGCACAGGCGCAGCTTGGTCAGGATCGTGCGCATGTCGTGCGACACGCCGGCGAGCATCAAGGCCCGGTCCACGTTTGCGTCGGCAAGCCGGTTGGACATCTCATTGAAGCGATGCCTGAGATCGGCAAGATCGGCCCCAGCCGGTTGGTCGAGCGCGAGCGGTGCTGCAGCAGGGAAAGGCTCGGTACCGATCTGATCGATCGCTTCACCGAGCCAGAAAAGCTTCCTGCGAGAACGGCCAACCAGATAGGCGGTGGCCCCCAGCGCCAGCGTGGCCAAGGCGAGCAATGCACCGAGCCAGACGGTGGTCGGGATGCTGGTGTAGTTCGACAGCGGCATCCGGATCCAGCGCGCATGCTCGCCCGCTCCCGTGATCTCGAGCCAAAGCTGGGGCGTCGGCTCAATGCTGAAATTGATGCGATGGTCGGGAAGGCGGCGCCGCACATGTTCCAGGAACTCGCGCGCCAGGCTGCTCTCGGGATCGGTAAATTGCCAGCGCGTGTGATCGTCGATCGTGATGCTGCCCTCGCTGAGTACGTCGAGCCGCTGCAGGTAAGCATCGCGCGCTTCGGGCGGCAGTTGGCTCACCGCTGCCGACACGCTTGCCAGCTGGGCGGCGAACATGCCGGCCAGCATTTCCGCGCGCGGGCGCTGCACAAAATGGTAGAAGGCCAGCGCGCTCAAGCCCAGGGCGAGCACAAGAAGGCCAACGATCAGCAGCATGTTGCCCAGGAATGCAGAGCGTGGCCAGCGCAGCAGGGCACGCCTGCTGACGCCGGTCTGTGCCCCGGGGCCAGCCATCAGGTATTGCGCTCCAACGCAGGTTCGGCCGGCGCTTGCGGCACGAAGATATAACCGGTTCCCCAGACGGTGCGGATCAGTCTCGGGCTGGCATGGTCCTCCTCGATCAGCCGGCGCAGCCGCAAGATCTGGACGTCGATGCTGCGGCGGCTCACTTCCGCCCCCCATTCCTTGCTAAGCGCTATCAGTTTATCCCTGCCCAGCGGCCGGTTGGGATGCATCGCGAGCGCCCGCAGCAGTCCGTGTTCTGCCGGCTTGATCTCGACCTCGACTCCATCGCGGCGCAGACGCGCTTTCTGCAGGTCGAGTTCCCACGGCCCGAACACGATGCATCCGGCCTCGCCGCTGCGCACCTCGGCCCTGAGCGACAGTTGCCGGCCGCGCAGGAGGGCCTTGATGCGGGCCACCAGTTCGCGCGGATCGAACGGCTTGCACAGATAATCGTCCGCGCCCATTTCCAGGCCGACGATCCGGTCGACCGGATCGCCGCGCGCGGTCAGCATCAGGATCGGCAAGGTCTCGCCGCTGGCGCGCAGCGAGCGGCACACGGACAGGCCATCCTCGCCCGGCATCGAGACATCGAGCACAAGCAGATCGAAAGGTTCCCTCGACAGTAGCCGGTACAGGTCGGCCGCTTGCGCGACCGCGCGCACGTTCATGCCCTGCATGCTGAGGTAGCGTTCCAGCATGGAGCGAATCTCGCTGTCGTCATCGAGAATAATGATTTTCATGCGCGAGCTTTTTCGATCAAGTAAAGTCCAAGAAATTTAAGTTAACTATCGGCCCATTCCGCGTTTACCTGAGAAATGACGGGTTGCCAGCAAGAACTTTATGTTCCTGCCTCAGTTTATTCGCTCATAAAGGAATTGTCCGCACATCCTTATCTTGCGGGGGCTGCGGGAGCGGCAGGCTTGCCGTTGGGGCCCAGGATCTGGACGAAGATTTCGTTTTTCTTGATCATGCCCAGCTCGTAGCGGGCACGCTCTTCGACGGCGCCGGTGCCGTCCTCGAGGTCGCGCACTTCGGAGTCGAGCTTGGCGTTGCGCGCCTTCAGTTCCAGGTTCTTTTGCTGCATCGTCTCGACCTGCGTTTCAAGGTCGCCCACGCGCAGCCACCCGCCCTTTCCCAGCCAGAGGGGATACTGGATCAGCAGCAGCAGGGCCGCGAGGGCGAGCGTGATGAGGCGCATTGCAGTGCATCCGGCCAGCGCCGCTGGCCGGCTTTCCGGTTTTACTTCAGGTTGTAGAACGCGTCGCGCCCAGGGTAGCTGGCGATGTCGCCCAGGTCTTCCTCGATGCGCAGCAGCTGGTTGTACTTGGCCATGCGGTCCGAGCGCGACATCGAGCCGGTCTTGATCTGCAGGGCGTTGGTGCCGACCGCGATGTCGGCAATGGTCGAGTCTTCGGTTTCGCCCGAGCGGTGCGAAATCACGGCGGTGTAGCCGGCGCGCTTGGCCATTTCGATCGCGGCGAAGGTTTCGGTCAGGGTGCCGATCTGGTTGATCTTGATCAGGATCGAGTTGGCGATGCCCTTCTCGATGCCCTCTTTCAGGATCTTGGTGTTGGTGACGTACAGGTCGTCGCCCACCAGCTGCACCTTCTTGCCCAGCGCCTTTGTCAAGGTCGCCCAGCCGTCCCAGTCGTTTTCAGCCATCGCGTCCTCGATCGAGATGATCGGGTACTTGTTGCACCAGGTCTCGAGCAGGTTGGTGAAGTCGGCCGCGCTCAGGCTCAGGCCCTCGCCTTCGAGCACGTACTTGCCGTCCTTGTAGAATTCGCTGGCCGCGCAATCGAGGCCGAGCGCGATCTGGGTGCCCGGCTCGTAGCCGGCCTGCTCGATCGCCTGCACGATCAGCTTGATCGCTTCTTCGTGGTTGGCCACCGACGGCGCAAAGCCGCCTTCATCGCCCACCGAGGTGGCCAGGCCTTTGGCGTGCAGGATCTTTTTCAGGGTGTGGAACACTTCCGCGCCGTAGCGGATCGCTTCCTTGAAGCTCGGCGCCCCCACCGGAATGATCATGAATTCCTGGATGTCCAGGTTGTTGTCGGCGTGCGCGCCGCCGTTGATGACGTTCATCATCGGCACTGGCATCTGCATCGCTCCGGAACCGCCAAAGTAGCGGTACAGCGGCAGGCCGGCTTCTTCGGCAGCGGCCTTGGCCACCGCCATCGACACGGCCAGCATCGCGTTTGCGCCCAGGCGGCTCTTGTTTTCGGTGCCGTCAAGGTCGATCAGGGTGCGGTCCAGGAACGCCTGTTCGTTCGCGTCCAGGCCCATGATCGCTTCCGAGATCTCGGTGTTGATATTTTCGCAGGCTTGCAGCACGCCCTTGCCGAAGTAGCGTTTCGGGTCGCCGTCACGCAGTTCGATCGCTTCGCGCGAACCGGTCGACGCGCCCGACGGCACCGCCGCGCGGCCCATCACGCCCGACTCCAGCAGGACGTCGCATTCGACGGTCGGATTGCCGCGCGAATCGATAATTTCACGCCCGATAATATCAACGATGGCACTCATGTTTAACTCTTTCGAAAAAGGTAAGAAAAAGGTGGGCGGACCGGTCCGTGATCCGCCTGCGGCAAGCGGCGCAGCCTCGGCTGCGCGCGTCAGGCGAAGCTGGTTTCGAGGAAGCCGGCGCGCTTGACCACGCGGTCGAGGTCGACCAGCACGGAGAGCAGTTCCTTCATGCGCGCCAGCGGCACCGCATTCGGGCCGTCCGACAGCGCTTGCGCCGGATTCGGATGCGTTTCCATGAACAGGCCGGCGATTCCGGCTGCCACGGCGGCGCGCGAGAGCACCGGAATGTGTTCGCGCTGGCCGCCCGAGGAAGTGCCTTGTCCGCCGGGCAGCTGCACCGAATGGGTCGCGTCGAACACGACCGGGCAGTTCGATTCGCGCATGATGGCCAGCGAGCGCATGTCGGACACCAGGTTGTTGTAGCCGAACGAGACGCCGCGTTCGCAGGCCATGAAATTGTCTTCGGACAGGCCGGCTTGCTTGGCTGCCAGGCGCGCCTTGTCGATCACGTTCTTCATGTCGCCGGGCGCGAGGAACTGGCCCTTCTTGATGTTGACCGGCAGGCCGGACTGGGCGCAGGCGTGGATGAAATCGGTCTGGCGGCACAGGAAGGCCGGCGTTTGCAGCACATCGACCACGCTCGCGACGGCCGGGATTTCCTCGACGGTGTGGATGTCGGTCAGGACCGGCACGCCGATCTGGCGCTTGACGTCGGCCAGGATCTCGAGGCCCTTGTCCATGCCGGGCCCGCGAAACGAGGTGCCCGACGAGCGGTTGGCCTTGTCGAACGAGGACTTGTAGATGAACGGGATGCCCAGCTGGGAGGTGATTTCCTTGAGCGTGCCGGCGGTGTCGAGCGCCATCTGGCGCGACTCGATCACGCAGGTGCCGGCGATCAGGAAGATCGGGTGCTCCTGCCCCACGTCAAATCCGCAAAGCTTCATGCTGCATCTCCTTGCAAAGCCGCCTGGGCGGCGTTGGCCGCCTGGGCATGGCCACTGGCCTGCTGGTGGGCCAGCGCGGCCTTGATGAACGAAGTAAACAGCGGATGGCCGGTGCGCGGGGTCGACTTGAACTCGGGATGGTACTGCACGCCCATGTACCAGGGGTGCGAATTCTCACCCGTGCGCGGCAGTTCCATGATTTCGCACAAGTCTTCCGTGGGCGTGCGCGCGGAAACGACCAGGCCGGCCGCTTCGATCCGTGCCAGGTAGTGGTTGTTCGCTTCATAGCGGTGGCGGTGGCGCTCGGTCACGACGCTGCCGTAGATGTCAAACGCCAGCGTGCCCGGGTTCACCGCGCAAGTCTGCGCGCCCAGGCGCATTGTGCCGCCCATATCGGAATTCTCGTCGCGTTTTTCGACCTTGCCGTCGTGGTTCTGCCACTCGTTGATGAGGGCGACGACCGGCTGGTCGGTCTCGGGGTCGAACTCGGTCGAGTTGGCGTGCGCCAGGCCGGCCTTGTTGCGCGCGTATTCGAGCAGCGCGACCTGCATGCCCAGGCAGATGCCCAGGTAAGGAATCTTGTTCTCGCGGGCGTAGCGCGCCGCCATGATCTTGCCTTCCACGCCGCGCTTGCCGAAGCCGCCCGGCACCAGGATCGCGTCGTACTTGGCCAGGTGCTCGCAGCCGAGGGTTTCGATATCCTCGGAGTCGAGGTACTCGATGTTGACGCGGCTTTCGGTATGGATGCCGGCGTGGCGCAGCGCCTCGGTGAGCGACTTGTACGACTCGGTCAGGTCGACATACTTGCCGACCATGCCGATCGTGACGGTCTGCTTCGGATGCTCGAGCGCATAAACCAGCTTGGTCCACATCGACAGGTCGGCCGGCGCCGCCTCGATCCCGAGCGCCTCGCAGATGATCGCGTCCAGGCCCTGGTCGTGCAGCATCTGCGGCACCTTGTAGATGGTGTCGGCGTCCCACACCGAGATCACGGCCGCTTCTTCGACGTTCGAGAACAGCGAGATCTTGGCGCGCTCGTCGTCGGGAATCGGACGGTCGGCGCGGCACAGCAGCGCGTTCGGCGAGATGCCGATCTCGCGCAGCTTCTGCACGCTGTGCTGGGTCGGTTTGGTCTTGAGCTCGCCGGCCGAGGCGATGTACGGCACCAGCGTCAGGTGCACGAAGGCAGCCGACTTGCGGCCCGCGCGCAGCGACAGCTGGCGCGCCGCCTCGAGGAACGGCAGCGACTCGATGTCGCCCACCGTGCCGCCGATTTCGACCAGCGCCACGTCCACGCCTTCGGCGCCGCGGTAGATGTAATCCTGGATCTCGTTGGTGATGTGCGGAATCACCTGCACCGTCTTGCCCAGGTACTCGCCGCGGCGTTCCTTGCGGATCACCGATTCGTAGATCTGGCCGGTGGTGAAATTGTTCACCTTTTTCATGCGGGTGCTGATGAAGCGCTCGTAGTGACCGAGGTCGAGGTCGGTTTCGGCCCCGTCGTCGGTGACGAATACCTCACCGTGCTGCATGGGACTCATGGTGCCCGGATCGACGTTGATGTACGGATCGAGCTTGAGCATGGTGACTTTAAGGCCGCGCGATTCGAGGATCGCGGCGAGGGAGGCGGCGGCAATCCCTTTACCAAGGGAAGACACGACGCCGCCGGTGACGAAGACAAATTTGGTCATTGCAGAAGGTGCCGAATGGCACGTGCGGGAAATTGAAATTATACCTTAAACAGGCCATTGCATTGGCAAAACAAGCCAAAAATACACCGGACAGCGGCTCCGTTGTGGTTTCACGTCCGTTGACGTAGGGAGCGGCGGACTTGACCGGCGTTAGCGAATTATCAGGTTCCACACCCGCGCGCCCTTTTTCGGGGCAACATAAGACCATGAACCGCGCCGCGCCGCCTGTCCCCGCCTCCCCCGCCTGGCATGCCGAGGAGGTGGAAGCGGTCGCGGCCGCGCTGCAGGTCGATCCCCGGGTCGGCCTGGACCGCGCCGATCTGGCCAGCCGCCAGGCAAGCCACGGCCCCAATGCGATCGAGGAAAAGCCGCCCCGGCCGCACTGGCGCATGCTGCTCGACCAGTTCAACGACTTCATGATCCTGGTGCTGGTCGCCGCCGCGGTGGTGTCGGGCGTGGTGGGCGACCTCAAGGACACGATCGCGATCGTGGTCATCGTGCTGCTGAACGCGCTCATCGGCTTCATCCAGGAAGCGCGCGCCGAACGCGCGATCGCCGCGCTCAAGAAGATGTCGGTCAACAACGCGACGGTGCTGCGCACCGGCCAGCGCATGCTGGTGAGCGCCGCCGAGCTGGTGCCCGGCGACATCGTACTGCTCGAGGCCGGCAATGGGGTGCCGGCCGACCTGCGCCTGGCCCAGGCCGCCGAACTGAAGGTGGACGAGGCCCTGCTCACCGGCGAGGCGGTCACCGCCGACAAACAGTACGCCAGGCTGGCCCGGCCCGACCTGCCCGTTGCCGAACGCAGCAACATGGCCTACAAGGGTACCAGCGTGACCCACGGCCGGGCCGTCGGCATCGTGACCGCTACCGGCATGGCGACCGAACTTGGCAAGATCGCCGCCCTGCTCGAGACCGGAGTGGAACTGAAGACCCCGCTGCAGCAGCGCCTGGCCGCATTCGGGCGCCGCATCGGACTGGCCGTGCTGGGCGTGTGCGCGCTGGTGTTCGTGATCGGCATGCTGCGCGGCGAAGCGCTGGCGCCGATGTTCCTGACCGCGGTCAGCCTGGCGGTCGCCGCGATCCCCGAAGCGTTGCCTGCCATCATTACGATTTCACTGGCCCTGGGCGCGCACAAGATGGCGCACCGCAAGGCGCTGATCCGGCGCCTGCCCGCGGTCGAGACGCTCGGCTCGGTCACCTATATCTGTTCAGACAAGACCGGCACCCTGACCCAGAACCGGATGCAGGTGGCGCAGTTGTATGCCGGCGGCGTCATGCTCGCGGCGGCGAGCGCCGGGCCGGGCGGACCGTGGGGCGAGCTGTACACGGCGCTGGCGCTGTCGAACGACGCCGGCCGCGACCAGCAAGGCAAGCTCGCTGGCGACCCCACCGAAACCGCGCTGTATGCGGCGGCGCTGGCGGCCGGGTATGACAAGGCCAGGCTCGAGCAGGACGCGGCGCGCGTGTTCGAGCTGCCCTTCGATTCCGAGCGCAAACGCATGACCACCGTGCACGCCCAGCCCGACGGCCTGGTGGCCTACACCAAGGGCGCGCCGGAAAGCGTGCTGCCGCTGTGCGTGGCCGCGCTCGATGCGCAGGGCAAGGCAGCGCCGCCCGACGCGACGCTGCTGGCAACGGCCGAACGCATGGCAGCCGGCGGCTTGCGGGTGCTGGCGGTGGCGCGCCGCCGATGGCCTGCCCTGCCGCAGCAGCGCCGCACTGGCGATCTCGAAGCGCAGCTGACCTTCATCGGGCTGGTCGGGCTGGTCGATCCGCCGCGTCCGGAAGCGCAGGAGGCGGTGCGCTTGTGCAAATCGGCCGGCATCACGCCGGTCATGATCACCGGCGACCATGGCGCCACCGCGCGCGCCATCGCGATTGAACTTGGCATCGCGGGCGAGGCCGACCAGGTCGTCTCCGGCAGCGAGCTGGCAGCGCTCGACGAGGCGGCATTGCGCGAGCAGGTCGCCCGCATCCGGGTCTACGCGCGCGTCGATCCGGCGCAAAAGATCCGCATCGTCGAAGCGCTGCAGGCGCGCGGGGAATTCGTGGCCATGACCGGCGACGGCGTCAATGACGCGCCGGCGCTCAAGCGCGCCGACATCGGCGTGGCCATGGGCAAGGGCGGCACCGACGTGGCGCGCGAGGCAGCCAGCCTGGTGCTGCTCGACGACAACTTCGCCACCATCGTCGGCGCGGTGCGCGAAGGCCGGCGCATCTTCGACAATATCCGCAAGTTCATCCGCTACGCGATGACCGGCAACTCGGCCGAGATCTGGGTGATCCTGCTGGCGCCCTTCCTCGGGCTGCCGATTCCGCTGCTGCCGATCCACATCCTGTGGGTGAACCTGATGACGGACGGCCTGCCGGGCCTGGCGCTGGCGGCCGAGCCGGAGGAGGAAGGCGTGATGCAGCGCCCGCCGCGCGCGCCGTCCGAGAGCATCTTCGCGCACGGCATGTGGCAGCACATCGTCTGGATCGGGCTGGTCACGGCCGCGGTGTCGCTGTTTGCGCAGGCCTGGGCCATCCACGTGGGGTCGCAGCACTGGCAAACCATGGTGTTTACGGTGCTCACGCTGTCGCAGATGGGCCATGTGCTGGCGATCCGTTCCGAGCGCGCCTCGCTGTTTCACCAGGGGCTGTTCTCCAACTTGGCGCTGCTGGGCGCGGTCGTGCTCACGTTCGCGCTGCAGATGGCGACCATCTACGTGCCGCTGCTGAACCCCATCTTCAATACCGCGCCCTTGAACGCGAGCGAACTGCTGTTTTGCCTGCTGCTGTCGACCATCGTGTTCTTCTGCGTCGAAATGGAAAAACTGCTGGTGCGCAAAGGGGTGCTGTACGCGTAGGGCGGCCGCGGTCATCTCAGCAAAAATCGCGGCTGTGCGTCGCGAGCCGGCCCAGCAAGGCCGACATGTCCACCAGCCGCTTGGCCACCAGGTGCCGCACCTCCCCTTCGCGCTGCCAGATGCCGTACACGCCCAGCAGCGGCGCACCGAGCACTTCGCGGCGCTGCTGCTCGACCAGGCTGGGCCAGACGATCACGTTGACGTTGCCGGTCTCGTCTTCCAGGGTCAGGAACAGCACCCCATTGGCCGTGCCTGGCCGCTGGCGCACCGTGACGATGCCGCAGGCGCGCGCCAGTTGTCCGTTCTTGTAATCGGCCAGCGTCGAGGCGGGCATGAAGCGCCGCTCGAGCAGTTGCGCGCGCAGCAGCGCCAGCGGATGGCGCCCAAGGGTCAGCCCCTGCGCGCGGTAGTCTCCCACGATCTCGTCGCCCTCGGACGGCGGGCGCAACACGGGAATTTCTTCGTCGGGCGAAGTGGGCCGCAGCAGGTCCTTGTCGGGCACCGCGCCCACCGCCTGCCACAGCGCCTGGCGCCGGTTGCCGGCCAGCGAGTGCAAGGCGTTGGCGCCGGCCAGCACCTGCAAGTCATGCCGGTCCAGCTGCGCGCGCCGCGCCAGGTCGGTCACGCTGGCGAACGGCCGGATCGCGCGCGCGTCCTCGATGCGCGCCGCCACCTCGCGGCGCATGCCGCGCTGCAGGGAAAGGCCAAGCCGCAGCGCGGCCTGCCCGCCCCCCGGGCGCGCTTCGAGCGCCGAGTCCCAGCCGCTGATGGCGATGTCGACCGGCCGCACCTCGACCCCGTGCCGCTGCGCGTCCTGCACCAGTTGCGAAGGGCTGTAAAAACCCATCGGCTGGCTGTTGAGCAGCGCGCACAGGAAGGCGGCCGGCTCGTGGCACTTGAGCCAGGCGCTGGCATACGCGAGCAGCGCGAAGCTGGCCGCGTGCGACTCGGGAAAACCATACTCGCCGAAGCCCTGGATCTGGCTGAAGATCGCTTCCGCAAAGGCGAGCTCGTAGCCGCGCTCGAGCATGCCGTTGACGATGCGGTCATAGTACTTCTCCATGCCGCCCTTGCGCTTCCAGGCCGCCATCGCGCGCCGCAGCTGGTCCGCTTCGCCCGGCGTGAAGCCGGCCGCCAGCATCGCCACCTGCATCACCTGCTCCTGGAAAATCGGCACGCCCAGCGTGCGCTCGAGCGCCAGCTTCATTTCCGGCTTCGGATACACGACCGGCTCGAGCCCCTGGCGGCGCCGCAGATACGGATGCACCATGCCGCCCTGGATCGGGCCGGGGCGCACCACCGCGACCTCGATCACGAGGTCGTAGAAGGTACGCGGCAGCATGCGCGGCAACATGCTCATCTGCGCGCGCGATTCGATCTGGAACACGCCGACGGTGTCGGCCGCGCAGATCATGTCGTAGGTGGCGCGGTCCTCGGCCGGGATGTCCTGCATCGAGAACACCGTGCCGCGCTGCTGCCCGACCAGCTCGAGGGCGCGGCGCAGCGCCGACAGCATGCCCAGCGCCAGCACGTCCACCTTGAGCAGGCCCAGTTCCTCGAGATCGTCCTTGTCCCACTGGATCACGCTGCGCTCGGCCATGGCTGCGTTTTCGATCGGCACCAGGCGCGACAGCTTGCCTTTGGCGATCACGAAGCCGCCCGGATGCTGCGACAGGTGGCGCGGAAAGCCGAGCAGCTGCTGCGCCAGCGTGGCCCACTGCTGCGACAGCTGCGCTTGCGGATCGAGCCCGCTTTCGGCCAGGCGCGCCAGCAGGTCGTTCTTGCCGTCGAACCAGTGGTGGGCCTTGGCCACCTTCTCCACGATCGCCAGGTCGATGCCGAGTGCGCGCCCGCTGTCGCGCAGCGCGCTCTTGGGGCGGTAGCTGATCACTACCGCGGCCAGCGCCGCACGCGCGCGCCCGTACTTGCGGTAGATGTACTGGATGACTTCCTCGCGCCGCTGGTGCTCGAAATCGACGTCGATGTCGGGCGGCTCATCGCGCTCCTTCGAGATGAAGCGCTCGAACAGCAGGTTGCCGCGCGCCGGATCGACCTCGGTCACGCCCAGGCAGTAGCACACCGCCGAATTGGCGGCCGATCCCCGGCCCTGGCACAAGATGCCGTTCGAGCGCGCATAGCGCACGATGTCGTAGACGGTCAGGAAGTACGGTTCATAGCGCAATTCGCCGATCAGCTGCAGCTCGTGCTCGATCTGGGCCTGCACCCGGGCCGGAATCCCTTGCGGGAAGCGCTGGTGCGCGCCGATATAGGTTTCGCCGCGCAGGTAGCTGGCCGCGCTCTGGCCGGGCGGCACCAGTTCGTCGGGGTATTCGTAGCGCAGCTCGTCGAGCGAAAACGTGCACAGGCGCGCGATGCGCACCGTTTCGGCCAGCACCTCGGGCGCGTAGATGTTAGCCAGGCGCAGGCGTGCGCGCAGGTGCTGCTCGGCGTTTTGCGCGAGCGCGTAACCGCATTCGGACACCGCTTTTCCGAGCCGGACCGCGCACAGCGTGTCGTGCAGCGGCTTGCGCGAGCGCACATGCATGCACACCTGGCCGAGCGCGGTGATCGGCAGCCCATGCTGCCACGCGACTTCCTCGATGGTGGCGCGGTGCGCGTCGTCGAAGGCGCGGTGCAGCAGGTTCAGGCCGATCCAGGCGCGCCCGGGAAAGGTGGCCGCCATCCAGGCGGCCTGGGTGTGCAGGCGGTCGACGTCGGCCGCCTCGTGGCCGGGGTAAGCCGGCAGCAGGATCAGCAGGCAGTCGGGCAGGCCTGTCAGGTGCGCCTGGGCGAGCGCCGGCGCGGCAAAGTCGGCCGGGGTGAGCAGGTAGCTGCCCTTCTCGCTGCGGCTGCGCGCCAGCGTGATGAGCTCGGACAGGTTGCCGTAGCCATTGCGGTTTTGCGCCAGCGCGACCAGCGACAGCGCGCCGCTGCCATCGGTGTTTTGCAGGTGGAAATGGGCGCCCACCAGCAATGGCAGCGCGGCCTTCTTGGCCTGGCCATGGGCCCGCACCACGCCGGCGAGCGAACATTCGTCCGTGATCGCCAGCGCCGTATAGCCGAGCTGGACGGCGCGCGCGACCAGCTCTTCCGCATGCGAAGCGCCTTGCAGGAAAGAGAAATTGGTCAGGCAGAACAGCTCGGCGTAATCGGGCAGGCTCTGCGCGCTCGGGATGGGGGACGACATGGCGCTTGCACTCTGCAACGGGACGAAACGATGGAATCAACGAATACTGTACATAAACACAGTATATACCATCGATGCGGCCACCGGAAGCGCAAGCCAGGGAAGCGCTAGAAGTAGTAGCGCAGCAGCAGCTGCACGGCCTGGCGCTGCGGCAGCGCGCCAAACTCGCTGCCGGGCCTGCCGCTCATGTATTGCCATTGCAGCGCCACCTCGGCCCGGTCCCAGTGGTAGCGCGCCTCGAGCCACGACAGGCGGCTGTGGTCGTCCGCATTCAGGCGCAACATCGCGTTCAGGTCGAGCCGCTCGCGCAGCGCATCCTGCCACCTGGCATAGAGGAACAGCGAGTGCCGGGTCGCCATTTCCTGGCGCTGTTGCACCCACTGGCGGTAGCGCAGGTAGAGCGGCGCCGGGCCGCGGCCGAGCGCTTCCCACTGGCCGCGCGCCAGGGCTGCGCCGTTGTATTCGAACTCCGCCGTCAGCAACAGCTTGTTGCTGGTGGTATGGCTCAGGCCAGCCGACAGGCGCGAGCGGAAAGCGCTGCCGGCGTCGGCCTGCAACGCCTGGGCCAACTGCGGCGCGCTGCGTCCGCCCGCCCATTCGAGGTGGGCCACCGTGGCCTTGTCCAGCAGGTAAGTCAGGTTCATGCCGAGCTGCGCCGGCCTGCCCTGCTCGCCGTACAGCAGCCACTGCGGCTGGAGCTCGCCGGACAGGCGCTGGCTCAGCGCGAGCAGCCAGCGATTGCGCTCGTTGGTCGCGCCCAGGTCCGCGCTGAACGGCGCATCGCTCGGTGCGGCAGCGAGCCTGGGCGAAAACAGGGCCGTCAGGGCGCCCCCCTCCCACAAGGTCTGGCCGCGCAGCATCACGCTGCCGAGGCGGTTTTTTTTCAGGCTGGCCGGATCGATCGAAGTAACCGAGCGGGTCGCGCCAGCGCGCAGGAAATCGGTCGGGTTGTAGCCGGTAGCGACGCCGTAGCGCGCATTGACACGGCCCAGGTCGAGCACCTGCTCGGGCCGCGGCTGCCAGCTCAGATAGGCTTCCTTCAGGGTGTTGACGGTGTCGCTGTCATCCTGCCGGCGCACGTCGAGCCCGTCGGCAAACACGGCGCGCCAGCCGGGCGCGGGCGAGTAGTCCAGCTGCAGGTCGAGCGAGACGCGCCGGCCATGCAGCAGCGTCCCATCCGCACGCGAGCTCGAGCGCTCCAGCGCCGCCTCGAGCGCCAGCTGCCAGGCCCTGGCCGTCCCGGCCTTCGCGAGGGTCCGGTCGGCCAGCGCCAGGGCGGCCGCCTCCGGGTCGTCCTGCGCCGCGGCCGACCCGGCCGCCAGCATCAGGGCCAGGGCCAGCCTGTCAAGCCTGGCCATGCCTCATTCCGGCTTGAAGCGCGGCAGGAAGTCGCGCTGCAGCCAGGCCTCGGGAACATCGCGCCAGGTCCAGGCGCTGTAGCGCATCACGGTCACCCAGTTCGGATCGAGACCGTCGATGATCACGGTCTCGGTGGGCCGCTCGGCGCCCAGCTGTTTTTCGTAGTGGCGGTAATACGCGGTCTTGAGCAGGCGCCCGCTTTCCGAATAGAAGCGTCCCTTGACGGGTCGGTTGTTGGCGCTGTCGATCCACAGCTCGATGCGGTGGTAGGTGACCTCATCGGTCCTGGCCGCCAGCGCCAGCTTGTGGCAGCGCCTCATCTTGCGATCGCCGTCTGCGATCTCCTCTTCGCCGGCCAACTGCGCCTCGTAGTCGCGCGCCAGGTTGGCCGTCACCACGTCGCCGTTGGCGGCCTGGCCGAGCAGGCGCTGTTGCGGCGACATGCGGATGCTGGCCTTGCTCGACGGATCGTAGAACCACAGGTCGTTGCCGGTCTTGAGCATCAGCTTGTTGGCGTCGCGCGCCGGCGCGATGAAGCGCACCAGGTTGCGGAACTGGCCGCTATTGGCTTCCGCCTTGGCGTAAATGCCCAGGGTCATGTTGCCGGTTTCCTTGCCGTGGCGGTACTCGACCAGCGTGCTGACGAGCGAAAACGGCTTGTCGGGATTGCGCACGGCGTCACTCGCGGCCAGGATTTCCTGCGCCGTGGGTGCGCCATGGGCCGGACCGGCCAAGGCCAGCAGCGCCACCGGGCACGCTAACGCCCGCATGATCTTGTTCATCCTGCTCCCCCTTTCAAACATGGCGCAAGGCCTCGACGATGTTCATCCTGGCGGCGCGCTTGGCCGGCCACCAGGCCGAGACGATCGCCACCAGCGTCAGGCCGCCCGCGCTGCCGAGGATCAGCGGCCAGTCGCCCCACACCCGCACCAGCAGCGGATAAGCGTACACATAGCCGGGCGGGGTCCAGGTCAGGCCGCTGGCGTTGATCAGGGCGGCCAGCAGGGTCGCGCTCGCCACGCCGAGCAGCGCGCCGCACACGCCCAGCAGCATGCCCTCGCTGACGAAGATGCGCCGGATGCCGGCGCGGCGCTGCCCGACCGCGCGCAAGGTGCCGATCTCGACGGTGCGTTCGACCACTGCCATGCTCATGGTATTACTGACGGTAAACAAGACGATCACGCCGATCAGGGTCGCGATGAAGCCGAACACCGAATTGAAGAACTCGATGGTCTGGCGGTAGATCGGGTTCAGCGTTTCATAGTCTTGCAGCTCCAGCGGCGCGCCCTTGAAATGGCCCGCCAGCAGTTGTTCCAGGCGCGCGCGCGCCGCCGGGATCTGGCTGGTGTGCTTGAGCTGGAGCTGGATCGCCGTCACCTGCGGCGTATCGGCACCATAGATCAGGCGCTGGGCCTGCACCAGATGCATGCCCATGTAGATGTCGTCGAATTCCTTCAGGCCCTGGTTTTCCGCCTTCACCACTTTCAGCGCAGCCACGTTGGGCACGCCGTGCTCGTTGGCGGCCAGGATTTCGATGCGCGTCTCGCTGGCGGCGGGCGCGGCCGGTTTTTCCAGCGCGGACAGGGCCGCGATGTCGGGCGGCGCGCTGTTGCCGCCGCTCTCAGGCGGGGGCGGCGCCTGGCGGCAGTTGGGCACCTGCAGCGCAGTGCACAGCTGCAGCACGCGCGCCACGCCGGTGCCGATCACGGCCGCGTCGGAACTCGTTCCGGTCAGTGCCAGCGGGCGCGAATAGCTGGTGTTGCCGTAATCGTCCCACAGCCGCATCCGGTTCTGCTCATCGACCACGACGCCGTTCGCGATCACCGTCTTCGACACCCCGGCCGCGAAGTTGCCGGCGATGCCGCCCAGTTGCAGCTTGGGCGTGACCACGGTGAGCATGGGCGCGAGCACCGGGTCGCGCTTGACCAGGTCGATGATGCGCTGGTAATCGGGAATGCCGTAGGCGGCCGGGTTGCCGCTGCCGTACAGGAAGTAATCCTTGCGCTGGATCTGCAGGTGTCCGCTCAGCTGCACGTAGCCGGTCTGCATCGCGTAGATCACGTTGCCGCTGTAGCCGCCAAACAGGAGAATCGCGTCGAGCCCGAAGATCATGGCCAGCAGCGTGGCCAGCGAGCGGCGCCGGTTGCGCAGCAGATTGCGCAGCGCGAGCGAGAACGTCTTCATGCCGGCTCCTTGTGTGCGTCATGCCGCCCGGCCGGGACGATGCGCCCGTCGTGCAGGAAGATCGTGTCGTCCGCTTCGGCCAGCACTTGCGGATCGTGCGAGGAAAAGATGAACGATACCTGGTGCTCGCGCTGCATTTTGCGCATCAGCGCGATGATGGCGGCGCCGGTATTGCTGTCGAGGTTAGCGGTCGGTTCGTCGGCCAGCACCAGTTGCGGCGCCGGCGCCAGCGCGCGCGCGATCGCGACGCGCTGGCGCTGCCCGCCGGACAACTGGCCCGGGCGGTTTTGCGCGCGCTCCGACAGGCCCACCGCGTCGAGCAGGGCGAGCACGCGCTCGCGCCGCCGCTGGGCCGGCATGCGCGTGAGCAGCAGCGGGTATTCCACGTTTTCATACGCGCTAAGTACCGGCAGCAGATTGAAGTTCTGGAAAATGAAACCGAGGTGATGGGCCCGGAAGTCGGACAGCGCATCGTCCGTCATCTGCTGGGTAGGGCGCCCGGCGACGATCACCTCGCCCCCGTCGGGGCGGTCGATGCAGCCGATCAGGTTGAGCAGGGTCGTCTTGCCGCTGCCGGACGGGCCCGAGATGACCGTGAAGCGGTTCGGGTGGATGCACAGATTGATGTCGACGAGGGCCGGCACCTCGACCGCATCGAGATGATAGGTCTTGCCGACCTGCTTGAGTATGACTGGATGCATGATGCCTTCGCTTGAATGGAGCTTAGGAAATGGCGCGGCCCTCCGGTCGCGAGTCATCATTATAGTTGAACTTTCAATAATGTTTCCGTTTAAAAAATATTTTGTCCCAACACCGTTCGCAACGATTGCGAATTGCACTAAAAAAGATAAAATTACAACGATGAAATATAGTGCTGGTCCACCTCAGGAGCGCTCGATGCAGGTTCACGAATTGAAGTGTTTTGGCCTGCGACCAGGCCAAGGCAACGCCGCCCTGGTGGTGCAAGGCGATCACGCCGCGCGCGCCGAGCGCCAGGCCTTCGCCACCAGACAGGGCAAGCACGCCTGCGTGTTTGTCGACCCCTGCGATGATGGGCAAGCAGAATTCCTGGTCGATTATTTCTATCCGCATGCGCGCAGTCCCCTGTGCATGCATGCCACGCTGGGCGCGGCCAGCGTGCTCTTTGCGCGCCAGGGGCCCTATGCACCGATCCGCGTCCGGACCGCCATGCGCGGCCAGTACCTGACCTTGTCGCGCAACGCCGACGGCATGTTCATCGGCCTGGCCCCGCAGGCGTTCATGCCGCCCGCCCTGGCCCCCGGCCTGCCCGAAGCCTTGCTCGACGCCCCCGGTATCGCGCTCGCCTCGGCGCCGCTGGTGGCCTCCGTCGGCAGCGCGAAACTGCTCATCGAGGTGGAAAACAGCGCACGCCTGCACGCCCTCAAGCCGAACCTGGGGCTGATCGCCAAGTGGAGCGCGGCCAGCGGGGTCAGCGGCTGCTACGTGTATTGCCGCACTGGCCAGGACGAATACGAAGGGCGCAACTTCAATCACCTCGTTCCCGCGCTGGAAGACAGCGCCACCGGCGTCGCTGCAGGCGCGCTGACGGCGCACCTGCAGCGCGGCCTCACCCTGTTCCAGGGCAAGGCTACCGGACAGTCCTGCATGATCCGGACCCGGCTCGACGGCGACGCGATCCTGATCGGCGGTGCCGCCGAGCTGATCGCGTCGTACGCGCAAGACACCACCAGTTAGCACGCTTTGGAGCGCTGCGGTATCAATGCTGCCCCAATGATGCATATTTACAACATTACCAAATATAGTATTTACATTCGGCATTGGTGATTAGAATGGAAATTTTTCCATCGGAGATCATCGCGTGTTTACCCTCACCACCTTACGTAGGTCCGTACTGATCGGCCTCTACGGCAGTACTGCCTTGGCCGCACTTACCCCCGCAGCCTTTGCCCAGAGCACTGCACAAGCGAACAAAGAAGACGTCATTCCGAGCGTGACCGTGGTCGGATCGCGCCGCGCGGCGACCGCCTCGGCCACCGAGACCGCGGTGCCGGTCGATTTCATCCCGATGACCAAGGTAGCCGAACAGGGCGGCCAGTTCGACCTGGCCCAGACCCTGACCTACATTTCGCCGTCGTTCAACTCGACGCGCCAGACCGGCGCCGACGGCGCCGACCTGGTCGATTCTGCCGCCTTGCGCGGCCTCGGCTCCGACCAGACCCTGGTGCTCATGAACGGCAAGCGCCGCCACAGCACCGCGCTGGTGAACATCTTCGGCGCGCGCAACCGCGGCAATACCGGCACCGACATGAATGCGATTCCGCTGCTGGCCGTGAAGAACATCCAGGTCCTGCGCGACGGCGCCGCTGCCCAGTACGGCTCGGATGCGATCGCCGGCGTGATCAACGTGGAACTGAAAAAATCGCTCGGCTGCGAAGCCGTGCTCGGCGCCGGCCAGTACTCGGCCGGCGACGGCAAGAACTACCTGGCCTCGGCCTACTGCGGCGTGCAAGTGGCCGGCGGCGTGGTCGGCATCACCGGCGAATACCTCGACCGCGGGCGCTCGAACCGGGCCGAGCCCGGCAGCCTGCGCACCATCGGCGACAGCAAGGTCCAGAACGAGACGCTCTACCTGAACGGCGAGATTCCGGCCGGCGCCGACGGCAAGCTGTATTTCACCGCCGGCACCCAGACGCGCGACGCCTCGTCGGCCGCGTTCGGCCGCGGCCCCGACCAGATCCCGACGCGCAATGCCGCCGCCATGTACCCGAACGGCTTTGCCCCGTTCATCAACGCCGACATCAAGGACAACTACGGCACCGTCGGCTACCGCGCCAGGCTGGGCGAATGGAACGCGGATTTCTCGCAGACCTATGGCTACAACAAGATGCACTACAATATCAGCAACACGCTCAATGCCTCGATCGCCAACAAGGACCTGCTGGCCGGCGGCAAGGGCGTGAGCGCCTCGCGCTTCGACGCGGGCGGTTTCTCGGCCACGCAATTGACCACCAACGCCGACTTCAGCCGCTTCTACCAAGACATCATGAGCGGCCTGAACCTGGCATTTGGCGCCGAGTACCGCACCGAGAACTACAAGATTTTCGCCGGTGAACCGGGCTCGTATATCGACGCCGACGGCCCAGGCTTCGGCGGCGACCCGGGCAGCCAGGGCTTCCCCGGCTTTCGTCCGGCCGACGTGACCGACCGCGACCGCCATAGCGTGGCCGCCTACATCGACGTCGAGGCCGACCTCAGCGAGCGCCTCAAGGTGCTCGGCGCGCTGCGCTACGAAAAATTCAGCGACTTCGGCAGCAGCGTGACGGGAAAGCTGGCCGGCGCGTTCAAGGTCAACGGCGAGCTCATGCTGCGCGGCTCGGCCAGCACCGGCTTTCGCGCACCATCGCTGCAGCAAGCCTATTTCTCGTCGACGTTTACCGAATTCGTGAGCGGGCGTCCGGTCGATTCGGTGATCGCACCGAACGGCGGCGTGGTCGCCAACGCGATCGGCATTCCCAAGCTCAAGGAAGAGAAGTCGAAGAGCGTGACCCTGGGCGCCACCTGGACCCCGACGGCCGCGACCTCGCTCACGGCCGACCTGTATCGCATCGACATCGACGATCGCATCGTGTTCTCGGGCCGTTTCGACGCCGGCAACTTCGCTCCGATCGTGCCGCTGCTTAACACGCTCGGCGTGGGCGCGGCGCAGTTCTTCGTCAATTCGATCAACACCGAGACCAAGGGGCTGGACCTGACCGTCTCGAACCATGCCAACGTTGGCGCCGGCAAGCTCAATACCTTCCTGGCCATGAACTTCAGCAAGACCGAAGTGACGGGCATCAACGCACCGCCAGTGCTGGTTGGCTATGAGGACGTGCTGCTGTCCGAGCGCGAACGCCTGTTCCTCGAGCAAGGCGGCCCGCGCCGCAAGGCTACGCTGGGCTTCGAGTATTTGCTGGGTAAGGTAGGGACCGACTTCAAGATCATTCACTTCGGGCCGCAAACGCTCGGCACCTGGTCAGGCAGCGCGTCGGTGCCAAACCAGCACTACAAGGCCAAGACATCGGCCGACCTGAGCTTCACGTATAACTTCAGCGAGAAGACCAAGTTTACGGTCGGGGGAGCGAACATCTTCAACGTCAAGCCGACGGTGCAGGATGCGAACGAGACCGACAACGGCTTCAAGTACGAGAGCGTGCAGTTCGGGTTGAACGGCACCTCGTACTTTGCGCGGTTGTGGCATAAGTTCTAAGTCCGCCAAGCGGACTTAGGTCCGCAACGGGACCGCGGCGCACCCACCGTCGTTCCCGCCTCCGCGCATTGCTGTCCGGAATAAATGTCTTGATATGTTTAGACCGCCATATGGTTGTTGGACTCAGGCAGGAATCGCGAAGTCGAGACTCGAAATTGCAATAATTAACGTCGTCCTCGCGAAAGCGCATTGCTGTCCCGAATAAATATCTTGACAAGTTTAAACCGCCATATGGTTGTTGGACTCAAGCAGAAAGCGGGAAATCGAGACTCGAAATTGCAATAATTAACGTCGTCCTCGCGAACGCG
>Ga0207975_100368_pt1 | contig 25536 bp, 25 predicted proteins | sample LakWasMe91_HOW11_2_FD_183913 | JGI IMG/M metagenome (GOLD analysis project Ga0207975, IMG submission 183913) | Freshwater sediment methanotrophic microbial communities from Lake Washington under simulated oxygen tension - Sediment Metagenome... | ecosystem: Environmental > Aquatic > Freshwater >...
AAGGCCACGCGCGCGCCTGCTTCAACCTGGGCCTGATGTATGCGAACGGGCAGGGCGCGGCACTCGACCTGGTGCAAGCCTGCGTCTGGCTGCAGCAGGCCGAACGCAGCGGCGCCGATGCAGCGCGCAAGTACCTGAAGCACACCGTCTGGCGCCTGGCCCCGTCCGAGCTCGCCCACGTCCAGCGCCTGAGCGCAAGCTCTGCAAATTAAATCTCCCGCGAAATAGGGTCAGCGTCACATTACACAAAAGCTGCTTCATTTAATGCGACTCTGACCCTTTTTGTCTGGTGTCCATGATGCGCTGAACCAGTTCGCTCCTGGCCGATCAAACTTGAGGACAGCAACGCGAAGCCAGCCAAAAGGCCATGCCCACCCCAGTACCGCCCCAGACCCCGGCGACGCTCGACGAGTGCCGCCGCTGCGACCTGTGGAAAAACGCGACCCAGGCTGTCGGCGGACGCGGCCCTGCGAAGGCGCGCATCATGCTGGTTGGCGAACAGCCCGGTGACCAGGAGGACCTGGCCGGCCAACCGTTCGTCGGGCCGGCCGGCAAGCTGCTTGACCGGCTCTTCGCCGAATCCGGCATCGATCGCAGCACCGTGTACCTTACTAATGCCGTCAAGCACTTCAAATGGGAGCCGCGCGGCAAGCGGCGCATGCACAAGACACCGGCGCAGCGCGAGATCGAGGCCTGCAGTTACTGGCTCGAAAAAGAACTCCAGCGCGAACAACCCGTGGTGGTGGTCGCGCTCGGCAGCACGGCACTCAAATCGGTCACCGGCAACAGTCACATGACGCTCAGGGACACCATGGGCCAGCCGTTCCGGCACGGCGGGCGCTGGGTCGTCGCCATCTATCACCCCTCGTATGCCTTGCGCGTTCCGGACCCAGCCATGAAAGAGCAGGCCTTCACCTCGATGGTGGAAGGGCTCAGGCAGGCGCGCGACCTGGCAGCGCGGCAAACGCCCCCGGAAGGTGCGGCGACATCCTGACTGCAGCGCGAGCTTTCCGAGCCTCGCGGCCTTGTTTGACATCATCGCCATCCAGATCCCTCCTGCTCGTTCTTGACACCTCATTGTCAACAACGAGGAAACAGTGTTATCCATAATCATGTATTTATCTTCAGCGCGCTCTCTAATAGACTACGAACTGTCCTTACATGAACTGTTCGAGCACCAATGATGAAAGCCGCCAATCCGACCTGCACCCAGCTTGCCACACTGCCCGCCACAAGCCGCAGCTTGCCAGCGGCGGCGCGTGAGATGACGCAGGCCTACCATGCGTTTGAGCAGTTTGCTTCACGCCACATCCGGCAACTGGGCTTGACCAGCGCGCAATTTTCGGTGCTGCTCGCCTTGTCCGGCAGCTCCACGATCTCATGCAAGGACCTGTGCGCGCAGACCTCGATCACCAAGGGCAGCCTGACCGGAGTCGTCGACCGGCTGGTGGAAAAACGCCTGGTGCAGCGCGCGGACAGTACGCACGACCGTCGTTCCAGTTCCGTGTATTTGACCGACGAAGGCCGGGTCGCCTTCGAGCGCGTCGCCGATGAACATTTCGCCTGTTTGCAGCATGCGTTCGCCGCCTTCCGGCCGGACGAACTTGAGAGTATCGCAGCGAGCCTGCGACGCTTTCGCCAGCTTTTTAACCAACCATTGTCTTGCTAAAAGGATTTACATCATGTCTATCACTGCCATTTCCAGCCGTTCCTTGATTGCCGTCGCCGGCCTCGCGCTGTCCGCTTTTGCGTCCGCTGCCGCCACCGCCCCAAGCGGTAACTACAAGATCGACCCGGCCCACTCGGTCGCTTATTTCGAAGTCGGACACATGGGTGGCATTAGCCGCTTCATGGGCCGCTTCAATGACATGAACGGCGACCTGGTCCTTGATGCGCCGGCCAAAAGCACCATCAAGGTCGAGATCAAGACCGCCAGCATCGACACCAAGCATGAAGGCCTGGACAAGCATCTGAAGAGCCCCGATTTCTTCAATGCGGTGCAGTTTCCTAGCCTGACTTTCAACTCGACCGCCATCAGCCTGAACGGCGCCGGCGAAGGCACGGTTGCCGGCAATCTGAGCCTGCACGGCGTCACGAAGCCGGTCACGCTCAAGCTCAAGCAGATCGGTTCGGGCAAAGGCATGAAGGGCGAAACCCGGGTCGGCTATGTTGCCACCGGCTCGGTCAAGCGCACCGACTTCGGCATGGGCTACGGCGTGCCGGGCGCGGCGACCGATGAAGTCGACCTGCGCATCAACATCGAAGCGATCAAGCAGTAATGTGCGGTAGCCGGAGCCAGGACGGCTCCGGCACTGCCCGATTTTAAAAGGAATGGCCATGCCCGACCCATCATTTTTCCTTCCACTGATCCTGCAAAGCGCGCTCATTCCGTTCGGCGCGGCGCTGGCCGTCCTGGCCGCCGCGCGCGCATTGCGAGCAGGACCGGGCGCTCCCGCGCTGGCCGTCGCGGCAGGTTTTCTTGCCGCGTATTTCGCGATCCTGCACGGACAGTGGTCGCTGCTGCCGAAAGCCGCGCTGGACTGGTTGCCATGGATCGCGCTGGCCGGACTGGCCAGTGCGCCAGCCGAACGCATTGCGAACGCGGCCTGGCGCCTGGCCACGCGCCTCGCGCTGTCGGTCGCGGTGGGCGCATTGGTGGTGTGGCCCGCTTTTGCCGGACTCGGCCTGCAAAAGGCGATCTTGCTGGCCGGCACTGCCGGCGTGCTGATGTGTGCCGTCTGGACTTACATGGCGCGCAGTGCCGACAGCCGCAGGACGCCGCCCTGGCTGCTGGCGCTGGTGGCCGGTGGCGCCGCGCTGGCCCTGATGCTCGATTCGAGCCAGTCGATCGGCCAGTTGAGCGGCGCGCTCGCTTCTGCGCTGGTGGCCGGGGTGGCGTTCAACCTGCCGCGCGTACGCATGGCGTTTTCCCCCGCGGCGGCAGGCACCGCCGTGCTGATCCTGGGGGCGCTGCTGGCGAACGCCGTTGTGTATGCGGGGTTCCCGCCCGGCTATATCGCCTTGCTGGTTGGCGCCCTGCTGGTTGACCCGCTGGTGCGGACCCTGAACCGCCTGCGCAGTGGCAGCGAAGGCGCCGGCACGTGGGCGCTGACAACGGTGCTGACGGCGCTTCCGGTGGGCGCCATGGTGTTCCTCGCAGCCAAGGCGGCGTCGGATGCCGGTGGCTATTGAATTCTGAGCTTTGGCTCAGGGAAAAGGGCATGGCCGGTTTAAAGCGGGCCATGCAAACATTGCACTTACTAATAAAGGATTTGTATGAACAGCCAAGCAACCGTCGCAAGCAAGACCCCATTCGCAGTGGAAGTCGAAACCGGCAAGGACTACTACTGGTGCAGCTGCGGCCTCAGCAAGGGCCAGCCGTTTTGCGACGGTAGCCACAAGGGGACCACGTTTACCCCGCAGAAGTTTACGGCCGAGGAAAACAAGACCGTCTACTTCTGCGGCTGCAAGCAGAGCGCCACCGGGATGCTGTGCGACGGCACGCACAAAAAGCTTTAAGCTACCACTCGCTCTTGAGCGCAAAGGTCTCGGTCAGGAAGTCGACAAACACACGCACCTTGGCCGAGAGGTGCTTGCGGCTCGGGTACACCGCATAAATCCCGAGCTCTTCGGAGTGGTAGTCGGTGAGCAGCTCCACCAGGCGGCCGGCGCGCAGTTCGTCGCCGATCAGGAACAGCGGCTGGCGAATCAGGCCGACGCCCTCGAGCGCGGCCAGCTTCGCCATGTCGCCGTTGCTGGCGCGCAGGCTGCCCGACACCCTCACCGTATGCAAGGAGCCATCGCGGCCGGTCATGCGCCATTCGTCGCCAGAGGTCGCGTAGCTGTAGGTCAGGCAATTGTGGCGCGCGAGGTCCGCCGGTTTTTCAGGCGCGCCGCAGCGTTTCAGGTAATCCGGAGCGGCACAGATGGCGATGCGGTCCGATCCCAGCCGCTTGGCGATCAGGCCCGATTCGGCCAGCGCGCCGATGCGCACCGCGAGGTCGAGCCCTTCTTCGATCAGGTCGACACGGCGGTCGACCAGCAGCACGTCGATGCGCACATCCGGATAGCGCTTCAGGAATTCCGAAATCAGCGGCCCCATGTGCAGCAGGCCGAACGACACCGGCACCGTCAGGCGCAGCGTACCGCGCGGCGCCTCGCTCAAATGGACCGCGCCTTCCTCCGCTGCGGCCACATCGGCCAAAATTTGCGTGCAGCGCTCGTAGTACACGCTTCCGGTTTCGGTCAGGATCAGCTTGCGGGTGGTGCGTTGGAGCAGGCGGCTACCCAGGTGCTCCTCAAGATGCGATACGTATTTCGACGCCATCGCCCGGGATATGTCGAGCCGGTCGGCGGCGGCCGAAAAACTGCCGCTGTCGACCACGGCAGCGAAGACTTTCATGCTGGTGAGAGTATCCAAGTTCTTTCCTGTGGCGGTGCTGGAGGCGTCTGGCCTGGGGGGCACGATCCGCGTTTTCCCGGGCGGGCTCCCGGATGGAATGGGCCGCCGGGGCGCCGAACCAATCGGGAAGGGATGACGTGTGTAAATTGTATTTCATACGTCCGCATTTGTGCTCACATTTTGCGACGCGTGAACTTACAGGTACGCTCGGGTTGAAGTTCTGGCAATGGTAGGGCAGAAGCTTCCCAAGCCCCACCAAAAAAACGACCACTGTTCATGCGCTTCTTCGCCGCGTGAAAAACCCAAATCGCAAATAATCCACCTAAACCAAGGGGGTAGCCGCCATCACATCTTCCATCCCACTTTGGTGTGGAAAAGCTGTTGATGTATCTGCAAAAGCTGATGTGAGGCTTGGAGATTCTCGACCGGGCGAATCTGCGCGGTAGGGCGAGCTTCGCCCTACCCGTGCTGCCGGCCCGTCTTTGGCCAAGTTGGCAAAATTTCTGGAGGAGAAGGGGATTTATGCAACATTCAGGCTAGGGCTTGCTGCGCCGCCGAACCAGCCTTGAGCGGGACGGCGCAGCCAGGGCCGCCGTCCCGCTCCCTCACTCGACCAAGCGTAGCGCCGCAGGCGGCAGGATGCCTTCGCGCGACGCCCGCTCAGCTTCCGACTTGCGGTCGGCAACGCCATAGCTCAGCACCGCGGGCCGGGTGCTGCCGGCGGGCGCACCGCCCGCCGTATCGCCGTGCTCGATGCGCACCGTCAGCCGGTCCGTTTCAAGTGCGCCGCCGTGCTGGCCGTCCCTGGCTTCGATGCTGAAGCGGAAGCCCGGCTGCCCGTCGAGCTTGCCACTGCCTTCCAGTCGGACCGTATTGCCGTTGCGGCTGACACGTTCGAGCCGCTCGCCCTTGAAGGCGACCCTGCCCTGCATCACGAAGGTGAACGGCCGGGTATTGTCGCAGGCAGACACCAGCGGTGCCGACAGCCGGAACACCAGCGTCGCCTCCGCGACGCGCCCCACAGCGGCGGGAAGGCTGCCCTCGCCGACGATGCCCGCTGTGCAGGACCGGAAAATGTCGAGACGCCGGGCCTGCAAGGTTGCCCTGCCGGTGGAATCGGTGACGCGCACGACGATGTTGTAATCGCCGGCACTGACATAGGTGTGCGCCGCGCTCAGCTCGCCGCGACCGTTACTCTCGCTGACGCCGGCCGCCTGCGGCCCGCTGCCGTCGCCCCAGTCGACCGTCGCGCTATGGGTGTCGCTCTTGTTGCGGTCGCGGAAGGACAGCGTGAGTGCGACCGGCTGGGCCGGACGTACCACGTCCGGGATCTGGATCGGCCCCAGCACCGGCGCGTCGGTTCCGCCATCGCGGCGCAACAGCACCAGTCCGGCATTCGAATTGGCGATGATATCGCCCTTTGAAGAAATCCTGAGCGCCTGGCTCACGACCAGGCCTTCCGGCAAATCGAGCAGGCGCGTGTTCAGGTCGACCGCCTCGCCGCTGCGCGACCAGCGGTAAGCACGCTGGGCGAAGGCCCCAGGAATATTGCTCAACATCTCCCCGACCACAGTCCCCCTGTCGTCCGCCTGGGACGCGTCGGAGGAAGTAAATGGTGCCCGGTGCAGGTCCACCAGCCCCCGGGCTCGGGAAAACACGAAGGCATGGTCAATGCCGGTGTCGGGATAGTAAATGCGCCCAACCAGTTCGCCAACATTGTTCAGCTCGCCGGGCACCGTGTGCAGGCCGACGCGCGTTACGCCCTTGCTTGGGCTCCACAGGAAAGACTGGAAATCCGGACCTGATAATTCCAGCCATCCGGCTATCTCGTCCCGGTTGTTGTTCACCAGGCCAGCCGCCTCCGTTGCCCCCAAGGTGCCGAGGTCGGTTGGCCGGCCGGCGGCATCCCAGATAAAGGCATGCGTCACGCCGGCAGGACCGTTGGCGTAGCCGACACTGACGTCGTGCCCGTTGATGTCGCCGGCGAACGATTCTCCGAAACCGGCGGGAGTCGGTAGTTTCAGCAGACTGTTTGTGGCGCCCCAGCGCACCGCGCGGTAACCGACCTCGACAGGTCCGATAGACGCACCGACGATTACCCCGCGATCGTTGATGGCGCCAGTGAAGGTTGTCCTGTCGGTGCTAAGGACGGGCAACAAAGTCCAGCCTGCCGCGAGCGACCAGCGAAACGGCACCAGGTTGAAACCCGCGCTGGAGGGCAAGGCTCCATACTGGGCAACCTCGCCCTTCTCGTTCATGTCGCCCAGCGCGGCAACCTCTGACGTGGGCGGGCTGATATCGCTCACCCGTTCGCCATCGAAGAAGCCGACGCGCAGCCTGTCGGTGAAGCTGACGTATTCGAAGGCCGCCTGGCCGCGTGTATTGATGCGCGACCTGTATCCGATTCCCGGCACCAGGTTGACGATGTCGTACGTGTCCGCGGCGCCGCGACCGTTGCGGGCAACGCGCTCGGTGCCGTCAGTGCCATTGGCGACCTGCGCACTGCCGGCGGTGGGGGAAGCCAGCAGCCTGGCGCTCGCCAGTCGCACCGTTCCGCCGCCGTCCCCGCCGTAACCCGGCACGCCCGCCATGCATAGCGCCGTTCCGAACGCCGCACCCGCCACTTGGCGCCCCCTACCCATCCACAAGATTTCCATCGTTGCCCCTTAGTAGTCGATCATGCATCGAGCATGTACGGCTATTGTAGAAAGCCGGCGGGCAGAGCGGGACGAGATAGCGCAAGCCGCCCGGTTCCTATTTGATTGCCTGCTGCAAGCGATCAAGCCCCATTTTGTCTAATCTTTTTTTTAATCAATGGACGTATGGTTACTGGAGATTGTTACGATCTATGGAGTTCGCATAAGCCCTTATGCTTACGGCATTGTCTTTTCATCGAGCGATTCACGCAGTTGCCCCGTGACGCGAGCAAGTAAGATCCGTGTGCTCTTTACGTGGTCACACCTTGGAAGAAGCGGCCATCCCATTTTCCATCACACAAGCGCGCAATAGGAATTCACCGCGACCGACCTATGCACCGCCCCTGGGTCAACGCATGGGCACGCCGCCCGCGTCGGTTGAACGGAGGTCCTTCCTCCGTTGGTCGCGAATGTAGCGCGACGTTCCATCCGGTGCCTTGATCCCCGCCATTCGCCGTAATCACGGCGCAGTCATACTGCGTCGTAGCTAAGGCTACACAAGGACACGCTTACTGGGGGCTACCGCGTAGCTTAAATCAGCGGTTCCTTGGGGGGCACTGCCTCGGCAGAACCCTTTTTTGTGGGCTAAGCCATCACACTTATCGCGAGGCAGCCATCACATGTCCCATCACACCCGTCGAAGTAAGAAGTTGTCAACAACGCTCAAACGCGCGTAGAATGCGGGCTACGCGGGTGTAGCTCAATGGTAGAGCAGAAGCTTCCCAAGCTTACGACGAGGGTTCGATTCCCTTCACCCGCTCCATCACCTGTAAGCGCGCCTCTCCAGCCAGCTGTTCCACTTGCAACGGTAGGCTATAATGACGGCCCCAGTCAGCCTTGCTGGCCGTTTACCCTGTCCTTCAAGTTCCCCGATACCATGTCTTCAGATACGCCCCCAAACGGCTTGAACCGGCCGATGCTTTATGACCCGACCGAACACCGCATCCGCAGTTTCGTCACGCGCGCGGGACGCCTGTCGATCGCGCAGGCACGCGCGCTTGAAGAGCTCGGGCCGCAGTTCCTGCTGCCTTACGCAAAGGCGCCGCTCGACTTCGAGCAAGCGTTCGGACGCCGCGCACCGGTGATCCTGGAGATCGGCTTTGGCATGGGCGACACCACCTCGCATATCGCGAAAGCGATGCCCGAGAAGGATTTCGTCGGGGTCGAAGTGCATACGCCGGGCGTGGGGAGCCTGCTCAAACAGATCGGCGAACAGGATCTGCGCAACCTGCGGCTGATCCAGCACGACGCGGTCGAAGTGCTCAACCAGATGATCCCACCAGCCTCGCTGGCCGGGGTGCACGTGTTCTTCCCCGATCCATGGCACAAGGCCCGGCACAACAAGCGCCGATTGATCCAGCCCGCGTTCGTCAAGCTGCTTGCCGAACGGCTCGCGCCGGGCGGCTACCTGCATTGTGCGACCGACTGGGAAGATTACGCGGTCCAGATGCTCGAGGTGCTCGGCGCCGAGCCGGCGCTGCAAAATACGGCCGAAGGCTACGCCCCCCAGCCGGCCTACCGGCCGCTGACCAAGTTCGAAAACCGCGGCATCAAGCTGGGCCACGGCGTATGGGACCTGGTGTTCGTGAAGAAGTAAAAGCCGGGCGCCTGCGTTCGTCGGCCCTGCAAAAAACACACGAGTCAGAGCATGTCGGTGATCATGGCGACGATCTCTTCGCCGTAGGAGGCAAGCTTCTTTTCGCCCACGCCGGTCACGCCGCGCAGGTCGTTCAGCGTGGTCGGCTTGGCCTTGGCGATTTCGCGCAGGGTCGCGTCGACGAAGATCACGTAGGCCGGCACGTTGTGCGCGCGCGCGGTCTCCACGCGCCACCAGCGCAGTTTGTCGAAGATGGCTTGCTCGGAGCTCGACAGGTCGCTTTCGACGTAGCCTTTGGCGGCCGCCGGCTGGCGCTTTTGCTTGACCGGCTTCTGGTATTGGCGCAGCTGCACCTTTTGCCCGCCCTTGAGTACCGGGCGCGTCGGTCAGTTTCAGCGAGCTGTAGACTTCGTGGTCGACCGTCACCAGCCCGAGCGCGATGGCCTGGCGCAAAATGGCGCGCCACTCCGCTTCGGCGCGCTCGCTGCCGATCCCGAATACCGACAGCGCATCGTGATGCCATTGCTTGATGCGCTCCGATTCGACCCCGCGCAGCACGTCGATCACGTGCCCGGCGGCGAAGCGCTGGTCGACCCGGTAAATCGCGGACAGGAGTTTTTGCACCGGCACCGTGCCGTCGAACGAGACCGGCGGTATCAGGCAAGTGTCGCAGTTGCCGCAGGGCGTGGAAGATTCGCCGAAGTAGTCGAGCAGGCGCGTGCGCCGGCAGCTGAGGGTCTCGCACAGGCCGAGCATGGCGTCGAGCTTCATCGACAGCACGCGCTTGAAGGTTTCGTCGGCCTCCGATTCGTCGATCATGCGCCGCTGCAGCACCACGTCCTGCAGCCCGTACGCCATCCAGGCGCTGGCCGGCATCCCGTCGCGCCCGGCGCGGCCGGTCTCCTGGTAGTAGCCTTCGATACTTTTCGGCAGGTCGAGGTGGCACACGAAGCGCACGTCCGGTTTGTCGATCCCCATCCCGAAGGCGATCGTGGCGACCATCACGATATTGTCTTCGCGCAGGAAGCGGGCCTGGTTGGCGCTGCGCTTCGGGTAGTCCATGCCGGCATGGTAGGGCAGTGCCCGTATTCCGTTCTCGTTGAGGAATTCGGCGGTCTCTTCGACCTTCTTGCGCGACAGGCAGTACACGATGCCGGCATCGCCGCCATGCTCGGCGGCGATGAAGTCGAGCAGCTGCTTGCGTCCGTTGGCCTTCTCGACGATCTGGTAGCGGATGTTGGGACGGTCGAACGAGGAGACGAACTGTCGTGCGTCGCCCAGCTGCAGCCGCAGCGCGATTTCGGCGCGCGTCTGCTGGTCGGCGGTGGCGGTGAGCGCGATGCGCGGCACGCTCGGGAAGCGCTCGTGCAGCACCGACAGCTTGATGTACTCGGGCCGGAAGTCGTGACCCCATTGCGATACGCAGTGCGCTTCGTCGATCGCGAACAGTGCGATGCGGGACGCTTCGAACAGCTCGAGGCAGCGTGGCGTCATCAGCCGTTCCGGCGCCACGTACACCAGGTCGATTTCGCCGGTGCGCACCTGGCGTTCGATGCGCATCGATTCTTCGAACGTCTGTGTGGAGTTGAGAAAGGCGGCGCGCACGCCGACTTCGGCCAGCGCGTCGACCTGGTCCTGCATCAGGGCGATCAGGGGCGACACCACCACCCCTACGCCGTCGCGCAGCAGCGCGGGAATCTGGTAGCACAGCGACTTGCCGCCGCCGGTCGGCATCAGGACCAGCGCGTCGCCGCCGCTTGCCACGTGTTCGACGATGTCGCCCTGCTGTCCGCGAAAGGCCGGATAGCCGAATACGGTTTGCAGCAGGTCGACTGCGCGTGCGCCGATATCGCTGTTCATTGGTGTCAGTGCGTCCAAATGACCCAGCCGTAATGGGAGCTGGCGATCACCACGATGCCGAACACGATGCGGTACCAGGCGAACATGGTGAAGTCGTGGGTGCTGACGTAGCGCAGCAGCCAGCGCACGCACACGAAGGCCGAGACGAAGGCGGCCACCAGGCCGAGCCCGAACATGGGCAGGTCGCCAGCCGACAGCAGTGCGCGCTCCTTGACCAGCGAATAGACGGTCGCGGCGAGCAGCGTGGGAATGGCCAGGAAGAACGAGAATTCGGTGGCGGCCTTGCGCGGCAGGCCAAACCACATGCCGCCGATGATGGTCGCGCCCGAGCGGCTGGCGCCGGGAATGAGCGCGACGGCTTGGGCGCAGCCGACCTTGAAGGCGTCCATCGTGGTCATGTCGTCGACCGTTTCAACCCGGACCGCGACCGGACTGAGCTTGTGGCGCCGCTCCACCCAGAGGATGATGAAGCCGCCGATGACGAATGCCAGCGCGACCGGCACCGGCGAAAACAGCGCGGCCTTGATCATCTTGCCGAAAATGAGGCCAAGCACCGCAAGCGGCAGGAAGGCGACCACCAGATTGAGGGCGAACTTCTGCGCTTTCGCGCTGTTGGTCAGGCCGGCGATGACGGCGCCGAGCCGGCTGCGGTACTCCCAGCACACGGCCAGGATCGCGCCGGCCTGGATCACGATTTCAAATACCTTCGATTTTTCGTCCGTGAAGTCGAGCAGGCTGCCCGCCAAGATCAGGTGGCCGGTCGAGGAGATCGGCAAAAATTCGGTGAAGCCTTCCACCAGGCCCATGATGACCGCTTTAAGCGCGAGAATGATATCCATGAATGTCGATGTACACGTACTGTCTGGCTTGTTGATGGGATAAATGCGAGCCTGGCAGGCGGCACTACTCGGGGTCGAAGCTTACCACGCGCGCGCCTTCCACCGTTGAGCCGGACGCAACGAAGTACAAGTTTTTCACGCGGTGAGCCGGTCGAGCGTGGCCAGGAAGAACATGGCGTGCTCGCGCTCGGCGCCGCACATCTCGAGCGAGGGCTGCAGGCTGGCGCAGACCGCCGGACGGCCCGCCTGTCCGAATATCTTGCAACCGTTCTCGTCGTCGAGCTGGATGCAGCGCACGCCGGCCGGCTTGCCATTGGGCATGCCGGGAATCGCGGACGAGATGGAGGGCGCGATGCAGCAGGCGCCGCAGCCGGGCCGGCAGCTCGGTGCTTCGGAGGTGGTCTTCATGGCGGACAAGGGGAGGCAGGGCCGCTTAGTATACTCCCCGGCGCGGCGCGTGACTCTGTGGATCAGCGTCCGGGCCTGCCTTAGCTGCCGCTGGCGGAACGGGCGGCGGCAAAATGGCGCGCGGCGTCCTGCGCCATCTGGCGTGTGCACCAGCGCGCATAGACGCCGCCCAGCAAACGTCCCAGCCAGCGCGCCGGCCCGGTGTCGGGCAAGTCGTAGTCGATAAATACCGTCAGTTGCGAGCTGCGGTCATGCATCGCAATGACAAAGCCCATCCGGTAGGGGCCGATGACCAGCAGTCGCGGCTGGCCGATGGTTTCCCATGTCTTTCGGTAAGGCGGGGTGCGCTCGGTGACGACTTCATCGACCCACAGGGGTATCCCGAACACGCGTCCGGACAGGCGGATGGTCGAACCAGGGGCCTTTCCGCCACCGGCGCCGAGCTCGGTTTTCATCTTGCCCCCGCCCATCATCCAGGATGAGCGGTTCATATGCGACGACAGGCTCATGTGATCGTCGAGGAAGGCAAACAGGCTGCCCGGCGCCGCCGCCACCGCAGCGGTGGTCTGATCGTGGCGCGGGTATGCCGTTCCGCGCGGCGGGCCTCGGGCGGCAATGACGTGGCCGTTCATTCTTTATTTCCTCGCAGGGCCATGGGGTGGTGATCATGGCTTTTCACCTACCCATACTAAGGAGCGGGACATCGAATTTGATTGAGGCACCTCAAACAAGGCGGGATCGCTCAATGCCCCCGAATGGTGCGGCAAGATGCCTGTTCTCGGGTATGATTCCTGCCTGTTTAACAACTTTGAGGATGGCCGCGATGCTCAAAATTGCGTTTGCCTTACTAATGATGATGCTGGCAGGTCCTGGCAGTGCTGCAGGGCCGCAAGAGACGCTGGCTGCCTTTCATGCCGCGCTGGCGACCGGCGACAAGGCCAAGGCCACCGAACTGTTGGCGGCGGACGTGTTGATTTACGAGTCCGGGTTCGTCGAGCGTTCGCGCGATGAGTATGCGAGCCACCACTTGTCCGCCGACATGGCATTCTCGCAGGCGGTGACGCGCAAGGTCTTGCAGCATGGCGAGCGCAGCGCGGGAAGCCAGGCGGTGATCTGGGAGGAAACCGAAACCACCGGGACTTACAAGGGCAAGCCGGTTCATTTGTTCGGGACCGAAACGGCGGTGCTGGAAAAGACGGGCGACGGATGGGTGATCGTGCACGTGCACTGGTCGTCGCGCAAGGCCAAGTAAATGGCGCTGTCGCTTGCAAGCCGCGTTTTTCGCGGTTCCGGTCAAGACCGCACCAAGGCGTAAGATGCAGGCTTGACTGGCCCTTGTGCCGGGCCTATATTAATGACTTGCAAGTAAGTTACTGGACCGAAGCACATGCAATGCCCCTTTAACATCAAGCCGCGCTGGGAGCGGCGCAAGGAAGCGCGCCCCCAGGAGCTGCTGGCGGCCGCCCTTGACCTGTTCGTGGAGCGCGGTTTTGCCACCACCCGGCTGGAGGATGTGGCCAAGCGCGCCGGAGTGTCCAAGGGCACCCTGTACCTGTATTTTGCCAACAAGGAAGAACTGTTCAAGGCGGTGGTGCGCGAAAACATCGTGCCGGTCATCGGCGCGGCCGAGGACACCATTGCCGAATTCCAGGGCCATAGCGCCGAACTGCTGCGCGCCGTGGTACACAGCTGGTGGCAGCGGCTGGGCGCGACCAAGGCGTCCGGCATCGTCAAGCTGGTGATGGCCGAAGCCAATAATTTCCCCGACCTGGCCCAGTTCTACCGCGAAGAGGTGATTGCGCGCGGCAGCGCGATGATCGCCAGCATGCTGGAACGGGCGGTCAGGCGCGGCGAATTTCGTCCGATCGACATCCCCACCGTGACCCAGTTGCTGATCGCGCCGACCCTCATGCTCATGCTGTCCAAGCATTCCATAGGACCGTGCGACCAGAGCCAGCTCGACCCTGTTGCCTATCTGGACGCCTTCATCGACATGGCCCTGCACGGCTTGCTGCCGCCGCCGGCCGGCGTCCCGTGAGTTGTCAAAGGCGCCAGTCGGCGTTTTTGCGCGTTCATTCCCCCTAAACTGCAGACTGTCGCAATTTCGTGTGTTCTCGGCACCCATGTCGTTAAGATGTGCGTTCTGAGGCCGTTCAACGATAAAATATCGGATTATTATTTTTTCAACGAGTGATAAAAATGAATATCGAACAAGCCCGCTTTAACATGATTGAACAGCAGATCCGCCCGTGGAACGTGCTCGACCAGGATGTGCTGGACCTGCTGGTGGTGGTCAAGCGCGAGGATTTCGTGCCTCCGGCCTACAAGAACCTTGCCTTCGTCGACACCGAAATTCCGCTGCCCGGCGGCGAAGCCATGTTCACGCCGAAGCTCGAAGCGCGCCTGCTGCAGGAATTGATGCTCAAGAAACACGAGAAGGTGCTGGAAATCGGCGCCGGCTCGGGCTACATGGCTGCGCTGATGGCGCACAAGTGCCGCCACGTGACCACCGTCGAGATCTTGCCGGAACTGAAGGCCCTGTCCGAGAAGAACCTGGCCAACGCCGGCGTGGCTAACGTCACGGTGGAACTGGGCGACGGCTCCGAAGGCTGGGTCCGCGATGCACCGTATGACGTGATCGTCATCTCGGGCGGCCTGGAAGTGCTGCCGGACGCCTTCCTCAAGCAAATCAAGGTGGGCGGGCGCATCGCCGCGTTCCTGGGCGAGGCACCGGTGATGTCGGCGCAGATCATCACGCGCGTGTCGGACACGGCGTACGACGCGGTCACCGTGTTCGAGACCGAGGTCAAGCCGCTGACGGTGGCGGCCAAGCCGTCGCACTTCACGTTTTAAGGCCGGTGGGGCTTCCATGCAACATATGACCGCCCCCGAGCTGGCTGCATGGCTGGCCGACCCGTCGCGCGAGCGTCCGCTGTTGCTGGACGTGCGCGAGAACTGGGAGTTCGAAACCTGCAGGATCGAGGGCTCGACCCAGATCGTGATGAACACGATTCCGGCGCGTATCGATGAGCTCGATGAAGACGAGCAGATCGTCTGCATCTGCCATCACGGTACGCGCAGCATGCAGGTTGCGGCTTTCCTTGAGCGCAATGGTTTTACCAATGTAACGAATCTGACGGGCGGAGTACATGCCTGGGCTGTGCAGGTCGACCCAGCAATGCCGACGTACTGAATGCCAGGTGCATTGGCGTCGGAGATAAGTCGGCTGCAGTTTTCTTAATCCTTTTTGATGACTCCCATGGAGAATGCAATGCAGAAACCCCTTATCGCCGTGCTGATCGCCAGCGCTTTCCTGACGCTCGATGCGCAGGCGGCTGACCTGATCCAGGTGTACCAGCAGGCACTGGCCAACGACGCCGTGTATGCCAGCGCGCGCGCCTCGCTTGCAGTCGGTCAGGAACGGGTTCCGCAGGCACGCTCGCTGCTGCTGCCGACCGTTGGCATCAACGGCACGCACACCCGCGACGATAAGGATTTCTCCCCGTGGAACGAAGGCCAGGTGGGCAGCCTGCCAGGCGGCGGCCAGGGCATCATTTCGGGTGGCGGCGCCAATACCCGCACCAATTCCTACACGGTGTCGCTCTCGCAGCCCTTGTTCCGCTGGGCCAACTGGCAGACCTACCAGCAAAGCAAGCTGCTGGAGGCCATCAGCCAGGCCCAGTTTGCGCAGGCCCAGCAGGACCTGATCACGCGTGTCGCACAAGCCTATTTCGACGTGCTGGCAGCGCAAGACACGCTCGAATCGACCCGCGCCCAGAAAACCGCGACCACCGAGCAACTGGCGTCGGCCAAGCGCAATTTCGAAGTCGGTACCCAGACCATTACCGACACGCACGAAGCGCAAGCGGCCTACGACCTGGTGGTGGCGCAGGAATTCGCCGCGGTCAATGACCTGGAAAACAAACGTACCGCGCTGCAGGCGATCGTCGGCGACGCGCCGGCCGCACTGGCTCCGCTCAAGCCGGGCGTGACGCTGGCGTCGCCGGAGCCATCGCTGATCGATCCGTGGGTGTCCTCGGCCCAGAGCCAGAACTACGGCGTGGTCGGCGCCCAGCTCGCACTCGAATCGTCCAGGCGCGACATCCACAAGAGCCGCGCCGGCCATTATCCGACGCTCGACCTGATCGCCAACGCGACGCGTGCGAACATCAGCGGACGCACCAGTTCATCGGGCGACGTGAACAACAAGGCGATCGGGGTGCAGTGGAACGTGCCGCTGTTTAACGGCTTTGCCGTCACCAGCCGCGTGCGCGAATCGATTGCGCTCGAGGACAAGGCACGCAACGACCTGGAAGCGACGCGCCGCACCGCGGCACAGGGTGTGCGCCAGGCGTTCCGGGGCGTAAACAACGGACTGGCCCAGGTCAAGGCGCTGGAGGCGGCGGAAGTGTCGAGCCAGTCGGCGCTCGAGTCGAACAAGCTTGGCTACCAGGTCGGCGTGCGCATCAACATCGACGTGCTCAACGCGCAGCGCCAGTTGTATTCCACCCGCCGCGACCTGTCGCGCGCGCGCTATGACACCATCATGAATGGCCTGCGCCTGAAGTCGGCCGCCGGCACATTGCGTGAATCGGACCTGGAGCCGGTGAATAATCTGCTGCAGAAGTAAGCTGGACCGGCCTGCCACGAAACGGCGCCTTGCAGGCGCCGTTTTTTTAGCCGTGCCCTTCGCTCTTGCGTTCGATCAGCTCGATCTTGTAGCCGTCGGGGTCGGTCACGAACGCGATCACGGTGCTGCCGCCCTTGACCGGTCCGGGCTCGCGCGTGACGTTGCCGCCGCTGGCGCGTACCGACTCGCAGGCCTTGTAGATATCGTCCGCCGAAATGGCGAGATGGCCGTAGGCATTGCCCATCTCGTACTGGTGCACGCCCCAGTTGTAGGTCAGTTCCAGTTCCGCATGCTCCGGATTGTTGCCGTAGCCGACAAACGCGAGCGTGTACTTGTATTCGGGATTCTCGCTGGTGCGCAGCAGCTTCATGCCGAGCACGCGGGTGTAGAAATCGATGGAACGTTGCAGGTCGCCGACCCGTAACATGGTGTGCAGGATGCGCATCGTAGTCCTTTGTTTGTTGGGGAAGAAACAAGGATTCTATGCGCTTCGCTGTTTCCTTGCCCGGCGCGCCGGGCAAGGCTCAGGGCTCGAGCCGCGCGTCGAGCGTGATGGCGGCATTGAGCAGCTTGGAGACCGGGCAGTTTTCCTTGGCCTTGAGCGCGGCCGCTTCGAACGCTTCCTGGCTGGCGTCGGGGATCGTCGCCACCAGGTTCAGGTGCACGGCCGAGATTGAATAGGCTTCGTCGACCTTGTCGAGCGTGACGGTGGCGGTCGTGACCAGGTTCTTCGCGCTCATGCCGGCCGCGCCCAGCTGGCCCGACAGGGCCATCGTGAAGCAGCCGGCGTGCGCTGCCGCAATCAGTTCCTCGGGGTTGGTGCCGGGTCCGTTTTGAAAACGGGTGTTAAAGCCATACTGCGTGTTGTCGAGCACGCCGCTCTGGGTCGAGAGCTTGCCTTTGCCGTCCTTGAGGCCGCCACTCCAGACGGCCGTTCCTGTGCGCTTGATCATGATGATTCCCTTGTCGAGTGATGCCCGGGCACGCCCCTCGTGGGTGCGGCCTGTACATCGGGTTTTCGTGAAAGCATCATGTGCTCCCCCGCAGCTGTCTTCCGTTCGGGGGCGCACATATGACGGCGCCCTATCTTGCAGCCGGGGTCACGCGCCAGATCATGTTGCCGACGTCGTCGGCGACCAGGATCGCGCCGGCCTTGTCGACCGCGACGCCCACCGGGCGCCCGTACGCATGCCCTTTCGGGCTGAGGAAACCGGTCACCACGTCCTGCGGCGGGCCGCTCGGCTTGCCGTCGGCGAAGGGCACGAAGATGACCTTGTAGCCGCTGTGCGGCCTGCGGTTCCATGAACCGTGCTGGCCGAGCAGCGCGCCATTCCTGAAGCCCGGCATCGGCGCGCCATCGTAAAACGCGAGGCCGAGCGAGGCGGTGTGGGCGCCGAGCGCATAGTCGGGCACCACGGCCGTGGCGACAAGGTCGGGACGCGCCGGCTTGAGGCGGGTGTCGACGTTGCGCCCGAAGTAGCTGTAGGGCCAGCCGTAGAAGGCGCCATCCTTGACCGAGGTCATGAAATCGGGAACCAAGTCGTTGCCCAGTTCGTCGCGCTCGTTCACGCTGGTCCACAGCACCCCGCTTTGCGGATGGAAGGCCATGCCCACCGGATTGCGCAGGCCGTTTGCGAATATGCGCGCCATGCCGCTGGCGATCTCGAATTCCCAGATCGCGGCGCGTCCTTCCTCCTTGTCGATGCCGTTCTCGCCGGCATTGCTGTTCGAGCCGACCGAGATGTACAGCCGCTTGCCGTCGGGGCTGGCCACGACGTTCTTGGTCCAGTGATGGTTGATGCCTGCTGGCAGGTCCATCACCTTCACGCCTTTCGCGCCGATGCTGGTCTGGCCCTCCTGGTATGGAAAGCGCAGCAGCGCATCGGCGTTGGCGATGTACAGGTCGGTGCCGACCAGCGCCATGCCGAACGGCGAGTACAGGTCTTCCAGGAACACGTGGCGGCTGGCCGCGGTCCCGTTCGGCGCGACCCCGCGCAGCAGCGTGATGCGGTTGGCCGATTCGGTCGCCGCACCGGCTTTCTTCATCTCGTGCTTCATGATGGCGGCGCGGATGCCGCTGCCGTCGCCTGGCTTGGGCGGTTTGTTGGTTTCGGCCACCAGCACGTCGCCATTGGGCAGCACGTAGAGCCAGCGCGGATGGGCCAGCCCGGCCGCGTAGGCGTTGACGGCCAGGCCCGGCGCGGCCACCGGGTGCGTGCCCGCCGGCCACGGCTCGGCCGGCGCCACGTTAATGGTCGGAATCAGCGCGCGGGTGGGCGCGGGCAGGCTAGGGTTGGGACCGAAACCGGCCGGCATCTCCTGCGCAAGCGCCAGGCTGGACACTGCGGCCGCGGCGCCAGCCACGACCGCCAGCGCACGCCTCATTGCTTGCCCCGTGGCGGCAGCGGCTTCTGGTGCCGCAGGCCCTCGGCCGCATCCTCGTGCGGCTTGGCCTGGCCAGACGGCGCAGCCGGCGTCACGGCCTGCTCGACCCCGCGTACGCCGTGCAGGTCGGTATCGACCAGCCCCTGCTCAAGGTCTTCCGCGGCCTGCTTCATCACACCGCGCGGTTCCACGTCCAGCCCGTTCGGCGTTTCGTCGCGCTCGTGCGGCAGGCGCTTGACGCCGTCGTCCTTGATCTTGGCGTCGGTATTGATCTTGCGATCCCTTGTTTCGGTCACCATGGGAATTCTCCTTGTTCAAACTCACTTGCGAGAATGGTAACGCTTCGGATTGATGCCGGTCGCTCGATTGAATCCGCGCCCGCGCCCGCTCCAGCAATCTTGCAGGTTGACGCCGCCTCACTCTATACTGTGCATGCATACAGCCAGTTACTCGACAGGCCGTATGGCAGAAGCAGGCATAATGGGTTAATCTCCTGCGTGTCGCCATCCTCTCAACCGCCTGGATTTTTTATGCCCGCAACGCCTGCTACGCAAAGAACCATCGCGCTTGTTGTCCGGCATAACACGGCCGGCATCGAGGAGCCGGTCGGCGGCATCGTCGCATTCCTGCAAGGGGCCGGCTACCGGGTGGTATTCGAGGCCGAGAGCGCCGCCCATCTGGGCCTGGCCGGCATCGAATCCATGAGCGTGGCCGGGATCGGCAAGTACGCCGAAGCGGTCATCGTGATGGGCGGCGACGGCACCATGCTCGGCATCGCGCGCCAGATCGCGCCCTACGACGTGCCCCTGATCGGCATCAACCAGGGCCGGCTCGGCTTCATGACCGACATTCCGATCGAACGCACGCTGCCGGTGCTGGCCGAGATCCTGAGCGGCAAGGCCGAGGCCGAGAAGCGCACCCTGCTCGAAGGCTGCGTGATGCGCGGCGGCGCCAGGATTACCTGCGGGCTGGCCGTCAACGACGTGGTGGTGGCGCGCGGCGCCGGCGCCGGCATGGTCGAACTGAAGGTCACGGTCGACGGCCATTTCATGTACAACCAGCGCTCCGATGGCCTGATCATCTCCACGCCCACCGGCTCGACCGCGTATGCGCTGTCGGCCGGCGGCCCGCTGCTCCATCCCAGCCTGAACGGCATCGTGCTGGTGCCGATCGCGCCGCACGCGCTGTCGAACCGCCCGATCGTGCTGCCCGACTCGCGCCGGATCGTGATCGAAATCGTCAGCGGGCGCGACGTCAGCGTCAACTTCGACATGCAGACCTTCGCCAGCCTGGTACACGGAGACCAGATCGTCATTTCGCGTTCCCCCTACAGCATCACCTTCCTGCACCCGGAAGGCTGGAGCTACTACGATACCCTGCGCGAAAAGCTGCACTGGAACGAGTACCCCTCGGGCGAGGGCAAGCTGAGGTAGTTCGCTCGCGCGTCCCTGAACATCACAGAAACCGGACTTCACTTTTCATGCTGCGTACCCTTTCCATCCGCGATTTTGTCATTGTCGATTCCATCGAACTGGAGTTTTCCAGCGGCTTTTCGGTATTCACCGGCGAGACCGGCGCCGGCAAGTCGATCCTGATCGACGCGCTGCAGCTGGCGCTGGGCGGACGCGGCGACGCCAGCGTGGTGCGCGAAGGCGCGCCCAAGGCCGACATCACGGCCGAATTCACGGTCGACGGTGCGGCCCAGCAATGGCTCGCGCAAAACGAATTCGCGCTGGAAGACGCAAGCGCACTGCTGCGCCGGGTGATCGACAACGCGGGCCGCTCGAAGGCGTTCATCAACGGGATCGCGGCCACCGCCACCCAGCTGCGCGAGCTGGGCGAGCTGCTGGTCGACATCCACGGCCAGCACGCGCACCAGTCACTGCTGAAAAGCGAGGCGCAGCGCGCGCTGCTCGACAACCAGGCCGCGTGCGGCGCCGATGCCGGGGCCGTGGCCGCCGCGCACAAGGCATGGCGCGCGCTGGCGCGCCAGCGCGAGCAGTTCGAGAGCGATGCCAAAAATGTCCTGATCGAGCGCGAACGGCTCGAATGGCAGGTGGCCGAACTCGACAAACTGGCGCTCAAGCCGGGCGAGTGGGCCGAGATCGGCAATGAACACAGCCGCCTGTCGCATGCCGCCAGCCTGCTCGAAGGCGCGCAGGAAGCGCTGGCCGCCATTTCCGAATCGGAGCATCCGATCCTGTCGCAGTTGTCCGCGCTGAACCAGAAACTGGGCAAGCTGGTCGATGTCGACGCACAGCTGCAGCCGGTGCTCGACTGCATGGAGCCGGCCCGCATCCAGCTGCAGGAGGCGGTGTATGCGCTCAACGACTATCTCGACCGGGTCGAGCTCGACCCCGAGCGTCTGCGCCAGGTCGAGGCGCGCCTCGAAGCGATCCACTCGAGCGCGCGCAAGTTCCGCGTCACGCCCGAAGAACTGATCGAGGAACACGCCGAGCTGTCCGACAAGCTCAGGCAGCTGGCCGACGCCAGCGACCTCGACGGCCTGCGCAAGCAGGAGGAAAAACTCAAGGCCGCCTACATGGAGCAGGCCCGCAAGCTGTCGGCTGCGCGCGCCGGGGCGGGCGCTGTGCTCGGCAAGCAGGTGTCGGCCGCCATGCAGGACCTGAACATGACGGGCGGCAGCTTCGCGGTCGCGCTCAACGCCTGCGAGCCGAGCGCCAGCGGGCTCGAACAGGTCGAATTCCTGGTCGCCGGCCACGCCGGCGTGGCTGCGCGCCCGCTGGCGAAAGTCGCTTCGGGCGGCGAACTGGCGCGCATCGCGCTCGCCATTTCCGTGATCACCTCGAACGCGACCACCAGCGCGACCCTGATCTTCGACGAAGTCGACAGCGGCATCGGGGGCGGGGTGGCCGAAGTGGTGGGACGCCTGCTCAAGCGCCTCGGGCAGCAGCGCCAGGTGCTGTGCGTGACCCATCTGCCGCAAGTGGCGAGCCAGGCCAACCAGCATTTCCAGGTCGCCAAGGGCAGTACCGGGAACGGCAAGACGGTCTCGCGCATCGATGTGCTCGACAACAAGGCGCGGGTCGAAGAGGTGGCGCGCATGCTCGGCGGCCTCGAGATCACGGCCACCACCCGCAAGCACGCGCGCGAGCTGCTCGCTTCCTGAGGCTTTGCAATACAGGCAGCCGCGCCAGCGGCGTGCCTGCACAAATTTCCATATTGCAAACCAGAGAGAAACTATAATAGCGGCCTTCCCCGCCTTTCGTCCAAGCCAAACCATGTCCTTTCGCAAAGAACCGTCCTACAGTCACGGCACCGTGGCCCGCAGCGCAGTGGTGCTGGTCAACCTCGGCACGCCCGATGCGCCCACGCCCAAGGCCGTGCGGCGCTACCTGAAAGAGTTCCTGTCCGATCCGAGGGTGGTGGAGATCCCGCGCCTGGTGTGGTGGTTCATCCTGCACCTGATCATCCTGCCGTTCCGCTCCGGGAAGTCGGCCAAGAAATACGAATCGATCTGGACGCGCGAGGGTTCGCCGCTCAAGGTGCACACCCAAAAGCAGGCGACGCTGCTGCGCGGCGCCCTGGGCGAGCGCGGCCATGACGCGCTCAAGGTGGTGATGGCGATGCGCTACGGCTCGCCGTCGCTGCCCGAGGTGCTCGACCAGCTGCGCGCCGAGCACTGCGAACGCATCGCGATCCTGCCGGCCTACCCGCAATACTCGGGCACCACCACCGGTTCGATCGACGACGCCGTGTTCGCGCACTACCGCTCGGTGCGCAACGTGCCCGAGCTGCGCATGGTGAAAAATTACCACGACCACGACAGCTACATCGACGCGCTGCACGACAGCGTGCTGGCGCACTGGGAAGCGAACGGGCGCGGCGACAAGCTGGTGATGAGCTTTCATGGCGTGCCCAAGCGCACCTTGCTGCTGGGCGACCCCTACCACTGCGAATGCCACAAGACGGCCCGCCTGCTGGCCGCCAAGCTGCGCTTGACGCCGGAGCAGTACGTGGTGACGTTCCAGTCGCGCTTCGGCAAGGCCGAGTGGCTGCAGCCGTACACCGCGCCGACCTTGCAGCAGCTGGCGCGCGCCGGCGTGCAGCGGGTCGACCTGATCTGCCCGGGCTTCACCAGCGACTGCCTCGAAACGCTGGAGGAAATCGCGATCGAAGCGAAGCACGAGTTCGAAGCGGCCGGGGGCAAGCAGTTCCACTACATTGCCTGCCTGAACGAATCTCCTTCATGGATCGGCGCGCTGGCCGAGATCGCCGAGCAGCACATCATCGGCTGGCCGACCATGATGACGCCGGCCCAGCGCGAAGCGGAGAAGCGCGAGGCCGAGGCCGGGCGCGAAAGGGCGCTGCAACTGGGCGCCGGCCAATAAGAGGCGGTGTTAGCACCTTTAATGCCGTCCTTCCCGCGAAGGCGGGAACCCAAGTTTTTAGAATAGTCCGTGACTATGGATCGAACTTGGATTCCCGCTTCCGCGGGAATGACGGGGGCAATGTGGTTAATTAGAGATCTGCCGATCCTTGCGCGACAGCCTCCTATCAGGCGAAGCTGCGAAATTGACAAGCAGTTATTGCGCCCTGTTAAAATAGCGGGCTAGGGAACCGCCAGACCGGCATAGCAGATCACTGCGGTGGCAAGCGTGGCATAAGCGACGACGGTGGCGGTGATCAGCGGCAACTTCATGGCAGGACTCCCGGACGGCGGCAAACCGCCTTGCGTTTCGGTGGAACTTTGTTAATTTCATTATTAGCCGGTTCCACGCTGAAGTGAATCCCTCAACCCGTAAGATTTGTAACATTTGGTGCTTCGACAGCCCGTGCGCAGCGCTGTTCGACGCGGCATCCGGCATTCCCCTTGAAAAGGTAGGTTATAGCCCCATCTGCGGGGCTGTGTGGTTAGCAAGACACGTTAACTGATTAGCTAAGTAATTGATTTTAGGAGTGTTTTCGATGCAAGATCAAGAAAATAGAGAAGCGTCCAATACGCCCGAGGAACAGCCTGAGGCAGTAGCGGCCGCGGCGCCGGGCGAACCGAGCCTGGAAGAGCAGTTGATCGCGACCGAAGCCAAACTGGCCGAAATGCACGACGCTTTCATGCGCGCCAAGGCCGAAGGCGAGAACATCCGCCGCCGCGCCCAGGAGGACGTGTCCAAGGCGCACAAGTTTGCCATCGAGAGTTTCGCTGAAGCCATGGTGCCGGTGCGCGACAGCCTGGAAATGGCGCTCAAGGTCGAAACGCCCTCGATCGAGGCGCTCAAGGAAGGCGTCGAGATGACGCTCAAGCAGCTCACCGCCGCCTTTGAGAAGAACCGCCTGGTGGAAGTGATGCCGGCGCAGGGCGAGAAGCTCGATCCGATGAAGCACCAGGCCGTTGCAGTCGTGCCGGCCGAGCAGGAAGCGAACACGGTAGTGAATGTGTTGCAAAAAGGTTACATGATCGCTGACCGTTTGTTGCGTCCGGCAATCGTGACGGCAGCGCAGGCGAAATAAAAACGGGCCGACGCTTCCTTGAAGTCTTGAAAGCGCGCAGTTTTTCCGCATATCTGAATCATCTGAAAACTAAGTACACAAAGGAAAAAAATCATGGGCAGAATTATCGGTATCGACCTGGGAACGACTAACTCCTGCGTCGCGATCATGGAAAATGGTCAACCAAAGGTAATCGAGAACGCAGAAGGCGCGCGCACCACGCCATCGATCATCGCTTACCAGGAAGACGGCGAAATCCTGGTTGGTGCGCCGGCCAAGCGCCAGGCGGTCACCAACCCGAAGAACACGCTGTTCGCGGTCAAGCGCCTGATCGGACGCAAGTTCGACGAGAAGGAAGTGCAGAAGGACATCGGCCTGATGCCTTACGAGATCATGAAGGCCGACAACGGCGACGCCTGGATCGGCGTGCGCGACAAGAAGCTGGCGCCACCCCAGATTTCCGCCGAAGTGCTGCGCAAGATGAAGAAAACCGCCGAAGACTACCTCGGCGAAGAAGTGACCGAAGCGGTCATCACGGTGCCGGCCTACTTCAACGACTCGCAGCGCCAGGCCACCAAGGACGCCGGCCGCATCGCGGGCCTGGACGTCAAGCGCATCATCAACGAGCCGACCGCTGCCGCGCTCGCGTTCGGCCTGGACAAGACCGAGAAGGGCGACCGCAAGATCGTCGTGTATGACCTGGGCGGCGGCACCTTCGACGTGTCGATCATCGAGATCGCCGACGTGGACGGCGAGAAGCAGTTCGAAGTGCTCTCGACCAACGGCGACACCTTCCTCGGCGGCGAAGACTTCGACCAGCGCATCATCGATTTCATCATCGACGAGTTCAAGAAAATCAACGGACTGGACCTGAAGAAGGACCCGATCGCACTGCAGCGCATCAAGGCCTCGGCCGAGCGCGCCAAGATCGAGCTGTCGTCCGCGCAGCAGACCGAAATCAACGAGCCCTACATCGCCATGGCGAACGGCGCACCGGTCCACCTGAACCTGAAAATGACGCGCGCCAAGCTCGAGTCGCTGGTCGAGGAACTGATCGCCGCCACCATCGAGCCATGCCGCACCGCGATCAAGGATGCCGGCGTGAAGGTGTCCGACATCGACGACATCATCCTGGTCGGCGGCATGACCCGCATGCCGAAGGTGCAGGAAAAGGTCAAGGAGTTCTTCGGCAAGGATGCGCGCCGCGACGTGAACCCGGACGAAGCGGTCGCCGTGGGCGCCGCAATCCAGGGCTCGGTGCTGTCGGGCGA
>Ga0207975_100373_pt1 | contig 25387 bp, 19 predicted proteins | sample LakWasMe91_HOW11_2_FD_183913 | JGI IMG/M metagenome (GOLD analysis project Ga0207975, IMG submission 183913) | Freshwater sediment methanotrophic microbial communities from Lake Washington under simulated oxygen tension - Sediment Metagenome... | ecosystem: Environmental > Aquatic > Freshwater >...
CTGGTTTGAAGCGCCTAAACGTAAAAACGCAGACATGCGCATTATCTTCGGCCACTGGTCAGCCTTGGGATATTACGAAGGACCCAACTGTTACGCGATTGATACCGGTTGTCTTTGGGGCGGACAACTAACTGCATTAAAACTGGGTGAGTCCGTGCAGCGTTTCAGCATTGATTGCCCGGAATCCAAAAAGCCCAATAAAAGTTATCTGGCTGTAGCGAGTTAAGCAAAAATGAAGTAGCGCGAGCCCTACGTTGATTTATCTGTCGAATCCACGTTCTACTTTTTAACTTTTTCCAACTTCAAAAAACTGTAGCTGAACGACACATCGGGATCGTCGTCTATATCTTCCCGCTCGACTTCGACCCATTGCCCCGCATCAATCTCGGGAAAAAATGTATCGCCGGGGAAATCCTGATGTATTTGCGTCAGGTAGAGCGTATCGGCAACCGGCAGCATAGACTTGTAAAAATCCGAGCCGCCGATAACAAAGATCTCATCGCTGTCACCGCAACTTGCCAGCGCCTTGTCAATATCGTTAAAAACCAGACAGCCCGGCTGGCTGTATGACGGATTCCTGCTGATAATGATATTGGTGCGCCCCGGCAACGGCCTGCCTATCGACTCATAGGTTTTTCGGCCCATCAAAATGGGTGCGCCCATGGTTATTTTTTTAAATTTTTTAAGGTCGGCAGATAAATGCCAGGGCATTTGATTATTCAGGCCGATAGCCCGGTTGCTCGCCATCGCGACGATAAGTGATATTTTCATTTTAATGCAGTATTCTTTGAATAATTAAATTTTACCCAAGCATCATACTATGAAAAATATACTGGTTGTATTTACCGGGGGAACTATCGGCTCTATTGCAACTGGCGGCACTATCAATACATCCGACAGCACATCGTTCGAATTGATCCGGCAGTTTCAACAGCACGACGAAAATCACCGGCAAATCCATTTCGACACCATCCAGCCCCTACAAATCTTAAGCGAGAACCTTGCGCCCGGTGCCTGGAAAACCCTCATTGCAGCCATAGAAGCCACCCGGCCCGATCAATATGACGGCATCATCATTACCCATGGCACCGATACCCTGGCTTATACCGCTTGCGCGTTGAGCTTTTATTTTAATGCCGCCAAGATTCCGATGCTGCTGGTTTCCAGCGATTATCCGCTGGAAAATCCAAAGGCCAACGGACTGGAAAACTTTATCTGCGCCGTTGAGTTTATCCTGCAAACCTGTCCTGAGTCTTGCCGAAGGGTAAATCGGGCGGGTGTTTTTGTACCCTATCGAAACCACCAACAAATTACGCAACTGCATCAAGGCACACGATTGGCCTGTTCTTTACAGTTAAGCGGCGATTTTTTCAGCGTTCAAGGCAAGAGTTACCTGCAATTTGAAAACCGACAGTTTTCATTATTGAATCCGCCTGCGCAGCAAACGCCGCCCCGGCGTATCCCGTTAAAAGCCGATTTTTCAGACCGCATCTTAATGATAAAGCCCTATCCCGGACTGGATTACGCACGGTTTAACCTGGACCATGTCGATGCCGTTTTACATGATTTATATCACTCCGGTACCGCGTATGCATCGCCGCAATGGGGCGAAAACTATTCGTTAATTGAATTTATGAAGCGCTGCGAAAAACAAGGAATCACCGTTTATCTGGCTCCGGTGATTAAATCGGCCGATGCCTACCAAAGCACCCAAGCCTTAATCGAACAAGGCGCTAAAATAATCTGGGATATGTCGATTGAAGCGGCCTATGTAAAACTGCTGCTGGCTTATGGGAATTTTGACGACAAGCAGAAGATAATGGATTTTATGGCCGAGGATATTGCCGGGGAACACCTTTAATTACACTGAATGCCAACCAAAGGATTTTCATGGCTAAGACACGAACGACTGCACGGACTCAGAAGGTAGAGCAACGACTGTTGGAGCTCTACCTCCTGTATAATCCACAGAGGTGTGGGGAATACATATTTTTCATGAAGCAAAAATCTGCCCGTGCAGTCGTTATTCGGCAATAAAACAACTTTGATAATCGTCCATGGCTCGCCTGATCACTTCATGCGCTTCTTCCCGCCCATAAACATTGGTTATTTCGCAGGAACTTTTTTCGCTCGGCAGCTGTTTATAAGTCAGGAAATAATGTTTCAGGCGGTTGATATACGACTCGGGGCAGTCTGATACGTCATTCCATTGCCGATAAAACTCGTCACCTTTCATGACGGCAATAATCTTGTCGTCGGCTTCCCCCCCATCCAGCAAACGAAAACCGCCGATCGGTATCGCCTGTAAAAGAATGTCGCCATGCGTCACACTTCGCTCGCTCAAAACGCAAATATCCAACGGGTCACCATCGCCTTTAGCAACCGGTTTACCGGATTTTAACGCGGCATATTCGGCAACCCTGTCTGCACAATAGGTTTGCGGAATAAAGCCGTAAAGCGTCGGCACCGTGTTGGAAAACTTTTGCGGACGATCGATTTTCAGATACCCGGTTTCTTTATCGATTTCATATTTAACGGTATCCGACGGGACAATTTCGATGAAGGCAGTGACGATGTCCGGCGTATGGTCGCCCGGACTAATGCCGTGCCAAGGGTGCGCTTTGTATTGAATATTCATGTGTGAGGGTTCATTTTGCTTAAAAAAGAAGAGTGCTGTTCTCGGTCTTGATCGCTAAATCGTTAAACAGAAATCGGCGCCTTGATATGTTCGTGTGCCTGATAATCAATGACTTCAAAATCTTCATATTGGTAATCGAATATCGATTCCGGCCTGCGTTTTATTCTTAATGTCGGCAGCGCGTAAGGCTTGCGAGTTAGCTGTAAGTTAGCCTGCTGCTGATGATTCAGGTATAAATGCACATCGCCGCCGGTCCAGACAAAATCGCCCACTTCCAAATCGCACTGCTGAGCGACCATGTGCGTCAATAATGCATAACTGGCTATATTGAACGGTAATCCTAAAAATGTGTCGCAACTGCGCTGATAGAGCTGACAAGACAGCTTGCCATCGGCCACATAGAACTGAAAAAACGCATGACAGGGAGCCAGCGCCATTTTTCCTAGCGCCACATTCTGCTGCGGACTGATGCTTTCATCGGGCAGATCCGCCACATTCCAGGCGGAAACGATAATCCGGCGACTGTTGGGTGTGTTTTTAAGTTGTTCGATGACTTGCTGAATCTGGTCGATATGCCGACCATCGGGTGTCGGCCATGAGCGCCATTGATGGCCGTAGACAGGACCTAACTCGCCGTTTTGATCCGCCCATTCGTTCCAGATGTTGACATTATGCTGATGCAAAAAGCTTAGGTTGGTATCGCCTTTTAAAAACCAAATTAATTCATAAATTATTGATTTTAAATGTATTTTTTTGGTCGTAACCAACGGAAAGCCTTCCGCCAGCGGAAACCGCATCTGATGGCCGAAAATGGACAGCGTGCCGCTACCGGTTCTGTCGCCTTTTGGGCTGCCTTGTTGAATAATATTATCCAGTAATTGTAGATACGGCTTCATGCGGCTTTTCTCGGTAATTGCTCCTGCATTACTCCAACTCCTGCTTCCTTGCAGTCGTATGGGCAAAATAAAATAACGCAGCACCGATTATTATCATCGGTGTTGACAGTATCTGTCCCATCGTCACCCAGTCCAAGGCCAAATAGCCTAATTGCACGTCCGGCATTCTGAAAAATTCGACAAAAAACCTAAAGCAACCGTAAAAAAACAATGCCATACCGGTCGTAGCCATAACCGGTCTTGGTTTGCTGGAATAAACCCAGAGTATGGCAAACAACACGACGCCCTCTAAAAAGGCTTCATACAATTGAGAAGGATGACGGGCTAGAGGACCGCCGGTAGGAAAGATCATGGCCCATGGCACATCGGTGGGTCTGCCCCACAATTCGGAATTGATAAAATTACCGATGCGTCCGGCCCCCAAACCGATAGGCGCGAGCGGCGCGATAATATCGGTCAATTGCAGCATGCTGCATTGCTGCTTTTTGGCGAACAACCACATCGCGATAAACACGCCCACCATGCCGCCGTGAAAGGACATGCCGCCCTGCCATATTTTAAACAGGATAAGCGGATTGCTGAGGAATCCTTCAAAATTATAAAACAGGATATAACCGATCCTGCCGCCCAGGATTACGCCGAACGCACCGTAAGTAACCAAGTCTTCTATGGCTTCCGGTTTGATTGGCGACCAAGGTTGTTCGGCGCGTTTTTGCCCTAAAAACCATACAGCAGCAAAACCGATCAGGTACATAAGGCCGTACCAGTGAATTTTTACCGGTCCTAAACTTACAGCGATGGGATCAATTTGTGGAAAACTCAACATATGCGGGATGAATAATTTATTGAAATAGTGATCATGGATGAAGAACCTCTGCTTTCAACTTTAGTGTCATGCGGAGAATGCCATTTTGACATAAAAAATGAAAACATCCGGTACCATTAATTATGAAAAATTTCTGTGTGCCTAGCTATATGGATTACTGGTTGTTATCCAAACTCGTGTTTTATTTGTCTTATTGTATCTTTAGGCACATCTATCAGCCTAATAAGATTTATCTCTATAGATAGCACGGCCCGAGTTCCAACTTGTGGCTTACAATTGAGATCGACCTGCATTTAAATCAATTTAGTTAACCGGATTAACAGCCACTATTTGCTTAGTCCATTTTAGAGCCTCTTCTAAATCCAGGTATAGACTTGCATAGGCAATACGTAGAAGTTCGTCAGGAAGCGCCCAGTCCCACTTTTCCCTGTAGAGATTTTTCACTTCCGCCAGCAGCATATCTAATGGCGGTGGATCGTCAACAGCCGCCGCATCAATAAGAGCGTTTAGTACATCTTCAGTTGAGTGTTTACCTTTCTGAACCTCAACGCCAGGGCCTGCCGGAATCGCTACGAAGCCGCGCTGAATAAGAAGACAAGCGATCGCCTCATTAGCTGCATCGCCCAACCATGTCAGGATATAAACTACTTTGCCTTGGTCAATAAAAAACGTATGTCCCAGATTTCGGTCAGTATACCCTTGTCGGGCTTCCGCCAAGAAGCGCCGAACTACCTCATCAAGAAATACCGGAACATCATTTGATTCCAGCAAGCTTCGCATGCGTTGCCTCACGTGAGTGTGGACTCGCCCCGTACTACCCGAGAATAGCGGCGGAACGCCACCCGATGTTCGGATAACATAAATTGTCTTCTGCGTTTCATCAATTTCTTCGACAAACCATGTTTTGCCTGCAAATAAGATACGCTGTCCTACGGTTAACATCTGAGAAATGGGGATAGTCCCGAGCGTCTTCCCACTGGCGACAACACGAAATTCTTCATCAATCACAAATGCTGCGTAGAAGGTATAGTGATTAACTAATTTTTCACCGACGCGGCCATGAAGCAACACCCCGGATGAATCCTGCATCAAAAGTTCGTTCTGGCCGAGATGTCGCACCAAAACTATAAAATCTTCCTTTGAGACTCCAGAAAACGGTGCCTTTTCTGCGCATAGCAGCGTATAAAGCCTGCTTATGGTTGCGCCTCCATACTGAGCTATCACTGATAGCATCTGCTGAACAAGTGTCGACAAATGAGCGCCATTCGTAGCGGGAGGTTCAAACCACCCTTCCAGCAATAAAGAGATCATGGCAGTCGTTTTGATAGTTTCGAGGCGTAATTCGGTTGCTAGCGATGCCTGTCCACCCAGTGCATCTTCAATACAATAACTACGAAAAATAGCGGGTTCGCCCTTACGACGCCCGGAGCGCCCGAGGCGTTGACGTAACCTGGCGACCGATGGCGGGGAGCCAATTTGCGCGACGCTTTTGACAGAACCAATATCGATACCGAGTTCAAGCGTGTTCGTGCAGATAGCCGTTGCAGGGAGGCTTTGCTGTTTCAAGGCCGCTTCGGTTTCGGTACGGATTTCTTTCGACAAACTACCGTGATGCGGCCAAAACTCATTAGGAAGTTGTTGTTGGAGGCATAAATTGTTTAGAAGATGCGTGAAACGCTCGACCTCCCGCCTGGAGTTTGGGAATACGAGATTATTTGATCCGCGAAGTGACTTAAACAGATGTGTGGCGATCAAAGCAGGCGTTGTCGGCTCCCGTTCCTCATCATCGTCACCTGATCGGATAACCAGTGGCTCTTCATAGCCTTTTACTAAGATTTTTAGTTCCGAACCGGATGATCGTGATTCAACAATCGCCACCGAAGCGCCTTCACCTGTACGTAAGAACTCGGCCGCAAGATTCATATCTCCCAACGTGGCGGAAAGACCAATCCGCGGTACTTTTCGCCCAACGGCCCGTTCAATACGATGCATCAAGGACTGAAGTTGCTTGCCCCGTTCCGACCCTATAAACGCATGCAGTTCATCGACTACAAAGAATGTCGAACGATCAAAAATAGCACTGACCGATGTTCCCCGATTACAGAGCATAGCCTCAAGCGACTCCGGCGTGATAAGCAGGATACCGCTTCGCTTGCTGAGAAACCGGTTTTTGATGGAGGCGGATACATCCCCATGCCAGGGCCAGACAGGTATATCCAATTGTCCGCACAGCCTGTCAAACCTGTCGAACTGATCGTTGATAAGCGCTTTCAGTGGGCTAATATAGACAATAAGACCGGATTCCTTGAGCTGCAACATATGAGTCAACGCCGGCAAAAATGCGGCTTCTGTCTTGCCTGTAGCCGTAGCTGCCGCGACAATGACGTCTCGGTCTGCATCAAGAATTAGAGGAATAGCCGCCTCTTGGGCATCTCGCAACGACTCCCATCCCTCGGCCCAAATAAATCGCTGAATACGCTCATCCAGCCGATAGAAAGAGGCGCTCGATTCAGACATTGCGGATAGCTTAATTACATCTTGAACGAAGCAAACTCTTCGTTCTCATCAGCATCGGCAATCAGATCAATGGTGCCGCCGGTATCGGCAACAACCTCAATTCCACCGACCAGATCTTGCCACGAAACACCGGCGTTTTGTTCCAACACCGCTAACAAATTGATGAACGAGGTGATGGTTGTGCGGGGCGTACGAAAATAAGCATCGCCAATGCGCTTCGAACAATGCTCCATGAATCTGTAAATACCCTGGTCAGGCAGAAGATGTTTAGTAGTGTCACCGGAAGCATATACATGGCCTATTTTCTGTAACAAAACATAGAAATCCTCCGGTGTCAGGCTTGAAAGCCGTACGACCGGGCCACTGAAATCGACTAGTCCGCCGGACGCGAAGGTATTCTGCGCCAGACGGCTTTGCAGCGCCGGGTAACTGTAGAGGCCACGACGAGTGTCCAGCAAAAACTCAGGTGTTCCACCCAGCACAAATCCGAGCCCAACAGCCGTACCTTGCAAAGAATCGTTCAGAATACGTAGAATCTGCTCATAGTTGGCGTTACGGGCTTGAGTGTTAGCCATTTTGTAAAGATTCACAAGCTCGTCCAAACTGACCAGCAGTCCTGAGAAACCCGCTAGGCGAACGAAGCGTGCCAGCAGTTTCAGCTGATCATAAACCGCCGCATCATCGACGATGGTTCGAACGCCGAGCGCTTGTCTCGCATCGGTTTTGGTCGAGAACTCACCGCGCAGCCATCTCACAGCATCAGATTTGAGTTGTTCATTACCTTCCTCAAAGCCTCGGCAGTAAGCTGCGATGACATCCGCGAAATCATAACCGTTGACCAGCTCAGTCAAGTTATCGAGCTTCTGTCGGATGACAGCCTCAGTAGATAATCCGGCTGCCTTGGCTTCGGTCTTTGCTGTTGCAATGAACTTCTCGACGATACCGCCCAATGCGCCGCCATCTGGCTTAGTCCGCGTGGATAAATTGCGCATCAATTCCGCGTACAGCGATCTGGCCTGACCGCCACTGGCATGTAAACGTCGATCAGGGTTGAGGTCGGCGCTCGCAACAACGAGCTTTTTTTCCATTGCTACGGCGCGAACCAGATTCAGAAAGAAGGTCTTTCCCGCTCCATATTCGCCTATTACCACACGGAAAGCCGATCCATCATCTGCAATTCGGTCGATGTCGCTGACCAGTGTCTCAATTTCTGATGTACGGCCTACTTGTATTAAGTGCTGCCCTGTTCGCGGCACTACACCTGCCCGCAGAGATTGGATAACTGCGTCGCGGTCTTTCGTGCGAATGGTTATTGTCATACTTCAATTTTCTCCAGAATTTCGGCATTGACTTCAATGGGGTCATCGCCTTCGGTGAACGGTATGTCGTGTGCGTCAAATGATGCTTCGTTGATATGCTCAAGTGCGCCATCAAGCATTAGATCCAAATCAGCGGATAAATCTAATAATTCTTCCCGGCTCCATTCCGGCCGAGACAGCAGCATTCGGGCAAAGGCCGTATGAGGAGCATCCAATCCGAGGATACCATCACGGATCAATTCAATCTCAGGTTCAGCCTCCAATTCAGAGAGTTGTGCCGCAACGGTTTCTTCATCTTTGAAGATATTAGCCAAGAGTATCGAAACTTTTTCAGTGTCCTGTTGCAAAGCTGCAATACGGGAGGAATCAAGTCTGAAGCCGGTTTCTTCGATGTTGGCGGCAACGGCTGCGCTTGGCTTGGTTCCAGATGCCACAGCATGAATATCACTGAAGACCTTATTCGGGTCAACGCCGAGCGCTTTGTAAACTTTCTCCAAAATTTTAACTTCGTCGGGCGATACGATGCCATCAGCTTGAGCTACGGTCGCCATAAATACAGCGATCGATTCTCTTGTCGAGACATCGAGCGGTTCGAGCTTCTTTTTCATGGATGCCAATGAAACCGGCGCAACTATCAGAAGGCGCAAATGAGCCATTAACCGGCAACGGTGGTTAGGCGTGAGATGTGACCACGATCTTACTTCCTGGCTCAAGTGAGTTATCTCTGTGGCACAAAAATCCCCATCGGCTGCGGCCACTGCTGACGCCAGCTGAAGCGTCAACAGAGCAGCCTGATAAGCAGGTGTCATCTGCGAAACCGTTTCGTCAGACGGCATGTTAAAAAGTACCAAATTATCTGTCGGCTTGGGGAGCTTAACACCGCCAAGTATATCCGGTTCAATGCCAATATTTATTGCCGCTAAGGCTCGACCGAGCATAAGCGTCTTATCTCTGTTGAGGGTGGAGTTCGCGCCTAATGCTGACAGCAGTTCTTGGAAGGTCATTACGGTCATGCCGCTGCCAATCCGTGTTTTGAGAACTTGTAAAGTGTTCTGCGCATCTTCGGACCAAAGCACCGTTGGGAGCTGGAGCAACCCTTCCAGCGCGGTCTCTGCATCTGGATTTTTGCCGATGAACCGGCTGTACGGTTCCAATTCTTTGGTGGTTATCTCCACAATTTGTTGAAGCTTTTTTAGTGGCGCAGTCAGAGCCGTCACATCAGGCGTATCGCCAAAAGCAAGCTTGATATCTTCATAGCCGCGAAATCCGGCAGATGCAGGCCGGTACACTAGCTTTAGTTTCGTTCGATTGCGGGGTAGCACAAAGCCTGAACCAAAAACATCGGCGTACCTTAGCTGGAAGAGTTTATCGAATTGTTCTCTACAACGTTTAGCCGGAGTGCGTAAGGAAATACTAGGTTCAAGTTTAGACCAAGCGAGTGCAAGATGGGCAGATACCGGTATGCCGTCCATAGCAGCTTGTCCGAGCGCTAAACGCACATAAAAAGGTAGTTCAAACGTTCTTGAAAAAGCCGGAATTGGTTTGTCGTATAACTTTTCAGGAAAATCGGCTAACGATACCCAGTTGAGTAATTCGTTTGCATAGTGGCGGAACGAATTCGATTTATCCCCGTAAATACTCAATAATCGACGAATTTCTTCAGCGATTATTGACCAGTCCGATTTTGCCTCGATAGAACCGGCTACATCGACAATGGCACGGCGCTCAAGGCCATAAAAAAACAGGAACACATAGCCAATGTCAGCATTAGGATCACGCCTGCCATCGGCCAACCAATTCAAATAGCTGCGGCGAGCCGATTTGGAAATTTCGGAGTAGCTCGGCCAATATCCCATATCACTCTCAGTATAGTTTCCTTGAGAACTAACTGGCTTGGATGGGTCGATTAAACAAGGATCGTTACCGTAAGGGGTTTTTAGAGACGTCCCGACGTAAATCATTCCATCAGTGATAGTGACATCTGCGACTTTAATCGACTGACCGCGAGGAATCCAGGTTGCAACCCCAAATCCTTTTGGTGAGGATGGAATGCGGAAAATAGAGTCTGAAGAAGCGGATAAAGTAGCTGTCGATACACTGACCGGAGTATCGTCTTCAACAAACCGGCTAGGCTGGCTAGTTTGAGCTACTTTTCTCACAGCAGAATTTGCAGGGCTTTTTTTATCGGTAAGTGCGACAGAAGATTTTGGTTTCTTGTACTTTCTGTACAAATAAACAGGAAACGCGATGACGGCCAAGCCGCCGACAAATACCCAGATTATCTTGGGTATTGCGGTAGAAATTGCAAAAATCACAAGGAGTAACGCGAAAAAGGCATCTCCAAAACCCGACTTTTTTCGCCTTCCCATCTGCAGAACTCCTTAAATTCGCTATTGAGTAATAATTATATCTGCATTTTTCAATTTATTTGTAACTTTTACTACATCTTTACTCAGCGTCTTTTTCCATGTTGCTAACCCTTGTCTTTCCAGAAACATTTCTGTTAATTCTCACTTGTAAATTATCCGATGCTTCGTAGTGCAAGCTTTCTGACTTTTGCTAAACACTAAGTTGGCTTTTGACGCAAGGTTTTCGGTTGTATAGAGCAAATTTACTTAATTTTGAAAAAACTCATAAATTATGATGAATACAGGTAATACCAATTTCAATAAATTGGTATTACCCTTAACCTAACCTTCTCCCGCAGGAGAAGGGATAGCATGCGAATTTATTGGGATCAGGATTGGTATTATTCTGCTTACACGCCATCCACAAAACGGAAGCTGACTTTCAGGTCATTCATCCACGACGGTTCAATCAAGCCATCGTGCTGAAGTCGACCCACCACGATTCCAGGATGGATGCCGATCTTGTCGGCAAAAGCTTGAACTGCTCCTTTGGTTTTTAATTCAGTAAGCGTGTTGTTGTACTTAGCTGGAATTAAGAACTTGCCCGCCCAATCATTTGCCTCTCTTTCTTGCGGCGAATCATTCCCTGCTTTATTTGGATCATCCAGGTAAACGGATTTCTTTTCCTGAGCATGCAGAAGAATATGGGCTGCTTCGTGAAATAAGGTAAACCAGAATTTATCATTAGTTTTGCCGTACAACGAAAGTTGAATCAATGGGCGATGAGGGTTTAGCCAACGTGCCACGCCGCTGACGTGAGCCTTGGGAATAGCCGGCACTACGATAAAAGCAACCCCTGCGGCTTTAAATAAGGTGTGCAATTGGGGCTCGAACGCTTCCGGTAGCTGGGTGGTCAGTGCGCGAATCCGGGTCAGTGCAGTCTCAAATTTATTCCTATCATATTTGGGGCCGTCTTGTTTTTCGGCTTCTTGTTCACCCATTCGCAGCCAAGCTGAAATGGCGCCGACATCGCTTTGTTCTTCGCGGCTACGGCGGAATGAGCCTTGCATTTGGCCATAATGGGCTTGCCATTCTTCCGGCGAAGCAACACCGAAAAAACGCAAACATGCTTCAACTAAATAAGGTTTGGACTTGGCATCGATTCGTTGCTTTTGAATTGCACCAACATTCATCAGCTCTTTGACCGGTATGCTGTCCAACCAGTCGGCCCAGCCGGCAAATCGTTCGGCAGCTTGAAGACGGGCGCAGTGCTCGCGATACTTGGCTTCCCGCGCTAACCAAAAACCAACCGTACTACCAACGACTCGTTCAAGTCTAATTGCAGCCTCTTCGGTAAGAGGAACTTTGCCTTTGATGAGCTGGTTGACATGTTTAGATGTGTAGCCGAGGCGTTGCGCCAATTCCGATTGGGTCCAGTCGCGTTCTTCAATAATATCCAGCAACGTGTCCCCCGGCGGAGAAAACCAGTCTGGCTGATAAGGGGCTGCCAAGTCAGTCATGATAGTCTCCAATAAATTCGATACAGATAATAGTAACCCGAGACCAGTCGATGGAATGATCATCATGTCTAGGGCATGGGTCGTGATCCGGTGAAAGCACGAGCCGCCAACCCCCCGTCAAATCAAGTGCGAATTGACCCTTGCGATCACCTTTTAAGGGATGCGGATTGCCTGCGACCAGTTCGGTTACTTTGCTAGCTGCGTCCAGATCGTCCAAGCGAGTACGTAGCTTACGCGCACAGGCCGCCCCGAGCTTTTTCTCGGCGACGGCCCGTTTTTCACATAGCTCTCGAATCTTTTTGTCCTTGAAATGAATATCCAAGCAACCTCCGTAGTATAGTTTAATTTACCTAATAGGTAAATAATTTGTATTATTTTAATCGAGCGTCGGTATCTGCCCTAGTAACGAGAGGCCCTGCTACTAACTAGAGACTTTGCGTTTTAGCGGTTATTCAACAAGCTTTGCCAACGCACTTTCAAGCCAACCAAACCCGACAAATTCCTGCTCCAGACGCAGATTCTTGCGGATTCGATTGTCACGCAGATCATCAAACAAACCTTGCTCATCTGTCGTCAGTAACGGCAAGTCTTTAAGTGCTTGGTCCTTTTCATTCCCCCACAATGACTCATGAACCATCAAGGTGTCACGATCCATCATAAACGACTCGACGTGACCGAATCGGCTGCGTAACTGATTCAAAATGGCGAAGCCATGAGTATCGATGTCGCCCCAGTAATAAATAAGGCAATCCGATAACCAGCGGGCAGGCGACAAGCTATCCCAACCGTAACCGGAGCCAAAGATAACCAGACTGTCCGCTAGCGCAGGAAAAGCCAAAAAATTGGTTTCGTTTTCGGTAATGAATACTCGGCTGGCAAACGCAGGAAGTTTGGCAAAACTATGGCTGTCCAGTGTAATGTCCTGCATGCCGCCGCCCAGTAACGGCGATTTGGACGGGTCCAGCACTCGAAACCGTATACGCGCCGGTTTGTCTCGAAAGCCGTAGCGCACGGCAAATTGGCCGGCACCGCCAGCCTCGGGCGCTATATGGTCCTGCGGCAAGCTGATATCGAACAGCTCTGTCAGCACCGCTCGATAAGCCTCGATAAACTTGCTGTGTACTCCCGGAATATCCACCTGCCGCAAGTAAATATCCGGACGGGGATGGGCTTGCATCCAGTCAACGATGTCCAGCAGCAAAGACCAATGACCGGACAGCTCCAGCGCTTTTAGCGGCCGCTTGGCTAACCAGCCCGGCAACAAGGGTTGGCGTTGCCGGGTCATGTCGATCAACGCGCTAAAACGAGCGGCCTCGCTTCGCTTGCCCAGCATGGCTAGCGCATCGTCGAGGCTATCGATCCACACTTCGCTAGGAATCGAATTGGAACCGACGACACGGTGAACAAACGAGCGCATCCCGATTCGACAATGAGGGGTGTCCATAATGTCTTTTGCCCACAAGCGCACGGCCTCATAGTTGTCGGCAATCTCGGACGAAGCCGGGCCTTTCAGTATCAGACGCTTAGGAAAACCGCTGTCTGCATTGACCAACTGCGCCAGCAGCTCCCCTCGGTCCCATAATTTTTGCACCTGGGCGCGCAAATCGGCAGGGCGTGTCCAGTTCATTGTTCCGCCCGCCGGTTTCGTGCTATTCATGCGCTTTCACCGGCATTGTGCCTGCGCGCGTTTTCCTCCCGATATTCCTCGATGGACAGGTTTCGCAGCTGGGATGCCCGCCCTTGCTCGTTGTAGACAAAGCCGACACTTGAGACGAAGGGTTCGATGATATGGATTTTTTGCAATGGCGTGACAATCAGCAGTTGCAGGTTGAGTTTCTCAAACAAGCGCAAGCCGTATTGCGCCGACTCATCGGAACCGCGGCCAAAAGCTTCGTCGATAACTACAAAGCGGAATGAGCGCGAGCGCAATGCACCCCATTCCAAGCCGAACTGATAGGCCAGACTCGCCGCCAATATGGTGTAAGCCAGTTTCTCTTTTTGCCCGCCGGATTTGCCGCCGGAATCGGAATAATGCTCGTGCTCGCTGTCGTCGGCGCGCCAACGCTCGCTCGCCGCAAACACGAACCAGTTACGGACATCGGTGACCTTTGCCGTCCAGCGCTTATCCTGATCGGAGAGTCCTTCCCGCCCCCGGAAACGATCGATGATGGTTTTCACTTGTAGGAATTTGGCTTCCGAGTATTGCGCATCTTCGGAGCCCGTCAGCGAACCTTCGGTGCAGGCTCTAAGATCGCTTTGGAAATCGCGAATCTCGGCGTCGGGATTGGCTTGAGAAACCAGCACAATGTAACGCCCCTGGTTGTAGTCGATCTGGGTTAAAGACTCGTTGATGCGGTCGATCCTCTCCTTGATGGTTTCGCGCTCGCGGGCTAACTGCGCGTTGAAGTTGGCAATTTCGTTGATCGTATTCACATTGAGCAGCTCCTTGAATTGGGCTTCGAAACGCGGCAGGTCGTCGCGCCCCAACCTATCAAGCAGGTTTTTATACTCGAAAGCCGCCTCGATGCCGGCATCGAACTCGGCGGTTTCCAATTTATAGTGCTCTTTAAAGGCCATCATTGACTGGATGATCTTATCGCGCAGCCGCTTAAGTTTGCCGTCCTCGGCGTCTATGCGCTCTTGCAGCCATTTGCGCACATCCTGTTCGCGATTGTCGCAGGACTCGACCGTCAGTTGGTGCTCGCCCAAAGCCTCGGCACGGATCCTTGCCAATTTTTCATCCGGCGCCGGAATAGAAGTATTGCTTTCTATCTGTAGCAAGGTTTGTTCCCTCAGGCTATCCGCGTCATGCTTCTTCTGTTCAGTCTTGGAGCGCTTGTCTTTCGCCGCTTCCAACTCGGAATCGGTCGCATCAAGTTCCTTGCCGACTTCCTTCAGCCGCTCGGTCAGTTGCTTCAATAGGTCCGATGCCGACTCCAATCGCCTAAGTTCTTCGCTCAACGCGGCAATTTCGGCAGCCGTGGACGACCAGTCCAAGTCCTCGAAACCGGCGAATTCTTCAAGACGGATTAGCGTGTTGATGCGGTTTGTCAGCCCTTCACGTTCGGATTGAACCTTGCCGATAAGACCGGCAATTTCCGCCAGCCGGGTTTCAAGTTGGCGTAACTTTTCTTCCAAGACGGCGATCTTGGCGGTATTAGTCCAGCCCAAAACATAACGGCCTCGATCGTCAAGGCGGTGGCGATCATCCTTTTCGTGACGTCCGGTCGGATCCTTGATTTGGCCTGCCAGGGTGACGGCGCGTGTTTCCCGCCGGAATTGCTCCTGAGTTGCACAGCAAGCCACGTCGAAACGATGCGCCAATTCACGCTCCAGCCAATCGTAGAACGGCGAATCGGGTTTGATGGATAATTTACGCACCAGGGAATCGCGATGCAGTTCGGGCAAATCGCTGCGCCTGAGTGGGCGCACATGGAAATAAACCAAACGCCCCTTCAGCTGGCTGCGATCCACCCAGCCGGCTACCGCCGCATAGTGAGCGTCCGGCACCAGCAGCGATAAGCCGAGGCCGCGCATTAATCGTTCGGCCGCCCCTTCCCAATCGCGCTCCTGTTCATGGACTTGCAGCAGCTCTCCGGCAAACGGCATGTCATCTTCAGACAGCCCCAGCGCCTCGCACAACGCCGCGCGAATCCTGATCTGAGGCTCATCGATATTACTGCGCCGTGTTTTCAGCCCGGCAATTTCAGCCGCCAGAGCTTGATGCTGTTCCTTGCCGCCCCGAAAGGCAAAATCGTGCTCGCGCTCCCGGTTTTCAAGCACGGCGGCGCTTTCCTTGAGTTCAAGGACTCGCTCCGCCCATTGTTTACGTTGAACTAGGAATGCCGGTTCATTTTCGGCAGGATGTTCATCCACTTGCCGGACGAGTTCGGCATAGCGCTCCGATTTTTGTTTGCGCCGGTCCCGGGTTTGCTCCTTCTGCTTGATCTCGGCGCTCAGCCGCTCAAGCCTATCGCCGCCGTTTTCGGCCACGGCGAATTTCAGTTCGTCAACCTGGATGCGCAAGCCGTCGCGGCGGTTTTCCAAGCGCTTGACTTGGGCATCCTGCTTTTCCCAGTCATCTTGCAGGCCCGCAATCCGCTTATCGAGCAATGCCAACTTCAATCCGGCAAAATAACTGCGTAATGCATCCCGGCACTGTCTTAATTCGTCGATTTCTTTACCCAGCACGGTATGCCGTTCGCAATCGGCAATCAGCGGAGTCAACATCTCCACTTGCCGCTTGGCCTTTAATACCGCCTCGTGAGCGCGATTAAGATCGTCGAAGTGCGCGATCAGCGCCGCTATCCGGGAAACCGCCTCGAAAGGCTCCAACATGTGGCTGCGCACAAAATCGGTCAAATTGCCGACCGATTTCATCGAAACGGTTTGATGGAATAGCTCTAACGCTTGTTCATTGTCGATCCCGAAGCGGCGCCTGAACCATGCGCCATACTTCGGAAAACTGTCTTCGATTTCCGCTCCCAGGCCCCGCAATTTTTTACGCAATTGCGAAATGTCGGTACCGAAGCGGGAAAAGTCGTTGGCTATGGACAGCTCACGCTCGGCGCCGACAAAGAAACGCGCCGGTTGGCCTTGGGCGTCTTTCAGCCAGAATACCTGGGCCAGCGTGACGGTTTGGTCGTAGCCGGCGTTATGAAACACGCCCAAAATCACGGAATAATTGTTAGGGTCGCGTAACGCCACGGGTTTGGCTGTACCGGTTACCTCGTTACGCTCGGACTTATAATGACCCAGCACGTAGGAACGCAGGGTCCGCTCCTTGCTATCGGCTCCGGCGGCCTTGTTATAGGCAACGCGATTAGCCGGTACCAGCAATGTCGTCACTGCGTCTACCAGGGTCGACTTACCCGAACCGATGTCGCCCGTTAGCAGGCCGTTTTTGCCGTCGAGTTGCAAAGCCCAGATACGGCCGTCGAAAGTTCCCCAGTTAAACACCTCTAAACGCTTTAACCGGAAACCGGACAGCGCATCATCGGCCACAAAGTCCAATTCGAGCGTGTACGGCTCGTTCATAACGCCTCTCCCGGTAGGTCATCCTCAGGGGTTTCAATCGGCAACGCTGCCGTCCGGTTGCCATCATCTGCGCCTGAACCGGCAGCCAGTTGATTTTGATACATCGCCAGCCGGGCATCGAAATCCGCAAGCCATTGCGCGTCGATAAAAGCTTTCAGAATGCGCCTGACTTCAAAACCGGCCGAACCGCCGGCCGCTTTCAATTTGCGCAAGAATCCAAGCTCGACGACCTTGTTAATATGCGTCTCGATTTGATCGATCAACCTGGCTTCATTGCTGCTATCCGGTAAAAATACCCTAATCAGGTCGACGATGTCGTCGCGCGACAAGACCAATCGCGTATCGCCTCCGCCGGCATCGAATTCGGCAAGTTTCTTACGCAGCAAGGCCAGCAATAAGCTCACCGGAAACGACAACGGGCGGCGCGCGACCAGGCGGGGAAGCTTATCGGCTTCGGTTTCGTCGTCCTCCGATTTGGCGCGCAAGAAGGCGTAGCCCTCGGCCTCATCCAATACCAGCTCCAATCCGATCACCGCCATGTAGTCGCGTACCCTGGCTTGCAGATTGAGCAGGGCCGCCCATAGGCGTTCATCACCCTCGCGGTATATAACGCCTTTGAGCAAGGTGATCGCCAGCGTGGATAGCTCCGTTCCTCTGTCTAGCGGAATTTGTTGTTGCTCCATCATCACCTCACAAAGATTACACGGGGCAGACGGGCGCGTTTGCAGGAAATTACGCCGTTCGAGTCTAGGCTTTGCCAAGTAATCAACTCATGTGCATCTTCGTCGACCACCGTCTTAAACATCTCGCTGCCCAATTGCAGGTAGGCTACCAATTCCGCCAGTCCCTGCCGCAAAGGCTGTATTTCGCACAAGTCGCGCAGGGTGACTTGAGATTGTTCCTGCAAGGCATGGCGGATGTAGCGAGCCAGTTGTACCTTGTCGATGATGACTTGCGAATAAAGCGCGTCGACGTCTACATCGGCATCGCCGGTTGCCAAATCGATATTGGCGATCACGGGCCTGATAGTTGGCGAGTATAGTGGGCGTTCCAGCGGTAATTCCACTTCGGCGGCGCTGTCCGCAACCCTCATAACCTCGCCGACGGGCGGTGTATCGCGCAAGGCCAATGCCTTGGCTTCGATGCCGTGCAGAATATCCATGATACGGCGGTTTTCCAGCCAGGCTTTATCATCGAGAAAGCGTCTTAGTTGCTGTGAAAGTTGCGCTACCGTGCGTTGAGTATGCTCGCCAGCCTCCAGCCAGTCGTAATGCACACGCCGGGTACGCGCATCGGGTTTTAGCTCCTCGATTGGCGATAACGCCAGCACTCGCGTGAGTAATTCGGAAAGTTCTTCCTGACGGCGGCTGGACATCAAGAAATCCCAGAACGCGCGAAAGCTTCGGCCTTGATCGGAATCGGCAATCGCATCGCGCTCGCCCATGATCTCTTCCAGCAGCGCACCTTTGGCGCCTTCCCACAAGGCAATCCGCTCACGTACCCGTCGATCCAGCAGTCGAAAATTGTGTTCCACCTCGCGAAAATCGGTCAGCAGCTCCCGCGCCAGTTGCATGAATTGTTGGAACCGGTCTTTCAATGCCGTATCGTCCAGCATCGGCACATCGCCAGCCAACACCCTCGCGATCTCCGCATCGATGTCATCGCGTCGCTTGTGCAGCTCGGCGATGCGCTTGGCCGGATCGGATTCGCTACCCTCGCTCATCTGCTTGAGCAACTCAAACAACGTCAACAGACGCGATTCGGTGCCGACAAAACTGCGTTCAGCCAAAGTACCGAGCCAAGCGATTGCCTTTTCGGTCGCCGGCGTTAAATCAAACTGAGGTTCATCGGAACCCTGGCGATAGAACTTGCGCAACCAGCCTTTTTCGGGACTGGCCCAATCATTCAGGTAATCCAGCGCAGATTTCGGAAATGCCTCCGCTCCCAACCTGTCCCGCAAGACGTAAAGCTCGTCTTCCAGCGCTTCAGCCAGATCAGCCGCTGCGATCACCCGCATATTAGGTGCGACAAACACTCGATGCAGAAAGCTTGCTACTAACGGTGCATGGTCCGAACGTAAAAGACGCCACGCCGGGTGGTGAGTGCGTAGCGCATCAAGGGTAGAGTAGTCGATAGTCATTCAATTCTGCCCAAGCCGCAGAACAAGGTAACTTGGCCTTTCATCTGCGCCTGCATGCGACAAAATTACACGTCCAGATTAGTAACATCCAACGCATTCTTGACGATAAAATCCCGACGCGGCTCAACCACATCGCCCATCAGCGTGGTGAAAATCTCATCGGCGGCAATCACATCCTCGATTCTGACTTGCAGCAAGCGGCGGTTATTTGAATCCAGCGTAGTTTCCCATAGCTGTTCAGGGTTCATTTCACCCAAACCTTTGTAGCGTTGGATATGCTGGCCTTTTTTAATTTCCTTCATCATCCACTCAAAAGCCTGTTTAAAGTTACTGACCGGCTGCTGCCTTTCGCCCATTTGCATAAATGATCCTTCATTAAACATGCCCGCAGTATCTTCTGCATATTGCGCGATTTTGTGATAATCCTTGCCGTTAAAAAAGGTCGACGGCAATACAAAGGTTTTGGTTATTGCATGCAGTCGCTTATTAACTACGACAGAAAAATCATTGCTTGTTTTGTAGTCCAGTTCAACGGTGTATATCGCCTTACTGTCACAGTCAGTCAACCGTTGCTCCATATCGACAAACCAGGCGGCGAGCTTTTGTTGATCCTGCTTGAGCTCATCGCTGATCACGTCCATATAAGCAAACTGTTCCAGAAAAACCTCGTCGTATCGTCTGGACAAACGATTATTGATACCGGCGATTTCGGTAAACAATTTAGCCAGTGTTTCCAAACCTTGCCCTTGAATTGGCGGTGCCGATACATCGGTAAACAGCTGGGCTTTATCCAAGGCGAGCTGAATCAGGTATTCATTCAACTGGGCGTCGTCTTTAACGTAATGCTCTTGTTTGCCTTTTTTAACTTTATACAACGGCGGCTGGGCAATATAGATATAGCCTTTTTCGACAATCTCCGGCAATTGACGGTAAAAAAATGTCAGCAACAAAGTTCTGATATGCGATCCATCGACGTCCGCATCGGTCATGATGATAATGCGGTGATAACGCAACTTAGCCAGATTATATTCGTCCTTGCCTATGCCGCAGCCTAACGCGGTAATTAACGTTCCAACTTCTTCCGAGGAAATCATTTTGTCGAATCGTGCTTTCTCCACGTTAAGGATTTTCCCCTTTAACGGCAGGATGGCTTGCGTGCGACGATCCCTGCCTTGTTTGGCTGATCCGCCCGCAGAATCCCCTTCCACCAGGAACAGTTCGGATAACGCGGGATCCTTTTCCTGACAATCCGCCAGCTTGCCCGGCAATCCGGCAATATCCAGCGTGGTTTTACGACGCGTCAAATCACGCGCTTTACGGGCTGCTTCTCTGGCACGGGCGGCCTCGACAATCTTGCCGACGATGGCTTTGGCTATTTGCGGCTTTTCGAGCAAAAACTCCTGTAGCTTCTCATTCATCGTCGATTCGACTATCGGTTTAATTTCCGAAGAAACCAGCTTGTCTTTGGTTTGCGAAGAAAATTTAGGATCTGGCACTTTAACCGAAAGCACCGCTGTCAAACCTTCGCGTGCATCATCGCCGGTCGTCTGTACTTTTTCTTTTTTAGCCAAACCGCTGGATTCAATGTATTGATTGATGGTCCGGGTCAAAGCGCCCCTGAAGCCGGCCAAGTGGCTGCCGCCATCACGCTGGGGAATATTGTTGGTGTAGCAAAACACATTCTCCTGATAAGAATCATTCCACTGCATAGCTATTTCGACAACAACACCTTCTTTTTCCGCTACAAAGTGAAATACCTCCGGGAACAGCGGCGTTTTGTTTTTATTAAGATGCACGACAAAAGCGCCTATGCCGCCTTCAAACTCGAATACGTCTTGTCGATCAGACCGCTCATCTTCCAGGCTGATACGTACGCCGGAATTCAGGAAGGATAATTCTCTGAGCCTTTTTGCCAGGATGTCGTAGTGAAACTCGACATCGGTAAATGTTTCCGTACTGGGCTTGAAATTTATCAAGGTGCCTGAGCCTTCGGCCGGGCCTACTGCGGCCAATGGAGCAACCGGATTACCCATACGGTACTGCTGTTTGTAAAGCTGACCATTCTTGCGCACCTCAAGATTCAACTCTTCGGATAAGGCATTAACAACCGATACACCCACACCGTGCAGACCGCCGCTTACCTTGTAGGCATTATCATCAAATTTACCACCGGCATGCAGTACCGTCATGATAACTTCCGCCGCAGACACGCCCTCTTCTTTATGAATATCAACAGGAATACCACGGCCATCATCAGAAACAGAGACCGAGCCATTACTGTGAATAATCACCCTGACCTCTTTACAGTACCCTGCTAAGGCCTCATCAATCGAATTATCGACGACTTCAAAGACCATGTGATGCAACCCGGAACCGTCATCCGTATCACCGATATACATGCCCGGTCTTTTTCTTACGGCATCTAACCCTTTTAACACTTGAATATTGGTACTGTCGTATTCAGGCGCGGCAGTTGTTATAGCGGCCGTTTGGCTTGACGTTTCGACAACTTGATCAACAGAGTTACTCATGATTGTTTTTTTCCTATTGGTTGTGAATGTTCCACGTGGAACATTACACGGGTTTTATGGTGCCATGTTCCACGTGGAACATTTTGTAATTTTTTATCTGGCTTAAATCGCCAAAATCTTGTGTTTCTGTAGCCGTTATAAACACCTGGCATGCCATCTCTGACAAGTAGTGCAATAATTTAGCCCGATTAACTACATCGAGTTCAGCCGCAAAATCATCAATCAATATGCAGCCGGTCTGGCTTTGTTCATTGGCAAGCAATTGGACCTGCGCCAATTTCAAGCTCATGACCAATAACTTTAATTGACCGCGTGAAACAAAATCTTTTGCTATCCGGTTATTGACCAATAATTGAAAATCCCCTCGATGCGGTCCGCTATGGGTAAATCCGTAGCGTAAGTCTTTATCCTGATCTTCAATTAAAACCCGGCTGAATTCTTTAGCCGTATCCCAACCGGAGACCAACCTAAGGTCGAGTCCATCAAGGGCGAGAAATCTGCCGATAATCTCGATAAAAACAGGCTTGAATTTTTCTAAATATTGCTGACGGTAGCTGTCGACTATTGTACCGTAATAAACAAGTTCATTATCCCAAACATTGATTTGTTCAAGCCGTCTTGTTTTTAACAGCGCATTGCGTTGGGATAAGGCTTTTTTAAACCTGCGCCATGCAGGCAAAAAGTTTTGATCATTATTAAAAACACCCCAATCTAGAAACTCTCTCCTGATTTGCGAACCGGCATCGAGTAATTCGTAACTTTTGGGATGAATCAGTTGCAACGGCAATGCATAGGCTAAATCAGAGCGTTTTTGTTTTGATTGTTGATTGATGCGAATTTCAATATTTTTACCATCCAGCTGTATGCCCAAATGCAGGTGACTGCCATTTTCCTGCACCGTTTGTGCTGAAACAACCAGATGATTTTGCGTAAAATTGATAACGGACTTGATAGCTGAAGAACGAAAAGATTTGGCTCGTCCCAAAATAAAAATGGCTTCAATGAGCGTACTTTTTCCACTGGCATTTTCTCCAACAATCAGATTAATTGCCGGAGAAGGGATGATGGATTCTTTTTGAATATTTCTAACCCCGTAAATATCCAGTTTCAACAAACTCATAACTGCAATATTACAGTCTCATGGGCATAACGATAAATTTATACCCGCAATCACCAGGTTCATCTATAAAACAACTGCTGGCATTGCTGGCAATAGTCAAAACTGCAAGCTCGGAATCCAGATTTGAAACAGCATCCAATAAATACTGGGCATTAAAAGCAATAGTTAACGGTTCACCGGTGTATTCAATAAACAGTTCCTCCTCGGCTTCATCATGCTCCGGGTTATGAGTGCTGATTTTCAGGCTGTCGGGTTTAATGTCAAAGGTCACGCCCTTGAATTTTTCATTCGACAAGATAGCGACACGGGTCAACGCTTCTTTTAGTATCTGCTTTTGAATATGGATTTGGTTAAAAAACTCTTGCTGGAAAACTTTGCCGAAATCAGGATATTTAGAATCCACCAGTTTCGCCGAGAAAATCAGGTTCTTGATAAAAATTCTAATATTGTTGCTGGAAAACTCCACTTTCAATTCAGCTTCAGGATCGTCGAGCAATCGATTCAGTTCGAGAACGCCTTTTCTGGGAAGAATAATTCGAGCTTCAAAACCGGTAGCCTGATCGAGGTTATCCTCATAAATGGACAAGCGATGCCCATCCGATGCAACCAGTTTCAACTTACTGTTGGATACATTAAGCAATAAGCCGTTCAAATAATAACGAACATCCTGATTAGCCATGCAGAATACCGTTTTATCGAGCGCTTTTTTAAATTTTCCGGCATTAATGAATAAGTGATTCTCTAATTCAGATTCAGCAAATTCAGGATAATTATCTGCAGGCAAACAACTCAAGGAAAAACGGCTACGACTGGAGGCGATTTTTACTTTATCGTCCTGCAACTCAAACTTTATTTCAGCGCCATTCGGCAAAAGCCTGCAAATGTCCAAAAATTTCCTGGCCGGTACCGTAATGGAACCCGGCGTAGCTGTTGCGATATTGATTTTAGCGATGATCTGAATTTCCAGATCAGTACCGGTCAAAATAAGCTGATTTTCCTCGATAACCATCAAGACATTGGAAAGAATAGGCATTGTTTGCCTTTTCTCTATCACGCTGACTATTTGCTGCAAAGGGACCAGGATTTCTTCTCTATTAATAATAAATTTCATAAAAGAATATTTTTCTATTATTACTATTAGCTTAAAAGGAAACTGTTGAAAACAGTTTTTTATCCTTAATAATCAATTAGCTGGGTTGTTATGAATAATGTGTTTAAGGGTGCTGGTTTAACGTGTACGGATTGTAGTTAACTAAACGATGTTAGTAAAAGTACATTTTATCCACAGGTTGCTCCCGATCAATGTGACAGGGTTCTCAACAGGTTGGAGTAATCTTCGGCAATCTTGTTGTCGGCTTCTTTTAACTCGGCAATCCGTTTGCAGGCATTCATTACCGTGGTGTGGTCACGACCGCCAAATGCATCGCCGATTTCAGGAAAACTGTGCGATGTTAGTTCCCTGGCCAGGCACATGGCCATTTGCCTGGGCCTGGTAATGGATTGCTTTCTATTTTTTGATGATAAATCGGCAACGCGAATTTTAAAATATTCGGCAACCGTTTTCTGGATATTGTCGATATTAACGAGTTTATCCTGCAAGGAAATTAAATCATGCAGCGCTTCCTTGGTGAAGTCGATGGTAATTTCACGGCCGGTAAACTGTGCGTTGGCAATGACTCGCCTTAAAGCGCCTTCCAGATCACGAACGTTGGACGGAATTCTTTTGGCAATAAAGAAAGCCACATCCTGAGCCAGCTCAATATTAACCAAAGCCGCTTTTTTCATTAAAATAGCGGCCCTGGTTTCCATATCAGGCGGCTCGATTAACACAGGAAGTCCCCAGCCAAACCGTGATTTTAAGCGGTCTTCAAGACCTATAATTTCCTTAGGATATTTATCACAGGTCAAAATGACTTGGTGTTTCTTTTCCAGCAGCGTATTGAAAGTATGAAAAAACTCTTCCTGAGAACGTTCCTTTCCGGCAAAAAATTGAATATCGTCGATTAAAAGCACATCGACACCACGATAAAATTCTTTAAAGGCGTTAATGGAGTTCTGCTGCAATGCTTTAACCATATCCTGGACAAATTTTTCAGAGTGCAGGTAAACGACAGTCGCTGAAGGATTTTTTTGTAAAACCGCATTGCCTATTGCATGCATCATATGGGTTTTACCCAAACCTGAACTGCCGTAAATAAGTAATGGGTTATAAGCTTTGCCGATATTCTCGGAAACCTGCATTGAAGCGGCCCTCGCCAACTGATTGGATTTACCTTCGACAAAATTATCGAACGTAAACGCCTTATTGAGGAAGTTGGGGCTGCTTTTTTGGCTTCCGGCAGGCTTGGCTACTTTAGCTGCCGTTGTAACGGACGAATTTCTGGAACCGATTTCCAGGCTCAAATTTAATGTACCGTTGGAAAACTCATAAATAGTTTCTTCAATTTTTGCAAAATGGTGCTCTTTAACCCAGTCCAGTACAAAGCGGTTAGGAG
>Ga0207975_100376_pt1 | contig 25140 bp, 21 predicted proteins | sample LakWasMe91_HOW11_2_FD_183913 | JGI IMG/M metagenome (GOLD analysis project Ga0207975, IMG submission 183913) | Freshwater sediment methanotrophic microbial communities from Lake Washington under simulated oxygen tension - Sediment Metagenome... | ecosystem: Environmental > Aquatic > Freshwater >...
GATGACGGGAACCGGTTCGGCGCGCGCCGGCGCCGCGATGGACACGATTGCAACAGCAGTCATTTCAGGCCTTTCTTGCCAGTCCGCGGTTGCGGGTCCAGGCTTGCAAGAGGTTAATCGTGAGCAGCAAACCAAACGACACCAGCAACATGACCACGGCAATGGCCGTCGCCCCTGCGTAATCGTATTGCTCAAGCTTGGTGACGATGAACAAGGGCGTGATCTCGGACACCATCGGCATGTTGCCGGCGATGAAAATGACGGAGCCGTATTCACCGGTGGCGCGGGCAAACGCCAGTGCGAAACCGGTCAGCAGGGCCGGCAGGACCGTCGGCAGCACCACCCGCAAGAACGTCTGCAGGCGCGTCGCGCCCAGGCTGGCCGCGGCTTCCTCCAGTTCGCGCTCGGCGTCTTCCAGCACCGGCTGCACGGTGCGCACCACGAACGGCAAGCCGATGAAGGTCAGCGCGACGACCACGCCCAGCGGCGTGAAGGCGACCTTGATGCCGAGTGGTTCGAGAAAGCGCCCCAGCCAGCCGTTCGGCGAATACAGCGCCGTCAATGCGATGCCCGCGACCGCAGTCGGCAAGGCGAACGGCAAGTCCACCAGGGCATCGATGATCTTCTTGCCGGGAAAGCGATAGCGCACCAGCACCCAGGCAACCATGAAGCCGAACACCACGTTGAGCAGCGCACCCAGCAGCGACGCGCCAAAACTCAGCTGGTACGAGGCAATCACGCGCGGCGACGTCACCGTGGCCCAGAATGCCTCCCAGCTCATCGTAAATGTCTTGAGGAACACAGCCGACAGCGGAATCAGGACCAGCAGGGTGAGGTACAGCAAGGTGAAGCCAAGCGACAGGCCGAAACCGGGCAGGACGCGCAATACCGACTTGCGGGGATGCGACTTCGCGATTGCAACATGCATACAGACCTCTTTATTACAAATACGACTAAAGGAAGGTAATAATCGCATTGCGATGATATAAAGAGAACGAATTTTTTCGCATGTCTATAGAAGGTTTTTGAGCAGATACTTCACTGCGGCTTACCTGCCGGCTGATAGATCCGGTCGAATTCGCCACCGTCCGCAAAGTGCGTCTGTTGCGCCTTGGCCCAGCCGCCAAACACCTCATCGATCGTGAACAGTTTCACCTTCGGAAATTGGGCGGCGTATTTCTTTGCCTCCTTTTCCACCGTGGGGCGGTAGTAGTTTTTCGCGATGATTTCCTGGCCTTCGCCGCTATACAGGAATTGCAGATAGGCTTGCGCGAGCTTGCGGGTGCCGTGTTTGTCGACGGCCTTGTCGAGCAAGGCGACCGGCGGTTCGGCCAGGATGCTCAAGCTCGGCGCGACGATTTCAACCTTGCCGGGACCGAGTTCCTTGATTGCCAGCAGCGCCTCGTTTTCCCATGCGAGCAAGACGTCGCCGATGCCGCGCTCGACGAAGGTAGTGGTTGCGCCGCGCGCGCCGGAGTCCAGCACAGGCACATTCTTGAACAAGCTGCCGACCAATTCCCTGGCCCTGGCGTCATTGCCACCCGGCTGTTTCAAGGCATAGCCCCAGGCAGCGAGATAATTCCAGCGGGCGCCGCCGGAGGTCTTCGGGTTCGGCGTGATCACGGCAATGCCAGGCTTGGCGAGGTCGTCCCAATCCTTGATCCCCTTCGGATTTCCTTTGCGTACCAGGAACACGATGGTGGAGGAATAAGGCGAGCTGTTGTTCGGCAAGCGCTTTTGCCAATCCTTGGCAAGCAGTTCGCGCCGGGCGATTTCGTCGATGTCGTATGCCAGCGCCAGCGTCACCACATCGGCATCGAGGCCGTCGATCACGGTGCGCGCCTGCTTGCCGGAACCGCCATGCGATTGCCTGATCTTGACGTTGTCGCCGGCTTGCCGCTTCCACTGTCTGGCAAAGGCCTGGTTGATATCCTGGTACAACTCGCGGGTCGGATCGTACGACACGTTCAGCAACTGGACATCCGCGGCAAAAGCCGGTTGCAGGGCTAGCGCGCCAAGCAACGCCGATTTGAATAATTTTTTGAGCAACATCCTACTTCTCCCTGACAAACTGGTTTCGAAGTGGACAGCTTAAGTACCGGCTCAAGAAAAACGAACGAATGGTTTCGCGGTTCCTTATTTGAATTGCGTATATGGCATCAGGCGGCGGCCAGCTTCGCTTCCAGTTCAGCCAGGCGCTTGCGCAGGTTGCGCTCCTCGTTGAAACGCACGGTTTCATCGCGCATGACGGCGGCAATGGCCGTCGGTTTCTGGTCCGGGCCGAGCAGCAGCGCGACAGTGAAAGCGATCGACAGCGAATGGCCGTCCTTGTGCAGCGCCGGCACCCGCAGCACCTCGTCGCCATAGCGGGTGACGCCCGTCTCCATGGTCCTGGCATAGCCTTCCCAGTGGCGCTGGCGCTGGCGTTCGGGAATGATCAGGTCCAGCGATCTTCCCAACGCCTCGCTTTCGGTAAAGCCGAACATGCGCTCCGCGGCCGGGTTCCACAAGGTGATTGCGCCGCGTGCGTTCGACACGACGATGGCGTCACCGACTGCCGCGACGAGTTGATGAAAGTCGACCGATGAATTCATGCACTGCTCCTTTTATTCGGGGAAACGAATAGCAACGATACCACCAACCCGGCGCCTTCACTGCGCCGCCATCGGACCCGATCGGGTAAGCTTGGGCCACTATTGAAGTCCGGAGGCACAGCATGAATATCCTGATGGTGTTGACGTCGCACGACCGCCTTGGCGATACCGGGAAAAAGACCGGTTTCTGGCTGGAAGAATTTGCCGCGCCCTACTACGTGTTCAAGGATGCGGGGGCCGATGTCACGCTCGCCTCGCCCAAGGGCGGGCAGCCGCCGCTCGACCCGAAAAGCGATGAGCCCGATGCGCAAACGGAGGCCACGCGCCGCTTCAAGAACGATCCCGCAGCCCAGCAGGCACTGGCCGGAACGGTGCCGCTGTCGAGCGTTTCGGCGGACCGCTTCGATGCGCTGTTTTATCCTGGCGGGCATGGGCCGTTGTGGGACTTGGCAAACGACCCGCACTCGGTGAAGCTGGTCGAGACGATGCATGCGGCGGGTAAGCCCGTGACGGCGGTGTGCCACGCGCCCGGCGTGCTGCGCAATGCGACAGCGCCCGATGGTTCACCGCTGGTGCAGGGCAAGCAGGTGACCGGATTTGCCAATACCGAGGAAGCGGCGGTGCAGTTAAGCGACGTGGTTCCGTTCCTGGTCGAAGACGCGCTGGTCAAGAACGGCGGGAAGTACCGCAAGGGTCCGGACTGGCAGCCATATATCGTCGTCGACGGCAACCTGATCACGGGGCAGAACCCGGCGTCGTCGGCGCCTGCGGCCGAGGAAATGCTGCGCCAGCTGGCTGCGCACGCGCACTAACGCGCAGGCCGGCGCCGAACCCTTATTTCGATGCCATCGCGCGCCGGCTCAGGGCGTTGATCTCGCGGCTCTCGAGAATGCGCTTCGGTGCGCCGTGGCGGGCCGCGGCGAGCATCGCCTGTCCAATCTGCTCGGTACTCAGAATCTGGTCGGGGAACAGTCTGCGCAGCAGCGGCAGCACGGGCTTGGTCAGCGAATAAAAAATGCGGTACGCCGCCGTCTTTGACTTGATTCCGTGCAGCGGCTGGATCATCCCGGGCCGAAAAATGTAGACGCTGCGGAACGGCAGCAGCAACAGGGCGTTCTCGATCCTGCCCCTGACCCTGGCCCACATCACCTTGCCCTGTTCGGACGTGTCGGCGCCGGCGCCCGACATGTAGATGAACACCATGTTCGGATTGAGCCGCGCCAGCGTGCCGGCCGCAGCCAGCGTCAGATCGTAGGTAAGGTGCGTGTAGGCCTTCTCGCCCATGCCGGACGAGGTCGCGCCGAGGCAAAAGAAACAGGCGTCGAAGTCCGACAGCTCGCCCTCGAGCCCGCTGTAGTCCCACATATCGGCATGCACCAGTTCGCGCAGCTTCGGATGCTGCTGGCCGGTCGGCGTACGGCCCACCGCCTTCACCAGCGCAACATCGGTGGCCTGCAGGCATTCGCGCAATACGCCTTGCCCGACCATGCCGGTGGCGCCAAAGATCAGTACGTTCACGGGAAACTTGTTTGAAAGTGATGAAAGGCATCATACACGTTGCCACAGGCGCAATCCAGCCGGGTTGGGCCCGCAGGCAGCGCCCATCAGGGGCCGGTACCTCCCACACTGTACTGAAACAGGATGCCCACGATGTGCACGCCGTACCGTTCGGGGCCTGCGCCAAGGAAGGCCGCGTTGTTATAAACCTGCGCCAGGCCGTCATAATGCCAGTCGCTGAAACTGGCCCTTTCATACCGGTGCAGCAGGCGCCAGCTCATGTTCCTGGCGATGCGGTAGCGCAGGGTGGTCTCGATCGCATTCTGGCGAAAGCGGCCGTCGGGCATCCCGCTTCCCACTTGCGCGAGGGGCGCCGGCACCAGCGCGGCAGCGCTGGCATAGGTGTAGGCGGTGCCGGTCTTCGAATAGGTCATGCTGAAGTCGCTTTCCAGCGAAAACTTCCCGCGCCCATAGCGCGCCCCGATGCCGAGGTTGTTGCTGTCATCCCTGGACGCTTCCGACCATGCGCCCGTCAGCGGATAGTTCGCGCCCCCCGCGTTCGGGTCCTGGTCGCCGAGAAAGTAGGCGCTCGTGTCATTGATGTTGGCCTGGTCCTGGCGGCTGCGCTGGAAGCTGTAGTGTGCCCAGGCGGCAGCGCGCGGCCCCAGGTTCCAGCTCCAGTCGACGTTGTAGCTATTGACGCGATCCGAGGTGCGCCCGTATTGCGCGCCGTAGTCGTTCTTTGTCAGCTTGGCCGACAGCATCAAATCCATGTCGCTGCGGACGATGAAATTCATGCGCGCGTTCATGACATGCTGCTTGCGGTCGGACAGGTCCAGCTTGCGCAATTGCGCCAGCGTGTAGGGCGGCAGCAGCATTAAATTGCCTGAGTTCGCTCCATCGGGGGAGACCAGCGGGACCGGCGGCGCCAGCATGAACTGCCTGTAGGGATCGTAGTTATACTGGCCGCCCGCGCGCTTTCCGTATTCGTATGAAAGCCGAACCGTGGCCCACTCGAGCTCGCGCGTGTTCAAGGCCAGCCGCAACCGGTCTTCCCAGGTGCGTTCGCGCTCGCGCCAGGCACGCTTGTATTGCTCACGTTCGTAGAGCAGCGTCGCGACCGAGCGCTTGCCGACCCGATAGTCGCCCTCCAAGGTGTAGTTGGTCTTGCTGTACTCGAACGGTATATTGCGGTAGCGGATAGGGAAGATGCTCCTGACCACATCGATATTGCCCGACGGCGTGGCCAGCGTTCCCGTCGAATCGCTGTAGAGGCCGCTAAATGCCTTGGCATTGACCCACATCCCGCCATCGAGCGCGACGTATCCATACTGCCCGGTCAGCGGATTGTAGGCCACGTAGCGTGTCTTGTTGTCCTCACGATAGTGGCGCGCCTTGGCGCGCACGGTCAGCGCATCGAGCGGCTGGATCGAGCCAGTCAGTTGCGCGAGGGTGGTGTCGATGCGCGCATGCGCGCTCTTCTGGCTGAGCGCATCGGTGGTGTTCCACAGGTTCGCGTTCAAGGTCGGACTGGCCGAGGCAGTGCCCTGGCTGGTGAACGGGGCCACGTTCGCCGGCGCCGATATCGGGGTCGAACTGATGTTGCCCGAGTTCGCCACAGGGGCCAGCAGGTCGTCGTCCTGCCTCATGCTGCTGCGCGACAAGCTGGCGCCGAGCTGGCCGCGCATCGGCAGGGCGGCGCGCGCCAGCTCGAGCCTGATCTGGTTGAAGTTGTTATCGGGCGCGAGGTCGATCCGCCCCAGCCTGAGGATGCCGGGACCGTTGGCGGACGAGTAGGGATGCTCCCACGTCAACGCATCGATATGATTGCGAAAAAATGAACCGGTGTAGCTGGCGTTGGCCTGAAATGCGCCCCTGGCCCAGCGCAGCGCAGCATTGACATCGTGGGTGCGGTAGTCGACCGGCTCGAGCACTTCGAGCGTCGATGCGCCGGGCAAGCCGCCGGGGCTGCCGGCCGGGCTCTGGGGGTTGAAAACGAAGCCCATCGTGGCGCCGAAGGGGCGCTCGCCCTCGCGCTTTTCGACGCTGTAGCGCATGAACGCCGTCAGCTCATCGCTGATGCGCGATTCAAATTCAGCCCCGGCCTTCTTGCGCGACAGGCCGACCGGCACGCCCTGCAATGCGCGCTCCATGTTGAGCGCATCGGCGCTTTTGGCGGCGGCGCTGTTGGCCACGCCCGCCCCGCCCGGCGCCAGGCCGTATCCGCTCTTCAGGCTCAGCATGCCGGTCCCTGCGCCGTCGAAGAAGGTGCGCGCATTGCCGGCGAAGGGCTGCCACAACTCGTTGAAAAAGCCGCGCACCGCGAAATCGTTGTAGTGACCGTAGGCCGCGCGCAGGACCTGGTCGTCGCGCGCCAGGCCGGCGCCGCCGAGCTCGAGGTAGCGCGCCAGCGCCTGGTTTTCGAGTCCGACATTGAAGTTGTTCAGCAACAGCCCGTTACGCCAGTCGCGCCGCTGGTTGAACTGTGCCGCGCGCACCGAACGGTCCTTTGCCAGCGCGCCCGCTTCGGCATCGGCATGCACGCTCCATCCATCCCCGAACGGCGCCTCAAGGAGCGGTTCGAGCGGCCATGAATACAACATCCCGCCGGGCGTGCGCATCAGCTCGGGAATGATCAGCGACTTGCCGCGTTCATCGGTGTAACGCTCCGAGATCGGGCCGCGCCGGTTGAGCGCATCGGCAAATACCGTATCGGAACCGAGGCCAGAATCGGCCCAGGCCGCGCGTCCCGCGCAAAGCTGGGCGATGGCCAGGGCAAGCACTGAAGGCGCCATGAATTTCGTTTTCATCTCGTTTTCCCTTTCGACGCGGGCCGCGCCGATCAGCGGTGCATGCGTACGCCCGACGGATGGTTCGAACCGTGTATTTGCGAGTGGCAGTTCTGGCAGCCCCGGTTCATCCCGCGCACGTCCGGCGAACTGCCGGCCGCAATGGTGGCTGCGTTGACCAGGTCATTCGGGTGCTGAACATGCGAATGACACTGCTGGCACAGGAATGGGCTCGCCACGTTCAGCAACTTTTCATTGTTCGAGCCATGCGCGTTGTGGCAGTTGATGCAGTTCTCGCGCACCGGCGCATGCTCCCACAGGAAAGGACCGCGCTTCTCGGCGTGGCAGGTGTAGCACAACTGATTCACGCTGTCGGCCTTGAGCAGGGGGCGTGTGTTGCTGCCGTGCGGGTTGTGGCAGTCCGCGCAAGACATTTTCCCCTCCGGGAGCGGCATGTGCGAACGCTTGCCGAATTCGGCGCGCTGCTGCTGGTGGCATGAGTAACAGGTGGTGGTAATGCTGTCCTTGACGAGCAGGCCGGTCGCCGACGCCCTCGACATCGGGTTATGGCAGTCGGTGCAGGCGATCTGGCTGACCTGATGCATGGAGCCGCTCCAGGCAATCCGGTTGCCGCTCTGGTGGCATTGCAGGCACTGGCCGTTCTGGCGCTCGATCGGCGTGCCGCCCTTGCGCGTGAAGGCGAACAGCGCCGTCTTGTCGGACGGGTTCTCGAGGTGCCTGGACCCCGGGCCATGGCAGGCTTCGCAGTTCTTCTTTTCCAGCTCGTTTCGGGGATTGAAATGGAACGCCTTGGCGTGGGTGGTATGCGCCCAATGTTCCTGCTCCAAGGCATGGCAGGCGGCGCAGCGCGCCTCGCCGACATACGTCGCCGCGCCGGACGCGCCCCCGCACGCGAACAACAGCAAGGCTGCGATGCAGGCCCTGAATTTATTCTTCTTGTCGGTCGACATCGAATACCCCTACAGGAATCTCATGTAAGGGTAGCGGGCCGGCCAACGCTACAATTGATCGGCCACAATCGCACCGCGTGCGAGGCGGAATGAACGTTTTTTTATTTACCGCGCAACCGAGGGGAAGAACAGTTGCTGGCCGCCCGGCTTGAAGCTGGCGATCCTTTTTTGGCCTTCAGGCGAGGTGATCCAGTCGATCAGCAGACGCGCGCCCTTGTAGTTGACCTCCGGATGGCGCGCGGGGTTGACCGCGATGATGCCGTAGGGATTGAACATTTTCGGATCGCCCTCGACCACGATGGCGAGCCCGGTCTTGGCCTTGTAGGCGCTGTAGGTGGCGCGGTCGGTGAGCGTGTAGGCACGCAGTTCGGCAGCCATGTTGAGCACTTCGCCCATGCCCAGTCCGGCCGATACATAATGGCTCGCGTCCGGCTGGGTGCCGGCCAGTTTCCAGTAGTTCTTTTCCATCAGGTCGGTGCCGGAATTGTCGCCGCGCGAGATGAACCTGCCGCCGCTGCCGGCGATCTTGCGGAACGCCGCAAGGACATCCTTGCTGCCCTTGATTGCGGCCGGGTCGTTCACCGGTCCGGCCACCACGAAGTCGTTGTACATGACGTCGCGCCGGTCGATGCCGTAGCCGTCTGCGACGAACTTGTCTTCCGCCGCGCGCGCATGCACCAGCGTCACGTCCACGTCGCCGTTCTTGGCAAGCTCGAGCGCCTTTCCGGTGCCGACCGAGATCACGTGGATCCTGGTATTGGTTTTCGCTTCGAAGGCGGGCAGCAGCCAGCCCAGAAGGCCGGAGTTCTCGGTGCTGGTGGTGGTCGATAAGCGGATTACCTGCTGGGCCGTGGCGAATGGTGCGGCGAGGACGGCGGCGATAAACAAGACTGCGAGATTTCGGCGTGTCATGGGTTTCCCTCTTGGTGGATTGTTTAACGGTATATGTTTCGCTCTTTTAGCGGTACTCCATGCGTCCGTCGCGCAGCTTCAGGCGCCGCACCCCGGGCAGTCCGATCAGGTCGCGGTCGTGGCAGGCCATCACCACGCTGGCGCCGGCCTCGATCATGGTCGGTATCAGCGCGATCACCTGTTCGCGCGCGGCGCCGTCCAGATTGGCGGTCGGCTCGTCGAGCAGCAGCAGTTTCGGGCGCAGCACCTTGGCGCGCGCCAGCGCAACGCGCTGCTTTTCGCCACCCGACAGGCGCGCCGGATCGCTCTCGCGCAGGTGCTCGACCCCGGCCCAGCCCATCGCCCGTTCGACGTGGGCCTCGGCCTGTGCCTTGGACATCCCGCGCGCCAGCAGGCCGTAGCCGATGTTGTGCGCCACGCTGGTCGAGAACATGATCGGGTGCTGGTGCACGTACACGATGGCCTCGCGCATCGCTTGCGGATACGGCGCAAGCTGCATCGGCTGCTGCCCGAACTCGACCCCGGCCGCCTCGGCCGGCTCGAGCCCGGCCAGGATGCGCAGCAGGGTGCTTTTCCCGGCGCCGTTCACGCCCGTCAGTACGTAGGCGCGTGCGGTGTCGATGGCGAAGCGGTCGATCTCGAACAGCAGCCGCTCGCCGTGCCGCTTGCGCAGCTGTTCGATCGCGAGCAGGGTGCTCACGCCCTGCCTCGCGCGGCCGGGGCGTCGCCTTGCAGCAGCATCAGCGCGCCATTCATCAGCAAGGCGATGCTGACCAGCACGATGCCGAGCGCGATCCCGTGGGCGAATTCGCCCTTGCTGGTTTCGAGCGCGATGGCGGTGGTGATGGTGCGCGTTTCGCCGGCGATGTTCCCGCCCACCATGAGCGCACAGCCAACCTCGGAGATCACGCGCCCAAAACCGCTGATCACGGCGGCCATCACGCCGAACCGTACTTCGTAGAGCAGTGTGAGCATCACGCGCCAGCCCGAGGCGCCGTGTGCGATCGCCGTTTCAGCGTAGCGCGGATCGGCCGCCTGCACCGCCGCCAGCGTGAACGCGACCAGCACCGGAATGGCGATGACGAACTGCCCGAGGATGATGCCCGGTTGGGTAAACAGCCAGTGCAGGCCGCCCCACGGTCCCTGGCGCGAGAGCAGCAGGTAGAGCAGCAATCCGATCAGCACCGTCGGCAGCGACAGCGCGGCCTGTGCCAGCCAGATCGCCACGCGCCGGCCTGGAAAACGATAGCTGGCGATGCCGTAGCCGAGCGCCACGGCGACCGGGGCCGCGAGAACCAGGCCGATCAGGCTGGTCTTGAGGGAAATCCAGATAATGCCCCACAGCGTGGCGTCGCCGGAAAACAGCAGGGCGAACGCGCTGTGGGTCGCGTCGAGCAGGGGCATCAGAGTGCCCGCAGCGCCGGGTCGAGCAGGTGCGGTTCGAAGTCGAGCCGCTCGTGCCCGGTCAGCAGCAGGAAGTGCTTGCCGGTGCAGCGCGCCAGCAGCGACATGCCGACCCGCTCAGCCACCATGTGGCCCATCTGGGTGGTGCCGGAACGCGACAGCAGGAACGGTATGCCCATCTGCGCGCCCTTGATCACCATTTCGGAGGTCAGGCGCCCGGTGGTGTAAAAGACCTTGTCCTCGCCTTTGATATCGTCGAGCCACATGCGCCCGGCGATGGCGTCGACCGCGTTGTGGCGCCCGACGTCCTCGATGAAGTACAGCAGTTCGCCGGCGCTGTCGAACAGGGCGCAGCCGTGCACCGACCCGGCCTGCTTGTAGATCGATTGCTGGGTGCGGATCGTTTCGACGATGCGGTACACGGTCGACTGGCGCAGGCGCGCATCCGGCGGCAGCGCGATCTGGTCGACTTCGTCCATCAGGCCGCCGAACACCGAGCCTTGCCCGCAGCCGGTGGTGACGACCTTTTTCGAGGTGCGCTCTTCGACGTTCGCGATGCCGTGATGCGTGAGCACCGCAACCGCGTCCACGCTCCAGTCGACCTGGACCGAGGCGATGTCGTGGATCGATTTCACCAGGCGCTGGTTGCGCAGGTAGCCAAGCGTGAGCGCTTCGGGTGCGCCGCCCAGCGTCATGAGCGTGACCAGTTCGCGCTTGTCGACGTACACCGTCAGGGCGCGCTCGGCCGGAATCGAGATGAGCGAACGGCGCCCGCGCTCGTCGGCCACCTCGACCTCGTGGGTAAGGCTTGCGTGCGCCTGGGACAGCTGGGGCCGTTGTTTGAACACTGGCGGTGTCATGTCCGCTATTGTGCCATGCCCTTCAAAACCTGGCCACCACCATAGCTGCCCTGCTCGGCCACCTCGCCGCCCAGCGCGACCCGGATCGCGCAGTACTTGAACTCAGGAATTTTCCCGAACGGATCGAGCGCGCCATTGGTGAGCTTGTTGATGGCCGCTTCGTAGTAGCAGAACGGGACGAAGATGGCGCCGCGCGGCGAGCTTTCGTCGGCGCGCGCATACAGCGCCACCTTGCCGCGCCGCGATTCGATCGTCACCACGTCGCCCGGCTTGCCGCCAATTGCCGACAGGTCGAGCGGATGCACCAGCGCGACCGGATCGGGTTCGATCGCGTCGAGTACGGCGGTGCGGCGCGTCATGCTGCCGGTGTGCCAGTGCTCGAGCTGGCGCCCGGTGATGAGCACCATCGGATAGGCTGCGTCCGGGCGTTCGTCGGCCGGGATGATATCGGCGGGCACGAAGCGGGCGCGGCCGGATTCGCGCGGGAAGGTGTCGGTAAACACCACCGGGTCGCCCGCGTCGCCTTCCTGCAGGCAGGGATAGGTCACCGCGTGTTCGCGCTCGAGGCGCTCCCACGTGATGCCGCCGATGCTGGGCATGGTGTGGCGCATCTCGTCGAACACCTCGGACACGTGCGCGTAGTTCCAGTCGAGCCCGAGCCGGCGCGCGAGCTGTTCGATGATCCACAGGTCCTGCTTCGCCTGGCCCGGCGGGTCGATCGCCTGGCGCCCGATCTGCACCAGGCGGTCGGTGTTGGTGAAGCTGCCGGTCTTTTCTGGAAATGCGGTGGCGGGCAGGATCACGTCGGCCAGGTAGGCGGTCTCGGTCAGGAAAATGTCCTGCACCACCAGGTGCTCGAGCGCGGCGAGCGACTCGCGCGCGTGGTTGGCGTCGGGGTCCGACATGGCCGGGTTCTCGCCCATGATGTACATGCCGCGGATCTGGCCTTGTTTGATCGCGTGCATGATCTCGACCACGGTCAGACCGGGCTGGGCATCGAGCGTGGTGTTCCATGCCTTTTCGAACTTGGCGCGCGCAGCCGCATTGTCGACGCGCTGGTAATCGGGGAACATCATCGGGATCAGGCCGGCGTCGGACGCCCCCTGCACATTGTTCTGGCCGCGCAACGGATGCAGGCCGGTGCCGGGGCGGCCGATCTGGCCGGTCATCAGCGCCAGCGCGATCAGGCAACGCGCATTGTCGGTGCCGTGGATGTGCTGCGACACGCCCATGCCCCACAGGATCATCGATCCCTTCGAGGTCGCGTACAGGCGCGCCACGTAGCGGATGGTGTCGGCGTCGATGCCGCAGATCGGCGCCATCAGTTCCGGGCTGTAGCCGGCCACGTTCTGTTCAAGCTCCGCGTAGCCGATGGTGCGGCTGGCGATGAAGTCGCGGTCGACCAGATCTTCGCTCACGATCACGTGCATCATGGCGTTGAGCAGGGCCACGTCGGTGTCGGGCTTGAACTGCAGGAAGCGGTGCGCGCTGCGCGCCAGGTCGGAGCGGCGCGGGTCGCACACCACCAGCTTGGTGCCGTTCTTGATCGCGTTCTTGATCCAGGTCGCGGCAACCGGGTGGTTCACTGTCGGGTTGGCGCCGATGATGATGACCACTTCGGCCTTGGTGACATCCATCACCGGGTTCGACACCGCGCCCGAGCCGATTCCCTCGAGCAGAGCGACGACCGACGAGGCGTGGCACAGGCGCGTACAGTGGTCGACGTTGTTGCTGCCGAAGCCGGTGCGCACCAGTTTCTGGAACAGGTAGGCTTCCTCGTTGCTGCCCTTGGCCGAGCCGAAGCCGGCCAGCGAGCGCTTGCCGTGCGTGTCGCGGATCCTGGCCAGCGTGCCGCCCGCTGCCTCAAGCGCCTCTTCCCAGCTCGCTTCGCGGAATACGTCCATCACGCGCGTGGGGTCCATTGTGAAGTCGCCGCGTTTGGGCGGGGCGTCGGCGCGCCGGATCAGCGGCATGGTGAGCCGGTGCGGATGGTGCGCGTAGTCGAAACCATAGCGTCCCTTGACGCACAGGCGCTCGTGGTTGGCGGGACCGTCGCGCCCTTCCACGAACAGTATCTTGTTGTCCTTGATGTTGTAGGTGAGCTGGCAGCCGACCCCGCAATACGGGCAGACCGATTCGACCTTTTTGTCGGGTACGCCCAGCGCCGCGTCGCGCGCGGGCATCAGGGCGCCGGTCGGGCAGGCTTGCACGCACTCGCCGCAGCCGACGCAGGTCGAAGCGCCCATCGGGTCGTCCATGTCGAACACGATTTTCGCATGTTCGCCGCGGAAGGCCAGGCCGATCACGTCGTTGACCTGCTCGTCGCGGCAGGCGCGCACGCAGCGGGTGCACTGGATGCAGGCGTCGAGGTTGACCGTGATGGCGGCGTGCGAGGCGTCTTGCGGCGGCTGACGGCGCGCAGCGAAGCGCGGCTTGCCGAGCGCCAGCTTGCGCGCCCAATAGTCCACTTCGTTGTGGCGCGTGTATTCGGTTTCCGGCATGTCGGACTGCAGCAGTTCGAGCACCATCTTCTGAGCCGCGAGCGCGCGCTCGCTGTCGGTGCTGACCTTCATGCCGCTGGCCGGATGGCGGCAGCATGACGGTGCGAGCACGCGCTCGCCGTCGATCTCGACCATGCACGAGCGGCAGTTGCCGACTTCCTCCATGCCCGGCTTGTAGCACAGGTGCGGGATCTCGATGCCTTCGCGTTTGGCCACTTCGATCAGGGTTTCGTGGGCGTAGGCGTCCACCTGGCGCCCGTTGATCTCAATTGTCAGTGCGGCGCCCTGCAGGGCCGCGCGGTCGTTCCTGGTAATCGCGTTCATGATTTCTCCAGCTCGTGCGGAAAGTATTTTACGACGCAGTCGATCGGGTTCGGGGCCGCCTGGCCCAGGCCGCAGATCGAGGCGTCGCGCATCACTTGCGACAGTTCGGCCAGCAGGCCCGTGTCCCACTGCGGCTGCTCGATCAGCGCGAGCGCCTTGGCGGTGCCGACCCGGCACGGCGTGCACTGGCCGCACGACTCGTGCTTGAAGAACGAGAGCGTGTTGCGCGCGGCGCCTGCCGCGCTGTCGTGCCCGGACAGCACCACCACCGCGGCCGAGCCGATGAAGCAGCCGTACGGCTGCAAGGTGTCGAAGTCGAGGGGAATCGCATTCATCGAGGCCGGCAGGATGCCGCCCGAGGCGCCGCCCGGCAGATAGCCATAGAAGCTGTGCCCTTCCTGCATGCCGCCGCAGTATTCGTCGATCAGTTCCTGGATCGTGATGCCGGCCGGGGCCAGCTTGACGCCCGGCTGCCTGACCCGTCCCGACACCGAGAACGAACGCAGTCCGTGGCGCCCGTTGCGCCCGAAGCTGCTGAACCAGCCCGCGCCCTTTTCGACGATGTCGCGCACCCAGTGCAGCGTTTCGAAATTGTGTTCCAGGGTCGGCCGTCCGAACAGGCCGACCTGCGCCACGTAAGGCGGGCGCAGGCGCGGCATGCCGCGCTTGCCTTCGATCGATTCGATCATGGCCGATTCCTCGCCGCAGATGTAGGCGCCGGCGCCGCGCCGCAGCACGATGGCCGGCATGCCCGGGATCGGCGGGTCGGCGCGCAGCAGCTCGAGCTGCGCTTCGAGCAGGTTGCGGCAGCCGTGGTATTCGTCGCGCAGGTAAATGTAAATGGTGTCGATGCCGACCGCCCAGGCCGCGATCAGCGCGCCTTCGAGGAAGCGGTGCGGGTCGCGCTCGAGGTAGACGCGGTCCTTGAAGGTGCCCGGCTCGCCTTCGTCGATATTGACCGCCATCAGGCGCGGCCCTGCCTCGGCGCGCACGATGCGCCATTTGCGCCCGGCCGGGAAACCCGCGCCGCCCAGGCCACGCAGGCCCGAGTCTTCCATTGTCTTGATGACCGATTCGAGTTCGCGCGCGCCTGATACGCACTCGCGCAGCAGTGCGTAGCCGCCCTGCTCCCGATATTGCCGGTAGCCGATGAAGTCTTCCGGCACGTGGGTCACTTGCCCGGCGCTCACCTTGTCGGCGACCGTCTCGCAGCTCGCGAAAGGCACCGGATGCTGGCCCACCACGGCGGCTGGAGCCTGCTCGCAGCGGCCGATGCAGGGCGCTGCCACCACGCGCACTTGCTTGCCCAGGATCGATGGCAGCTTCGCGAGCAGCTCGCGCGCACCTGCCATTTCGCACGACAGGCCGTCGCACACGCGCACCGTCAATGCTGCCGGGGCGTCGTCGCCTTCCTTGACCACGTCGAAGTGATGGTAAAACGTGGCCACCTCGTACACTTCGGTCTGCGCCAGCTTCATTTCCTGCGCCAGCGCCGCGAGGTGCGCGGCCGACAGGCTGCCGAAGCGGTCCTGGATCTTGTGCAGGTGTTCGATCAGCAGGTCGGCCTGGCGCGACGCATCGCCGAGCGCCCACTGCACCTCGAGCAGCGCCTGCGGGTCGACCCTGCGCCCTTTCGGGGCCTGGCGCTTGCGTTGGCGGGTGCTGCCTTGCACGGTGATGGGAATAATTGGGTGGTTCATGGTTTTGTCCTGAGTTAAACCGTCAAATCTTCAATATGCGAGGGGGACCATGTCTATGCTGCCGAAGTTTATCCAAGATATGCTTTAAATAGCATATATGCCCTACTATTTTTATTGTTTTTCAAGGGTATCATGGTGTCGAACAATGAAAAATAGGCTATTTTAAGCATATGCTGAAAGTGAATATCCGTCCCCAATGGGAAATCACCTTCAATTCCGAATCCTCGATGAACACCGCGGCCCTGCTCGGATTGTTGTTGGCGATTGAAGAATCGGGCTCGATCGCGCAGGCCGCCAAGTCGGTGCGCCTGTCCTACCGCTATGCATGGGGCTTGCTGCGCGAGGCCGAGAGCCTGTTCGGCGAAAGCCTGCTCGAAACCGGGCGGGGGCGCGGCACGCAGTTGACGGCGCTGGCGCAAAAACTGGTGTGGGCCGACCGCCGCATCGCGGCGCGCCTGTCGCCGACCCTTGAGAGCCTGGCGTCGGAACTGGAAAGCGAGCTCGGTAAAATGGCGGCCGAGAAACTGCGCATGATCCGCATGGATGCCAGCCACGGCTTCGCGGTGGCCGCGCTGATGGGCCACCTGAACAAGATCGAACTGCCCGTCGAACTACGCTACCGCAACAGCGCCGACGCCGTTGCGGCGCTGGCGCGGCGCGAATGCGACCTGGCCGGATTCCCGGTGCCGACCGGCCAGTTCGAGCAGGAGACGCTCGAGTGGTACCTGCGCTGGCTCGATCCGACCCAGCACTGCCTGATCCATGTCGCGCTGCGCGACCAGGGATTGTTCGTGGCGGCCGGCAACCCGCTCGCGATCGGCGGCGTGGCCGACCTGGCGCGTCCCGGCGTGCGCTTCGTGAACCGGCAGTCCGGATCGGGCACGCGCAAGCTGCTCGAACTCATGCTCGAGGCGGCCGGTGTGTCATGCACCGGCATCAGCGGCTTTAACAACGCCGAATTCACTCATTCCGCAGTGGCCGCCTACATCGCCAGCGGCATGGCCGACGTCGGCATCGGCGTGCGCACCGCGGCGCAGCGCTTCAACCTTGACTTCATCCCGCTCGTGCGCGAACGCTATTTCTTCGCGCTGCCGATCGCCTCGCTCGAGGAACCGCTGATGCGCCAGCTGATCGCGGTCCTTCAACTGCCGGTCTATCACAACTACGTCGGCCAACTGCCCGGCTACGACGCGAGCGACACCGGCAAGATCCTCTCGCTGGAGCAAGCCTTCGGCGCCCGGGGCTCATAGACCAGCGGCGCCAAATGTAAAACAGGTGTGAATTTTCTGCTATAGTGTTTCCGTAGGAAAATTCCTACATCCATGAAGAAACGTCAAGGTGCCCACAAGCACCGGCAATGGATTTTCTGCGTAAAGATGAGCACAAGGACCACTACCAAATGGCCTTACATGGACAATCCATCCGAACGGTGGTCGCCGGCGTCATCACTGTAGCGATTCTGACATCGGGCATCATTTATGGCCTGAACCACTGGGCCAGCCAAAGCGCGGGCCTCGAATTGCGGCTCGTTGAGCTGAAAGGCGAACTGCACCGCTTGAGCGCCCTGGAATGGGAGGTCATCGCAAGCCGCCAGTTCGACGCCCGCGCTGGAACCGAGCTGGCCGCGATCGAGGCGCGGATCGACCGCATCGGAGCCGAGATCGGCCGCAGCGGCGCAGACGGCGCATCGGGCGAAGTGGAGCGGATGTACCGGGTGTACAGCGGCGCGCTGGATCGCGAATTCACACTAGTAAAAGGGAACCGGATCGACGAAGCGGTCGAATATGACGAGGCAACAGTGGACCCCTTGTTCGACAAGCTCGTGGCGAGCATTTCCACGCTCGGCGCGCGCAAGGCGGCGGAAAAAGAGAGGATCGCCCTGGTCGCGGACGTCGGCATGGCGTTGTCCCTGCTGTCGGCCGCCGCGTTCATTTCTTTTCTGTTTGCCCGTTTCTCCGCCTCCCTGGCCAAGCAGGCGCACACGCTCCAGAATGCCTTGACCAGCCTGCAACAGGCGCACGAGCACATGCTGCAGTCCGAGAAGCTCGCAGCGCTCGGTCAACTGGTGGCCGGGATCGCGCATGAATTCAACACGCCGCTGGGCGCGATCGGCGCCGCCGCCGGCAATAGCCACAAGGCGCTCGCATCGATCCTGACAGAACTGCCAAAGCTGCACGAGCGGCTGGACCAGCACACGCGGATCTTGTTCACGGCGCTGTTCATCGACGCGCCGGCGCGCAAGGAACTGGTCACCTCGAGCGAACGGCGCCCGGTGCTGCGCACGCTGGTGCAGCAACTCGACGCAGCAGGGATCGGCAACGCCCCGGGCCTGGCCAACCGCCTACTCGATCTGGGCGTGCAAGACGAGCTGGAACAGGTCATGCCCTTGCTACGCCACGGCGACAGCGAATGGCTGCTGGCTCTCGCCTACGAAATGCGGCGCCTGCAGACCAACAACGACACCATCGCCGCCGCGGTGGGGCGCGCTTCGAAGATTGTGTTCGCGCTGAATAATTATGCGCGGGTCGAAAACAGCGCCGGCAAAACCGCCGTCGACCTGCGCGAGAGCGTGGAGACGGTGCTGGAATTGTACAAAAGCCGGATCCGCGAAGGCGTGGAGCTGGAATGCCATTTCGAGGCGCTGGCGCCCATGCCGGCCCATGCCGACGAGTTGATCCAGGTATGGGCCAACCTGGTCCACAATGCCCTGCAAGCGATGGATGGCAACGGCAGGCTGCAACTGGCCACCGGCGCGCGCGACGGGCAGGTCGTCGTGAGCGTCACCGATTCCGGTCCCGGCATCGCCCCCGAGATACAGGCGAGGATATTCGAACCGTTTTTCACCACCAAGGCGCGTGGTGAAGGCAGCGGACTGGGGCTTCATATTTGCACCGAAATCGTCAGCAAGCACGACGGAAGGATCGCGGTGAACAGCCAGCCTGGCCGCACCACCTTCGAGGTCTGGCTGCCCGCTCCGGTGTCCGCCAACACATCCGCCGGAGCGGCCCATGCCTGATCCTTCCAAGCCGAAAAAACCCACCATCCTGTGCATCGATGACGACACCCTCGTCTTGCGCAGCCTGCGCGAACAACTGCAACGGGGCCTGGGCTCGCTGTGCGATATCGAAGTGGCGGCCAGCGGCGAGGAAGCCTTGCAACTGCTCCAGGAGCTGGCGGCCGAAGGCACCGACGTGCCGCTCCTGATCTCCGACCAGATCATGCCCGGCATGCGCGGCGCACAGTTGATGGAGCAGGTGCACGAGCGCTACCCGGCGATGCTCAAGATCATGTTGAGCGGCCATGCCGACGCCGGCGCGGTCGGTCACGCCGTCAACCAGGCCAACCTCTACCGCATCGTGAAGAAGCCGTGGCAAGAGCTCGACCTGCTGCTGACGATCCAGGAAGCCCTGCACAAGGTGGAGCGGGAAAGAAAGAGTCAAGGCCATACCGCGGCGCTCGAGGCCGCAAACGCGGAACTGAAGCAGTCGATAGAACTGCTTCATGCCATCATGGATGCCACCGTCGACGGCCTGCTGGTGGTCGACCTGCAAGGCACGCTGGTCCAGTGCAACCGGCAGCTGCTCGACCTGTGGACAGTGCCACCGGAACTGCTGGCAGGCGAATCTGTGGTTCCCCTCGCAGCCCATTTGCGGTCCCAGTTGAGCGATCCGAACGCGCTCACGATCGACGCGGCGACGGCGCCGCAGCAAGCGGTCATGCTCGAACTGAGCAACGGAAACATCATTGAATATTCGAGCCGGGCTCACTGCATCCAAGGCAGGCAGATCGGCATGGTGTACGGCTTTCGCGACGTTACCGAGCGCGAGCGCAGCGCCACGATCATCAGCCGCCAGGCCCTGCTCGACCCTGTCACCGGGCTGGCCAACCGCCACCACTTCGACAATACGCTGGTTGCCGCATTGGGGCAGGCACAACAAGCCGGCACACCGCTGGGCGTGCTGTTTGTCGACCTCGACCGCTTCAAGGGCATCAACGACACCTACGGGCATGCCGTGGGCGACGAACTGCTGTGCTGCGTGGCCGAGCGGCTGCAAAATTGCGTGCGCGACTGCGACCTGCTGGCGCGCTGGGGCGGCGATGAATTTACTGTGCTGCTGCCCCAGCTGCGCACGCCCGAAGAAGCATGCCTCGTGGCGCAGCGCATTCTCGATGCGCTCGCCTCGCCAATGCAGCTCGGCGGGCACGCGCTGCACACCAGCGCCAGCATCGGCGTTGCGGTATTCCCCGACGATGGGGACGACGCGCCGACGCTGTTGAAGAAGGCCGATATCGCGCTGTACCAGGTGAAGGAACATGGGCGCAACGGCTACCGGCGCTGCGGCGCCGACAAGACAAGCTGAGGCATCAACGCCGGCGTTTCTTCCAGTCGTAGTCCGGCCCGGTCACATCGACGCCGGGATGGCCCACCGAATCGGGATGCTCGGACACCATCGTGATGAAGCCCACGCCCTCGCCGGCGCGCTGCCTGGCCCGCAGCTGTTCCATGAACGCCATGGCCGGCACCATGTCCTTGGTGTCGAACGGCTTGGCGTGCGCGGCGCTGTGTCCGTTGTGGTAAACGGTCCAGTAAACCATGTACATCATGTCCTCCGGTACCTGTTAACAGACAGCGCGATCGCTGCCTGGTTCGCCGGTTTCGCTCGGCTAACGCGATTGTGCCAGCATCGGCCGCAGTTCGTGCCACACCATCTCGGCGCTCATCTTCTGCATGCAGTCCTGGTGCCCGAGCGGGCATTCGCGCTGGCGGCATGGCGAGCATGCGAGCCGCAGCGACATCGAGCTGGCGAGGTCGGAAAACGGCGGCGCATGGTCGGGATCGGTCGGGCCGTACAGCGCAATCACGGGACGATTCAGCGCGGACGCGATGTGCAGCAGCCCGGAGTCGTTCGACACCACTGCCGCGGCACGCGCAATGAGCGCAATGGCTTCGTCCAGCCGGGTCGCGCCGGCCAGGTTGAACACGCCGGCCGTGCCGAGCGCGGCGCCAATCTCGTCGCACACCGGCTTGTCCTTGGGCGAGCCGAGCAGGACCACCTGCGCCTCCGGGTCTGCCTGCATGATCGCTTTCGCAAGCGCCGCAAAATGGGCCGGCGGCCAGCGCTTGGCGGCGCCGAACTCGGCGCCGGGCGCGAACACCACCAGCGCCCTGCCGCGCGCAATCCCGAGGCGTGCGCACAGCGCGTCGATCCGTGCGGCGTCCACCACCAGCTTCGGGCGCGGCAGCGTTGCGGGCAGCGGCGCGCCGGGCGGCTGCGCCAGCGCGGCATAAAACGGGACCATCGGGCGCGGCGGCGTGTCGTCGTGGTGCATGACGTTGAGCAGGCCGTAGCGCATCTCGCCCTTGTATCCGACCCGCTCGCCGATTCCGGCCAGCCAGGGAATAAGTGCGTACTTGAGCGTATTGGGCAGCACGTAGGCGTCGCCGTAGCCGCGCGCGCGCAGCACCTTTGCGTACTTCCAGCGCTCGCGCAACTGCAGCGCGCGGTGCCGGAACGGCGTTTCCAGCACGCTGTCGACTTCGGCCATCGCGCGCCACACCGGCGCCACCGAGGGCGGCGCGAGCACGTCGATCGGGCGCCCGGGATGCCGCTGTTTCAATATCTGCAGCAGCGGCTGCGCCATCACGGCGTCGCCGATCCAGTTGGGCGAAATGACGAGGGTGCGCCGGTTCATTCGGCGGCCTTGGCAAATTGCAGGCGGTACAGGTTTGCGTACATGCCGTTTGCCGCCAGCAGCTCGTCGTGGCGGCCCGCTTCGACGATGTGGCCCTGTTCGAGCACCACGATGCGGTCGGCCCGTTCCACGGTAGAGAGCCGGTGCGCGATCACGAGCGTGGTGCGCCCCGCCATCAGGGTGTCGAGCGCGGCCTGCACGGCGCGCTCGGATTCGTTGTCGAGCGCGGAGGTGGCCTCGTCGAGGATCAGCAGCGGCGCGTCCTTGTAGATGGCGCGCGCAATGGCCACCCGCTGGCGCTGTCCGCCCGACAGGCGCATGCCGTTTTCGCCGATCGGCGTGTCCAGGCCTTCCGGCAGGGCGGCCACCACTTCGACCAGGTGCGCGGCCTTGACCGCGGCGGCCAGCCGCTCGTGGTCGACGGTCTCGGCGCCGTAGGCGATGTTGGCGCCCAGCGTGTCGTCGAACAGCACCACGTTCTGGCTGACCATGGCAAGCTGCGCGCGCAGGCTGGCCAGCGCGATGTCTTGGTACGCCACGCCGTCGAGCAGGATGCGCCCGGCGTCCGGCGCGTAGAAGCGCGTGACCAGGTTCACGAAGGTCGACTTGCCGCCGCCCGACACGCCCACCAGCGCCACGGTCTGCCCGGGCTCGATGTCGAGCGTGACGTCGCTGAGCGCAAGCGGGTTGTTGTCGGAGTAGCGGAACGAGACGTGTTCGAACCGCAGGCGGCCTTGCGCGCGTCCGATCACCTTGGTGCCGGGGTCAGGCTCGAGCGGCGCGTCGATCATGGCGAACACGGTTTCGGCCGAGGCCATGCCGCGCTGCATGGGGCCGTTGACCTCGACCAGCGCCTTGAGCGGCTGCAGCAGCATCAGCATCAGGGTGATGAAATTGGTGAACTGGCCGACGCTCATGTCGGAGCGGATCGCCATCACGATCACCACCGACACCGCCAGCGCGGTGGCGATCTGCGTGATCGGCACGGTGGCTGCGGCGGCCACCGTCATGCGCTGCGAGAAGCCGCGCAGCGCTTCGCTGCGCGCTTCGAAACGCTTGCGTTCATACCGCTCGCCCGAGAACACGCGGATCACCTGGTGGCCGCGCGCGGCCTCTTCCACCACCTGCGTCATTTCGCCGGTAACGCGCTGATTGTCGCGGTTCAGGCGGCGCAGGCGCCCGGTGGTGGTGCGTACGATCACGGCCGTGAGCGGGACCACCACCAGCGCGATCAGGGTGAGCTGCCAGTTCAGCAGCAGCAGCGCGATCAGCAGGCCGAGCACCACCAGCGAGTCGCGCACGAAGGCCAGGAACACCGAGTTGATCATGTCGACCACCTGGCGCACGTCGGCGATCACGGTGTTGATGATCTTGCCGGTGGACTCCTCGTGAAAGCGCGCCACCGGCAGGCGCAGCAGGCGGTCGAAGACCATCGCGCGCAGGTCGTTGAGCACGCGGCTCATGACCCAGTTGTTCAGGTAGGCGGTGGAGAAGGTGAAGATGCCGCGCAACACGAAAATCGACAGCAGGATCAGCGGCACCAGCCACAGGCTGAACTCGACCTTGTTGGGACCGAAGCCCTTGTCGAGCAGCAGTTCGAGCGATTTTCCCAGCAGCGGCTGGGTGGCGGCGGTGCCGGCCATGGCCAGCAGCGAAAGCCAGGCGCGGGTGCGGTAGGGCCGTACGATGCCCAGCAGGCGCCTGGCTATGCTATTTTCCATCGTTTTCTTTCGCGTTCAGGCAAAAGCCCATGAGCAGGAATATCATCAGCGCGTAAAACATGCTGCCTTTGACCGACCAGAAGATCACTTCGGTCAGGCCGAAGCTGAAGTAACTTGTCACCACCAGCAGGCCGGCCAGCGCCAGCGCCAGCTGCTGCTGGCTGACGCTTTCGTGGCGCGCCAGCACCCTCGCAAAAAACATGAACGGGGCCAGCAGCGTCACGCTCCAGGCCAGCAATCCCGGTATACCGCCGGTCACCAGCGACTGCAAGGCGTCGTTGTGAAAGTGCGGCATCGGCAGCACCACCGGGTCGAGCCGGCCCTGCTCCACGTAGGCGCGCAAGTGGTTCGGGTAGGCCAGGCGGTCGACGCCGAGCAGCGGACGCTCCTTGATCAGCATGGAGGCGCCCTTCCACAGTTCGAGCCGGATGCCGACATTGGTGAAAGCGCTGCCTCCGGCGGCGTAGGATTCGACGTCGGCCACGCCCTGCGCGACGCGTTCGCGCACGCCGGTGTCGGGCACAAAATAGCTACCGGCGAGCAGCACCACGCCAAGCGCCATCAGGGCGCGCATGCGCCGCGCGCTCAGCACGTGGCTGTAGCGCACGAACAGGAAGGCCGCCAGCGCCAGCGCCACCCAGCCGCCGCGCGTGCCGGTCAGGATGGAGCCGAGCAGGCCCGCGATCGCGCCCAGGCCGGGCCAGATCGCGCGGTGCGCACGGCGAAAATCGAGCGTCGCGGCCAGCGCCACCAGGCCCAGGCACAGCGACAGGTCGCCGAAGGTGATCGGGTTGATCAGCCCGCCCGGGCGGTCCAGGTCGAGTTCGGTGCGCTGGTAGCCGACCAGCAGCGCGCCCGCCAGCGCGCCCGCGATCACGCCCCACCACAGGGATTTGCGGTCCGGCTTGAGCACCAGCACCAGCATCAGCGCCGACACCGCGAACAGCATGCGCAGGGGTTTTTCGAGCATGGGGAGGGTGGCCCCGTCGCGCACCAGGAACAGCAGCAGCGCGTACAGGAAATTGAACGCAAACGCGAACACCACCCAGCGAATTTCAGGCCAATGGCGCGCCAGTGCGGTGCGGCCCGGCTTGAGGAAGAACGGCGCGGCCAGCACGAACGTGAAGCTGCTCAGGCTCACGCCGAAGTCGGTTATCAGGCTCAGGAAGGGGAATAAAAAGATCAAAGCGGCAATCAAAGCCTGCCTTGGATCCATCATTTTTATCAAGTTATTGTTCATTCATCTTCATCTGGGATATTCTTGCTACCCTGAGCAACCGACATCACCTTGGCAGACCATGCAGCACGCACCAACCATCTCCGTCGTCATCACCACGTACAACCGGCCGGATGCGCTGGAAGCGGTGCTGCGAGCCTGTTTTGCCCAGTGCGACAAGAATTTTGAAATCATTATCGCTGATGACGGCTCCACTGCCAACACGAAGGACTGCATCGAGCGGCTCAAGGCACTCTCGCCGGTGCCATTGCAGCACGTCTGGCAGCCCGACGAAGGCTTTCGGGCGGCGCTGGCGCGCAACCGCGGCACGCTGGCGGCGAGCGGCGAATACATCGTGTTCCTGGACGGCGACTGCATCCCGCAGCGCGACTTCATCGCCTGGCACCGCAAGCTGGCGCGGCGCGGGTACCTGGTGTCGGGCAGCCGGGTGCTGCTCAGCGGCGAGCTGACGGCGCGCATCCTGGCCGAGAAGATCGACCTGCACCAGATGGGACTGGGCGACAAGCTGCGCTACCGCTTCGCCGGGCATATCAACAAGGTGCTGCAGTTGCTGCTGCGCTGGCCGGACGCAGGGCGCGAGAGCCGCCGCTTCACGTGGCGCCGGATCAAGAGCTGCAACCTGGCGGTGTGGCGCACCGACCTGGACAAGGTTAACGGCTTCGACGAGAGCTTCCTGGGCTGGGGGCACGAAGATTCCGACCTGGTGGTACGGCTGTTCAATGCCGGTGTGATGCGCAAGGACGGCGCGTTCGCGACCGAAGTGTTCCATTTGTGGCACCGGGAAGCGCAGCGCGACCAGGAGTCGAGCAACAAGCAGATGGTGCTGGCGCGCGCAAAGGACGGGACGATTCGGGCGGCCAAGGGGCTGGCGTAGCGAGGTCGCAAACTGCGGCGCGCGCCCCCGTCGTTTCCGTCCCCCGTCGTTTCCGCCCCCCG
>Ga0207975_100381_pt1 | contig 24776 bp, 18 predicted proteins | sample LakWasMe91_HOW11_2_FD_183913 | JGI IMG/M metagenome (GOLD analysis project Ga0207975, IMG submission 183913) | Freshwater sediment methanotrophic microbial communities from Lake Washington under simulated oxygen tension - Sediment Metagenome... | ecosystem: Environmental > Aquatic > Freshwater >...
ACTTTCCAGCCGGGTACTGCTGCACGAACTGGCCCAACTGCTGCAGGCTTGCCTGCGGATTGTCCTCGAGCTTGCCCCACGCAAGCGCTTCGGCGTCGAGCGCCGGTTCGGGCAGGACCACCTCTTGGACAGCGGGCGGGTCCGGCTGCTGCTGGACGACCATGACCGGGTCCGGGCCGCCGCTGACCGCGTACAGGCCGAGCCCGGCCAGCGCGAGCACGCCAACGGCCGCGCCCACCGCCCAGCGTGGCTTCGCGCGGGGGGGCGCCGGCGCCACGGGCACAGGTTCGGCCGGGGCGACGCGCTGCGTGCTGCCGCTGGAACGGCGCGGCGCGGCGGCCGCCTCGATGCCGAGCAGGGCGCGCAATTCGTCGATGCTTTGCGGCCGGTCCTGTGCCAGCACCGCCAGGCCTTTGTCGATGGCGCCCAGCAGCTGCGGGCTGAACCCCGGCAGCGCGCGCCCCTGCAGCGGCGTAAGCGGGTCCTTGACCATGCGCGCGATCGAGGTCGGCGGCGCTTCCCTGACGATGGCGAAATACATCAGCGCCGACAAGGCGTAGATATCGGTCCACGCACCCTGCTCGAGCGAGGCGTCGCCCGCGTACTGCTCGATCGGCGCGTAGCCCGGCTTGAGGATGACGGTGAGTCCGCGCGTCATGTCGCCGATGATCTGGCGCGCCGAGCCGAAATCGAGCAGCACCGCGTCGCCGCTTGCCTGCACCATGATGTTGTCCGGCGAGACGTCGCGGTGCAGGATGTTCATCGTGTAAAGCATTTCCAGCGCTTCCAGGATCTGCTTGAAAATGAGCCGGCACCACGCATCGGTGACCAGCTCCGGGCTGTTTTCGACGATATTCTTGACGGTGCGCCCGTCGTAATACTGCATGGCGGTGTAGGCAGTCTGGTTCTGTTCCCAGAAGCGGTACACCTTCACCAGCGACGGGTGGTCGAACTGGGCCAGCAAGCGCGCTTCGTTGATGAAGCTTCTCAGGCCGACCTCGAAGGTTTCCTGGTGACGTTCGGCGCGTACCGTGACGCTTTGGTCGGCGCCGCGTGCTGCCAGCGCGCCGGGCATGTATTCCTTGAGCGCGACGGTGCGCTGGAGCGCATGGTCGAACGCGACGTAGACGATCCCGAAGCCGCCTTCGCCAAGGATGCCGGTGATTTCGAAATCGGACAGGCGGGTGCCGATCGCGAGGCAGTTTTCGGTGCCGTTGTCGGGGTGGCGCACGCTGGTGCCGCTGAACATGTCCGTCGTTTTCATCGTGGCGCGCCCGGCTGGCCGACCCAGATCGCAAACACCGAATGGTTGTCGCGCGCCTTGCCGGCGGCGCCCACGTTGGCCTCGGCCAGCGTTTCCATCGCGCTTATCCATTGCCCGCTGCTGGTTGCCGCCGCCAGCGTGCGTTCCATGTCGGCCTCCAGCACCCATTCCCAGAAGCCGTCGGTGCAGATCAGGAACGCGTCGCGATCCTGGAGCTGCGTCACGTCCTCGCTTGCCGCCACATGCGTGTCGCCTTCGGCGCCGATGGCGGCGAACAGCAGGTTGCGCTGCGGATGGCTGCGCAGCTCGTCGGCCTTGGCGTAGCCGGCGTCGATCAGTTGCTGGGTCACGCTATGGTCGCGCGTCACGCAGCGCAGCCGGTCGTTGCGGAACATGTAAATGCGGGTGTCGCCCAGGTGCGCCCACACGGCGCGCCCGTTGCTCTGGTCGATCAGGACGGTGGCGACGGTGGCGCTCATGTCGCGTTGGCGCGGCGTCAGCAGCTTGCCCTGCGCGAGCGCGGCGCTCGCGTGTCCGACGTACGAGCGCAGCGCGCCCGCGCCGAACGACGATTCGCCGAGGAACTTGCGGATGACGGCGTCGACCACCATCCTGGAAGCCACTTCGCCGCCCTCGTGCCCGCCGGCGCCGTCGGCTACGACAAAACACACCATGTCGTCTTGCTGGGCGGCGCCCATCGCGTCCTGGTTCGATGCGCGCGCTCCGATCCCGCTGGCGTCGGCCCAGGTCAGCAGTACCGGCGCAGCGGCGCTTGCGCGCAACGGGTCAGCCATGCGCGGCACCGTCGTCGAAGCGTTCCACTTCCTTTTCATATGCGGCCAGGAAGGCTGCCCCGAACACGCTCTTGAACTGGTCCCGGGCTTCTCCGGCCATGGCTTCATATTGACTGCAATACTGGTCCCACAGGGCGGCCTTGCGGCGCGCCGGCATCAGCGAGTCGAGCAGCGCAGGCGCCGGCAGGGCCTGCGCAAGCTGCCCGGGCCCGAGCCGCTCCATCATCGCCCCCATGCTGGCGCGGGTGCCGGCGACCACGCCCATCTGGTGGCCGCGCAAATCGCGGTAGGCGTCCTCCACCGATTCGAGCGGCTCCATGAAGCCGGGCATTTTCTTGCGCAGCATCTGAATCAGTACGGTCTGGCTGTCGGGGAAGAATTTGAGCGGGTTGTTGTTCCTCAGGACGACCATGGTGACGTCGGCCTTGACCTCCTGCTTGACGAGCGAACGCAGCGCAAGCAGGTCGATCGCGCCCTGTACCGAAGCGACCATCAGCTTGCCGAGCAGCTCCATCAGCTCGGGCGTCAATTCGGCCGAGATGGCGTCGAACGGGATGCCGGCGCCGCGCAGGAAGGCGTCCTTCAGGGCATGGACCGGGTCGCCTTCGTGGCCGGGCGCGGCGGCGCCGGCAGCGGCGTGCTGCTGCGCCTCGAGCAGATAGGGCCCGACCTCGACCCGGTCGCCGGGCCGGATCTCGACTTCCTGGCCGGCTGCGATATCCTGTCCATTGAGACGCATCGGCATGGCGTCGCTCAGGTTGAGCAGCATGTGCCTGGCGCCGTCGCTCCATAGCGCCGCCTGCGAGCGCGATATCGCATGGGTCGCGTCGGGCAGCACCAGGAAGTTATCCTCGCTGCGTCCGATGGTCTTGCGTTCCGGGCCGAACACGGCCGACAGGGGAACGGCGGGTGCGAGGCTGTCATACGAGACGACGGAAATTTTGATCATCGTTACATGATTTGGAAAGATTGCTGCTCGAGGACGAGGGCGCAGCGACTACTGCTTAGTTATCGCGCACGCCATTATTATTTATCTACAGCAATAATGCCAGAATTAGAGGGAGCGTGCACGCCCGCTTTGTTGCGTACAGGGGACGCCGGCGCCCTTACGCGTCGATGAAACGCATCTTGAAGCTGCGGCCCTTGATGTTGCCGAAGTCGCGGCCAAGCTTGTTGCCGGCGCTCAGTCGCACGAAAGCCTGCTCGGCCACATGGCGATCGAGGGCGACGTAGGTCATGAATTCGAATACGTTGATCTTGCCGACTTGCTCCTTGGTCAGGCCGGCGTCGCCGGTCAGCGCGCCCAGCAGGTCGCCCGGGCGCAGCTTGTCCTTCTTGCCCCCCATGATGCACAGGGTGAGCATGGGGGCGGGGGCGGCTTCGTCGTGCTCGTCGCCCAGTTCGGCGAGGGCGTGCCAGCTGACCGGCGCGCCCTGGTAGTCTTCAATCAGCTTGACCCATTTCTTTTCGTTGGGCGCGCACAGCGACAGCGCCAGGCCCGATTCCCCGGCGCGCCCGGTGCGCCCGACGCGGTGGATATGCACTTCGGTGTCTTTCGAGACGTCGACGTTGATGACCGCACCCAGGTTGGCGATGTCCAGGCCGCGCGCGGCCACGTCGGTTGCCACCAGCACCGAACAGCTGCGGTTCGAGAACAGCACCAGGATTTCGTCGCGTTCGCGCTGTTCCAGTTCGCCGTACAGGGCGAGCGCGGAAAAGCCCTGTTCGCGCAATTCGGCCGCCAGCTCGCGGCAGTGGACCTTGGTATTGCAGAAGGCGAGCGCGGAAACCGGCTTGAAATGCTTGAGCAGGCGGCCGACCGCCTGGTCGCGCTGGTCGAAGCCGACTTCGTAGAAACGCTGCTCGATCTGGCTGGCGTCGTGCTGGGCCTCGACCTTCACCTCGACCGGGTTGGTCAGGAAGGGCTCGGTGGCGCGCCGGATATCGTCCGGGTAGGTGGCCGAAAAGAGCAGGGTCTGGCGCCGCGCCGGACAGGCGCTCACGATGCCTGCGATCTCTTCGTAGAATCCCATGTCGGTCATGCGGTCCGCTTCGTCCAGCACCAGCGTCTGTACATGCCCCAGGTTGATGGTGCCGCGTCCGAGGTGGTCGCGGATGCGGCCCGGGGTGCCGACCACGATGTGGGCGCCGTGTTCGAGCGAGGCGATCTGGGGCCGCATGGGCGCGCCCCCGGTCAGGGTCAGCACCTTGATATTGCCTTCGCCGCGCGCCAGGCGGCGCAATTCATTGGCCACCTGGTCGGCCAGCTCGCGCGTGGGACACATTACCAGCCCCTGCACCGCGAACCAGGCTGGATTGAGCTTGTGCAGGATTCCGATTCCGAACGCGGCGGTCTTGCCGCTGCCGGTTTTCGCCTGCGCGATCAGGTCGCGCCCGGCCAGCACCGGCGGCAGGCTTTGCGCCTGGATCGTGGTCATCTCGCGGTAGCCGAGCGTGTCGAGATTGGCCAGCATGGAAGGGGCGAGCGGCAGGGTCGAAAAGGCGTGTGGATTCATGGTGGCAGGGCCGGCAAAAAGGGGAACGGGCTCAGTCTAACAGTGAAGAGCCAACGGGTACGGCGCTCAGCTTGCGCTGCGCATTTTTAAGTCAGGCCGGTGCCCAGACAGGCAGTCCGGTAAGGTCGACATTCTCGTCGCGCCGCCATACAGGCAGCCCGCTGGCGTCGGTCTGTTCGAGCAGTTCGAGCTGTTCCTGCCTGAGGCTGGCGTTGCGCGGGCGTGCAATAGTTGCGCGCTTCTGGTCGGCTGGGATGGACGTGAGCGGCACCGCGGCCTCGAAACCCGGCAGGTCAAGCGTCGCGTTATCTTTTTTATCTCTCATGCCACCGAACGCCGATTGATCAATTGAGTCTTGCGCCGAGCGCGCCGCGGAAAACAAAAGCCCAACTGCAGGAGTCGGGCTCTGTTTGTCATGCGTGTTTGGTTGCGGGGACAGGATTTGAACCTGTGACCTTCGGGTTATGAGCCCGACGAGCTGCCAGACTGCTCCACCCCGCGTCTGAGGCGCATATTGTACAGGCTATCGGCGCACCGCGCAACGTGCATGTTCGCTAGGTCGCCGCCAGCCGCCACAGCGAGGTCACTTCGGCTGCGCGCGCCTTGTGCAGCGGGTCGCTCGCGTCGCTCGCGCGCGGATGGGTCGGCCGCACGTCGTGCCGGTCCAGCACCTTCAGGCCGGCCGTCCCGATCCAGTCCAGCAATTGCTGGCGCGGGCGTAGCCCGAGATGCTCGGCCAGGTCCGACAGGATCAGCCAGCCTTCGCCGCCCGCTTCGAGGTGGGCCGCAAGACCGTTCAAAAAGCCCTTGAGCATGCGGCTGTCCGGGTCGTACACGGCGTTTTCGAGGGACGAACTGGGACGGCCCGGCAGCCATGGCGGATTGCACACGATGAGTGCGGCGCGTCCTTCGGGGAACAGGTCGGCCTGGCGCAGCTCGACCCGGTCGTCGAACCCGAGGCGCTGCAGGTTTTCGCGCGCGCAGCTAAGCGCGCGCTGGTCCAGATCGGTGGCCACCACGCGCGCCACGCCGCGCTTGGCCAGCAGCGCGGCCAAAACGCCGGTGCCGGTGCCGATGTCGAAGGCGATGTCGACGCGCGCAGGCAGCGGCGCCTCGGCCACCAACTGCACATACTCGCCGCGGATCGGCGAGAACACCCCGTAATGGGGGTGGATGCGCTCGCCCAGTGCCGCGATCTCGACGCCGTTCTTGCGCCACTCGTGCGCGCCGATCAGGCCGAGCAGTTCGCGCATCGAGGCGACGAACGGTTCGGTGCTGCGGCCGTACGCTTCGTTGCAGGCGAGTCTGACATCGGGTGCGCGCCGCAGCGGGATAGTGTAATCGGCATCGAACGGTATCAGCAGCATGGCCAGGGTGCGGGCGCGCTGCGACTGGGCCTGGCGGTGCAGGTGGAATGCCTCGGTCGGCGTGGCGGGAACCTTGGGCGCCTTGGCGCGCTTGCCCTTGTCGCCCTTGTGGTCGGCGCGCCGCGCGAGCGCCTGCAGCAGCTGGCGCGCGTTCTGGAAGTCGCCGCGCCAAAGCAGGGCGGTGCCTTCGCAGGCGAGCCGATAGGCGACGTCGGCCGGGGTCTTGTCGTCGGCGATCACCACTTTCCTGGGCGCCGGCATGCCGCTTTCGGACACCCAGCGCGCCGAGCGCTGCGTGTCGGCTTCGGTCCAGACCAGGCGCGCAGGCGCAGCCGGGGCGACGCTCGTCATGCAGCCTCCCGGACGGAAATCAGGGCGCAGGCGCCGGAAATGGGGTGTAGGTACATGCGGGTCAATCGAAAGAGGGAAGGCGCAGTGGATGCGAGGCGACCGTGCAAAGACGAGGCGGCGATGCTTCCATTATACGTGGGCTGGCCGCTGCCGGTCGCGCCGGGCGGCGTTATTTGCCGTACGAGCTGGCAAGCGCCTTGCTGAAGTCCTGCGCCGGAGCGTTTTCGTGGGCGCGCGGCGCGAGCAGGGCGGCGCTGTCGACGAGGCGCTGCAGGCGCAGCATCAGGTTGCCTTGCGCGCCTTCGTCGTCGCGTGCCGGATTGTGGGCAGGTATGTTCAGTTCGCGTCCGAGCACCTTGAACAGGTCGTTCAGGCTGCCCGGGAATTTAATCTCGGGCAAATGCACGCCGGCCAGCGCCACCGCGGCCGGCGCCGTCAGCCCTGGCTCGGCGGGCCGCGCCTGGCTGCCTTCGGCACCGACGTTCGCCTCGTAGCGGGCCTCGATCTCGAACTCGAAGCTCTGGCCGTCGGCGGTCCCGACCTGGCCGCGCCAGGCGAAGCGGGTGCTCGCGGACAGGTCGAAGGCACTGTTCGCGTCCTCGGGCGAGCTGGCCAGCACGGCGGCGCCGACGTTCCCGAGGAAGCCCTGGGCGAGCTCGGAGACGGCATGTTCCGGCAGGTCCGGGAGCGCGGCCAGGCCCTGTTGCGACAGGCTGACCCGGGCTTGCGCCGGGACCGCCGCTGTCTTTGCGGGCGTCACGGATGCAGCCGCGGCCCCGGTCTGCGCCGGGGCGGGCGGGACGGGCGACTGGATCGGGCTTGCGCCCAAGGCGGAGGCGGTAAACATGAGGGGACCTGCGTTCGTTATGCGGGATTACTGGTGATAACGGCAGCGCCCAAGATTACTTGAGGGGGATCAAGATATTTATTTTGCAGGAGCGATCAGTGGTGATGGGACCAATTGCCGTCGTTCGACTCAAGGTAGGCCTTCACGGCGTCCTTGTTGCCGGTCGCATGGCGTTTCAGCTCACCGCACTCGCACAGGCCTTGATACGGCTGGATGTGGGAGCAGGCCGAGACCTTTTGCAGGAAGACTTTGACCGCTTTCGAGCATTTTGCGCACTTGAAGGTCAGGATACGGGCAGGTTTAAGCATGATGAGGGGGCAACCGGTGCGGGAAAGCGCGCATTTTAGCATCCGCCGGATGCGCCCGCCGGCGCCCTCACTGCACCGTGACGCTGCTGGTTCCGGCGCCGCAGGGCTGCACGACGATCCTGGCTGCGATCCGTTCCGTCATTTCCTGCACGTGCGAGATGACGCCGACCTTGCGCCCCATCGATTGCAGGCCGTCCAGGGCATCCATGGCCACGCGCAGCGTCTCGGCATCGAGGCTGCCGAAGCCTTCGTCGATGAACAGCGATTCCACGCGCACCCGGTTGGACGACAGCGAAGCGAGGCCGAGCGCGAGCGCGAGCGAGACCAGGAAGGCTTCGCCACCGGACAGCGAATTGACCGAGCGCACCTCGCCGCCCATGTCCTGGTCGCGCACCATCAGGGCGAGCGACGGGCCGGCCGTGCCGGTCACGCGTTCGAGCCGGTAGCGCCTGGCCAGTTGCGCCAGGTGGCGGTTGGCGTAGCCCAGCAGTACGTCAAGCGTGAACTGCTGCGCATAGTTACGGAATTTCTTGCCGTCGGCCGATCCGATCAACTCGCTCAGGCGTCCCCAGCGCCGTTCCACCAGTTGCTGCTTGTCGAGCTGCGCCATCATGGCCTGCGCCTGGCTGCGGCGCGCGTTGTCCTGCGCCAGTTGCAATCGCAGCGCGCTGGCAGCATCGAGGGCGGCGCCGCGTTCGGCCAGCAGCGCGGCCAGTGCCTGCGCCGGGGCGTCCGCCGTTTGCGCGCCGTCCTGTGGCGCGCCGGCGCGATGCTGTTCGCATTGGGCACGGCGCTCGGCCAGCACCACGGCCGCGCTGGCCGCCCTGGCCTCGATCGCATGCAGCTCGGCGCGTTCCTGCGCTACCCAGTGCGCGTCGCGCTCGAGCAGGGCGTTCAGTTCGGCAGGCTCGCTCAGCGCGCCCAAGCCGGGGTGCGCGGGGGCGAAGGCGGCCAGCCACTGCGCGACCTTGGCGCTCGCCGCGCTGGCGCCAGCGCCAATCGCGGCCAGTCGCTGGTCGGTGTGCGCCAGCGCTTCGCGGGCACGCGTTGCGGCGTGTGCCGCCTGTTCGTCTGCCGCCTGGCGCTCGGCATGGGCGCCTTTGGCCGCGTCCGCGGCAGCGGCCAGCGCCAGTTCGACCGCGCGCACCGGCTGGCCGTCCCACAGGGCGCGCCGCTGCTGGTGCTTGGCGCCGATATCGGCGTCGAGGCGGGCAAATTCGGCGCGCGTCGCCGCAGCCAGGCCGCTGGCCTGTTCAAGCCGGCGCAGCGCCGCGCCGTGTTCGGCCTCCAGCGTGGCGAGCGAGGTCTCGCGCGCCGCATGGGCCGAAAACTGCGCGCTCCAGTGCTGCGCTTCTGCCGCGCGCCCGGCCCGGTACCGGGCCGGGTCGCTGTGCCAGGCGCGCTGCCAGAGGGCTTCGGCGCCGGGGTCGGAAGCGCAGGCGCCCAGCTCGCCGAGGATGGCGGACAGGTCCGACTGCGCCTGCGTGCGTTTCTCGGCCAGTGCGCGCTGCTGCGCGCCGGCCTGCGCCAGCGCGGAGCGTGCGGCCACGGCCGAGTCCTGCAGGCGTGCATGGTCGCTTGCCATGTTGTCGCATGCTTGCTGGGCCGCGTCGCGCGCGGCGCCGGCCCGGCTTGCGGCCTGCTCCTGCACGTCAAGCTGTTTCGAGGTCAGCCGCAGCGCCTCAAGCTCGTCTGCAAACCACGCGCTGCGCTGCGTTTCGGGAGCAGCGGCAGTGGCCAGCGGGTGTGCGTCCCAGCGCGCTACTGCACTGGCAAGCGCCTGCGTGAGCCCGGCACGCTCGCCCGCGTTCGCGCTCAGCTGGACTGCGCTGGCGGCAGCCAGGGCCCGCTGGGTTGCCTGTTCAGATACATTCTCGCGCACTTGACGAGCGCAGCGCTCGAGCTCGGAACGCAAGCCGGCCAGCATCGCGTGCAGCGCCGCATTCTGGTGCTGGTACGGATGTTCCGCGCTGCCGCACACCGGGCACGGCTCACCCTGCGCGAGGGTCGAACGCAGGTCCTCGACGCTGCCGGCGCAGGCCAGTTCGGCCGTCTTGAGCGAGCGTTCGGCCTGCCCGCATGCCGCGCCCAACGTCCCCGCCTCGGCCAGCACCTGATCGAGGCGGGCGCCGGCGGCAGTTTTGGCCGCGTCAAGCTGGCAGGCCTGCGCGCAGGCCTGGCGCAGGCGCTCGCGCGTGGCGGCCAGTTCGCTCCAGATGGCGCTGCCGCCGGCCAGGCTGTCGCGGCGAGAATCGAGCGCCTGGCGCTGGTTGCGCAGTTGCTCGGCATCGAAGGCGGCAAGGGCTGCGAATGCGTCTTGTCTTGCCGCCTCCAGCACCTGCAGCTGCTGCGCCGAGGCGGCCAGCGCGGCAGCCGCCGCGGCCTCGTCTTCACATGCGCGCAGCGCCGCCTGCTGTGCCTCAGCCAGCGCCTGGCCCAGGCGCGCGTCGAGCGCGGCGGCCAGCTCGGCGCGGCCGAACAGGGTATCCCAGCGCGGCCACTGCGCCGCAAGCGGCTCCCAGTGGCGATGTGCGACCAGCCAGGCTGCTCCCGACTGGTGCGCCGCGCGCGTGGCGTTCAGGCGCTCGGCGTGTTCGTGCAGCGCCTGTTGCGCCAGTGCCTGTTCACGCTGGGCCGCGTCGCGCGCCTCGGTCCCCTGCTGATGCGACGGCGCCAGTGCTGCGATGCTCGCGTCGAGCGCCTTGGCCTGGTCCAGTTGCGGCGCCGCGGCGCGCTGCGCTTGCTCGGCGCCCTGCAGTTGTGCGAGCGCGCCGGCCAGGGCCAGCGCGCTGTCTTTCTGCGTGGCCAGCGCGCGCTGCAGCTGCTCGCCGCGTGCGGCATGCGCGGCCCGGGCGGCGGCGCCGTCGGCATCCAGCCTGGCCGCTTCGGCAACCAATTGGCGCGCCGGCTGCACCGCGTCGAGCCTGGCCAGGTAGCGCCGCCGCGGTGCGGCTGCATCAACCTCGGCCAGGCTGGCCTTGAGCGTTTCCCCGGCCAGCGCCTGGTTCTGGCGCAGCTTGTCGTCCTCCTGGTGCCAGCGCAACTGCTGTTCGAGCACGGCCCTGCGCCCGTCGAGCGCATCGAGCACGCTGTCGGCGCCGCGGCTTTGCTCCTCGATGACGGCGCGTTCCCCGGCCGCCAGCGGTGCGTGGTCGGCCAGCCGGTTGCTTAGCCGCTGCAGGTCGGCCTGCTCCTGCCTGTAGCGTTCGAACGCACGCTTCGATATCGTGCTGTAGATGTCGCTTCCGGTGAGCGTTTCGAGCAGTTCGCCGCGTTCGTTCTCTTCGGTCTTGAGGAAAGCGGAAAATTCGTTTTGCGCCAGCAGCACCGCGCGCGTGAACTGTTCGAAGGACAGGCCGATGCGCTGCACGATTTCCTGCGCCACCTCGGTCTTGGTGCCGCCCAGCGCCACCAGCTCGGGCAGCCGATGCAGGCTCATGACCGACTTCTGCAGCCCGCCGGCGGCCTTGGTGCGAGCGCGCCGCACGCTCCAGCGAGCCCGGTAGCGCAACTGGTCGTTGCCGACGAAGTCGACCTCGGTATACGCTTCCGCCGCGCCGCGCCGCAGCAGGGTGCGCGGGTCCTGCGCCGATACCGTCTCGCTGCCGACGTCGGGCAGCATGCCGGCGCCGCGAGAGCTCTTGAGCAGGCGCGGCGTGGCGTCGTACAGGGCCAGGCAGAGCGCGTCGAGCAGGGTGCTCTTGCCGGCTCCGGTCGGTCCGCTGATGGCGAACAGGCCGCAGGAGGCGAGCGGCTCCTGCTCGAAGTCGACGCAAAACTCGCCCGCCAGCGATGCCAGGTTCCTGCCGGCGATTTTCAGGATCTTCATGGCGCGGCGGCTTCGCTTTGGCCCGGCAGCATCAGTTCGGCGAACGCACTTAATTGATCGGGCGGCGCTTCAGCGCCAAATTTTTGCAGGTACAGGCGGCGGAAGACGTCGTCCGGCTGGAGCTGGGCCAGCTGGTCGAGCGTGAGCGCGCTGCTGTCGCTGCCGGGTGCGCCGCTGCTGCGCGTCGGTTCGATCTTCGCCAGCCGGACGTGCTTGCCTTCGAGCGCCGCCTCGATGCGCGCGCGCAGGCCCGGCTCGGGCGCGTCGAGCAGCACCCGCACCTCAAGGAAAGGCGTGGCGTGCGGCGCCAGTTCGGGCAGATCGAGCGCCGCCAGCGCCGCCAGCGCGTCGTCCAGCGGGGCCGGCCTGGCCGGCACCCGCAACAGTTCCACCGCGCGCGGCACGGGCAGCGGCGTGACCTCGCGCGCGCCGCCATCGGCCAGGTCGATACGCAGGATCTGGTGGCGGTATCCGACTTCCGCGAACGAGAGCGGCAACGGACTGCCGCAATAGCGCACATGCTCGCTCTGGCCGACGCGCTGGGCCAGGTGCAGGTGCCCCAGCGCGACATAGGCGAGCGCGGGGTCGAAGGCGGCGGCCGACAGCGCCTCGGTGCCGCCGATGACGATGCGGCGCTCCGACTCGAGCGAGGCCTGGCCGTCGACCATGTGGCAGTGGCCCATCGCCACAATCGCCTGGCCTGGTTCGCGCCGGGACGCGGCCAGCGCGAATGCCTGCTGGTAGAGCAGGGCAACCCCGTTCAAATAGGGGTCAAGCGTGCTTTCCTCGCCCTGCGTGGCGGCAATGCGCGGCACGTCGCCCGGACGCAGGAACGGAATCGCCAGGCACCAGGCGCCGACCGAGCCGTCCTTGCGGTGCAGCGGAACGATCAGCCGTTCAAGATCGATGTCGCCATTTGCGCCGCGCGCGACGTGGCCGACGACGGTGGTGCCGTGCGCTTCGAGCAGCGGGCCGGGGGCCTCGAGCCGGCCCGGGGAATCGTGGTTGCCGGCGACGAGCACGATCTCGAGCCGGGGCGCGCGCTGGCGCGCCTGCTGCAGGAAACGGTACAACTGCTTGTGCGCCGCGGCCGAGGGATTGGCGTTGTCGAACACGTCACCTGCGATCAGCAGCGCATCGGCCTGTTCGGCGACGATGGTGTCGAGCAGCCAGTCCAGGAAGCACTGGTGCTCGTAGGTGCGCTCGAAGTTGTGCAGGGTTTGGCCGAGATGCCAGTCGGAGGTGTGCAGCAGACGCATGAGTACGCTTGAGGGGGAATCAAGCGTTTACTATAGCGCAGGTTCCGACTGTGTCGGGCTGTGCTGCGCGACAACCGGTCCCGGCGGTTCGGCGGCGCGGTAGGTGTCGCGTCCGGCGGCCTTGGCTTCGTACAGCAGCAGATCGGCCTGCTTGAGCAGTTGGTCGGGAGCGAGCGCGCCGTCGCGGTAGAAGGCCAGTCCGATGCTGGTCGAAATCGAGACCGTGATGCCGTCAAGCTCGAATGGCGCGCGCATGGCGGCCACGATCTTGGCCGCGACCGTGGCCGCGATCTCCGGGCGTGCTACCTGCTCCATGATGATGGTGAACTCGTCGCCGCCCAACCGCGCCACGGTGTCGGTGGCGCGCAGCGTGTGTGCGAGGCGCGCCGAAAACGTCTTGAGCAGCTGGTCGCCGACGTCGTGGCCGTAGGTATCGTTGACAGGCTTGAAACGGTCGATGTCCATGTACATGAGCGCCATCAGGTGGCCGTCCGCGGCGCTTGCCTGCATCGCGTCGCTCAGTTTTTCGGTGAAACCGGCGCGGTTGGTCAGGCCGGTCAGCGCATCGACCTGCGCCAGTTTGAGCAGGCGCTTCTTCTCGCGCTGTTCCGGGGTGATGTCCTGCCGCATCACGTGGAAGCCGACCACCGAGACATTGTCGTCGCCCAACTGCGGGATGTAGGTCACTTCGAAGGAGTGTTCGTCGCCGTCGCCAGCGTCATGCTCTTCGAAGACCAGCGTTTCGCCGGCCAGGGCGCGCAGGATATACGGCTCGAGCAGGGCGTGGCGCGCGTCGCCGACAAGCGCGCGCGACGTCATGCCCAGCACATCGATGCCGTCGCGAGCGAACTCCTGCTCGTAAGCGCTGTTGAGAAAGCGGTAGACCTGGTCGGCGTCGAGGTAGGCCACCATCGCCGGCATCTTGTTGGCGATGGTGCGCAGGCGCGCCTCGCTTTCGCGCAAGGCCATCATCGTCGAGCGCAAGGTGCTGATATCGTCGATGGTGCCGACGTAGCCCCCGACCTCGCCGTCGATGCGGATGGCCGAAATTTTCAGGGAAGCCCAGATCGCCGTGCCGTTGCGGTGGCGGCAGCGCACGATGGCGTTGAACGTTTCGCTCGACGTCTTCAGATGACTGACCGCGTTGCGCAAGACAGTGCGATCATCCGGGTGCAGCGCCGCGATCCAGCCGTTGCCGCGTGCCTGCCTGCGGCTAAGGCCGGTCAGCATTTCGAACCTCTGGTTGACGTAGGTGCATTCGCCCTTCTCGTTGCCGCGTAACATCCCGAGCGGCGAGGCGTCGGTCACGGCGGCCAGTTCGGCCGCGTTCGCGCGCAAGGCCTGTTCCTGCTGCAGGCGCCGGGTGACGTCTTCGGCAATGCAAAGAATATATTCGGTGCGCTTCTCGTCGTCGAGCAGGGGCACCGACACCGTATGCAGGAAACACTGGCTCCTGCCGGTCAGCGAGAGCAGCCTTTCGGGCATGTCCAGCACCGTCGGATTGGCCAGCATCCGCAGGTCTTCCTCGGCATTGTGCAGGGCGAAGCCGGGGGGGAATATGTCCTTGTCGATTTTTCCAACCACCCGTTCGGCGCTGTAGCCGGTGATCGTTTCCGCAGCCCGGTTCCAGACCAGCATGGTGCCGAAGCTGTCCGGGCGCACGCTCTTGACGCAGATGAGCAGTGGCAGATGATCGACCAGCGACTGCAGGAAGCTGCGGTCCTTGCGGATCTGGAGCTCGGCCTGCTTGCGCTCGGTGATGTCGCGCGCGGTCACGGCCACCCCGTCCTCGAGCGGCACGATCTGATAATACAGCCAGCGCGGCGCTTCGCCTGGAAAGCGCAGTTCCAGTTCCTCATCGACCGGCAGGCCGCTGTCCATCACCTGCAGGTAGCGCTCGAACAGGCCGACCGTGCGATATTGGGGCAGCAGGGCGAATGCTTTGCCCCCGATCATTGCGGAACGCGCCAGCCCTGCCATCGCCGCCAATCTGTCGTTCATGTCGACGCAGATGAAGTCCTCGATCTTGCCGCTCGCGCCGCGCCACGCCTTCAGGAACAAGACGCCATCCAGGCTGCCGTCGGACGCCGCCCGCAGCATCGCCTGCGCCTCGTGCGCGGCGCGCATGCTCGCGTGCAGGCGCGCGCTTTGCTTCATCAGCAACGCGACCACGGCCAGGATCAGGGCGGTCGCCGCCAGCGCGATCCAGGTGTACATCGAACGGTGCCGCTCGAAGGCATTCATCTTGCTGCTTTCCGGGATGCCGACCACGGCCACCAGCGAATAGCGCGGCATCTCGCGGTAGCTGTAGATGCGGGGCACCTTGTCCAACGCGGTGTTCGGAACCACTTCGTCGGCCTGGCGGCCTGGCTCGCCCGCTGCGGAAAATTGCGGCTGTTTACCCACGAATACGCGTTCGCCCGCACGTCCGACCACCAGCTCGGCGGTTGGGTTCACGAGCATGATGGCGCCGTCGTCGTCCAGGTTCAGGCGGTCGTAGTCGTCCACGAAGACGCGCGGGTCGATCATGATCACGATCGCTCCGGCGAACTTGCCGTCCCGGTCATTGAGGCGGCGCGCCACCTGGATCAGCCATTGCCCGCTGTCCGGGTCAAGCAGCGGGGTCGAGAAGCGCGCCGTATCGGAGGCATGGTCCGCGAGGGACTCGATAAGCGCGCCCACGTCGGCCTTGCCGCGCCTGAACTGGTGCGCGCTGTCATGCACATTGCCGTCCTTGTCGATCAGGGCCACCGGCAGCTTGAGCGCGAGCGGCAGCACACTGTCCATCAAGCCGCCCGGGCGCATGAACTCAGGCAGCCGCAGCGCGCCGCCGGTTTCCTCGTATTTGAGCTTGAACAGCTGTGTTGCGTGGTCGGCCGTGCGCAAGATGCCGCCCGCGTATTCGGCAAGGGTGCGGGCCAGCCCCCGGCTGTGCGCCACGGCCTGGCCGCGGGTCGCCTCGCGCTCCACCTCGATCTGGTGAAACAGCGCGATCCACATCCCGACCAGCAACAGCACGGCGAAAACCGGAAGCGGCGCCACCCGCAGCAGCCCTCGTGCCGAGTGTCTTGTTAAACGGGAAAAATTGATCACGCGCTCCCTCATGGGCATAAGTCGTCGACAGGCGGCTGGCATACTGAGAAAGCCATTGTTACATTGTGTGTATTTCCATTCTGCACGGAAATCGGACTACTTTGTCTGGCGTGGCTAAATTTTTTTTGGCGGTGGCGAGATGGGAATGTCGAAACGTCACTAGAATGCGAAGGATGACCGAACTCACCTTTTCCGTTGCCGCGGCGCGCGCCATGCACCTGGCTGCCCAAGGCTTGCTGGCCCCGCCCAGGCGCAAGGCCGCCAAGGGCGATATTGTCGATACCATTCGTCGGCTTGGCGTGCTCCAGATCGATACCATCAGTGTGGTTGCGCGCAGTCCTTACCTGGTCTTGTGGAGCCGCCTTGGCGACTACGATTCTGTGTGGCTGGAGCAACACTTGGCCGAGGGCAGGCTGTTCGAGTACTGGGCCCATGAAGCCTGTTTCGTGCCGATCGAGGATTACGGCCTGTACCGGCACCGCATGCTGGACCCGGCGGCGATGGGCTGGAAATACCCGGAAAGCTGGATGCGCGAGCGCGCCGCCGAGGTGGAAGGCGTGCTGGCGCACATCCGGCGCCACGGGCCGGTGCGCTCGTCCGACTTCGGGCGCTCCGACGGCCAGGCCGGCGGCTGGTGGGAATGGAAGCCGGAGAAGCGCTCGCTCGAGGCGCTGTTTACCGCAGGCGCGCTGATGATCGCGCGGCGCCACAATTTCCAGCGCGTGTACGACCTGGCCGAGCGCGTGCACCCGGCCTGGGACGACAGCCAGATGCCCTCGATGCAAGAAACACAACGCCAGTTCGTGCTGCGCGCGGTCAAGGCGATCGGCCTGTGCAAGGCGGGCTGGATCGCCGACTATCACCGCACGCGCCGGCCCCATCTCGACCCCGAGACGCTGGTGGCCGAGGGGGCGCTGCTGCGCGCGCGGGTGCAGGGCTGGGACGAGCCGCTGTATATCCACCCCGACCAGCTGGAACTGGCGCAGCGCGCCGCCGCCGGCATGCTGGCGCCGAGCGTGACCACGCTGCTGTCGCCGTTCGATCCGGTGGTGTGGGACCGCAAGCGGGCCTTCGAGCTGTTCGGCTTCGACTACCGCCTCGAATGCTATACGCCGGCCGCCAGGCGCCGCTACGGCTATTTCACGCTGCCGATCCTGCGCCGCGGCGCGCTGGCGGGACGGGTCGACGCCAAGGCGCACCGGCGCGATGGCGTGTTCGAGCTCAAGTCGCTGGTGCTCGAGCCGGGCGTGCGCGTCAGCGAGCGCTTCACGCGCGACATCGCCGGCGCCCTCAAACGCTGCGCGCGCTGGCATGGTTGCGGCACCATTGCCGTCACCCAGACCATACCGGGCAGCTTTGCCGGTGCGCTTGAAGCGGCGCTCCATGCCAGCGTCGACGAAGCGCGCATTGCCGCCTAGGCAGCTTCAGTCCAGCGTTTCGCGGTAGCGCAGCATGGCGACGGCCCCGGCGGCGAGCATGAACAGCGCAATCGGCCACAGGTTCGGCGCGATATCGGCCAGAACATTGCCCTTGAGCAAGATGCCGCGCACCGCGCGCAGGAAGTGCGTGAGCGGCAGCACTTCACCGATCACCTGGGCCCAGCGCGGCATGCCGCGAAACGGGAACATGAAGCCGGACAGCAGCATCGAGGGCAGGAAGAAGAAAAAGGTCAGCTGCATCGCCTGCAACTGGTTCCTGGCAAGCGTGGAAAACGTGAACCCGACCGCCAGGTTGGCCGCCATGAACAGCACCAGCGCGAGCGAGAGCAGCACCAGGCTGCCTACCATCGGCACCTGGAACAGCAGGTGCGCCGTGACCAGGATCACCAGCACCTGGACGTAGCCGATCAGGATATAGGGCACGATTTTCCCGATCATCACCTCGGCCGGACGGGCCGGCGTGGCCAACAGGTTCTCCATGGTGCCGCGCTCGCGCTCGCGGGTGACCGCCAGCGCCGTCATCATCACCATCGTCATGGTCAGGATCACGCCGATCAGGCCCGGCACGATGTTGTAGCGCACCAGGCCATCGGGGTTGTAGCGGCGCTGGATGCGCACCTCGAACGGGGGCTCGCTTGCGCGCAGCCGCGCCAGCGGCCCGTTCAGGTCGCGGTTAAGCACCTGGCGGCTGATGTTGGCCACCGCGGCCAGTGCGTTGCCGGAGGCCGAAGGGTCGGTCGCATCGGCCGCCAGCAGCAGCGCCGGGCGTTCGCCGCGCACCAGGCGGCGCGCGAAGTCGGGCGGAATCACGAGCAGGAACTGGACCTGGCCGGTGTCGAGCATGCGGCTGCCCTGCGCTTCGTCGTGCGCCAGCGCGGTCACATTGAAATACTGGGAGTTCTCGAGGGCGCGCACGAAGCTGCGCGAAAACTCGCTGTGGTCGGCGCCCACCACCGCCAGCGGCAAGTGCTTGGGATCGGTGTTGATCGCGTAGCCGAACAGCACCAGCTGCATGATCGGCACGCCCACCATCATGGCGAAGGTGAGGCGGTCGCGCCGGATCTGGCGAAACTCCTTGATCAGGATCGCCATCAGGCGCGCCCAGCTTATTCCGTAGAAACGCATGGCATCACCCCTTGCCGGCGCCGAAATTGTCGTCGGCGTCCTGCATCAGCGCGATGAACACGTCTTCGAGGTTCGCTTCGGACGCTTGCGCACGCAGGCCGTGTTCGGCCATCAGCGGGCGCACCCGCGCCAGCGCCGCCGCCAGCGCCTCGGGCGAGGCCGCGCTCACCCTCAGTACGGTGCCGAACGAGGCCACGCTGCGCAGCGCCGGATCGTTGCGCAAGGCCCCGGCCAGCGCCGCCAGTGCGCCGGCCGGCCCGCTCACCTCGCTGCTGGCCAGCCCCGCATGGGCCACCAGTTCGGTTGCGCTGCCTTGCGCCAGCAGGCGCCCGTAGCTGATGTAGGCCAGCGTATGGCAGCGCGCCGCCTCGTCCATGTAGTGGGTCGAGACCAGCACCGTCAGCCCGGACGCGGCCAGCTCGTGCAGCTGGTCCCAGAACACGCGGCGCGCCTTGGGGTCGACCCCGGCGGTCGGTTCGTCCAGCAGCAGCAGCCTGGGCTGGTGCAGCAGGCAGGCCGCCAGCGCCAGGCGCTGCTTCCAGCCGCCGGACAGGGCGCCGGCCAGCTGTGCGCGCCGGCTGGCCAGCCCGAGCTGGGCCAGGGTCTGCGCGACCCGCTCCCGGCGTTGCGGCAACTGGTAGACACGGGCGATGAAATCGAGGTTTTCCTCGATGCTCAGGTCCTCGTACAGGCCGAATTTCTGGGTCATGTAGCCGACCTGGTTCTTGATCAGGCGCGCCTGGGTGCGGATGTCGAAGCCGAGGCAGCTGCCCTGGCCGTCGTCGGGCCTGAGCAGGCCGCACAGCATGCGGATGGTGGTGGTCTTGCCGCTGCCGTTGGGGCCAAGGAAGCCATGGATATGGCCGCGCCTGACCTGCAGGTCGATATGGTCGACCACGGTGCGCTCGCCATAGCGCTTGGTCAGGCCGTGCACGTCGATGACCACCTCGGGCGGCGCGGCCATCAAGGCGTGCGCGCCAGCCGCACTTCGAGCGGCTGGCCGGGATGCAGGGACCGCGCCGCTTCGATGGCGGGACGCGCTTCGACCATGAACACCAGGGCGGCGCGGTTTTCCTTGCTATATATAAGGGGCGAGGTGTATTCGGCCTCGCGCGCGATGAAACTGACCTTGGCCGCGATCGGAGCCGGGCAGCCGTCGCAGGCGAGCGTGACGTGCTGGCCCAGGCGCAGCGCGCCCAGCTGCGCCTGCGGCACGAAAAAGCGTGCCCGCACATACTCGGGCGCGAGCAGGCTGAGCGCCGGGGCGCCGGCCGCCACCAGTTCGCCTTCGCGATAGAGCACGTCGGCCACCTGTGCGTCGAGTGGCGCGTGCACGGTTTTCTGCGCCAGCTTCCAGTCGGCCTGCGCCAGCTGGGCCTGGGCCGCCAGGATGTCCTGTTCGGCCGCCGCCAGCTCGTCGCTGCGCGCGCCCAGCCTGGCCACGCGCAGCTGGGCCTGCAGTTCGCGTACATGCGCCTGGTTGCGTTCGAGCTCGGTGCGCGCCTGGTCCAGCCGCGCCGGGGACACGAAGCGCTCCGCCGACAGCGCGGTTTCGCGCTTCAGTTCGGCTTGCGACAGGGCCAGCGCGCTGTGGGCCTGGCCTAGTTGCGCCTGGACGATAGCCAGTTCGTCCGGACGCTTGCCTTTCTTCAAGTTGGCGAAAAATGCCTGGGCGCGCTGCAGGCGCGACTGCGCTTCCTGGCGCGCGGCGCGCTCGCTGTCTTGTTCCAGCACGAAGGCGGGGGCGCCGCGCGCCAGGGTGTCGCCGCGTGCCACGTAGAGCCGGGCCAGGGTGCCGCCGACCGGGCTGGACAGGCGAACGTAGTCGGCCTCGACATACCCTGAATAGAAATCGGCCGGCTTGTCGGAGCAGCCCGCCAGGGCCGCGCCCAGGGCTGCGTACAGCAGGAAACGAGAGAGGAAAATTGTCATCGGGCAGGGCGGAAAACGGGGCGCTGTGTTGGCATATCTGAACCTTAAAGGATCGTTCCGCAAGGCGGGCCGGTATGCCGAGTCGGCTTGTTCTAAATCAAACCGGGCGTGTCGGAGTTCTTTACACTGATTTCTCCGGGCTGACGAAAAACGATTCAATTCAAGCTCATCAAGCCGGTTCAAAACTATCACCACTCCAGCCAAACACCGGCCGCGCCAGCGCGGTCCGGACGCTTGCCGGCGTGACTTTTCTGAGGAGATCGAATGTTAACGGCGACATATACACTGGTTGCACTATCGGTCGAGCAAGCGAGCGTACGCGTCAGTCTGCAGTCCCTCCAGAAGCTATTGCACTCCAATTTCCTGTATCAAAGCGCGCTCACGCCAGGGCAGGTGGACTACACCTGCGACGCCTTGCAGCGCCTGTACGACCTGTGCCGCTGGCGCAAGATCGAGATGTTCCTGATTCCCGCAATGCGTGGCACGACCAGCGAGGCGGACCGCCTGCTGCCCGACCTGGACTCGCTGAGCATGGCCGCCGCACACGCGATGAGCGCCGTGGCAGAGGGCCCTGGCGTCACTTTGATCGACTGCGAAGCGAAGGTCAAGCGCTTTTGCGCCGCTGTCGAGGATTTTTGCAGCGCCTTGCTCAAACGCCTCGAGCGCGAGGAAAAGGAGCTGTTTCCGGTCGCGCGCGCGGTGATCTCGGGCGAAGCCTGGTTCTCGATCGCCAACCAGATGCTGGCGCACGACGCCTACCGCCAGGAAAACCGGCAAACCAAGCCGCATGTGCGGCTGGCGCACCTGAGCGCGGGAGTGGCGCGCTTGCAGCCGCCGCATGCACGCCTGCAGCCCGAGGCCCACATGGAGCCCGAGCTGGCCCACATGCAGCCGGAAATGGGCCGCGCCGAGGCGTTTCCGGCAATCTCAGTGCACTGAGCCGCAAACGCGCTTGCCCGGCCGCCGCAAAACCACCCCAGTTCTTGCTATCATGGTGGTTTTGAATGATTGATCTCACGTCATGTTCGAATTTCTTTTCAAGCGACCGGGCGACAAACCCGACGAAGTGCCGGCCGGGCAGGGTGCGCAGCAGGACCCGCCGGCAGGGCCGGCCTCGTCGCAGCGCGCGCTGCAAGCCGAACAGGTCAAGGCGCTGGCCGGCGATGAAGCCGCAGCGGTCGAGTTCATCCTGCACTCCGAATTTTCCGAGCTGCGCCTGGCCGCGGCCGAGCATGTGCATTCGCCCGGGCAGCTCGAGCGCGTGCATGCGGCCATCCGCAATACCGACCGCCGCGTTGCCAAGCTGATGCAGTCGCGGCTGGACGCGATCCGCCACCATGAAGCCGAACTGGCCAGGGGCCGCGCCTGCATCGAGCAGGCCGAGGCATTGCTCAAGGACGACAAGCTCACCCCCAACCATGTCGCTGAGCTCGACCGCAAATGGTCGGTTATTTCAGCGCCGCAGCTAAGCGAGCAGTTCGCCAGCGTGCGCGGCGCGCTGGCGCAACGCCTGGAGCAGCAGGTGCGCCTGCAGCGCAGCGTGCTCGACAGCGTGACCGCCTTGCGCCAGCTTGGCGGCGCCGGCCTGCCCGCGGGCGAGCTGGCGCAGCGCCTGGAACAGATGGCGCAGGCGCACGCCGCCGCGCTGGCCGCGCCCGAACACGGCTCGCTGCCGCGCCACCTGCTCAGGGAATTCGACAGCGAGCACGCGCGCCTGACGGCATCGCTCGCTGCACTCGAGCAGGGACAATCGGCGGCCGCGGCGCGTGCCTCGGCGCTGGCCGAATGGCAGGCGGGCGAACCGGCCTCGCTCAATGCCGAGACCCTGAAGAAAACCTGGCAACAGCTCGCGCCGCTGCCCGACGCCGAGGAAGCGGCGCGCCTGCAGCAGCAGTTCGACGCGCTGCTGGCCACCTTGCCCCAGGTGGAACGCAAGCCCAAGGCGCGGCCGGCGCAGGAGCGCCCGGCCGCGCCGCAGCCGCCTGGCCAGCATTTCCTCGACACGCTGGACGCGATGGAAGCGGCGCTGCAGCAAGGTTCGCTCGCCAGCGCGGCCGAAATGGACAAGGCGCTCAAGGACGGCAAGGGCGCGCGCCTGACGCCGGCCCTGTCCGAGCGCCTGGCGCACGCGCGCGCCGAACTCAAACGCCTGTCCGACTGGGCGCGCTGGGGCGGCAACGTCTCGCGCGAGGAACTGATCAAGGCGGTCGAACAGTTGCCGGTCCAAAAACTGGCAATGAGCGAGCTGGCCAAGAAAGTGGGCAGCATGCGCGAACGCTGGAAGGCGCTCGACACCTTGTCGGGCGCGGCCCCGAAAAGCCTGTGGGAACGCTTCGACGCTGCCTGCGGCGCGGCCTATGCACCGGCCGCGGCGCATTTCAAGCACCTGGCCGACGAACGCCATACCAACGCAGCCAAGGCGCAGGCGCTGGTTGCCGAAGCGGCCAGCGCGGCGGCCGCCCTGGACGGCGCGCAGGACGTCGACTGGAAGCAGCTGGCGGCCAGCGTGCAACACTTGCGGCTGGCCTGGATGCACCTGGGCGCGATCGACCGCAAGGAAAAAAAGCGCCTCGACCACGAATTCACCGCCGCGCTCAACGTGCTGCAAGCCCCGCTTGAGCAGCGGCGCAAGGCCGAAGTGGCCGAGCGCGAGGAGCTGATCGAACAGGCCGCGGCGCTCGATGCGCGCGAGCGCCACGCGCTCGACACCCTGCGCTCTCTGCAAGAGCGCTGGCAGGAGCATGCGCGCGCGCTGCCGCTCGAACGCAAGGCCGAGCAGGCGCTGTGGCAGCGCTTTCGCGCGGCCTGCGATGCGGTGTTTGCCAAACGCAAGGAAAGCGCGCATGCGGCCGATGCCGAACGGCGCACCCACGAGCAGGCGAAAGAAGCGCTCTGCGCGCGCCTGGAAGCGGCGGCGCCGGGCGTCGATGCGGCCGGCGCCGGCAAGCTGCTGCGCGAAGCGGCCAGCGAATGGCACGCCATCGGCGCGGTGCCGCGCGCGCATGAAGCCAGGCTTGAAAAGCGTTACCACGCAGCCGTTGCAGCGCTCCAGCACCAGGCCGACACGGCCCGCCGCAACGCCGGCCTGGCCCAGGCCGGCGCGCTGCGCGACAAGCTGCGCCTGTGCCAAGAGATCGAAGCGGCGCTGGCAAGGCTGGACGACCAGCAGGGCGCAACCGAAGACTGGGACGCACGCTGGGCCGCCTTGCCGGCCTTGAGCCAGGAATACGAGCAGGTGCTGCACGCGCGCTTCACGGCCGCGCGCAACGCGTTCGGCGACGGGCGCGAGGCCTACGCCAGGCTGCTCGAAGAGAACCGTCCGAAGCTGCTGCACGACACCTTGCGCCTTGAAATCGCCGCCGGCGTCGACAGCGGCAGCGAATTCGCGCGCGAGCGCCTCAAGCTGCAGGTCGAAGCGCTGCAATCGTCGCTCAAGTCGGGCCAGAAGCCGCTCACGCAGGGCGCGCAGTTCCTGCAGTTGTGCGCCATGCCGGCGCTGGCGGACGCGCGCACCGCCTCGCGCATCGAACAGCTGTTCACGCGCATCGCCAGGGAGGGCAAATGAGGCCGGCGCAGGTCCGGGTCCAGGCCGAGGACTTCGACCTGACCACCGAAATTGCGCGGCTGCGTGAAAACGATGCGCGCGTGGGCGCGGTCGTCACCTTCGTCGGCACGGTGCGCGACATGAACGACGGCGCCAGCGTCGCCACCATGGAGCTCGAACACTATCCCGGCATGACCGAGCAGGCGCTCGAACAGATCGTGGCCCAGGCCAAGGCGCGCTGGCCGCTGTACGACGCCCTAGTGATCCACCGGGTCGGCCCGCTGCTGCCGCTCGAGCAGATCGTGCTGGTGGCCTGCACCTCGGCGCACCGCGGCGAAGCGTTCGCCGCATGCGAATTCATCATCGATTACCTCAAGACCGAAGCCCCGTTCTGGAAGAAAGAGCAGACCCCGGACGGAGCGCGCTGGGTCGACGCGCGCGTCAGCGACGATACCGCCAAGGCCAAGTGGGACAGCCGGTGAGCTGGGTCGCGGTGGGGCTGGGCGCGGCCCTCGGCGCCTGGCTGCGCTGGGGCCTGTCGGTCGCCCTGGTCAAGGTGCACGCGCACCTGCCGGTCGGCACGCTGCTCGTCAACCTCGGCGGCGGCTACCTGATCGGCCTGCTGCTGGGCGCTTTCGCGTCCAATCCGCACCTCTCGCCCGAATGGCGCCTGTTCGCCGTCACCGGCTTCCTGGGCGGGCTGACCACGTTTTCGACCTTCTCCGGCGAGGCCATGCTGCTGCTCGAGCGCGGCCAGTACGGCTGGGCACTGGCGCACTCGGCGCTGCACCTGTTCGGCTCAATCGGCTTGTGTATCGCCGGCTACGCCACCTGGCGCGCCTTGTCGTAAAGCGCGTTCGCACGATTGATTTAACATGGCGCCACGCGGCGCCATTTTTGTTCATCAGATTTGCTCCGAGAAACCTCGTCCTTTAGGGCGAGGAGTGAAAGGAGCCGACTGCGAATTGCGCAGCAATTCGGGCACCATGAAAAGCCATGCCGAAGCAGTCGATGCCTTAGGATTAAGGGTGGAACCAGCGTCGACAATTGGTGTCGAACTAAAATGAAACTGGTTTACCGATACCGCGTCAAGTCGCTGAACGGCCTG
>Ga0207975_100387_pt1 | contig 24407 bp, 11 predicted proteins | sample LakWasMe91_HOW11_2_FD_183913 | JGI IMG/M metagenome (GOLD analysis project Ga0207975, IMG submission 183913) | Freshwater sediment methanotrophic microbial communities from Lake Washington under simulated oxygen tension - Sediment Metagenome... | ecosystem: Environmental > Aquatic > Freshwater >...
AAGCTCTTGCGCCTGCGTTCATTGAGCACCATGGCCGCCGCAATCAGCTTGACCGCCATGAAAACGATGAACAGGAACAGCGCGAGCGGCAAGATCGTGATGGTCAGTGCGAGTGCGACGCAGGTGGCCAGCAGCGCAGGCCAGGACATGTTGGCAGCTGCGCGCAGACCGTAGCGCACGGTCTTGGCGAAGGCGCGGCCCATGTCTTCGAGCAGGACGATAAAGGATTCGAATTTGGCGTTTTTCATGCAGGTTCTCCAGTGACCAGGGTTGATGGAGCGACTGTAGCAAACACGCCTTTTATTATCGAGCGCGATCCGACGAAGCGCATGAACGGAGGGATAAGCGGTCGCCAGGATCGATTAGCGGCAAATCAATTTCTCAAACTCCGCTGACAATGGTGTCAACACAGCGAGCGCGTGCATGGACGCAATAGCCGCTTTTGGATGAAAAGTTTCTCAAAATTAACACTTCGTCGCTATAATTTATGGCGCGTTTGCACCTCGCTGCGCCAAACAACCAAATGAAGGATTGCATGGAATATCGCGGAACAGCCGGCAACGATATGCTCGACCAGGAGAAGCTGGCCCTGCCTGACGGCAGCATCATCTACGGCGAGGCGGGCGACGACACAATTGCAATCCGCAATGCCATCGCCGTTGGCGGCGCGGGCAACGATACCATTACCGCGCTGGGCGGATGGGCCACCGCGGCCTACTGGGGATCCCCGAAAGGCGTGGTGGTCGATTTGCTGGCTGGCAAGGCAGAGGATGGCTTCGGCACGATCGACACGCTGCTCAACGTCCGCGTCGTCCAGGGCAGCTTTTACGATGACCTGATGACCGGCAGTGGCGCCGACGAAAATTTCCATGGCGGTGGGGGCAACAATACCTATATCGGCGGGGGCGGAAAGGACACGGTCAGTTACTACTTCGAGCCGTCGAGCGCGGCAACGATCACCTACGATGCGCCGACGGACACGTTTACGGTCAAGAAACACTTCAGTTACGGCGACAGCGGCACCGATATCCTGCACGGCATTGCCGCCATCACGTTTGGCGGCGCCGGCTCGGACGAGACCACCGTCGCACGCTCGAGCTTTGTGGGCAGCTTCCGGCCGGCGGTCACGAGCGTTGGCACGAAGCCGCCGGCGGGCACCGGCGTTTCCGATTTCCGGCCAGGCGACTTCAATGGCGACGGCGTCGGGGATCTGGCAATGGTCACGCAGATGGGCACCGGCACCGGGCTTGCGCCGTCGTATATTTTTCTGGGCGATGGCAAGGGCGGCTACACGGACGGCTCGGCTACCGTGTTTGCAGCGGGCAGCCCGATGGCCATCACCGGCGGTGGCCGCATGCTGGTCGCCGACTTCAACCGCGACGGCATCAGCGACATCTTCCAGCTCGATTTCGGCGACGACGCACCGCCTTTCGCAGGCGGAAAGAACCACCTGTATCTGTCGTCGCAGTCGACCGGCAAGCTGGCCGATATCAGCGCCACGCTGGTCCAGGGAAATGCGCTGAACCACGGCGGCAGCACCGGCGACGTCAACGGCGACGGCTATGCGGATGTGCTGTCGAACACCCTCAGCAGCGGCAACGTCCTTTACCTCAACGACGGCACCGGGCATTTCGCGTCGCGCCCGGACCTGTTGCCCGCGATCCTGGTGCAGGCAGGTGACCTGAAGCTGCCGCTCACTTACACGTTTTCTGGCATGCTCGACGTCAATGCCGACGGCCGCCTCGACCTGATCCTCGGCACATGGGACGGGTCGCCGGGACAGAGCGCCTCGCAGGTGCTGCTCAACGACGGCAAAGGCGACTTCAGCAAGGCCGCGCCGATCGACCTTCCGCGCAGCGGCGTGGACCGCGAGATCGTTCTCGACGTCAAGGCGATCGACCTCAATGGCGACAGCTACGCCGACTTGATGCTCAGCCTCACCAATGGCGGCGCCAACAACGAGTTCTATCGCACGCCGTATATCCAGCTGCTGGTCAACGACGGCAGCGGCCACTTTCGCGATGAAACAGAGTTACGGCTGCCGCAAGCCAAGAAAGCGGATGCCGGCTGGTATATGGTGCTCAGCCCGGTTGATTTCAATCGCGACGGAAAGATGGACATCCTGGCCTCGACTGCGGGCGGCACAGTCGATTCCGTGGTGTACCTGAACCGCGGCGACGGCACGTTTGGCATGGAGTGGACAACGCCGTCCGGCGAACGTTCGCTGGCGCAGGACGCCGATCGCGACGGCCTGAGCGACATCGTGACCTTGTCCGGCAGCGGCAGCCTGACCACGTACACCAACCGCTTCGATAACGGCCATGTGTACAAGGCCAATTTCGGCGGCGAACGCCTGATCGGCTCGGCCGGCGACGACAGGTTCCAGGCGGCAGTCGGCGTCAATCACTTCGATGGCCGGGGCGGCATGGATACCTTGCAGGTGAACGCGCTCAAGGCCGGCAGCACGCTCACGCACTCCGGCGGCACGGTAAGTTTCACTCAGAACGGCGTCGCCGCCAGCCTGACGGGAATCGAGCGCGTTGCATTTTCCGACGCCACGGTGGCTTTCGATGCCGACGGCACCGCCGGCAAGGTGTACCGCGTCTACCAGGCGGCCTTCGGGCGCGCTGCCGATGCGGGCGGCCTCGGTTACTGGATTGGCGCGATGGACCGTGGCATGACGCTCGATTCGGTCGCGGCCGGCTTTGCGGCCTCGCACGAATTCGCCGCGCTGTACGGGGCTGCGCCAGGCAACCTCGACATTGTCGACAAGTTCTATCAGAACGTGCTGCATCGGGCGGGTGAAACCAAAGGAATCGAGTACTGGACTGGCGTACTTGACCGCAAGGAGGGCAGCGTTGCCGACGTGCTGATGGGCTTTAGTGAAAGCCCGGAAAACCAGGCGGCGCTGATCGGTGTGATTGGCGATGGGATCGTGTACATCCCGTACCTGTAGTGCCTTTCACCGTACCCCGTCGGCTACAGTCCGACCGCCGCCAGCACCATATCGATGATCATTTTTTCGGCATCGTCCCAGTCCTTGCGGGTCAGTTGCTTGTGGTTCAGAACGAGCGCCATCTGGGTTGAAAAATCGGCGTACGACTGCGTCATCGCCCAGATTGCAAACAGCAGGTGGGTGACGTTCACCGGCGCGATCTTGCCCTCGCTGGCCCAGCGCTCGAACACCTCGATGTCCTTGCGCAGCAGCGGCACCACGCGTTTCCGGATCTGGCTGCCGTACAGCGGCGCGCCGCTGATCACTTCCAGCGCATACACGCGCGATGCCAGCGGCTGCTCGCGCGAGAAGCGCAGCTTGGCCTGGACGTAGGCGCGCAGCACCTCGCGCGGTTCCTGCTCGGGGTCGGCCAGCTTGGCCATGCGCTCGAGCCATTCGCCGAGCACATCGTCAAGCACACGCTGGTAGAGCGCCTGCTTGGTCGGGAAGTAGTACATCAGGTTCTGCTTGGACAGGCCGGCGTTCTCGGCAATGGTCGCCACCGAAGCGCCTTCGTAGCCGCGTTCGGCGAATACGCGCACTGCCTGCACGACGATGTCGGCTTCGAGCTTGTCGCGGTTAATCACGCGCCGCTTCGCGCTCGCGCTCTGTAACGGGTTCGAGGTTTCGGTCATGATCGGGTCTGTCTCTTCAGTGGATCGACTTCAGGAACTGGCTCAGCAAGGGCGTATCGGCGGCATACGCGACGTTGAAGCGGAACCAGATCGAGCTCGATGGGCGCAACATGAAAAACTCGTTCGGCGCCAGCAGGATGCCGGACTTGAGGGCAAGGTCGGCGATGATCTTGCCATTCCAGTCCGGGGTGGGAGGCTGCGGCCATCCAGCGCTCACGAACATGCCGCCGCGCGGCTTGGCCAGCGGCGCCATGCCGACCTCGCGCAGCCGTTCGATGGTGCGCTCGCGCCCAGCCTCGAGCTGGGCGGCCAGGCGTTCGACCATGCGCCGGTACGGGCGTGCGGAAATGGCGTGGTAGACCGCGCGCTCATTGATTTCGGATGTCGTCAGCCCGGTCAGCATCTTCACGCGCAGCAGTTCGGGGATCAGCGAGGTCGAGGCGCAGATCGAGCCGACCCGCAGCACCGGCGAGAGCGTCTTGGAAAAACTGCCGACCCGGATCACCCGGCGCAGGCCATCCATGGCGGCCAGCGACGCGTCGCCGCGCAGCGCCAGCTCGCGGTAGATGTCGTCTTCCACCAGCCAGAAGTCGAACTGCTCGGCCACGCCCAGCAGCCGGTGCGCCTGGGCCTGGCTAAGCGAGGTGCCGAGCGGGTTTTGCAGCACCGTGTTGACGAACATGAGCTTGGGCTGGGCCACGGCGGCCTGCGCGGCAAGGAACTCGAAATCGAGCCCGGCTTCGCCGCGCGGGATGCCGACCGCGATGCAGCCGTGGTGGCGGATCAGCGAATGCAGGTTGCTGTAGCCCGGGTCTTCCACGAACACCGTGTCGCCCGGCTTGGTGAGGGTGCGCAGGATCAGGTCGAAGGCGTGGGTGGCGCCGTGCGTGAGCAGGATCTGGTCGGGTTCTGCCGCGAACAGGTCTTCGGCCAGGCTGGCGGCCATGTGCTGGCGCAGCGTGGGAAAGCCGAGCGGGTGGCCATAGCCGCGCAGGCGGTTGGCGGGGACGCGCATGGCGTGGCGCACCGCGTCCAGGATGGTGGTTTCGCCGTACCACTCGGGCGGCAGCCAGCCGGCACCGACCGGCAGCGCGTCCGACACCCCGGAATACAGTTCCGGCGTGAGCGCGTCGATGGCGGTCGGGGTGGCGGGAAATGGGGGTTGCTGCGGTGCAACCAACGGGTCGTTACGGGCCACGAAAAAGCCCGAGCCGCGCCGCGACGAAAGCAGGCCCAGCGTCAGCAGCCGGTCGTACGATTCGACCACCGTGAATGTGCTGACGCCATTTGACTTTGCGAATTGTCTAACCGAGGGCATTTTGGTGCCAATGCGCAATTCGCGCCGGTTTACCATGCGCGCGATCGCTGCCACAATTTGATCGACCAGGCTGCCGCGCTTGTTGCGGTCGATCGCCAGCACCGGCCAGTTGCCGGAAGCAATTTCATCGGTCTTTGCTGCCGTTTGGTCCATCCACAACTCCTTATGCCGCGCCGCGCAAAAACTGTACAGTTTACGCTACCTATACGGTTGGCCGGTTTCGCGATTTGTGTATCTGTGCCATCGCGGTACCGCTGACTATTATTGCATCATTCATTTTGCCAACTGGTAAATTAATTTCTTGCTCTAAAAAACTTTCGGGAGAGCCGCATGAATCAATCCAGACCTGAATCGATGTCGTCGTTTTGGATGCCATTTACCAATAACCGCGATTTCAAGACCAATCCCCGGCTGCTGGTGTCGGCCGAAGGCATGTACTACAAGGACGTTGACGGCAATTCCGTGCTCGACGGCACGGCTGGCCTGTGGTGCGTGCCGTGCGGGCACGCGCAGCCGAAAATCGTCAGCGCCGTGCGTGAGATGGTCGGCCAGCTCGACTTCGCGCCCACGTTCCAGATGGGCCACCCGGCCGCGTTCGACCTGGCCGAACAGCTGATGGAGTATACCGGCCATCGCTTCGGCCACGTGTTCTACACCAACTCCGGCTCGGAAGCGGTCGATACCGCGCTCAAGATGGCGCTGGCCTACCACAAGGCGCGCGGCGAGGGCGGGCGCACCCGCCTGATCGGGCGCGAGCGCGGCTACCACGGGGTTGGCTTCGGCGGCATCTCGGTGGGCGGCATCGGCGGCAACCGGCGCACTTTCGGGCCGCTGCTGCCCGGCGTGGATCACCTGCCGCATACCCATAACCTGGAACAGAATGCCTACTGCCGCGGCGAGCCGGAATACGGTGCGCACCTGGCCGATGAACTCGAGCGTATCGTCGCGCTGCACGACGCCTCGACCATCGCGGCCGTGATCGTCGAGCCGGTCGCCGGCTCCACCGGGGTGCTGGTGCCGCCCAAGGGCTACCTCAAGCGGCTGCGCGAACTGTGCACCAAGCATGGCATCCTGCTCATCTTCGATGAAGTCATCACCGGCTTCGGGCGCCTCGCCACGCCTTTCGCGGCTGACTATTTCGACGTCCAGCCGGACCTGATGACGACCGCCAAGGGCCTCACCAACGGGGTGGTGCCGATGGGCGCGGTGTTCAGCAAGCCGCATATCTACGACGCCTTCATGGACTGCCCGGCCGGTATCGAACTGTTCCACGGCTATACCTATTCCGGCCACCCGCTGGCCTGCGCGGCTTCGCTCGCCACGCTGGAAGTGTTCAAGGAACAGAACATCCTGGAGCACGCAAAGAGCGTGCAGGGCTATTGGGAAGATGCGATCCACTCGCTCAAGGGCCTGCCGCACGTGACCGACCTGCGCTCGATCGGGATGATCGCCGGTATCGAGCTCGAGACCATTCCCGGCAAACCCGGCGCGCGCGCATTCGCCGCATTCAAGCAGGCCTTCGCCGACGGCGTGTTGATCCGCACCACGGGCGACATCATCGCCTTGTCGCCGCCGCTCGTGATCGAGAAGAAGCACATCGACGAGTTGTTCGGCAAGCTTGCAACCGTACTGAAAAACCTGGACTGACTGAAAGAACAAGATGAGAGAACTCGATACGATTACCCACTTCATCAACGGCGCAAAGGCCGATACGGCCGGTGGCCGTTACGCCGATGTCTTCAATCCGGCGCTGGGAGAGCCGGTGGCGCGGGTGGCGCTTGGCACGGCCGCCGAAGTCGATGCCGCTGTGGCGGCGGCGTCCGCGGCTTTTCCTGCATGGTCGGCCACGCCGCCGCTGACCCGCGCCCGGGTTCTCTTCAAATACCTGCAGTTGTGCCAGCAGCACACCGACGAATTCGCCGCCATGCTCACGCGCGAGCATGGCAAGACCTTCGCGGACGCGCAGGGCGAAGTCGCGCGCGGCATCGAGATTGTCGAATTCGCGGTCGGCATTCCGCAATTGCTCAAGGGTGAATTCACCGAGCAGATCGCGCGCGGGATCGATGCATGGTCGATGCGCCAGGCGCTCGGCGTGGTGGCCGGCATCACGCCGTTCAACTTCCCGGTCATGGTGCCGATGTGGATGTTCCCGGTCGCTATCGCATGCGGCAACACCTTCGTGCTCAAGCCTTCCGAGCGCGATCCATCGGCTTCGCTGCTGCACGCCAAGCTGCTCAAGGATGCTGGCCTGCCGGACGGCGTTTTCAACGTGGTCCAGGGCGACAAGGTTGCGGTCGATGCGCTGCTCGATCACCCGGAAGTGCAGGCCATCAGCTTTGTCGGCTCGACCCCGATCGCGCAATACATCTATGCGCGCGGAACCGCCGCCGGCAAGCGCGTGCAGGCGCTGGGCGGCGCCAAGAACCACATGGTGGTGATGCCGGACGCCGACATGGGCATGACGGTCGATGCGCTGATCGGGGCGGCCTATGGCGCGGCCGGCGAGCGCTGCATGGCCATTTCGGTGGTGGTGGCGGTGGGCGACGCGGGCGACAAGCTGATCGGCGCACTGGCCGAACGCACCGCCGCGCTCAAGATCCGCGACGGCATGGCGTCCGATGCCGAAATGGGGCCGGTGGTCTCGGCGGCTGCCCGGCAGCGCATCGAAAAACTGATCGGCGAGGGCGTCGAGCAGGGCGCGACGCTGCTGGTGGACGGGCGCGGCTGCACGGTACCGGGCCGCGAGAACGGCTTCTTCGTGGGCGGCACGCTGTTCGATCACGTCACGCCGGACATGAGCATCTACAAGGAAGAGATTTTCGGGCCGGTGCTGTGCGTGATGCGCGCGCCGGACGTGGGCAGCGCGGTCAAGCTGATCAACGCCAACGAGTACGGCAACGGCGTGGCGATCTACACGCGCGACGGCGGCGTGGCGCGCGAGTTCGTGCGCCAGATCCAGGTCGGCATGGTGGGCGTCAACGTTCCGCTGCCGGTGCCGATGGCGTTCAACAGCTTCGGCGGCTGGAAGCGCAGCATGTTCGGCGACCATCACGCCTACGGGCCGGAAGGCGTGCGTTTTTACACGCGCCAGAAGGCAGTCATGCAGCGCTGGCCCAACACCGCCAGCGCCGGTGCCGAGTTCTCGTTCCCGCAAATGAAGTAGGACCTGGCCGGACCGCCGCCTGCATGCGCAGGTTGCGGCCCCGCTGTGGCGACAGATGGAAAACCATTTCACCAGGAGTGGAACACATGGAGTCACTCAAGCACCTGCCGCCAGCATCCGGCTCGAGCAGCGAATTGTCGGGGCAATTCACCGACCTGGCGCCGGCCCTGACCGCGCGCCAGGCCGCCATCGAAAGTGCGCGCTGCCTGTATTGCTACGACGCGCCGTGCAGCCGCATCTGTCCGTCCGAGATCGATGTGGCCAGTTTCATCCGCAAGATCCACGACGGCAACATCGACGGCGCGGCCGCCGGCATTTTGAGCCAGAATATCCTGGGCGGCAGCTGTGCGCGCGTCTGTCCAACCGAAATTTTGTGCGAAGACGCCTGCGTGCGTAACCACGACGCAGAGGGGCAGCCGGTCCGCATCGGCCTGCTCCAGCGCCATGCAACAGACCATGCCCGCTTCGACGGCCACCCATTCCAGCGTGCGCCGCTGACCGGCAAGACGGTCGCGGTGGTGGGCGCGGGCCCGGCCGGCCTGTCGTGCGCGCACCGCCTCGCCATGCTGGGCAATGACGTGGTGGTCTACGAGGCACGCGAGAAATCGGGCGGCCTGAACGAATACGGCATCGCCAGATACAAACTGACCGAGGACTTCGCGCAGAAGGAAGTCGAGTTCCTGCTCGGGATCGGCGGCATCGAGGTGCGGCATGGCCGCATGCTCGGCGTTAACCTGCAGCTGCACGACCTGCACGCGCGCTACGACGCCGTGTTCCTCGCGCTCGGCTTGAACGCGAGCCGGCGGCTGGGCCTGACCGGCGAGGATGCGCCCGGCCTCATGGCCGCGGTCGACTATATCGCCGCGCTGCGCCAGGCCAGCGACCTGGCCACGCTGCCGGTGCCGCGGCGCGCCATCGTGATCGGAGCCGGCAACACCGCGATCGACATGGCGGTCCAGCTCAAGCGCCTGGGCGCGCAGGATGTCACGCTGGTGTACCGGCGCGGCATCGAGTCGATGAGCGCGACCGGCCACGAGCAGGAGATCGCGAAGCTGAACCAGGTGCGTGTGCGTACCTGGGCCGCGCCGCTCGAGGTGCTGCTCGACGACGATGGCCGGGTGCGCGGCATGCGCTTCGAGCAAACCATGCTCGAAGGCGAGCGCCTGGTACGCACCGGCGCCTTCATCGAGATCGCCGCCGACGCGGTCTTCAAGGCGATCGGGCAGGGCATCGAACCGGCCGGGCTGTCCGATCCGTTGGCGCGCCAGCTCAAGCGCGAAGGCGACAAGATCCATGTCGACACCCATTTCCGCACCGCGCTGGCAGGCATCTACGCGGGAGGCGATTGTGTCGCCCCGGGGCAGGACCTCACGGTGCAGGCGGTCCAGCACGGCAAGCTGGCTGCGCACACCATTCATAACGACATCCAGACCAACGTGGAGGCTGCATCATGGCCGATCTGAGCATCGAGTTTTGCGGCATCAAGTCGCCCAATCCGTTCTGGCTCGCTTCCGCGCCGCCGACCGACAAGGCCTACAACGTGGTGCGCGCGTTCGAGGCGGGGTGGGGCGGCGTGGTGTGGAAAACGCTGGGCGAGGATCCGGCCGCGGTCAACGTGTCGTCGCGCTATTCGGCCCATTACGGCAAGAACCGCGAAGTGATCGGCTTTAACAACATCGAACTCATTACCGACCGCAGCCTGGAAATCAACCTGCGCGAGATCGCGCAGGTCAAGCGCGACTGGCCCGACCGTGCGCTGATCGTCTCGCTCATGTTTCCGTGCGAGGAAGCGGCGTGGGCCGAGGTCCTGCCGCTGGTCGAAGCGACCGGCGCGGACGGCATCGAGCTCAATTTCGGCTGCCCGCACGGGATGCCGGAGCGCGGCATGGGCGCGGCCGTCGGCCAGGTGCCCGAGTATGTCGAAATGGTCACGCGCTGGTGCAAGAAGCACTCGCGCCTGCCGGTGATCGTCAAGCTCACGCCCAACATCACCGACGTGCGCCTGCCCGCGCGCGCGGCGCTGGCCGGCGGCGCCGACGCGGTCTCGCTGATCAACACCATCAATTCGATCACCCACCTCGATCTCGACCGCATGGTGGCGTTCCCGGTGGTCGGCAACGCCAGCACCCACGGCGGTTACTGCGGCGCCGCCGTCAAGCCGATTGCGCTCAACATGGTGGCCGAGATCGCGCGCGACCCGGCCACCCGCGGCCTGCCGATCTCCGGCATCGGCGGCATCGGCAACTGGCGCGACGCGGCCGAATTCATCGCGCTCGGGGCCGGCTCGGTGCAGGTGTGCACCGCCGCCATGCTGCACGGGTTCCGGATTGTCGAGGAGATGAAGGACGGCCTGTCGCGCTGGATGGACCAGAAGGGCTACCGGAATATCGCCGCGTTCGCCGGCAAGGCAGTGCCCAACATGACCGACTGGAAGTACCTCGACATGAACTACGCGGTGATCGCGCAGATCGACCAGGACAAGTGCATCAAGTGCGGCAAATGTTATGTGGCATGCGAAGACACCTCGCACCAGTCGATCACGCAGCTGATCGACGCGGCCGGAGTGCGCACCTATGAGGTCATCAAGGCAGAATGCGTGGGCTGCAACCTGTGCGAAATCACCTGCCCGGTCGAGGCCTGCATCACGATGGTGCCGCAAGATACCGGCAAGGACTACATGAACTGGACCCAGGACCCGCGCAACCCGCGCGCGCAGCTGGCCTGAGGGCCCGATTTCCTTACGTTGGCAGGGGGTTTTGAGATACACTGAAATGTCGTCTTTCACCCTCAACAACCATGGAGAAAAACACTGTGAGTAAAGACCTGTCTGGCAGCACCCACTTATGGAATGAAGACCTCGCGCCCACCACCGGGGCGCAACGGACATGGCGCTGGTATCACTTCGCTTCGTTGTGGGTCGGAATGGTGATGTGCATTCCGGCCTACACGCTGTCGGCCAGCCTGGTGGAAGGCGGGATGTCGGCCTACCAGGCGGTGGTCACGGTGTTCCTCGCAAATGCAATCGTGCTGCTGCCGATGCTGCTGATCGGGCACGCAGGCACCAAGTACGGCATTCCCTACGCGGTACTGGCGCGTTCGTCGTTCGGCACCACCGGCGCCCGGATTCCGGCGCTGATGCGCGCGATCGTCGCGTGCGGCTGGTACGGCATCCAGACGTGGTTCGGCGGCAGCATGATCTACACCCTGCTGGGCGTGATGATCGGCCATGAAATCGGCGGCGACAAGATCGTCGGCCTCGGCATCAACGGGGCCCAGCTGCTTTGCTTCCTCGCGTTCTGGGCCATCCAGTTCTGGTACATCGTGCACGGCATGGACTCGATCCGCAAACTCGAGACCTATACCGCGCCGCTCAAGATCCTGATCTCGTTCGTGCTGCTCGGCTGGGTCTACGTCAAGGCCGGCGGCTTCGGCCCGCTGCTCGAGCAGCCCTCGCAATTCGTCGAAGGGGGCAAGAAAGCCGGCCAGTTCTGGTCCGTATTCTGGCCTTCGCTGACCGCGATGGTCGGCTTCTGGGCCACGCTCGCGCTCAATATCCCCGACTTCACGCGCTTCGCCAAGACCCAGCGCGACCAGGTTCTCGGCCAGACGGTCGGCCTGCCGGTTCCGATGGGATTGCTCGCCACGCTGGCGGTGATCGTCACGTCGGCCACCGTCGTCCTGTATGGCAAGGCGATCTGGGACCCGGTCGACCTGGCCAGCCGCATGACCGGCGCCGCAGTGCTGATCGCGCTTATCGTCCTGCTGGTCGACACCGTCAGCGTGAACCTGGCCGCCAACCTGGTCGGCCCGGCTTACGATTTCTCGGCGCTCTCGCCCAAGCACATTTCCTACCGCATCGGCGGCTACATCACCGCCTCGATCGCGATCCTGATGATGCCGTGGAAGATACTCGAATCGACCCAGGGCTACATCTTCACCTGGCTGATCGGCTATTCGGCGCTGCTCGGACCGATCGCCGGCATCCTGATCGTCGACTACTACCTGATCCGCAAGACCGAGCTCGATGTCGAGCAGTTGTACCGCGACGACGGCATCTATTCGTACGGGAACGGCTGGAACACGGCGGCCATCGTCGCCTTCGCGTTCGGCGTGCTGCCGAACCTGCCAGGCTTCCTGAACGCCGCGTTCCCGGCCTCATTCCCCGGCGTGGCCGAAGGATTCAAGCTGGTCTACACCTATGCGTGGTTCGTCGGCGTGGCCATTTCCGCGCTGGTGTACGGGGTGATCATGAAGGGCAAAACGCTGCCTGCGCTGCGCGCGGCTGCGCACTAGCTCCGCAATGCACTAAAAGGAGAAGTCAATGACGACGATTATCCGGGGCGGGACCGTGGTCAATGCCGACCGCGCGTATCGGGCCGATGTATTGTGCTTCGAAGACAAGATCGTCGCCGTCGGCGACAAGCTCGATGCGCCGGCGCATGCGAACGTGATCGATGCTTCCGGCCAGTACGTGATGCCGGGCGGGATCGACACGCACACCCACATGCAGCTGCCGTTCATGGGCACCGTCACGGCCGACGATTTCTTCAGCGGCACCGCCGCCGGACTGGCCGGCGGCACCACCACCATCATGGATTTCGTGATTCCGGATCCGCAGCAGTCGCTGCTCGAGGCATACCATGTGTGGCGCGGCTGGGCCGCCAAGTCGGCCGGCGACTACACCTTCCATGTCGCCGTCACCTGGTGGGACGACTCGGTGCACGCCGACATGGGCACGCTGGTGCGCGAACACGGGGTCAACAGCTTCAAGCACTTCATGGCGTACAAGAACGCCATCATGGCGGACGATGAAACCCTGGTGCGCAGCTTCACCCGTGCGCTCGAGCTCGGTGCGATTCCGACCGTGCACGCCGAGAACGGCGAGCTGGTGTACCAGTTGCAGCAAGACCTGCTCAAGAAGGGAAGCACGGGACCTGGCGCGCATCCCCTGTCGCGTCCGCCCGAGGTCGAAGCCGAGGCCGCGAACCGCGCCATCGCGATTGCCAATGTGCTTGGCACGCCGGTCTATATCGTGCACGTCTCGTGCGCCGAGGCGCTCGACGCGATTACGCGCGCGCGTGCCAAAGGCCAGCGCGTGTACGGGGAAGCGCTGGCCGGGCACCTCGTGATCGACGACAGCGTGTACCGCAGCGCCGACCTCGAATTCGCGCGCGCCCACGTGATGAGTCCTCCGTTTCGCGGCAAGCAGCACCAGGCGGCATTGTGGCAGGGTTTGCAGGGCGGCAACCTGCATACGACCGCGACCGATCACTGCACGTTTTGCGCCGCGCAAAAGGCGGCCGGCAAGGACGACTTCACCAAGATACCGAACGGTTGCGGCGGGGTCGAAGAGCGCATGGCGGTGGTGTGGGACGCCGGCGTCAATTCGGGCAAGCTGACGCCGTGCGAGTTCGTGCGCGTGACGTCGGCCAACGCGGCCCAGATCTTCAATATGTACCCGCGCAAGGGCATCGTTGCGCCCGGCGCCGACGCCGACATCGTCGTGTGGGATCCGCATGGCACGCGTACGATCTCGGCCAAGTCCCAGTTTTCCAAGGGCGGTTTCAACGTCTTCGAAGGACGCACCGTGCGTGGCATCGCGTCGTATACGCTCGCCGCCGGCGAGATCGTGTTCGCACGTGGCGAGCTGCGCGCTGTTGCGGGTGCCGGGCGCCACATCGACCGCCCCGCCTTTTCGCCGGTAACGGCAACATAATCCACATTGGAGCTGCGAGCATGAACGAGCTGCGTATCAATGGCGAACGCCTGTGGGCGTCGCTGATGGAGCTGGCAAAAATCGGCGCGACCGCGAAGGGCGGCGTCAAGCGGTTGGCGCTGACCGACCTCGACCGCCAGGGCCGCGACCTGGTGGTGAGCTGGGGGCGCGAAGCCGGCCTTGCGATCACGATTGACCAGATCGGCAACGTGTTCATGCGACGCGAGGGCCGCAACCCGGCGCTGGCGCCGGTGGTGACCGGCAGCCACATCGACACCCAGCCGACCGGCGGCAAGTTCGACGGCAACTACGGCGTACTGGCCGGGCTGGAAGTCGTGCGCACTCTTAATGATCTGAAGATCGTCACCGAGGCGCCGATTGAAGTGGCGTTCTGGACCAACGAAGAGGGCTCGCGCTTCGTGCCGGTGATGATGGGCTCGGGCGTGTTTTGCGGCGCCTTCAGCCTGGAGACCGCGTACGCGGCCACCGACACCGAAGGCAACAGCGTGCGCGACGAACTGGCGCGCATCGGCTACATGGGCGAGCAGGTGCCGGGCCAGCACCCGATCGGCGCGTATTTTGAAACGCACATCGAACAAGGGCCGGTGCTGGAAGACGCGGACAAGGTGATCGGCGTGGTGCCCGCGGTGATGGGCTTGTCGTGGTACGACTGCGTGGTGAGCGGGATGGAGGCGCACGCCGGGCCTACCCCGATGGGGCTGCGCAAGGACGCGCTGCAGGTGGCCACCCGCATCATGCAGGAAGTGGTGCAGATCGCGAACCGCTATCCGCCGTACGGGCGCGGCACGGTCGGGATGGTGCAGCTGTTCCCGAACAGCCGCAACGTGATTCCGGGCGAGGTCAAGTTCAGCATCGACCTGCGCAACGTGAATGATGAGCTGCTCAACACCATGCACGAGGAGATGCTCGCCTTTGTCGAGAAGACGCGCAAGGAAAGCGGGCTGGGGATCACGATCGAGCGCGTCTCGTATTATCCGCCGTGCCCGTTCCATCCGGACTGCGTGGGGGCGGTACGCAACGCGACGGCCAAGCTGGGTTACTCGACCATGGACGTGGTCTCGGGAGCAGGGCACGACGCGATCTATGCCGCCCGCCTCACGCCGGCCGGGATGATCTTCGTGCCGTGCAAGGACGGCATCAGCCACAACGAAATCGAAGACGCGCGCCCTGACCACCTCGAAGCCGGCTGCAATGTGCTGCTGCACGCGATGCTCGAGTGCGCTAAATAGCCATCGATTGGCCGTGCGCGTCACCTTCAACACATGTCATTCCCGCGCAGGCGGGAATCCATGCACTGCATGAATTCCCTCCCATTTCGCAGCACAGCAATGTAGCCGGCATTAATGGCATGCACACAAAATTGGGTTCCCGCCTTCGCGGGAACGACGGCGTTGAGAGTGTCTGACCAGACTCTGCCCCCCTTTCGCGACAGCCTCCTTCGCGGGAAGTCGGTCTCGCCAATGGCGGGAAGTCGGTCTCGCCAATGGCGAGAACGACGGTCGTGGCGGCGGGTATGACTGTCGTGGCGCAGGAGCGACGTCAGGCGGTCTCGCGTTCCGGCGTGGCGCTGATCTTGTGAATCGACAGGTCGGCGCCGTCGAATTCCTGTTCGGGATCGAGCCGTATTCCCACCGTTATCTTGAGCAGGCCGTACACGATCAAGCCGCCCAACGCGGCAATGACGATGCCCAGCGCCGTTCCGGCCAGCTGCGACAGCATCGAAACCCCGCCCATGCCGCCCAGCGCCTTGCTGCCGAAAATACCCGCTGCCAGCCCGCCCCACGCGCCGCACAGGCCGTGCAATGGCCATACGCCGAGCACGTCGTCGATCTTCCATTTGTTCTGGGTCCACGTAAACATCCACACGAAGATGGCGCCGGCGATACCGCCCGTGATCAGGGCGCCCAGCGGATGCATCAGGTCCGAACCGGCGCATACCGCCACCAGGCCGGCCAGTGGCCCGTTGTAGGCGAAGCCCGGGTCGTTCTTGCCGGCCAGGAGCGCGGTGAGCGTGCCGCCGACCAGCGCCATCAGGGAATTGACCGCAACCAGGCCGTTCATCTTGTCGAGCGTCTGCGCACTCATGACGTTGAACCCGAACCAGCCGATCGTCAGGATCCAGGCACCGAGTGCCAGGAACGGAATGCTGGACGGCGGGTGTGCAGCCATCCTGCCATCCTTGGTGTAGCGTCCGCGGCGCGCACCGAGCAGCAAGACTGCAAGCAGCGCGGCCCAGCCTCCCACTGCGTGCACGACCACCGATCCGGCGAAGTCGTGGAACTCGTAGCCGAACGCTGCCTGGAAAAAGGCCTGGACCCCGAACCGGTGGTTCCAGGCGATTCCTTCAAACAAGGGGTAGAGCACGCCAACGAGCACTGCGGTTGCCATCAGTTGCGGATAGAACTTGGCGCGTTCGGCAATGCCCCCTGAAATGATGGCGGGAATGGCCGCCGCAAACGTCAGCAGGAAGAAGAACTTGACCAGCTCATACCCGTTCTTCGCGGTCAGTGTTTCGGTGCTGCCAAAAAAATCGATGCCGTAAGCAATCGTGTAGCCGACAAAAAAGTAGGCGATGGTCGACACCGCGAAATCGACCAGGATTTTTACCAGCGCGTTGACTTGATTCTTTTTCCTTACCGTGCCGAGTTCGAGAAAGGCGAATCCGGCGTGCATCGCCAGAATCATGATTCCCCCGAGAAGGATGAAAAGGGCGTCGGCCCCGCTCTTGTATGTCGCGTCCACTGAAATACCTCTCCCAATAAATGTGCAATTTCAAACCTGCGCCTTCTCTTAAGCAATATACGTGCCATTCTGGTGCATTGCGTAACAGTTTGATTGCAAAGGGAAATATCAGAAAGGTATGGTCGCGAGACGCAAGTTTGCACCACAACGGTGCGCATGCGCCGCCCCAGCGTGGGGAGGCGCCTGCCAGGAGGGCATTCGCGGGCAGGTCCGCCCGCTCGCCTCATGCCACCCTTAAGCCGCCGCCCGCGTAATGCAGGTCGACGAATTCGGGTGCCGTGATCCAATAGCCGACCAGCTCCGTGCGGCTGTGGGTATCGAGGAAACTGTCCCAATACGCGACTTCGGCAGCTGTTCCGGTCCGATTCAGTGCGGCCTGATACATGGCCTGGACGAAGGCAGCATCGTCGGCCTGGTTGAAGCGCACGCTGAACTCCTGCGAGTTGACGACTTGCCCGACATAGTCAGTGGTGCTCATCTCCTGGCCTAACCACCAGCTCAATCCGGCCATGTCTCCGGCGCGGCCCAACACGCCTTGATACAGCAAGCCCAAGGTGTTGAGCTTGTGCGCCGGTGCCTGGGTGAACCCGAGATCGACCGTCTGGCCGCCGAATTCGCCCAACTCGATCCCGCGGATCGTGTCGCGCTCGGTACCGGATGCGCTAGCGATGCTGACCGCGCCATCGCGTGTCAGCACGAATTGGTAGTCCGCCGCTGTTCCTGCGTACACCACCGTGTCTGTTCCGTCGCCACCGACCATCGTATCGTTACCGGCGCCACCAAGCAGGCGGTCATTGCCGCCACCGATCAACCAGCCATTCTCAGTGGCCACGGTCGCTTCGCCCAGCAAAATGCCGCGCGCCGTGGTCGTTGCGCCCAAGTGCTCGGCGCTCTTGGCGAATTCCAGCAGCAATTGCGCCCGGCTCGCCTGTGCCGACTCCAGAACACCGGTCCAGTAGTTCACTTCAAGCGCGCTTGGCGAGCGCTCCAGTGCGCTTTGATACAGGCCGCTCACAAAGTCCTGGTTGCCCTGCACGCCATATTGGCTCTTCCATTGTGCCGAGTCCAGGATCGCTTGCGCAATGTCGAGCGGGGCTTTCTGCTCCGCCAGCAGGTTCAGCTCGGCCAGGCCGGGCGCATTCCGGAATGCCGCCTGGTACAGCAGGCCCATGTCTCTCAGGACGAGCGGCTGCGCCCTGGTGAAGCCGAACGCCGATTGCGTCGTATCGAGGCCGCTTGCGCTAATGTCGTCCCATGCCGCCGTGCCCGCGCCGAGCGGTGTTTGATGGCGCGCCTGAATATGTCCTTCGCCATCGAGATAGAATTGCCACGCGCCGGTATCGGAAGCGCTGCCGGCGATCAGGTCGTCACCACTACCACCTTGCAGCGTGTCGTTGCCGGCACCGCCCAGCAAGCGGTCGTTGCCACCACCGCCAAACAGGATGTCATCGGCGGTGCCTGCCAGTACATACTGCTGGGCATCATCGCCTACAAAGACGGTGGCGCCGGCGCCTCCGCTCAAACGGGCCTGTCCGCGGATCGCGACAAAATCGAGCTCATCGATCCGAATCACGGTATCTGCCGACAATGCGCGCACGTCGAGCACCAAGGCTTGAACGGAGGCCACGTCGCCCCAGATGGCGACGGCCGGCGATGTTGCCGTCTGACTGGCGTTGGCACCATCGAGAACCACGGTCCGGGTCAGCACAGCGTCACCTTGCAGCGTCAGCAAGAAATTCCTGCCCTCGCTTGCCATTTCCGTTTGCGTGCCTGAGCCCGCGTCGGTAGCCTGCTCGATGCGGTGCATCAGGTCCACCAGGGCAAGTTCCTTGGTGGTCGGAGTGGCCAGTCCGGTCGCCACCATCGACAGTCCCGACGCCAGACCCACCGTCATGTTCGCTGGTGTCGACCCGCTCACTCCAATTGGAATCTCGGCCAGGGCCGGATAGGCAGATGCCGCGTCTTCCACCCGGGTAGCGCTGATCTCCGGCACAGTCAGGGCGATTTGCTGCAGCCCGGTGGTGGTATCGGTCGTCGTCCGGGACGTTACCGCTACGCCATCGGCGTTGCTCTCTACCGCAGCACTGGTCGAGGTCGAGACCACGGTGGTGGCGTTGTTGTTGACTGCGGCGATACCATCGCTGACCTGGAGCGTGAAGGTGGTGGTCTCGGTGGAATTGAGTGGCCCGCGTCCCTGGGCCGGCTGGTATACCAATTGGCGGATTGCCGCTTCGATTGCGGCAGGCGTGCCCGCCGCATGGGTATAACTGAATCCGCCGTCACTTGTGGAAAAGGCCGAAGCGGCAAGCGAAGCGGCGCTGAAGGCGCCCTTGGCCGCGCCGTCGAGCGTGACCGTTACCGACACTTGTGTGTTCAAGTCCGGATCGGCAATGGTCAGCGTTGCAAATGGGCTGACGCTTGCGCTATCGCTGATTGCCTGCCCGCTCAGCGCTCCTCCAATTGCGGGCGCGGTGTTGAAATTGCGGAGAATTATGGTGTTGCCCCCGACGTCGGCGAGGATCTGGGCTTGGTCCGCACCTGCTGCCCAATCCTCGGCGGCGGCCAGGTTGTACGTCTGCCCGCCCAGCGAGCTGCTGCCGTTCTTGTTCAGTATTGTAGCCAGCGCCTGTTGGTCGGCCAGGTTCAGCAACACGGTAAAGCTGGTGGCGCTGGTGATCTCGGTATCGGCACTGGTCAGTGTGTAGGCGCTGGCGTCGCCCGTGATCGACAGCATCGAGACATCGATGTCATTGGCCGCGCCCGCCAACGAGGCGAACCCATTGCCAGCCACGCTCAGGGCGCCGCTCGCTGCGTCATAGGTGGCGCCGGTAATGCCGGGCACAGCGACATTGGTAACGTTCATGCCATTGCCGGTGAGGTCAGCCGTGACCACGACTGCATCCGCGCCCGTCGCCCAATCCTCGGCCGCTGCCAGATTGTAGGTGGTGGCACTGGTCGAACTGGTGCCGTTCTTGTTGATGATCATGTTCACTGCCGCCCGGTCGGGCCCATTGAGCATGATCCAGAACACGCTTCCGCCGCTGATGTCGACGTTGGACGTGGTGAGCGCATACGTAGTGCCGCCTTCGCCGCTCAGGGCCAGTTTGGTGACATCAATGTCGTTGCCCGCGCCGGACAGGGCCAGGAAGCCCGAGCCGGTCACGAGCAGGGCGCCGCTGCCGGCGTCATAGGACGCGCTGGTAATCGTGGGCACGGCGACATTGCTGACGCTGACGCCGTTGGCATCCAGGTCGACGACAGCCGTTGCCGCATCCGCACCGGCGGCCCAGTCCTCGGCGGCCGCCAGGTTGTAGACGGTGGCGCCGGTCGAGCTGGTACCGTTCTTGTTGGCGATCAGGTTGAGCGCGGCGCGGTCGGTGCTATTGAGCGTGACCGAGAACGAGGTGTCGCTGGCGATGTCGACATTGGACGTGGTCAGTGCATACCTGCTGCCGCCCTCGCCGACGAACGCCAGCTTGGCAACATCGATGTCGTTGTTCGCGCCGGACAGCGTCAGGAAACCGGCGCCGCTGACGAACAGCAGCCCGGTGGCGGCATCGTAGGCCGCGGAACTGATGGCCGGCGTTGCCACATTGCTGACCGTGATGCCGTTACCGGTCAAGTCGGCGACGACCAGCGCTGCATTCGCTCCAGCGGCCCAATCCTCGGCGGCGGCCAGGGTATAGGCCGTTCCGCTGGTCGAACTGGTGCCGCTCTTGTTCATGACCTGGCTGATGGCAGAGCGGTCGTTGCTGCTCAATGTCAGCGTGAACGCCGTGCCTGAGGTGATCTCTGCGTTGCCGGTGTCGGTCAGCGTGTAGGTCGCACCGCCTTCGCCTGTGAGGGTGAACTTGTTGGCGACGATGTCGTTGAGCGCTCCGTCCAGCGGCAGGAGGTCGGTACCGCTCACCGCAAGCACGCCAGTGACGGCGTTATAGGTTGCCGACGTAATGGCAGGCACTGGCACGCTTGGCGCCGGCAAGCTGGCGGTAATGCCATTGCCGGTAAGGTCGGCCACGACGACCGCCGCATCCGCACCGGCATCCCAATCCTCGGCAGCGGATAGGTTATAGGCAGTGCCGCCGGTCGAACTGGCCCCGTTCTTGTTCACGAGCTGGTTGATGGCAGAGCGGTCGGTGCTGCTCAAGGTCAGCGTGAACGATGTACCCGACGTAATCTCGGCGTTGGGGGTATCGGTCAGCGTGTAGGTCGCGGCACCTTCACCGGTGAAGGTGAGCTTGCTGGCGACGATATCGTTGGTCGCTCCGTTCAAGGACAGGAAGCCGGTGCCGCTCACCACCAGCACGCCGGTGTCGGCATGATAGGTTGACGACGTGATCGCGGGCGCCGGAACAGTGGCAGTAATGCCGTTGCCGGTCAGATCGGCGACGACGACGGCCGCATCCGCGCCAGCAGCCCAGTCCTCGGCTGCGGCCAGGTTGTAGGTCGTGCCTCCTATCGAACCTGCACCGCTCTTGTTCACGACCTGATTGATGGCTGAGCGGTCGGCGCTGCTTAATGTCAGCGTGAACGAGGTACCCGACGTGATCTCGGCATTGGCGGTATCGGTCAGCGTGTAGGTCACGCCGCCTTCGCCGGTGAAGGTGAACTTGTTGGCGACAATGTCGTTGGTCGCGCCGGTCGCGGAAAGGAAGCCGGTACCGGTCACCACCAGGGCGCCGGTGGCGGCATTATAGGTCGACGACGTAATCGCGGGTACCGTAACCGTGGCGGTGATGCCGTTGCCGGTCAGGTCGGCGACGACCACGGCCGCGTCCGCGCCAGCGGCCCAATCCTCGGCTGCGGCCAGGTTGTAGGTGGAGCTGTCGGTGGAACTGGTGCCGCTCTTGTTTACGATCTGATTGATGGCAGAGCGGTCGGTGCCGCTCAAGGTCAGCGTGAACGATGTGCCGGAGGCGGCTTCCACGTTGCTGGTGTCGGTCAGCGTATAGGTGGCGCCGGCTTTGCCGGTGAAGGTGAACTTGTTGGCGACGATGTCGTTGGCCGCACCGCTGGCGGACAGGAAGCCGGTACCGGTCACCACCAGAACGCCGGTGGACGCATTATAGGTCGACGAGGTAATGGCGGGCGCCGCCACGCTACTTGCAGTGATGCCGTTGCCGGTTAGGTCGGCGACAATCACGGCGGCGTCCGCCCCGGCTGCCCAATCCTCGGCCGCAGCCAGGTTGTAGGTGGAGATGTCGGTGGAACTGGTGCCGTTCTTGTTTACGAGCAGATTGATGGCAGAGCGGTCGGTGGCGCTTAATGTCAGCGTGAACGATGTTCCAGACGTTATCTCTGCATTGCCGGTATCGGACAGCGTGTAGGTCGCGCCGCCTTCGCCGGTGAAGGTGAATTTGTTGGCAACGATGTCGTTGGCCGCACCGCTGGCGGACAGGAAGCTGGTACCGGTCACTACCAGCACGCCGGTGGCCGCATTATAGGTCGACGACGTAATGGCGGGCGCCGGAACAGTGGCAGTGATGCCGTTGCCGGTCAGGTCGGCGACGACGACGGCCGCATCCGCGCCAACGGCCCAGTCCTCGGCTGCGGCCAGGTTGTAGGTCGTCGCGCCGGTCGAACTGATGCCGCTCTTGTTCACGAGCAGGTTGATGGCAGAGCGGTCGGTGGCGCTTAATGTCAGCGTGAACGCGGTGCCCGACGTGATCTCGGCATTGCCGGTATCGGTCAGCGTGTAGGTCGCGCCGCCTTCGCCGGTGAAGGTGAACTTGTTGGCGACGATGTCGTTGGTCGCGCCGGTCGCGGAAAGGAATCCGGTGCCGGTTACCACCAGCACACCGGTGGCGGCATCATAGGTCGACGACGTAATCGCGGGTGCCGGAACCGTCGCGGTGATGCCGTTGCCGGTCAGGTCGGCGACGACGACGGTCGCGTCCGCGCCAGCGGCCCAGTCCTCGGCTGCGGCCAGGTTGTAGGTCGTCGCTCCGGTCGAACTGGTGCCGCTCTTGTTCACGACTTGGTTGATGGCAGAGCGGTCGGTAGAGCTCAATGTCAGCGTGAACGACGTGCCCGAAGTGACTTCCACATTACTGGTGTCGGTCAGCGTGTAAGTGGCACCGCCTTCGCCGGTGAAGGTGAACTTGTTGGCGACGATGTCGTTGGCCGCACCGCTCGCACGCAGGAAGCCGGTACCGGTCACCACCAGGGCGCCTGTGGCGGCATTATAGGCCGACGATGTAATGGCGGGCACCGCAACGTTACTGGCGGTGACGCCGTTGCCGGTTACGTCTGCAATGACGACGCTCGCATCCGCGCCAGCGGCCCAATCCTCGGCAGCGGCCAGGTTGTAGGTGGTGGCACCGGTCGAACTGGTGCCGTTCTTGTTTACGAGCAGGTTGATGGCAGAGCGGTCGGTGGCGCTTAATGTCAGCGTGAACGATGTGCCCGAGGTGACTTCCACATTGCCGGTGTCGGTCAGCGTGTAGGTCGCACCGCCTTCGCCGGTGAAGGTGAACTTGTTGGCGACAATGTCGTTGGCCGCACCGCTCGCGGAAAAGAAGCCGGTACCGGTCACCACCAGGGCGCCGGTAGCGGCATCATAGGTCGACGACGTAATGGCGGGCACCGCAACGTTACTGGCCGTGACGCCGTTGCCGGTTACGTCTGCAATGACGACGCTCGCATCCGCGCCAGCGGCCCAATCCTCGGCGGCGGCCAGGTTGTAGGTGGTGGCGCCGGCCGAACTGGTGCCGTTCTTGTTTACGAGCAGGTTGATGGCAGAGCGGTCGGTGGCGCTTAATGTCAGCGTGAACGATGTTCCAGACGTTATCTCTGCATTGCCGGTATCGGTCAGCGTGTAGGTCGCGCCGCCTTCGCCGGTGAAGGTGAACTTGTTGGCGACGATGTCGTTGGTCGCGCCGGTCGCGGAAAGCAAGCCGGTACCGGTCACCACCAGGGCGCCTGTGGCGGCATTATAGGTCGACGATGTAATGGCGGGCACCGCAACGTTACTGGCCGTGACGCCGTTGCCGGTTACGTCTGCAATGACGACGCTCGCATCCGCGCCAGCGGCCCAATCCTCGGCAGCGGCCAGGTTGTAGGTGGTGGCGCCGGTCGAACTGGTGCCGTTCTTGTTTACAAGCAGGTTGATGGCAGAGCGGTCGGTGGCGCTTAATGTCAGCGTGAACGATGTGCCCGAGGTGACTTCCACATTGCCGGTGTCGGTCAGCGTGTAGGTCGCACCGCCTTCGCCGGTGAAGGTAAACTTGTTGGCGACAATGTCGTTGGCCGCACCGCTCGCGGAAAGGAAGCCGGTACCGGTCACCACCAGGGCGCCAGTGGCGGCATTATAGGTCGACGACGTAATGGCGGGAACCGCAACGTTACTGGCCGTGACGCCGTTGCCGTTTACGTCTGCAATGACGACGCTCGCATCCGCGCCAGCGGCCCAATCCTCGGCGGCGGCCAGGTTGTAGGTGGTGGCACCCGTCGAACTGATGCCGTTCTTGTTTACGAGCAGGTTGATGGCAGAGCGGTCGGTGGCGCTTAATGTCAGCGTGAACGATGTGCCCGAGGTGACTTCCACATTACCGGTATCGGTCAGCGTGTAGGTCGCGCCGCCTTCGCCGGTGAAGGTGAACTTGTTGGCGACGATGTCATTGGTCGCGCCGGTCGCGGAAAGCAAGCCGGAACCGGTCACCACCAGGGCGCCTGTGGCGGCATCATAGGTCGACGATGTAATGGCGGGCACCGCAACGTTACTGGCGGTGACGCCGTTGCCGGTTACGTCTGCAATGACGACGCTCGCATCCGCGCCAGCGGCCCAATCCTCGGCAGCGGCCAGGTTGTAGGTGGTG
>Ga0207975_100388_pt1 | contig 24390 bp, 28 predicted proteins | sample LakWasMe91_HOW11_2_FD_183913 | JGI IMG/M metagenome (GOLD analysis project Ga0207975, IMG submission 183913) | Freshwater sediment methanotrophic microbial communities from Lake Washington under simulated oxygen tension - Sediment Metagenome... | ecosystem: Environmental > Aquatic > Freshwater >...
ACGCCACGAATCGCAGATTTGAAAGTGAACAGGAAAGTCAATGAAATCAACGATCTACCAACACCACCTCCGCGCCAGTGCTAGCTTTTCGTACCGTCACTTATTGCACTGAAAACGAGGAGACCCCGACGTTTGGGCTTGCGGCGGGTGTCATGCTCGGTGTCTGCCGTGTCGCCACGATCCTTGGCGGCCGCCTTCAGTGCTGCAAGTTGTGCTTCCAGATCCGCCTGGTCGGCCGCCAGCGTTTCTTCAAACAACTGGCGCTGCTCGGCATTCATGCGCTCGGTCTTGGCATCAAAGCGCCAAGCCTTCAGGCGGCGCAGCTCAAACAGGATGCTCTGGATACGCGCTTCCTTGAACTCGATGGCCTTCGCCTGCGAGTCAATTTGCTGGCTTTGCTGGCCAATGTGCTGGAGGACCTTGGCCGCCAACGCTGCAGCGGCCTCAGGGCCCAGACCGACGAAGTCCTGAGCGCTGAGGGTGTGCACGTTGAGCATGCTGTCATTGTGCAAAAGGCGCACAGCGATTGGAACTAGGGCATCTGCCAATTGCCCTGCGCCACAGTCGTCACAAGTGCGTAATGGTCTGCATTTGTTCCAGCCGACTCCAGGGAAGGCCGAGCACCAGCGCATCGAATTGCGGCTTGGTCAATGTGATGGATGTCGCCATATCGGCACCACCGCGTGGCCATTCAAAACCACCCTGATTGAGCCGGCGCGCAGCACACCACAGGCCGAAGCCATCGTGCAGCAGTAGTTTGATGCGGTTGCCACGGGCGTTGGCAAACAGGTATCCATGGTGGGCCTGGGCAACCCCGAACACCTGCACCACCCGGGCCAGCAAGCGCTCCGTTCCCATGCGCATGTCGATGGGAGCCGTTGCCAGCCACAGCGCGTCGATGCGGATCATCGCAGCCACTCGCGTAGCCAGGCCGCGCACTCTGCCGCGGCGGCAACGGGCCAGCGCACTTCAATAGTGGCAGCGCCTCGGCGCAGCTCCATATGAATGTCCGGCAGCGCGGGTGCGGCCTGCTGTGCACAGGGCAAGGCCAGTGCAACGAAGCCGGCACATTCGGGCCGTTGCCGCGTGCCGTCCGCCGGCGCCTGGCGGGCCTTGCGGCGCCATTTATGCACGAGATTGGCGTTAAGCCCATGGGCCAGTGCGATCGCTGCGACGGAAGCGCCTGGCTGGCTGCATTCGCTCAAAACTTGCGTCCTGAACGCCTCGCTGTGAGGCCGTCGGGCAAGCGTTTTGGAGTGTTCCATGAGGTGTCCACTTGAGTTCTTGGTGGGCACCATCGTCGCCTGGCTACGCTACTGATTCAATATGTGATGCCTAGCCGCATACTGTAGGACTCTCAACTTGTCAATGCTTTCAATGTCGCGCATCCTCATCGGCAGTGGGCTAATTGAAATTTTTTGAAGTAACTCCGTTGGCATGTCAATATCCTCTTTGAAAATAGGGGGTGCGGAGGAATTCTTGGATTACTCAGTGGGCTGCTGCCGGTTCTGTGGACACCGGCCTAAGCTTCTTGAGCTTTCTCGAACTGTATGGGACTGACGTAGCCAAGCGTCGAATGGCGCCGGGTCGGGTTGTAGAACCTCTTGATGTAATCGAACACATCATCACCATCGGCCAGACTCCTCGGTGTTTCGCCATAAAGCCGAACTTCACAACGCCTGCCTTGCAAAGTAGGCCGCCGCTTTTTTCACCAGGTCGGGCTCCATCCTGAGCTTGGCGTTTTCCCTCTTGAGGCGCTCAATTTCGGCCTGCTCGGGCTTCATCACGCCTTGGCCAGGAAAAGCCTGCTGCGGGTCAGCCGCCAGTTCGCGTATCCATATGCGTAGTGCGTTCTCGTGAACTTCAAGGTCTCGTGCAGCCTGCGCCACTGGCACACCTCGATTTTTGACCAGCTTTACAGCTTTCAGTTTGAATTCTCGGCTGAATTGCCGTTTCTTTTCCATAACCATCTCCGGTTTCACCTTCACACCTTAACAAGGTGTCTACGAAACCGGCAGCAGCCCATGGGGGCAGGTTGCCGGCTAGATGATTTTCAGAACCCTATAGCCGCATGCCGTAAGGCCCCAGCTTCTCCGTCACCATGGCGATAGTGCGGTCCAGCAGCCGGTCTAGGCCGTGCGCCTCCCAGCTTTTTTCATTCCCCGAATGGGTCCGCCGCACGATGTACAGCGTCGATTTGAGCGGGAATCCCGAGATGCGTTTGGCCACCAGGCGCCCAGATTCAAGTTCCCGGGCGACCGAGCCATAGGGCATGATGCTGCTGGCTTCGCCCTGCAGCACAAGGTCCCGGATCGCGGCGATCGACTGGACCTCATACGCGACCTTCAGGTCGGCCAGCGGCACACCCGCGGCACGCGACAGGATGCGGCGGCCGATGTCCCTTCGCGAGCCCAGCGCGAGCTTGCTGTTCAAGACCTCCTCCATCGCAATCTCCGCCGGGGCTTTTTTCTTGCCGGCCGCGGTGACGAAAAGAATCTCTTCCTCCATCACCGCCGTTAGCAGCAGCTTGGGGCGCGGCTCTATTTCGTAGGCCAGGGCCACGTCGAGCTCTTCGCGCTCTATCGCGTCGGCCAGGAAAAAGCTGGGCCCTTCCACCAGGCTGAAGGCCAGGTCGTCAAAATCACGCTCGGCCATGAGCTGGAGGTGGGTGCCCACTAGCAGCGTGAGGCTGGTCGTCAGCCCCAGCGACACCGGCTCCCGCGCGGCGTTGTGAAGCTGGGTCACGTCTTTGCGCGTCTGCTCCAGCTGCTCAAAGATCAGGTTGGCCCGGCTGTAAAGCAGCTGGCCGGCCACGGTGGGCTCCACACCGCGCGAATGCCGGTGCAGCAGGGTCACTCCCAGCTCCGCTTCCAGCTCGCGTATGTGCAGGCCCAGCGCCGGCTGCGCCACATGCAGCTTTTTGGCGGCGCGTGTAATGTTGCACAGGTCCACCGCGGTCACAAAATAGCGGAGTTGCTTGAGGTTCAAGAAGCCTGTCCCCTGTATTCAGCCGAAAAATTCACAGCAAAGAAAAAACGAAAAAAGGACGTCATGGAATCCCATGCGTCCTTCAGCCGGAACAGCGCAGCACTTATTCGATGCTGATTTTCGCGTCGTTTATCACTTTTTCCCAGCGCGCCGAGTCTTCCTTGTTGCGCTGCTTGATCTCGTCCCGCGTCAGGCTCAGCGGCTCCACGCCCTGCACCGCCAGGATTTTGCGGGCTTCTTCGGTCGAGAAAACTTTTTTGGCTTGTGCAATCCACTTTTCAATCACTTCATTGGGTGTGCCGTTTGGCGCCACCAAGAACACCCACACGCTGCCTTCATAACCCGGCAGGCCGGATTCGGCAATCGTCGGCGTGTCGGGCAGGGCGGACACGCGTTTTTTCGTGGTCACGCCCAGGGCCTTCAGTTTGCCAGATTTGATGTGCTGCAGCACGGCCGTGATCGGCGAGAACACCATGTCGATCTGGCCCGCCAGCAAATCGTTCACGGCCAGCGAGGTGCCCTTGTAAGGCACATGCATCATGTCTACCTTGGCCATGGTCTTGAACAGCTCCGCCGCGAGGTGGTGCGTGGTTCCGGCGCCGGCCGTGCCGAAGGTCAGCTTGCCCGGGTTGGCTTTCGCATACGCAATCAGTTCCGGAACCGTCTTCGCCGCCACCTTGGCGCTCACCGTCAGCACCAGCGGGATGTCGGCCAGGGTTGCCACCGGCGTCAGCTCGCGGTCCACGTTGAAAGGCAGGCGCTTGTACAGCAGCGGCGCGACAGACCACAGCTCATTCGGGATCACCATCAGCGTGTAGCCGTCCGGCTTGGACTTCGCCACATAACTCATGCCGATCTGGCCGCTCGCACCCGGGCGGTTTTCCACAATCACGCTGCCGCCGAAATCCGCGTCCATCTTCGAGGCCAGGTAGCGCGCCACATAGTCCGTGCCGCCGCCCGCGGAATAGCCGTCGATGATACGGACAGGATGGTCGGGATAGGGGTCGGCCGCCGTCGCTTGCGTTGCGGCCAGAATGCCCGCGCACAACAGGAAGAGCGTTTTCTGGATCATGGGGTGCATACACATACCTCTGAAAGAAAAAAAGTGGAAGGAAGTTGTAGAAGAAGAATGAAGAAGAAGAGGAAAAAACGCCGCTTTATGCAGCCAGAGTTACCGGGGCCTCGATGGTGCGCAAATACGCCAGCGTGGCCTCCAGCGACACCACGTCGGCATACTTGGCCTGCAGGTCGAACAGGCTCTGGTCGTGCGCCGCCACAGAACGGTCGCCTACCGCCTCGCGAACCACCATGGGCCGGAAGCCGTTCTGGCACGCATCCACCGCGCTGGCCCGCACACAGCCGCTGGTCGACGTGCCCACAATGATCAGCGTGTCGGCCCTCGCGCTGACTAGCCGTGAAACCAGGTCCGTTCCAAAAAAGCAGGACGCATATTTTTTGTATATCAAGGCATCACGCGGCCCCATAGCCAGCCGCGGGTCCACTTCATGCCCGTCACCCGCCGCCATCAGGCTGGCCGTGCCTTTTTGCTTGAGCGCCCAGACACCCGCATCGCGCAGCTGTGCATCGTCATAACGCACACTCGTAAAAATGACCTGGATGTCTTTCTGGTGCGCGATATCCAGCAAGGCATTCGTCGCCCTGATCTGCGTTGTCAGGTCTGCGCCCAGCGGGCGGTTCGCATCGGTAAAACCCTTGGTCAGGTCCACCACCAGCAGCACCGGTCTGGCGCCAAAACCAATGGGAAACCCGAACCCGCGCTCGTGAAAAAACTCGGCATCGGAAACAGGGGAGGGGGGCGTGGTGGTCATGTCAAACGGTGCTGTTGAAGTGAAACTATTACAGCATCGTGACTTCCATGCTGTCCAAGACAGATTGTGTTTAGGAGCCAGACATTTTTTGGTTACGCGGGCCTGGGGCCGGTATCCGCGCTGGGATGGCCCGTGGCCGCCGCCAAACTTGTGACCTTGCCCCTACAGGGACTTCTCACGCTGTCAAGAGATACGGTATTCCTTGGGGGGTGCGGATAAAAAATTGGACTGGTTTTATGCCCCTAGCCCTAGGCTCACACGGTATTCAATGGGGCTGAGAGAGCTGAGAGAGATCTTGATCCGCTTCTCGTTGTACCAGCGGATGTAGGAATCGACCACCTCAAAGAATTGCTCAACGGTGGGGCTCTTCCAGTCCCGAGGATAGAACAGTTCGGTCTTCAGCCTACCGAAGAAGCCTTCGCAGGCCGCGTTGTCAGGTGAGCAGGCCTTGCGAGACATCGAGCGAGTAAGGTTTGCGTCACTCATTCTTGATAGCCAGCCTGGCCAGCGGTAGTGGCCACCACGATCGGAGTGAACTGGAGTTGGAGTTGACCCCATTTCACGGACACCTTATGGTTCAAACCGAAGGAGTTCGAGATGAGCAAATACCGAACGGCGTACGCGCCGGAGTTCCGCCAGCAACTTATTGAGTTGGTACATGCAGGCCGCAGTGCCAACGATGAAAGAGTTCGGCCTGCACGCCACAACAGTGGCCAAGTGGGTGCGGCTGAGCCCAATGGGCGTGGCAGCGGCACTGCCACCACCCAAAGGCAATGTTTCGCAGGGGCCACTCAATGCGGCTGAACGCCAGGAGTTGATCGAGCTGCGGCGCAAGCTGCGCCAGGTCCAGATGGAGCGTGATATTTTGGCAAAGGCTACGGCCTGGTTTGCCGGCAAGAGCGAGAAGACGTCCATAACGTCTACCGGCTCGTGAAAGCAAACCAGGCCGAACTACCCGTGCGCGCCCTGTGTGAAACGCTCAAGGTCTCCACCAGCGGGTATTACGACTGGCGGGATCGTCCGCTGAGCAAGCGGGCGCAAGCGGGCGCAAGCGGGCGCAAGCGAACATGGTCTTGAGCGAGCACATCCGCAGGGCCCACCGCGCCAGCGACGAAACATACGGCATGCCCCGCATTCGTGCCGAGTTAGCCGATACAGGGGTCATCGCCCGCCTCATGCGGGCGATGCGTATCCAGGGCGTCAGCCGCCGGCGAGCCTGGTGCGTCACCACCGAGCGAAACGAGCGCCAGCGCCCCGCACCCGATCTGGTCAAGCGGGTGTTTGTCGCCAAAGACATCAATGAGCTGTGGGTGGCCGATATGACGTACGTGCCGACCTGGGAAGGGTTTTTGTACCTGGCCGTGGTCACCGATGCCTGCAGCCGCAAGGTGGTGGGCTGGGCCTTTGGGGTGCAGATGACTGCAGACCTTGTCCTCTCGGCGCTCAACATGGCGCTGCACACCCGCAGGCCAGGAGCGGTCATCCATCATTCAGATCAAGGCAGCCAATACATGAGCATTGCCTTTGGCAACCGGTGCCGTGAGATGGGCGTGCGCCCTTCCATGGGTACGGTGGGAGATGCCTACGACAACGCCATGGCGGAAAGCTTCTTTGCGACCTTGGAGTGCGAGCTCATTGCCCGGCGCAGCTGGAAAACCAAGACCGAGGCACGCCTGGCTATCTTTAGCTGGATCGAGAGTTGGTACAACCCGCACCGCAGGCACTCGGCCTTGAACTACCTCTCGCCCAATAACTTTGAAAGGAAACATCATCAGCAAAACACCGTCAACCCCGAAATCCAGATAATCCCTGAGCTTCAATGAGCAAGCTCAATGTGTCCGTGGAAACGGGTCAACTCTAGTAAGGGCCATGTCACCCGAGTCGCTCAGCGCAGCACGATGATGAAAATGCCCAGCAGCGTCAGAGCGCTGCCCGCCAGCACCGGGGACGTGATTTCTTCCTGCTGTTTGAACAGCCAGTGGCTGAACGGAAATACTAGAAGCGGCGTGCACAATGTCACCAGCGTGGCGACAGACAGCGGAATGTAGCGCATTGAGCCGATGGTGCAGATTTGCGCTGAAATCGTGCACACGCCGATCAATGCATACAAGCAGATGCCGCTACGGCTTTCGACCCGAAAACGGGAAAAAAGCTGGCGTTTGTCGGAACTAAATGCCAGGTGCAGTGCCAGCCCGCAGACTGCGCCCACCCATGCGCCCAGGATGGGTTCATTCCAGATGCGGACGGCCGAGCCACGCAGCACATTGCCAATCGCGTAGGCCAGCGAACTGCCCAGCCCTAGGAGCAGCACCGATTGCAGCAAGCGTTCATGCACGGTCGCCTTAACCGGCATTGATGATCCCTGCACTGGCGCCGATTTCCTGCGCGAGAAGAAACCCGGCTTGTAGCTCACCAGCATCAACCCGGCGATGGTCATGGCCATACCCAGCGCGACCAGAGGAGTCAGCCGCTCATCGAGCAGCACCCAGGCCATCAGGGCCGTGAACAAGGGGCTGCTGACCTGGAAGATGCTGGCCTTGGCCGGACCGAAACGCACCACCGACTCGTAAAAAAACCACCGTCCCAGGTAGGTCGCAAAGGCGCCAGCCGCTGCAAACAGCCAGAACGCCTGCGCATTCCATTCGACACCGCCGGACCGCATCGCCAGTTGCACTGCAAGTGCGCCAGCAGAAAAAACGACATTGGTGAAAGTCGCAATCAGGAAACCCAGGCTGAGACTGATGTGGTCCGACGCCACCTTGGTGACCAGGGTGCTGGTGGTAAAAAACACCAGTGCAGCAACCGACAGCAGGTAGCCAAGAAAGGTATCAGACATCAGCCACCGCACATTTAGGCTTCATCCCCGGTCAGATCTTGAAGGCTTCGAGTGACTCCGGCGCAAACAGGTCCTGCGGCTGCAGCAGGCGCTTCGAAAGACCTTGCTCGAAGGAGTAGCGCAGGAAGGTCCGCAAGGTCGCTTCGTTTTTCGCAAAGCCGTAAGGCCAGAAATCTTCGCCCATCTCGCGCTTGACCTGTTCCACATGCGATGTGAGCCAGGGCAGCATGACCTTCAGCGCAGCGGTTTCGTACAGGTCTTCATAGGTGCGGCGCTGGGATTCCTCCAGTGCCTTCATCATCGACCGGGCGACCCAGCGGTTAGCCTCGTATACCTCGCGGCGGATCGCCACAGTGTGCATGATCGGAAACATTTTCGTTTCCTGGAAATAGTTGCGCTCGACCTGCTCGTAGTCTTCAAACAGGCGCCTGACCCGGCCGCCGCCTTTGAGGAAGCTCGACGGCATGCGCGCGGTGTACAGCGCATCGATTTCGCCGTCGAGCAGCATCTGCGCCAGCGTCTGGTCGGGGCCGATGCGCTCGACCCTGATGTTCGGCGGCAGGTCAAGCTTGATCTTTTCAGACCGGCCGGGCTCTTCCTCGCCGCCAGTGAAATAAGTCACACTGTCCACCGGCACGCCGTAATGGTCGGACAGGATGCCGCGAATCCACACCGGCGCCGTCATCTGGTATTCAGGATTGCCGACGCGCTTGCCGATCAGGTCTTTGGCTTCGCGGATGCCCGAATTAGCATTGACGTAAATGCAGGAATGCCGGAAAAAACGCGACGGAAAGACCGGAATCGCCACGAACGGCCGGGTTTCATTGAACATGGACACGGTGTAGGACGATAGCGACATCTCGGCCACGTCGAACTCCTGGTGCCGCAGCATTCGGAAGAAGGTTTCCTCCACCGGCATGTTCAGGTAGTTCAGGTCGATGCCGTCGGGCTGGACGCTGCCGTCCATCAGGGCGCGGGTGCGGTCATAGTTCCAGCAGCCAAAGGTGAGTTTGAGTTTTGACATGAGCTTGTTTATTCCGTTTTGATGCCTGCGACAGGAATGGTTTTTGCCAGCCGCTCGTTTTCGGCCAGGATGGCTTTGTGGTAGTCGGCAGGACCGCTGCCAATTGGATCAATGCCGGCCTTGTGGAGTGTCTCGATGACTTCGGGCATCTTGGCGATCTGGGCCATTTCGGCGCTGATGCGCTCGATGGCGCTCGCCGGTGTACCGGTGGCGGCGAGCACGCCGATGATCGGTGCCAGGTCAAACCCGGGGATGATTTCCGCAATTGCGGGCAAGTTGGGCTCTAGGCTGGAGCGGCTGGCCGCGTTGCTGGCCAGCAGCTTGGCCTGGCCCGCCTTGGCGAATCCGGCCAGTGAAGGGAGTGCGGAAAACAGCACGTCCACCTGTCCGCCAATCAGCGCCGGCACCGACTGCCCGGAACCTTTGAAGGGCACGTGCGTGATCTGCAGGCCCAGTGCGGCCTTCATGGCCTCCATGGTCAGGTGGTGGGTGCTGCCGATGCCCGAGGAGCCGTAGTTCAGCGTCCCCGGCTTAGCCTTGGCCAGCGCGATGAATTCCTGCAGGCTGTTGACCGGCACCCTGGCATTGGCGGCCAGGTAGAGCGGCGCGCGCGCCGCCAGCGAAACCGGCATGAAATCGCGTTTATAGTCATATGTCAGGTTTTTGTAGATGGCCGGGTTGATGGAGAACATCGACCCATCGGTCACCAGGAAGGTATAGCCGTCCCTAGGTGCCGTGGCCAGGGCCTGCGCGGCCACCACGCCATTGGCGCCAGGCCGGTTGTCCACCACGACCGACTGGCCCAACCGGTCGCCGAGCCGCTGCGCAAAAATACGCGCCACGGTGTCAGGTAAGCCACCGGCCGAGTAAGGCACGACAAATTTGATCGGCCGGCTGGGGTAGGCGCCCTGCGCCTGCACACTCATGTCATGGGAAGCATGAAGCTGACAGTCATCACCGTAGCGGTGCCAAGCAGGATAAAACGACGTTGTCTCATGGGAAATGTCTCCTGACGGGTTTCAAGTTTTTATAGAGAACGGGGAAAGAGAAAAAGGAAAACCGGAAAATTTCCGTGCTCCCTTAGGAGGTAACTTCGGAGGTGGAATAAGAGGGTTCCAGCGCAGGCCCGACCGAATCCCAGACATAGGTCGCACTGAATGCGCGCCAGTCAGCGGTCTTGGGAACGATGGACTGGAAAGCGCAGATGCTGGCGGGAATCCGGGCCTCGCCCGTTCCAATGGCCGGCTTGCCCGCCTGAAAGTCCCGTACCGCTTCGAGCATCTGTTTGCGGAACTCCACCACCGCCAGGTCGCTAGCACCCAGCCGGTCATGGCTGCGGTCGGCAATCGGCCCCATCGTCACCCACATCGCGATGTCCTGGTTGGGAAAACCGGTGATGCCGGTGAAGTTGCCTGCTTTCATGGCCGCGCGGTTCTGCCAGAAGGCGTTGTCGCGGTTGCGCAGCGGCCGGTACTTGTCATCCAGGTCAATGCCGACCTGCTGGCCCAGGAATTTGCGCCAGGTGCCGGTGTCGGGCGTCTGCGACGGATGGCCCCAGGCGATGAAGTAGAAGGCGGTGGTTGTGTCGTCCATCGGCACATTAATGTTCGCTACGTTGTACAGGTTGTTGGGCGGAATCAGGGCGGTGGCCGGGGCGACGAAAACGGTCGAGCGCACATAGTCGTTGGCGGCGGCATTCTTGATGGGGCGGCGGATTGCCGCATAGCGAAAGCCGTAGCTGCCGCGCTCGACCTGCATGCGCGGCGCCTTGTCGGTCGAGGGGCGCAACCAGTTCGTGTCGGTCGCTTCAGCGCCTTCGACCCGAGCCGGCACCATGTCGGACGAATGCAGGCTCGAACTGTGCGCCGAGTCGATCGCGCCCTCCAGGATCTGCGCCCAGTTGCACGGAATGATCGCCTTGGCAATCGTGACTTTCGCGTCGGCGGTGGGCGCCCAGACCGGCGGCTCGAACGCGGGCTGGGTGCCCTGCGGACCCATGTAGGCCCAGACAAAGCCGCCCCATTCCGTGACCGGGTACGCCAGGTGCTTGACCTTTTGCGCCATGCCGCTGGCCGCCGGCTCGGACACCATTTCCAGCACATTGCCTTGCACGTCCATTTTCCAGCCGTGATACAGGCAGCGCAGCCCGCAGTCCTCATTGCGACCGAAGACCAGCGACACGCGTGGAAGGCAATGTCCTGGAAATGACTTCCGAGCCTACCGCAAGCGGCATGGCGGATAAAGTAAAGCATAAGGCTTATCCCACAAAAGAATGGGGGAGCATGGTCTGGGCTTACATGGGGCCTCAAGACGCTGTGCCAGAATTTCAGCCCCCAGCCTGGGCACCTACGGCAGACACCCGTGTCAGCGTTGCCAAGGTTCTTTTGCCCTGCAACTGGGCGCAGATTTTGGAAGGAGCTATTGACTCGGCTCATAGCTCGAGCCTTCATTCGTCTGACATGGTGCCGGCCCGGGTGGACAGCGCCCAGGCGACGGCAAACACCTGGCTGCGCCCCAGCACAGACAAAGCGCCTCGCATGCAAGTGCAACGCGCAAGCTACGGCTTTCGCTATGCAGCCTTGAGGCGCCCGATCACCAATGCATCTGCCAACGACTATGTGCGTTCGACAGTGTTTGTGGCCCCTGCCACGGCATTGATTCCTCCCAACAACTTGTACAACGTTGCCAACATCAATGTTCCGATGGACGATGTTTCAACGGTTTTCTACTTCATCGCCTGGGGTCATTCTGCCCAGACGCCAGAGACAGAAACTTGGCGCAAGTTCTTGCGGCAAACAGTGGGCGTTGACCTGGATGAAAAGTACCGCCCGCTGCGCACCAAAGAGAACCGGTTCTGGCAAGACCGTCAAGCCATGAAGGCCGGCAACTTTACTGGCATCTCCGGTTTTCCGAATCAGGACGTCGCCATGTGGCTGACCATGGGCGCCATTGCCAATCGCAGCCACGACCGGCTGGGCGCCAGCGACTTGGCCATCGTCGAATTTCGCAAGCAAATGCTCGACGCCGTGATGGCTTTCCAGCGCGGGGAGCCGGCCATCGGTACCGGGGACTTGGCTATTCCGGCCACTGTGTGCGCATTCCAGGCGATTGTGCCCAAGACCACAGATTGGCGTGAATACGCAGTGAAGTACATCTGGGCCGGGGATGGTCCGCACCCCGAAATGGAACCGTCTTACTCGGTCAAAGCATAACCATGAGCAAACTTCAACTCTCCGTCGCCATGGGCGACTATGACCGAACCCGAGCGCTTTACGACGGAAGGGTATTGATCGACGGCGTGGACCCGATCTTTATGCTGTTGAATCCGGAGGAAATGTTCTTTCGCGCAATGCGCAGCATGGATTTTGACATCGCTGAGCTGTCTTTTTCCAGCTACTTGGTCAAGCACTCAAAAGATGAATGCCCCTATATCGCTGTGCCGATCTTCTTGTCCCGAGCCTTTCGCCACACTTCAATTTACGTGCGCAAAGACCGTATCACTAAGCCAGAAGATTTAAAGGGACACCGTATCGGTGTGCCTGAGTATCAATTGACCGCCAATGTTTGGGCCAGATCTATTCTGCAAGACGATTTTGGCGTGCGGCCTGAGGATGTGACATGGGTCCGCGGCGGCATTGACACCCCGGGTCGTCCGGAAAAAATAAAATTGAAATTGCCGCCTAACGTCCATGTCGAGGCTGCGCCTGATGACACTACTATTTCTCAGCTTCTCGACCGGGGTGAGATTGACGGTTTCATTGGCCCACGCCCGCCCAGCGCGTCAGTGCTGAAAAACCCCAACATCGGATGGCTTTTCGATGACCCTACCGCAGCGGCCAAAGACTATTACCGCAGAACTGGAATTTTTCCCATCATGCATGTGGTCGGTATACGAAAAGAGCTGGCTCTGCAACACCCTTGGCTTCCAGGCGCTGTGGTCAAAGCCTTTACCCAGTCCAAAGCGGCCGCGCTGGCGCTGCTTGGTGACACATCTGCGACCAAAGTAACTTTGCCGTTTGTGGAAGAGCAACTTAAAGCGGCTCGCGAGACTATGGGGGAAGACTACTGGTCTTACGGCGTAGCTCCTGCGCGTAAAACTTTGGAAGCGTTTGTTCGGCATCACCATGCACAAGGCTTGTCTGAAAGATTGGTTGCCGTGGAGGAGCTTTTTCATCCGTCCACTTATGAAAGCTACAGCATTTAACGTATTGCCTGATCAACCCATTTTCTCATTTGAAAAACACAAGACAAAACATGGACACCCAAAAATTATTGAAAGCTATTGCTGCAGTCTCTATTGCTTGCTCTGCATTGGTAGGGCCGTTGGCAAGTCATGCACAGCAATTTCCGTCAAAGCCCATCCGGCTTATAGTGCCTTACTCTCCTGGAGGATTGCCCGATACAGTTGCCCGTATCGTGTCGCAACGACTCTCGGAAGGCTTGGGACAATCGGTCGTGGTAGAAAACAAGCCTGGGGGAAGTGGCGCCGTTGCCGCCGGTACGATTGCTCAGGCTCCTGCCGATGGACACACCTTGCTGATGACTGACGGCCCGATGCTGGCGATTACACCACTTGTAGTGAAAAAAATGTCTTACGACCCAGTGAAAGATTTTGTCCCGGTCTCTTTGCTGGGAAAGGCCCCATTGCTATTGGCAGTAAACGCCAGTGTCAAAGCGAACACGTTGGACGAGTTGATTGCGCAAGCAAAGGCTTCACCAGGCACGATGAATTACGGATCGTCCGGCCTGGGAAGCATCCATCACCTGACTGCAGAAGCAATGAATCAGGCACTCGGTATCAAAGTGACCCATGTACCCTTCAAAGGCAGCGCCAACTCTATTCCGGCTTTGGTGGGTGAACAAGTACACATGGCCTTTGCATCCCCGCCCACGTTAATGGGGTTTGTCAAATCAGGCAAGGTGAAGTTGCTAGCCATTAATTCGAGCAAGCGTTCCCCGCTGGCGCCAACCGTTCCAACACTTGGCGAACGCATCCCAGGGTTTGATTTCGCTTTCAACGTAGCAGTTTTGGCCAAAGTAGGAACACCCCAGGCGACAATTGATCGGCTGAGCAATGAGTTTGCCAAAGCAGTTAAATTTCCGGATGTGATTGAGAAGCTCGAGGGCGCAGGGGTCGAGCCAATAGGCGGAACGTCTGAGCAGCTTGCCACAGCTCTGCGCAGCGAAACCAAACGCGTACAGGATGCCGGCAAGGCTGCTGATCTCAAGGCCGAGTGATTTTGGTTTCAGAGTTGATAAAGTCTTAGAGGCAGATGTGATGATTCCACAAACCCATGCTGACACCCAGATGCCGCTCCAGGTCGAGCGCGTGTACGACGCGGCCAAGGGCATTCGTTCATTTGAACTTGTTTTGCCCGATGGAGGCGAGCTGCCGGCTTTCACGCCTGGCTCTCACGTCAAGGTGCAAACACCTAGCGGTCTTCTGCGCAAATACTCGTTGTGTAATGCGCCTGATGAACGCGGCCGCTACGTCATCACGGTGAAGCGCGAGGAGTCCAGCCGTGGCGGCTCGGCCAGCATGCATGACAACCTGAAGGCCGGTGATATTCTTCCAACATCGGTGCCGGAAAACGCATTTCCCTTGGTTGACAACGCGAAGTCTTACCTGTTCATTGCAGGTGGAATTGGAATTACCCCCATGTTGTCCATGATTCGTTCATTCGGTGACAACGCACCAGCACCGTGGAAGCTGGTTTACCTCTCGCGATTTGCCGAGAACACCGCGTTTCTAGACGAGTTGGGCCGGCCAGAGCTGAAGAAGAACGTAAAGATCCACCATAGCGAGGGTAGCGCTGACCATGAGTATGACCTTTGGCCAGCCCTAGAAAAGCCTAACACTGCCCATATTTATTGCTGTGGTCCGCGTGGCTTGATGGAAGCGGTACGCGACATGACTGGACACTGGTCGCCGAAGAATGTGCATTTTGAAAGCTTTGACGAAGGTGGTAAAACACTGCCCGATGACAAGCCATTTACGGTGCGGCTGGCGAGGACTGGACAACATTTCGAAGTACCAATTGGAGTTTCAATTTTGAACGCCATGCGGGAACACGGTTGCAATAGCGCATCGTCTTGCGAAAGCGGAACCTGTGGCACTTGCCGCACCGGTTTGCTAGAAGGCCAGGCCGACCATCGCGACATGGTTCTGATGCCCGAAGAAATGGACAACCAGATCATGATCTGTGTATCGCGCGCCAAGTCGGCTGAACTCGTATTGGATCTTTGATGAGCAACGTCTCTTCGCGCCCCTTGCGCTTGGGCATCGCCGGGCTGGGCCGGGCCTTTACCTTGATGCTGCCTACCTTCCTGAACGACACGCGGGTGCAATTGGTCGCGGCGTGTGATCCACGCGACGACGCGCGTCAGCAGTTTGCAACAGATTTCCAGGCGCCGGTGTTTTCCGACATTGAAGCGCTTGCAGCAGATCCAACGGTTGAAGCCATTTATATCGCCAGCCCACATCAATTCCACGCTGAGCATACTCGCATTGCTGCCGCCAATGGAAAGCATGTCCTTGTCGAAAAGCCCATGGCCTTGAGCCTGAGTGAATGCGACGCCATGATCCGATGCTGCGCTGATGCAGGTGTGCATCTGATCGTGGGGCACTGCCACAGCTTTGATACCCCTTACCTTCGCGCACGCGAGCTGGTGCAGGGTGGCACTCTGGGTCGCGTGCGCATGGTGCATGCACTGAACTACACCGATTTTCTCTACCGGCCGCGCCGGCCTGAAGAACTTCAGACCGATGCTGGAGGCGGTGTGGTGTTTAGCCAAGCCGCACACCAGGTAGATATTGTTCGCCTTCTTGCAGGAGGCAACGTCACCAGCGTGAGGGCAGTTACCGGTAATTGGGATCCACAACGCGCGACAGAGGGAGCCTATTGCGCCTTGCTGTGGTTCGACAATGGGGCATTTGCCAATTTAACATACAGCGGCTACGGACATTTTGATTCAGATGAGTGGTGCAACTGGCGCGGTGAACTGGGAAATATAAAGGACCCGTCAACGTACGGCGCTGCCCGTCGACGTTTGGCTAGCGTGCAGTCCAGCCAAGAAGAGGCGACATTGAAGGCATCAGGCACTTATGGCGGTTCCACTTACAGCGGAACAGCATCGGTTAAGTCAAACAGATCCAATGCGTATCAACATTTCGGTCCCATCATCATCAGTTGCGAGCGTGGCGATATTCGGCCTCTGCCACAGGGCTTGGAAGTCTACGAGGACAATGTTCGTCAGCACCACGCTTTGGATGTGCCGAATGTTCCGCGTGCTGAAGTTATCGATGAGTTGTATGCGGCTGTGATTCAAGATATATCGCCTCTGCACGATGGTGCTTGGGCGCGTGCAACACTTGAGGTTTGTCTAGCGCTGCTAGAGTCTGCTCAAAATAGCGCTGATGTCAGGCTTGAGCCTGTGCTTATTGATCCGGCCCGATGAAGTATCAAGCGGCATAGCGGACAGGCCGATCTAGGAAATAGGCGATAACGCGCTCGGGGTGCGCTTGAGCAACGTCTGTGCTCATTGGCAGCATCGCGTAATTTGGCTTTGCTGCGCACCGGTAAGCACTTGCCCATTTCCTGCTTGAGGTCCGCGTTCAGGCGTTCCTCCAGATTGAGCTGAGTGCTGTAGCTGGGCAGGTAGAACAGCTCGATGTCCTGCTTGTGTTCGGCCACCTAATACCAATCACATGTCATGAGATAACCGGAGCCAAAGGCAGCACTGCCCAGCTGCGCGAGCACAAAGAGCGGACGGCGCCGGGGATCTGCGGTAAGCAGCTGGGCATCCCATCTTGAAGGAGTGCGAATAGGTTGAGATAGTGTGCGCGATGAACATCATGCACACCATGGAGTGCACAACTCTACGACTCCCACTTGCTTTAAGGTCTCAGGGTACCTTCGTTGGCCAACCCGGCCTACAACGGCCCTTCTGGCCTCAGGAATGGCCTCCCGAACCCATGCGGTCAACGTCCCACGACAGGGGTAGCCCAGGGTCCTCATAGTGGCAGCAATGCATCGATCGTGGGTGAGGTAGTGCTCGACAGCCGCCTCCTTCTGAGCCTGCGAAAACTTGGGCTCCCGGCCTGCATAGCCCACCCGCAAGTCGAGCCGCTGCTGATACTCGTGGTACCAGCCCTTTAGGGAATTCTTGGTGGGGTAACCCAGCTGACGAATGGTTGGCCTGACGCGTTTGCCGAGCTTGATGTAGAGCTCGACGGCTCGAATTCTGTCTTCGTAGGAATACATGGACTACCTCCTGATAGTCCAAGTTTTTGTCCGCATCCCCCAATTACAAAACATAGCAATCCGGCCAGCCCTTCACACCCCAAGATACTGTTCCAGCAACTGCGGCTGCGAAGTCAGCTGCGCGGACGATCCTTCGAACACCACCTCGCCCTTGACCAGGATCACGTTGCGGTCGGTGATCTGGGTCACGTGCTTCCAGTTCTTGTCCACGATGACGCTGCTGATGCCGCTTTCGCGGATGACGCCGCAGATGCGCCAGATCTCGCGCGCGATCAGCGGCGCCAGGCCCTCGGTGGCTTCGTCGAGGATCAGCACGTCGGGATTGGTCATCAGCGCGCGGCCGATGGTCAGCATCTGCTGCTCGCCGCCCGACAGTTGCTGGCCGCCGTGGCCCAGGCGTTCGGTTAGGCGGGGAAAGGTCTCCAGCACGCGTTCGTAGGTCCAGTCGCGCTGGCCGCGGGTTCCGGCGCGGGCGGCCATCTTGAGGTTTTCCACCACGCTGAGGTTGCCGAAGATGCCGCGCCCTTCAGGAACGTAGGCGACCCCGAGCGTGGCGATCTCGTAGGGCGCGCGGCCGGTCATCGGCTTGCCCGCGATCTCTACCGTCCCGCTCCTTGGCTTGACCAGCCCCATGATGCTCTTGAGCAGGGTGCTCTTGCCCATGCCGTTGCGCCCCATCAGGCCGATGCTTTCGCCCCGGGCAACGGAAAAGTCAATTCCGCGCAAGATGTGGCTGGCGCCGTAATAGGTATGCAGGGTTTTAGCGTTGATCAGCATATCGGCCATCTCAAGACTCCAGTTGGGCCGTGCTAGGGGCGGGCTGTGCGTCCCCCGCAGGCGGTGAAACAGCGACGCCGTGAATGCGAGAGAATTTCATCCTAATGCTCCTCCCCCAGATAGGCGGCCTGCACGTTGGCGTCGGCGCGGATTTCCGCGGGCGTGCCGCTGGCAATCACCTGTCCGTCGACCATTACGGTCAACTGGTCGGCAAGGGCGAATACCGCGTCCATGTCGTGCTCCACCAGCATGATGGCGTGGTCCTTCTTGAGTTTGAGCAGCAACTCGACCATGCGTTCAGCCTCGGCCACACCCATGCCCGCCAGTGGTTCGTCGAGCAGCAGCACGCGCGGTTCGGTCGCCAGCGACATCGCGATTTCCAGCTGTCGCTGTTCGCCATGACTGATGGTGCCGGCGATGGCAGTGGCCCGGTGTTGCAGGCCGGCCAGCTCAATCGCCCTGGTCGCGCGCTCGGTGGTCACGCTGAACCGGGCCCTGTTGCCCCGGGTGTCAGAGTACCAGCGCGCCGCCTGCGGCGTACGCGACTGCGCAGCCAGCCGCACGTTCTCCCACACCGTAAAGGGGAGAAAGATGTTGGTTTTCTGGTAGCTGCGCCCCATGCCCTGGCGCGCAATTTTCTCCAGACTCCAGCCCGTCACATCTGTGCCGCACAAGGTCACCGTGCCCGAGCTAAGTGGCACATCGCCCGTCAGCACATTGGTCAGCGACGACTTGCCGGCGCCGTTGGGGCCGATCACGGCGTGGACGCGCCCCTTCCACAGATCGACCGAGACGTTATTGACGGCTGCCAGGCCGCCATAGCGCTTGGTCAGGTTTTTGGCCGACAGCAGCACCTCACTCATGCGAATCTCCCTTTGCATTCTTGCTTTGGCGGAGTCGTCCGAACAGGCCCAGCAGGCCGCGCGGCGCTAGCACCACCAGGCCGACAATGAATATGCCCATCCATAGTTGCCAGTGCTTGCCGAGGTCGACGCTGCCCACCTGAGGCAGTTCCTTGAACACGTGCAGCAGGTACTCGAACGCGAACGCACCCACGATCGCCCCGGCGAAGTTGCCCATGCCGCCCAGGATCACCATCATGATCGCGTGCGCGCTCATGTGAAATCCCATCAGCTCGGGATTGACGTAGCCGGATTGCACGCCCGTCAGATAGCCGGCCAGTCCGGCCAGCGCGCCGGCCAGCGTGAAGGCCGTGAGCTTGTAGCCGACGGTGCCAAAGCCCATGGCGCGCATGCGGTGCTCGTTGACGCGGATGCCTGCCAGCGCGCGGCCGAACGGACTCCACAGCACGCAGCGCAGGAATGCATAGACCGCGACCACCAGCACCAGTGTGAAGTAGTACATCGTGACCTTGCTGTCGAGGTCGAACGGGGTCCAGCCGAACAGCGTGGCAATCGGCTTGAAGTTAACGTACAGCCCGTCCGAGCCGCCCAGCGAGTCGTTGTCGTGGAACAGGAAATAGATCATCTGGGCGAATGCCATGGTGACCATGATGAAGTAGATGCCGCGCGTACGCACCACGAAAAAGCCGACGATCAGCGCAGCCAGCCCGGACGCGAGCACGGCGAGCGGCAGCGACCACCACAGGTTCACCGGTTCCGACTCGGGCGTCAGGAAGGCCAGCGCATAGCCGGCCAGCCCGAAATACGCGGCATGTCCCAGCGAAACCAGGCCGGTAACGCCTTGCAGCAAATCGAGGCTCATGGCGAAGATAGCCATGATCATCATGCGCGTTACCATTTCGGTGTAGTAATCGCTGCTGACGAACGGGAAGGCAGCCAGCGCGACCAGGCCCATCATCAGTGCCAGTTGCACGCTGCGCGGCAGGGTTTCGAGATTGGCTTTGGGAGCGGCCATCAGTTATGCTCCCGCGCACCAGTCATTCGGACGTATCGATGTATCGTTATCATTGTTTGAACAATCCTTCCGGTTTCCACAGCAGCACGGCCGCCATTAATATATAGACCAGCATGCCCGCCACTTGCGGCAACAGCACTTTGCCAAAGGTGTCCACCAGGCCAACCAGCAGGGCGGCGATCAGCGCGCCCCGCACCGAGCCGATGCCGCCGATTACCACCACCACAAAACAGGTAATGAGCACTTGCGAACCCATGTTCGGGTAGACGCTGGAGATCGGCGCGGCGATCATGCCGGCAATCGCGGCCAGGCCGACGCCGAGTGCGAACACGGCGCCATGGATCAGCTTGATGTTGATTCCCAGCGACTCGGTCATCTCGCGGTTGAAGGCGCCGGCGCGGATTTTCATCCCCAGGCGCGTCTTCGAGATCAGCAAGTACAGGCCGATGGCCAGCGCGATGCAGACACCCGACATGAACAAGCGGTACACCGGATACGACATCGCCTCGGTCAGCGGAATCGAAGCGCTGAGCAGGTCGGGAATTTTGGCGCCATGCACATCGTCGCCCCACAGAATCGAGCGCAGTTCCTCGAAGATGTAGATCAGGCCAAAGGTCAGCAGTACCTGGTCGAGGTGGTCGCGGTCGTAGAAGTGGCGAAACAGCAGCCGCTCCAGCGCCAGTCCGAACAGCACCGACAAGATAGTGCCGACCAGGATCGCGAGCAGCAGGCTGTCGAACGCGCCGGACAGCGAGTACGCCAGGTAGGCGCCCAGCATGTAAAAACTTCCATGCGCAAGATTGACCACGTTCATGATGCCGAAGATCAGCGTGAGGCCCGCGGCCAGCATGAACAGCAGCAGGCCGTATTGCACGCTGTTGAGCAGCTGGATGAGAAAGTTGGCTAAATCCATAGTTGGTTAAGTCCGTCGGTACAGGGGGGCAAGCAAAACCACGGAGGGCGTCCGCGGTTTCCAATCACATGGGTGCCCTTGCGGAGCGCCCGCAGTCAAGCATCAGAGCATGCGGCAGCCCTTGGCCGGGTCGGCCAGGGCCTTGACGGCGATGCCAATCACCTTGTTCTCGTTACCGACCACTTCGCGCAGGTAGAAGTCCTGGACCGGATTGCCGGCCTTGGACAGCACGAAGCTGCCGCGCGGGCTGTCGATCCGGGCTGCGCGGATGGCTTTGCGCAAGGCGTCCTTCTGCTTGACGTCGCCGCCAACTGCCTTGACGCCCGCCGCAAACATTTGCGCGGCGTCGTAGCCCTGGACAGCGTAGACATCCGGCTGCAATTTGTAGGTCTTTGCGTAAGAGGTCCGGAAAGCGTTGTTGCGCGGCGTATTCAGGCCATCGCCGTAGTGCAGCGTCGTCAGGATGCCTTGTGCGCTCTTGCCCTGCGCCTCAAGCGTGCCGTCAGTGAGGAAGCCCGAGCCGTACAGCGTGATCGACCTGTTGAGGCCGGCGGCGGCATAATCCTGCACGAACTTGACTGCGGCTCCGCCGGCGAAGAAAGCGAAAATGGCGTCCGGCTTGGCCGATGCCGCTTCGGTCAGGGTGGCCTGGAACTCCACATTCGGAAACGGCACGTTCAGGTCGCGCAGCACCTTGCCGCCGCTTTCCTCGAAGCCCTGGCGGAATGCCGCGACCTGTTCCTCGCCGGCCGAGTATTTCCAAGTGATGGTCATCGCCGTTTTCTTGCCTTTCTGGGCTGCGACCTTGCCCATCGAGTATGCCGTTTGCCAGGCCGAGTAGGACGAGCGGAAAATGTTGGGTGCACACAGGGCCCCGGTCACGGCGCCCACGCCGGCGTTCGGAACGATGAGCGTGACGTCGTTGTCCTTGGCGACCTTGGTCAATGCCAGCGCCACACCCGAGTGCACGGAACCGATCAGCACATGGACCTTGTCGCGCTGGACCAGGCGGTTCGCATTCTGGATCGCCTTGGACGGATCCGATTCGTCGTCGAGCTTGAAATACTCGACTTCGCGGTTAGCCAGCTTGCCTCCGTTTTCGGCGACATACAGTTTGAATCCGTTTTCGATGGCGACGCCGAGGGCGGCAAAAGTGCCGCTATACGGAAGCATGAAGCCTATCCTGATTTTTTCCTGTGCATGGACGACGGTGGTTGCCATGCCCAGTGCGGCAACGGACAAGATTTGGACGAAACGGAGGTGAAAAGTGGCCATGGGTCTCTCTCGGGTTGCGGGTGCCGTGACTAAAAAATTGAGTATTTATTGCGCCGGAATTGCGGCAGGCGCGGTCTCATGCTCGGAAGCGCCGACGCCGGAGGGCTCTGTGGCATCGCCGATATACCGAATCGGAGATTGTTCGGTGCGGTTGATTTGAAGACTGAAAATGTCGAACCGGTTGTAGTGGCCCAGGATGTCGTGGTATTGCTTGGGCGCGATGCACTCGGCCAGGTCGATGTCGGCATACGTGATGCCTTCGACGTCCACCAGGGGGTCGGAGATGATCACGCCGTGCGGATTAAAAATCGCCGAGAACGCGTTGGGCGAGCCGGACATGCGCTCGCGCTCTTCGTCGTTCGAGGCAATCGCATCGACGATCTCGGGCGACATGGCTGAACACGCGACGATGCTGAACACCTTGCCTTCGAACGAATGCGCACCGATGCGCGTCTTGATGGCGGACGGCATGTCGTAGCTCGAAACGAAGGGAAACGCGACGAAATTGGCGATGTGCAGCAGTTCGCCTTCGGCGAGAAGCGCGAAGCGCGCCAGCGTGTTGGTGTTCTCGCCGCAGGCCAGCATGCCGATCGGACCGATCTCGGTTTCCGACACGCGCAGGCCATGCGCATCGCCGGCGGTCCACGACAACTTTTCGGCGAAAGTCGGCACCAGTTTGCGCTGGCGGTTGATCAGGCCTTTTTCGGGCGAGAACAGCAGATTGGTGTTGTAGATCGTGCCCACGCTCTTGGCGCCGCGCTCGTTGACACCAATGGCAATGTGGATATTGTTGTCACGGGACAGGCGGCAAAGCTCTTCGACCTCCGGACCGGGCACGTCGATGGCGCTGAAGTAAAGACGCTGAAACCAGGCGCTGCCGTCGAGAGGATTCTTGAGCCAGTTCCAGTAAGGGTAGCCGGAGACGAATACTTCGGGGAAAACCACAATGCTGGCGCCGGCGGAAGCGGCTTCGCGAACCAGCTTGCCAACTTTCTGCATGGTAGCGGGCGTATCGAGAAAGCAGGGCGCCGCCTGCACCGCGGCCGCTTTGAATTTTGCAAATTTTGGCATCACCGATCCTTTTAAATGACTGTTAACTGGATGCCATTACAAAGTGTCTACTCGGCAGTGTCAAAAAGTATCGTCCCAATGCATTCCGCATTTCGTAATTTGACGATGGGCGGCTGTCACCGACCCTGCTTGTGCCCAGCGAATTGCAGGATCTGGGCGATGACGCTCGCTTCCCGTTCGGGTGTAAAGTGGCTCTCGCGGCCCACCACAGACAGCACGGCGATGACGCGACCGGCATGGTCGAACAGCGGCGTCGCGATCGCCATGACGCCCGATAGCAGGTGCCCTTTGTTCACGAAAAACATGTCCTGTTTTACAGTGCGCCTGAGTTCATTCAGTTCGTTGAGGTTCGCGACGATGGGTTCCTGATCGGGATCCTTCGCCTCCAGTTCATTTGAGACCAGGGCGTTGGCCAAATGGGGCGCAAGGAAAGATGCGAACACGATGCCGGCACCCGTCGAACAAATTGGCAGCAAGGTTCCCGACCTGACCGTTAGCAGGACCGAGCGGCTGCTTTCTTCGACATTGACGACGATCGGCCCCTTCGCGCTCCAAATGGACAGCGAAATGGTTTCGTCGATGGCGTCGCGCACGACGCGCTGACGGCGCACCGCATCGATCATCGCGTCCGATGAGTTCATCGCCGCCGCGCCCAGCTCCATGGCAAAGGCGCCCAGCTGGTACAGCCGTGTCCGCGCATCCTGCCGGACCAGGCGCGCCCGGATGAGGCTGGTGAGATAACGATGGAGTTTGGCCGCGGGAATGCGCGTTTCCGTGCTGAGGTCCTTGAGGGATACGCTGATGTGACGGGCCATGAGGGCTTCGAGGATGCGCCCGGCAACCTCGACCGACTTCACGCCCTGGCGGTCCAACGGATCGGCCGTCTCGGCGTCGGTGTGCACACTCGCGCTGCGGATGGAATCGGGCTCCGGCTGCCCTACGGATAGGAAATTCAATCGCATAAACCCAAGTATGGCACGGGTCGGGCGTGCCAAAATGCCCCCGCACCCTGAGGTTTGAGCCGCCGAACCACGTGATTGGCGACACCCCTGCGCGCCAAACAGTCTGCGCTCGGCAACGAATGCAGGCCTAGTCCGCAGCGAGTCTGAAACGCCGCTTTGACCTGTCACCAGTTAACGCGCTGATCGACATCAAAGTCCGGTGCGGGTTGCGCTGTCCCATCCCAGTCGGCTCCCCAGTCCGGCTCGACTTGCGCCCCGTCATCCATCTGCGCATCACCACAGTCCTCCCACAGCGGCGGCCCGCGTGCCGAGGCGATGTGCGGGGGCTCGGATTCCACGCCGATGTGATTGAGGATCTTCCTGACCTGTGTGCCCTCGGTGATGAAGCGATCAGGCGCATCTGCCCGCCGCACATCGGACACAGCAGCGGGAAAACCTCGTAGATTGGGGTCTCCTCGTTTTCAGTGCAATAAGTGACGGTACGCAAAGCTAGCACTGGCGCGGGGGTGGTCTGGGTAGACCGTTGATTTCATTGACTTTCCTGTTCGCTTTGTAAACGGGTATGGTGGCCTC
>Ga0207975_100393_pt1 | contig 24164 bp, 17 predicted proteins | sample LakWasMe91_HOW11_2_FD_183913 | JGI IMG/M metagenome (GOLD analysis project Ga0207975, IMG submission 183913) | Freshwater sediment methanotrophic microbial communities from Lake Washington under simulated oxygen tension - Sediment Metagenome... | ecosystem: Environmental > Aquatic > Freshwater >...
ACATGATCGTGATCTCAATGCTGCGTTAAACATTCTCCGTCGCGGACGTGCGACGCTAGCTGTAGGAATCCCCGTCCTTTAGGTCGGGGAGGACGTCAATGTGTTGCTCCGGTGACGGGCAGGATGCGCACGCCTTCATTTTGAGTTCGCCACACCAGGACCATGCCCGACGCGCTCGCGAGCAGGTGAGGGTGATCCGAGTTGCCCTGGGTCGAGGCCAGTGCGCCCTGCTTCCACGACAGGCCGCCGTCGTCCGAATAGCGTGCAAGAATGGCGGTCGATTTTCCGTCGAACTGTTTCCATACAATCGCAACTGCTTTTCCCTCGGCAATCACCTCGGCATGCGCGGCCTGCGCCGAACCCAGGCTGACCGGTACGCCTGGCGCACCGTCTTGCCCGGTGGCGGCGTAAAACACGCCACCCTCGTCGCCCTTGGCATTGAACCAGACCTGGTGGCGCGTGCCGTCGGGCCCATACGCGAGCGCGGGCCCGTGATGCGGGCAAGCGTCGAGCCGCCAGTCGTCGAACGTCGTGCGCACCAGCGGAGCAGCTGGTCCATCTGGCCTCAGTTCGCGCATCGCATGGTCGCGCACGTTCGGCTCGAACACGTGCCGCCACATGGCCACCGCCGTGCCATGCTGGTTCAGGGCCAGCGCGATGCGGCAGCATTCGCAGGAATGATCGGCCAGCTTGAAGTCGCCGCGAAAGCTGGCGCCGCCGTCCTCGGACACGGTGTAGTAGATCGCCGCACCCCGGTATGTTTCCTTGCGGGCCTTGGCCGCTTCGGCGTCGCGCTTGTCGACCCAGGCGATATAGATGCGCCCGCTCCTGTCCACGATCATCGATTCGAAACGATGCGTGATCTCGTCGCGGTTCGCATGCACGGTGGCGGGCGCGGAAAACGTTTGTCCGCCATCGAGCGAGCGGACGAAGCGGATTTCACCGGTGTAGGGTTTGCCCAGTGGCTTGGTGTAGGCGATGTAGATCTCGCCACGGCTGCCGAAGGCCAGCTTGGGCCGGCTTTCGCCTTCGGCCGCGACCGCTTCGGCCACCTGTGCGATGCGCCGCGGGGCAGACCAGGTGCGTCCCGTGTCGCCCGACACCTGCAGCAGCAAAGGGTGCTCCGTGCCGCTGTCGGTGCTGGCGATCCAGAGCCTTCCTTGCGCATCGAGCGCGGCGGAGCTTCCCAGTTCCACCTTGGCGGCCTTGTGCCCGGCATGCCCCATCTGGGCCTGCGCCTGTGTCGCGAGGGCGCTGCACGCGAGCAGTCCCAGTATCCTGAAAAAGTGTGCAATGTTCATCTAAATCTGACTCCGGTTGAAACCCCGGCCTTCAGGCCGGAGCGCAGAGAATACCCCGGCCTGAAGGCCGGGGTTTTGCGTAGCGATTGGAGGGGGGCGCCGAGCCGGGATTCAAACCCCTTCCAAATCTTGTTTAGACCGACAGGCCTGAAGGCCTGTCGCACTTCAATTGTTGTGTCCTTCAATAGTCGAATTGTAGACTGGTAAAAAAAGTACGCTGCGGGTACGGGTTGGGATTGACGTAGTACTTGAAGGAGCCGATATTGTTGACGCCGGCCGATGCGCTCCAGCGTGGCGCCACGCGATAGACGATCTTCGCGTCGAGGACGCTGTAGCGGCTGACGCCGCCGTACACGCCGGGGTTGACGTCGTTGTAGCGCCGGCTTTCCGTGTTGAACAGTGTATTGTGCTGGCGTCCGCTGTAACGATAGCTCGCGCTGTACGACAGGCGCTCCGATGCGCGCCAGGTGACCACCAGCGTGGCGCGCCAGTCCGGAATGCGCGGCTGGTCGGTGCCGGCCAGGCCCGGGTTGCGGCTGTCTTTCACAATCGTCGAGTTGGCATAGGTGATGCTGCCGTTCAGGTCGAATCCCGGGCGCAAGGCATCGCGCAGGTTCAGCACTGCTTCAATTCCGTAGGTGCGCACCCGGTCCACGTTCTGGATGCTCGACACGGTCGGCGTCACGGTGGTGTCAAGCTGCGCGATAAGCGCGTCGCGCTTGTCTTCCCAGAACAGGGAAGTGCGCAGCATGCCGCGCCCGAGGCTGCGCTCGGCGGCCAGTTCGGCCGCGCGCACATCTTCCGCTTTGAGCGTCGGATCATTTTGCTTCACGTTGTCGGGCAAGCTGATGACCTGGAAGATTTCGGCCACGGTCGGATAACGCACGGCCCGGCCCAGCGAGCCGCGCAAGGTCCAGTCCTGCCACCCGAAGTACGAGAGCGAGGCCTTGGGCGAAAAATCGGTGCTGGAGCGCTCCGCATGAACCAGTTGGCGGTAGGGAGCGGCGTTGGCGGCGTTGAAGTTGCTGCCGTCGAATGCGCGCCAGTGCTCGATGCGCCCGCCCGCCACCGCCGTCCAGGCCGGATCGGCCTGCCACGCATCCTGCAGGTAGATCGCCTCGGTTTGGGTCTTGCCGTAGGAACTGGACGAAGGCGCCGCGCCCGCGCCGCGCTGCCAGTCGCCGGCAACGGCCGAGGTGAGCGACTTCAGTGCATAGCGGTCGCGGTGATAGCCGGCGCTGACCTTGTGGCGCCCGCTGCGCCATTCGCCGCGCAGGTCCAGATTGGCCCAGCCGGTGCCGTCGCCGACCGTGAGCGTGCCGCCGCCGCTGGTGGCGCTGCGCGCTCGCTCGCGGTTTTCAGTGTAGATGCTGGCAATGGCTTGCCAGTCCCAGGCGCCGTGCGTGTGCGAGGCGAGCGCCAGGCCATGCATCGTGTGCATGCCCTCGCCGCTGGCGGGCGCCGCGCCCGACAAGGTGTAATAAGCGGCGTCGCCGGCAAACTTCACGTACCGCGCCGGACCGCTGCGCGCCGTGTTGTAGACGGCAGTGCCGGCCGCGTCGCGCAGGTAGCTGCTCACTCCGGAATCGGACCTGTTCTGCCACAGGCCGACGCTGTAGGCCGCGCGCAGCGTGGGCGAGAGCGCGTATTCCAGCTTGATCTTGCCGATGTCCTGGACCGTGTGGTCGGCGCCGATGGCGCTGGTGACGATGCGCGCCTGGCCGGTGCTGTCGATGTCGCGCTGTTCCCCGCTCACGGCCGTGGCCGCCGGCGCATCGGCCGGGAAGGCCCTGGCTGCCACCCCGAAGGTCTGCGGATGGCCGTGATTGTCCAGGTGATCGGCGCCGATGCGAAACGACCAGCGGCCCGCGGTGTTTCCAAGCGCCGCGCTGGCATGCGAGCCCGCGTAGTTCTGCTCAGTGCCGTACAGCTTGAAACGCTGCCCGAACAGGTCGACCTTGGCATGCGCCTCGAACCGGTCCGGCATGCGGGTTGTCATCAGTACCACGCCGCCGGCCGAATTGCCGGGGTAGAGCGCGGAAAAGGGGCCGTACATCAGCTCGACCCGTTCGATTTCCTCGGGCCCGACCATGCCCCAGCGCGGGGCGCTGCTGTAGCTGTTGTTCAGAAAATTCGACAGCAACAGATTGTCCGCATAGACCGTGGTCTGTGCGCTCGCCACCGAACTGTTCACGCGCATGACCAAGATGGCGTTGCGGTCGCCGATGTAGCGTTCCCGCACATGGGTGCTGGGCAGGTAATTGAGCGCCTCGGCGCTGGTCACGGCATTGATCGTGGCCGCGATCTGGCTGGCCGAGATGCTTTCGACGCTGGACGGCGAATGCGCCGGGACGGCCGATTTCTCGCCCTTGATGATTATTTCCTGCATTGCTGCCGTTTGCGCCGCGCAGGGCAGCGCGCCGTGCGCGAACGCGCCAATGGCCGCCGCCGTACGCAAGGCGCAGGCGAGCTTGAGTTGGGTTGACATGGCAACCTCCTGACAAGATGAAGGGGCCGGGGCGCGCGTGGGTGCGCGCTGCCGGCGGCTCGGTTGTGCTCAGGAGGCGGTGGGAGGGGCGCGTGGCTGTGCGCTGGCCCAGCTGAACAAAGGGCGCGGCGACTGGTAAAACAGGGATGGGAAGCGTGCCTCGGTGCGCTCGGGCGGCAAGGCAAGCGCGCTGGCCGGGGGCAGGCCGGCGCTGCCCGCGTCGCTCAGGCAGAACGGGCAATGATCGTGGTGCAGGTCTTTGTCAGCGGAGCTCGATGCATCCTGGGCGCTGGCGGTATTGACCAGTTTTACGCCCTCGATAGAACACACTTCGACCCAGTCGCCCTGGGCGCCGTGGAGCGCGGCCAGCAGGTGATTCATGGAAGGAACCAGAGCTGCCAGCAAAAACGCGGTACACGCGATCCAGGCTGCAATGTGGCGGTTTATTCTCGGCGTTCCCATTGCTGCATTGTAACATTGCCGCCTTGTTCGTGCGGGTCCCCCTTCGTGGCGGACCCGGCACGGCGTCCCGGCTGCGCCTCAATCCTGCGCGATGCGCGCTGCGATGTGGGCCAGCGCCTCGTCGACCTGGTCGATCAGGATCAGGCACAGGTCGCCTTCCGACAGGCGCGCGAGCGCCGTGTCGATCGCGACGAATTCGCCGTTGATCTCGTCGATGTGGCGGGTGCGCGGCGCGCCGGCCAGGCCCTGGCGCAGCAGCGCCACCACTTCGCCGTCGGCGCGCCCGCGCTGGCACTGGTCCTGGTACAGCAAGACCTCGTCGAAGGCGGCTCCCAGGATTTCAGTCTGCTGGCGGATATCCTCGTCGCGCCGGTCGCCGGCGCCGCTGATGACTACCGAGCGGCGCCGGGCCGGCATCGATTCGACCGCCGCCACCAGCGCCAGGATGGCATCCGGGTTGTGGCCGTAATCGGCGATCACGGTCGCGCCGCGGTAGTTGAATACGTTGAAGCGGCCAGGTGCGTTGTCGCTCTCGTTCGCGAACGACTTCAGGCCGGCGCGGATGTCGTCCCATTTCACGTCGAGCGCCCATGCCGCCGCCACCGCCGCCATCACGTTCTGCACCTGAAAGCCGATACTGCCGCCGCGCGTGATCGGTACCTCTGCCAGCGCCACCTGGTGCTGTTCCTTGCCGTGGGCGGCGACCAGCATGCCGTCCTCGACATACACCACGCGCTGGCCGTGGGTGCGGTGGGTGGACATCACCGGATGCGTGGCGTCGGCCGCGAAGAAGGTGACCGCGCCGCGACAGTTGTCGGCCATGCTGACCACGACCGGATCGGTCGCGTTCAATACCGCCATGCCGTTGTCGGCCACGTTCTGGACGATCACGCGCTTTAACACCGCCAGGTCTTCGACCGTGGTGATGTAGTTCAGGCCCAGGTGGTCGCCCGCGCCGATGTTGGTGACCACCGCGACCTGGCAGCGGTCGAAGGCCAGGCCTTCGCGCAGCATGCCGCCGCGCGCCGTCTCGAACACGGCCGCATCCACGTCCGGGTGCAGCAGCACGTTGCGCGCGCTGCGCGGGCCGCTGCAGTCGCCGCTGTCGATGCGGCGCCCTTCGATGTAGACGCCGTCGGTGTTGGTCATGCCGGTGCGCAGGCCGCACGCCGTGAGCAGGTGGGCGATCAGGCGCACCGTGGTGGTCTTGCCGTTGGTGCCGGTCACCGCCACCACCGGAATGCGGCCGTCGTCGCCTTCTTCGAACATCGATGAAATGATCGCTTCGCCCACCGGACGGCCCTTGCCGAAGGAGGGCGACAGGTGCATGCGCAGGCCCGGTGCGGCGTTGACCTCGACGATGCCGCCGCCGACTTCTTCGATCGGTTTCAGGATGCTGTCGCACACCAGGTCGACGCCGCAGATGTCGAGTCCGACCATGTCGGCCGCGGCAATGGCGCGCGCCGCCACTTGCGGGTGCACGTCGTCGGTCACGTCGGTGGCGGCGCCGCCGGTCGACAGGTTGGCGTTGTTGCGCAGGATGACGCGCTGACCCTTGGGCGGGACCGAGTCGGCCACATAGCCTTGCTTGGCCAGGCTGGCCAGTGCGATGTCGTCGAAGCGGATCTTGGTCAGGGAGGTGGCATGGCCGTTGCCGCGGCGCGGGTCCAGGTTGACCTCGTCGACCAGTTGGCGCACCGTGTGCTGGCCATCGCCCACCACCTGCGGCGGATCGCGGCGGGCGGCTGCCACCAGCTTGTTGCCGATCACCAGCAGGCGGAAATCGTTGCCCGGCAAGTAGCGCTCGACGATGACATCGTCGCGAAATTCAGCGGCAGCATGGTAGCCAGCGCTGAGCTGCTCGCGGCTGCTCACGTTGACCGTCACGCCCTTGCCCTGGTTGCCGTCCTTCGGCTTGATCACCACCGGCAGCCCGATTTCGCAGGCGGCGGCCCAGGCGTCGTCAGGGTCGCTCACCACGCGCCCGAGCGGCACCGGCACGCCGGCCGCGTCGAGCAGGCGCTTGGTCAGGTCCTTGTCCTGCGCGATCGCTTCGGCGATGGCGCCGGTGCGGTCCATTTCGGCCGCCTGGATCTTGCGCTGGCGGCTGCCCCAGCCGAACATCACGAGGCTGCCGTCGGTCAGGCGGCGATACGGAATGTTGCGCGCCAGCGCGGCCTGCACGATGGCGCCGGTGGAAGGGCCGAGGCGCACGTCCTCGTCTAGCTCGCGCAGGCGGGCCAGCGCGCCGTTCAGGTCGAACGGCGCATCGGCGCCGGCGGCCTCGCACAGTTGCTGCGCCAGCTCCAGCGCCAGGCGGCCGACGGCTTCTTCCGTATATTCGACCACGACCTGGTAGATCCCCGCTTCCACGGTGGCGGTGGTGCGGCTGAAGGTGACCGGGCAGCCGGCCTGCGCCTGCAGCCCGAGCGCGGCCAGTTCGAGCACCTGCGCCAGAGGGACCTTGTCGTCGTGCCCGGTCGGCTGCAGCGCGCTCAGTTGCGGGAAACGGGCGCGCAGGCGCTCTTCGAACAGCGGCATGGAGCCGATGCACTGTTCGTCGGTGCGGCAGGCAACGATCGCTTCGACCGAGGTGTGGTGGCTCCACAGGTTAGGGCCGCGCAAGGCCCGTACGCGAGATACTTCCATAAACCGTTCATCCTAATCTGGTGCGCCGCCGGCCACGCTTGGTGTGCGCGGCAGCCGGCGCTGGCCTGGCTTTCGCTGCCAGGTCGTGCAAGGTTAATAAACTATATTGGTCGCCGTGGTGTCGAAGGTCCTGAGGGCGGCCCCGATCAGTTCTGCGGGAACCTCCAGCGCCCACGCCGCGGCCACGGCGGCGAGCACGTTGGCCGGGTGCGTCGCCGTGCCGCTCTTGAGCTGCGCCAGCTCGAGCAGCGTGGTTTCCAGCGCCCCGTGCGCCAGCACGATGCGCTCGCCGCTCAGGAACACGGCGCGCCCGCCGCTGGCGCGATGCTGCGCGATCGGTGCCAGTTGCGCATCGAGCCCGTAGAAAATGACGGCGCCGTCGCACAAATCGGCCAGCGCGGCGACCGCCGGGTCGTTTGCGTTGAGCACGGCGGCGCCGTCCGGCAGGATCACGTCGACCTGGGTGCGCATCACGCTGCGCATGGCGTCGGCGTCGTGGATATGGAATTCGCCCAGGTCTTCGTGGCCGGCCATGTCGGTGACGATCCCGACCGCGCACTTGTCGTAGGCCAGTCCCTCGGCCAGGATCATGCGCGCATTGCTTTCGAATACGGCAGCCTGCAGGGTGCGGTTGATCAGCAGGCGCTGCCCCGCATCCCAGTTCATGCAGTCCCCGCTGACGACCTGGCGCTGGCCGAGGTACAGGCCCTCGCCGTTGACCACGCCGGTCGGGCGGCCGTTCAGGTGCAGCACGCAGCCGACCAGGCGCGTGATCAGGCTGGCGCCGCGGCTGCCGCTGACGCCGACGATGGCAATGCGTCCGCTCTCGTGCGGCCCGAACAGGTTGTCGACGATGGCCGCACCGATCGGGCGCGGCTTGCCTTCGGCCGGCTTGAGGTGGGCCAGCAGGCCGGGGCTGGCATTGACTTCGATGATGGCGCCGCCTTGCTCTTCGAGCGGGCGCGAGATGTCTTCGGCCACCAGGTCGACCCCGGCGATGTCCAGACCGACCACGCGCGCGGCCAGCGCGCAGGCATGCGCCACCGACGGATGCACGCGGTCGGTCACGTCGAAGGCCACGTTGCCGTTGGGCTGGATCAGCACTTTCTGGCCGGCCAGCGGGACCGACCATGCGGTCATGCCCTGGCGCTCGAGTTCGAGGATGATTTCGGCGCATTCGTGCGGCGTTACCGTGTTCAGCGGCGCATCCTCGCCGCTGCCGCGGCGCGGATCGGTATTGATCTGGCGGTTGACCAGCTCGATGATGTTGGTGCTGCCGTCGCCGGTCACCCAGAGCGACTCGCCCTTGGCCGCGGCCACCACCTGCTTGCCCACGACCAGCAGGCGGTGCTCGTCGCCGGTGACGAAGCGTTCGACCAGCACGCTGGCGCTGCCGCCCTTGCGGCTGGCCAGGCGGTAGGCCGCTTCCACGTCGGCGCGCGTCATCAGGTTGAGCGAGACGCCGCGTCCGTGGTTGCCGTCATACGGCTTGAGCACCACCGGCAGGCCGATGTCCTGGGCTTCTTCCCAGGCTTGCTCGGCGCTCTTGACCAGGATGCCTTCAGGCACCGGCACGCCGCACGCCTGCAGCAGCTGCTTGGTCAGGTCCTTGTCGCTGGCGATGCTTTCGGCAATGGCGCTGGTGCGGTCGGTCTCGGCGGTCCAGATGCGGCGCTGGCTGGCGCCGTGGCCGAGCTGGACCAGGTTGCCCTCGGTTAATCGAATCGACGGGATGCCGCGTTCGGTGGCCGCTTCCACGATGTGCGCCGTGCTCGGCCCCAGGCAGTGCCGGTCGACCAGTTCGCGCAGCTGCGCCAGGCCCGCCGCCAGGTCGTACGCCGTGTCCTCGATCGCGGCCAGCAGCAGCTCGCGGCCGGCCACCAGGGCGGCGCGCCCGACCTGCTCCTGGCGGGTGCGAAAGGCCATCTTGTAGAGGCCGCGCTGGCCGGTCGAGCGCGTCTTGCCGAAGCCGGTCTGCATGCCGGCCAGGTTTTGCAGCTCCAGCACCACGTGTTCGAGAATGTGGCCGCACCAGGTTCCTTCGCGCAGCCTTTCGAGGAAGCCGCCGCGTTCGCCGACGCCGCAGCGGTGCTCGACCAGGCCGGGCAGCCAGGCCAGCAGGCGCTCGTACAAACCAGGCAGGGTATTGGATGGGTAATCTTCGAGCTCGCCGATATCGAGCCACGCCTCGATGACCGGACGATAGGTCCAGATGTTCGGTCCGCGCAGATGCGTCACACGCAGGAAATCGATTTCTTTCTTCTTTGTCATGTAAATATTTCTGATTACAAGCTTGGTGCTGTTCGCGCCCAATGTTTATTTAGAGTTTTTATTCTAATTACCCGATACGTCACACATCTTCGCGTCCGTTCGCCGCTTCAATCGCCTCGTTCTCCTGGGGCGGTCCAGGTCGCGCTGCGCCCGGGAGGAAACGCTCGGTTCTCACGAACGCACCATGCTGTATACTTGCAGGAACGAAAAAAATAGCGCGCTCAACTACTTTCTGCCAGCCGAGGCAACCCGATAGAATACCGCAAATTGCCTCATGATATTGGCTGTCCTTGCCCGATTGCCCCTCCAGTTCTCCCGGAAAACCGCTTTAGATGACAACCGAACAACTTGTTTCTCCCAACCCACTGGTGTTACCGGCCATCTTCTTGCCAGAAGACTGGCAAGCCGAGGTCCAGAAAAACCTTGCATCAGGGGAAAACGTTTTAACTAGCCTGGAGGTTGACCTCGACGCGCGACTTCGTTTTACAAAAGGTCTGATTGTCGTCACAAATCGCCGGCTGCTGGCGCGCGCACCCGGCGAAAGCGGGTGGAAAGCATGGACTTACCGCCCCGGGCTGGTATTGACGCACCACGACCACGCGGGGGTGGGCCACCTTGAATTGCTCGACCAGCAAGGACGGCTGGCGGCCTGGCGCTTTACGCTCGGGCAGAACCTGCACGCGATACGCCTGCTCGACCAGTTCCGCGAACAGCTGGGCAGCCACCTGAGCGGCCAGCCGGTGCAGGTGCCCGAACAGGAGATCTGTCCGAGCTGCAAGGCGCCGCTCGAGCCGGAGCAGGAGGAGTGCCCGATCTGCGCCAAGGTGCTGTACACGCCGCCCTCGACCTGGACCTTGTTCCGGCTGTGGCGCTTTGCCAGGCCCTACCGCGGCCAGTTGCTGCTCGGCTTCATCCTGATGCTGCTGTCGACCGCGGCGCACATGATTCCGCCTTACCTGACCATGCCGCTGATGGACGAGGTGCTGATCCCCTACCAGAACGGGCAGCACATCGACCCGATGCTGGTGGTGATGTACATGGGCGGCCTGTTCGGCTCGGCGCTGCTGGCCTGGATACTGGGCTGGGCCATGACGTACGTGCTGGCGCTGGTGTCCGAGCGCATCGGCGCCGACCTGCGCTCGACCACCTATGAGCACTTGCTCAAGCTGTCGCTCGAATTTTTCGGCGGCAAGCGCACCGGCGACCTGATGGCGCGCATCGGCAGCGGCAGCGACCGGATCTGCGTATTCCTGTCGCTGCACCTGCTCGACTTCGCCTCGGACGTCTTGATGATCATCATGACCGGCGTGATCTTGTGCTCCATCAATCCGTGGCTGGCGGTCATCACCCTGGTGCCGCTGCCGTTCATCGCCTGGATGATCCACATCGTGCGCGACCGCCTGCGCACCGGCTTCGAGAAGATCGACCGGGTGTGGGGCGAGGTGACCAACGTGCTGGCCGACACCATTCCCGGCATCCGCGTGGTGAAGGCCTTTGCGCAGGAAAAACGCGAAGCGTCGCGCTTTCGCGAAGCGAACCGGCACAACCTTGCCGTCAACGACAAGCTGAACAAGGTATGGTCGGTGTTTTCCCCCACCGTGTCCTTCCTGACCGAGCTGGGCCTGCTGGTGGTCTGGTCGTTCGGCATCTGGCAAGTCTCGAAGGGCGAGATCACGGTCGGCGTGCTGTCCGCCTTCATCGCCTACAGCAGCCGTTTTTACGGGCGCCTCGATTCCATGAGCCGGATCGTCTCGATCACCCAGAAGTCGGCCTCGGCGGCCAAGCGCATCTTCGACATCCTGGACCATGTGTCGAGCGTGCCCGAGCCGCAAAACCCGGTCAAGCTGGGCAAGATCGAGGGCCGCATCGACCTGCGCGAAGTCGGTTTCCGCTACGGCAACAGGGCCGTCAACCGCGGCATCACGCTCAATATCAAGGCCGGCGAAATGGTCGGGCTGGTCGGGCACAGCGGTTCCGGCAAGAGCACCCTGGTCAACCTGATCTGCCGCTTCTACGATGTCTCGGAAGGGGCGATCCTGCTCGACGGGGTCGACATCCGCTCGTTCGCGCTGTCCGACTACCGCCGCAACATCGGCCTGGTGCTGCAGGAGCCTTTCCTGTTTTTCGGCACCATCGCGGAAAACATCGCCTACGGCAAGCCGGAGGCCACGCGCGAGGAAATCATCGCCTCGGCGCGCGCAGCGCACGCCCACGAATTCATCCTGCGCCTGCCGCAGGGCTACGATTCGATGGTGGGCGAACGCGGGCAGGGCCTGTCGGGCGGCGAGCGCCAGCGCATCTCGATCGCGCGCGCGCTGCTGATCGACCCGCGCATCCTGATCATGGATGAGGCGACCTCGTCGGTCGATTCGGAAACCGAAAAGGAAATCCAGAAGGCGCTCGACAACCTGGTGCAGGGGCGCACCACGATCGCCATCGCGCACCGCCTCTCGACCTTGCAGCGGGCCGACCGCCTGGTCGTGCTCGACCGCGGCGTGGTGGTGGAAGAGGGCAGCCACGACCAGCTGATGGCGCGCCAGGGCGCTTACTTCCGGCTGTACGAGGCGCAGGCGCGCAATGTCGACACCGACATGGACGACAAGGAATAATCAATGACAAGCACACCGTTTCAACTGAGCCGCAACAGTTTCGGCAAGCTGGTGCTGACCGGCGCACAGGGCCAGACCTACGAGGGTGTGATGCCGGTGCGCGCGTTTCCGATCCAGTCGCCCGAGCAGGGCATCGCGCTGGTGCTGCCGGACGGGCGGGAAGTGGCATGGATCGACGACCTGGCCGCGCTGCCGGCGCCGCTGCGCGAGCTGGTGCAGGAGGAACTGGACGGGCGCGAGTTCATGCCGGTCATCTTGCACATCGCCGGTGTGAGCAGTTACGCCACGCCCTGCACCTGGAGCGTGCAGACCGACCGCGGCGTCACCGAATTCGTGCTCAAGGGCGAGGAAGACATTCGCCGCATCGGGGCCGCATCGCTGCTGGTGGCCGACAACCACGGCATCCACTTCCTGATCCGCGACATGTTCACGATCGACAAGCACAGCCGCAAGATCCTCGACCGCTTCCTGTAGCCTGCGCCATGCGCGCGGCTAGGTGGGCAACTGGCCGAACTGCGCGGACAGGAAGTTGGCAATGCGCGTCTGGGTCGCGTCGAGGTAGGGAATGTTCAGGTGGTTCGAACCGGGCACGATTTCGTCGAGATGCAGCCGGCCCAGTTTTGCCACCAGCAGATCGGTGTGCGAGTGCGGAACCACGTCGTCGGACGCGGCCCGCAACACATAGGTCGGCGCCGTCAGCGCGGCGGCGTACTTGACCGATTCGAAGCGGTGCCGCAGCACGTATTCGATCGGGACCGTGTTCCGGAAGCGCCGCTTGGCGATCGCCAATATCGAGTCGTAGGGCGTGATCAGCACCACCGAATGGGCGGCGCGCTCGCTCGCCACCTGCACCGCCACGCCCGAGCCGAGGCTGCGCCCCACCACCGCCACCCGCTTCGGATCGACATGGCCGCGCTCGGCCAGCCAGTCGTACAGCATGCGCCCGTCGTCGACCATGTGCTGCTCGCCGGGGTCGCCCTGCGAATCGCCGTAGCCGCGGTAATTGACAGCGAGAACGGCCATGCCGGGAAACAGCTTGCCGGCGTCGCGCGCAACCCACGATACTTCTTCCGACCTGCCGCCAAAATACACCACACCGGGATGCGGGCCGACCACGGCAGGCGTCATCAGCCAGCCGGCCAGCCGGGTTCCGTCGGTGCTGCGTAACACAATGGGACGCGTGCGGTGACCGCTGCTGCGCGGGTTCGCCACCTCGCGCTTGATGGCCGGATTAAATACCAGCCGGCGCTGGCTGGCGGCGATGGCCGCGGTCAGGCCAAGCCACAACACGCTGGCCACGCCGGCCACTCCCGCCATTTTTCGTGAACTGTTCATGAGTAGCAGTCTACCTGCGTTTTTTCGCGTTCGCCGGCGGCGGCGCAGCAGTGCGTGCATCGGCGCCATTACTCATGCATTACGTGGCGTCCATACAACGCCCGGCTGCGCGGACCGCAACATCGGCAGGGCCGGTTCCTGATGTTGCCTTGCGCTGCCCGCCGCAGCGACAACTGGTAGGACCAATTCAAGTGCCGGCGCGATCCCGGCCGAGGCTGTTGCGCACGTAGTCGATATGCGTTTTTAACGGGAATGGTGGCGCGCTAAGCGCGCAATTGCATGGCAATAAGCCGTCCGGCGCAACGCTGGACGGCATCGGGTGCCGCCCCTCGGCGCCTGGGGCGATCCGCTTTCCATCTCATCTCCTTCTGTCCGCCACCGGGCGGCCCCGCCTGGCCGGCGGCCTGAGTCAATGGCGCGCATGGCGCCACCGAATACGTTGTTTTTTTGAAAAATATTTCCAGATTCCAACCCTGTGTGCGCTAGCGAACTGAGCGATAGAACCGAAGCGGGAATAGTGGAAACCTCAGTGGCTTCAGGGCAGTGGGCCACAAATTTTCGAACTGCCCGACGGTTTCCCCTCGGGGGTAAGCTCATGCAAGACGTCACTAACGAAGGAAATAAAATGAACGGTCTGAAGCGCTACACAAGAACATTATTCTGCTCGGTCGGCTTGCTCGTCACCGCATTCGTCGCCGGTTGCGGCGGCGGCGACCAGGGACGCGATCCGATCCTGGGCCTGCCCGCAGCCGAACTGGTTACCGTCGCCGTCACGCCGGCAACTTCCGCGGTCGCCATCGGCGGCACCCGCCAGTTCGTGGCCACGGCAAGTTACGCCGACGGCTCCTCGCGCGACGTCACCAGCGCCTCGGCCTGGGTCTCGGCCAGTCCTGCCATTGCGACCGTAGGCGCCGGCAACGGCCTTGCCAAGGGCGTCGCCGCAGGCAGCGCGGCAGTGAGCGCCAGCTTCGGCGGCAAGGCCGGCTCGGCCGTGCTGACAGTGACCCCGGCCACGCTGGCCTCGATCGCGCTCGCTCCGGTGAACCCGTCGATTGCGCGCGGCGCCAGCCAGCAGTTCGTTGCGATGGGCACCTTCTCGGATGCAACCACGCGTGACATTACCGCCGTGTCGACCTTTACCTCCGCCACGCCGGCGGTAGCGACCATCGGCGCGGCCAGCGGCCTGGCCAGCGGCGTCGGCGCCGGCACCAGCGTCATCACGGCAGCCTCGGGCACGCTGTCCGGCTCGACCACGCTGACGGTCACCCCGGCAGTGCTGATGTCGCTGGCGATCGCACCGGTCAACCCGACGGTGCAAGTTGGCGCCACCAGCCAACTGGCCGTCACCGCCAGCTACTCTGACCTGAGCACGGTCAACGTGAGCACCAGCACCGCGTATGCCTCGTCCAACCCGGCAGTGGCCAGCGTCGGCGCCTCGAGCGGTCTGGTGACCGGCGTCGCAGCAGGCTCGGCCGTAATGACGGCCAGTTTCGGCGGCAAGAGCGTCAGCACCACCGTCAACGTGCCTGCCATCACGCTCGCCTCGATAGCGGTCACTCCGGCCACGGCCAGCGTCAGCGTCGGCGCGACCCAGCAGTTCGTCGCCACCGGCACCTACTCCGATAACTCGAGCGCCAACATCAGCAACAGCGTGAGCTGGACCTCGGGCACGACCTTGGTCGGCACCGTGCTCTCGAGCGGCGTGGCGACCGGCGTTGCCGTCGGCAACGCGACCATCAGCGCAAGCCTGGGCGGCAAGTCCGGCAGTGCAGTGCTGAATGTGACGGCAGCGCTTCCGGCACCGCTGGCCACCATCGAGCTGGGCAGGGCGGCAAGCTTCGGCGTGCTGGCGGCAACCTCGATCACCGCCAATTCCGGCGGCACCACCCTGATCACCGGCGACGTCGGTTCGCCGTCGCAAACCACCGATCCGGTGCAGGCGGCCGGTTACACCAACTACAAGTCGGGCGCCATCCTGGAGGGCGCTTTGGCCGACCTGCAAGTTGCCGTCACCGACGCGCGTTCCCGTACCTGCGACGTCAACTCGGCCGCCGGCATCGACCTGGGCGGGCTGACGTTCACGCCCGGCGTGTATTGCTACGCCGGCGCGATCAGCCTGACTGGCACCTTCACGATGAACGGTCCTGGCCTGTACATCTTCCGCACCGCCTCGACGCTGGACACCTCGGCCAATTCGATCGTGGCCCTGAACGGCGGCGCCACCGCAGCGAACGTGTTCTGGGTGCCGACCGGCCCGACCACGCTGGGCGCGAACAGCGTCTTCAAGGGCACGATCCTGGGCCAGGTTGCCGCCATTACCTTGGGTGACAACGCGACCATGCTCAACGGCCGGGTGCTGACTGGCTCGGCCGCCACCTTGCGCAACAACCAGATTAGCAAGTAACACCACCCCCACTGAACGACACACCTTTTATTTCCGGAGAAAACTATGAAATTTGCAAAAAAACTGGCCACCCTGAGCGCGCTTGGCTGCTCCATGCTGGCCTGCCAGGTGGCGATGGCCGATGACCAGTTCATCAATCCCGAGTGGGCCAATTCGGCCTGGTATATCGGCGCCGGGATCGGGCGTTCGAAAGCGAACATCGACGATGCGCGCATCGTGCGCAGCCTGATGGCGAACGGCGCCACCAGCGTTGCGATGCGCAAGGATGAAAGGGATACCGGCTACAAGCTGTACCTGGGCAAGCAGCTGAACCAGTACTTCGCGCTCGAAGGCGGCTATTTCGACCTGGGCGACTTCAGCTTCAACGCCACCACCGTGCCGGCCGGCACCCTGAACGGCAATGTCGGCTTCCGCGGCCTGAACCTGGACCTGGTGGGCCAGTTGCCGCTGTCGCAGCGCTTCTCCGTGTTCGGCCGCGTCGGCATGCAGTACGCCAAGGCGAACGCCCACTTCAGCGGCGACCGGCTGGCCGCGATGACTGACCCTAACCCGAGCCAGCGCAAGCTCAACGGCAAGGTCGGCCTGGGCCTGGAGTACAAGCTGAGCGAAGCGCTGGCGCTGCGCGGTGAAGTCGAACGCTACCGCGTCAACGACGCAGTGGGCAACCGCGGCGACGTCGATCTGTACTCGATCAACCTGGTCTACAAGCTGGGCCGCCCGGCCGCCAAGGCCCCGGTCGCCTACGTGCCGCCGCCGGAACCGACCCCGGCGCCAGTCGTCGTGCAAACCCCACCACCACCGCCGCCCGCGGCGCCAGTGCCGGTGTCGGAGAAGGTCTCGTTCGCCGCCGAAGCGCTGTTCGACTTCGACAAGTCGATCGTCAAGCCTGAAGGCAAGGCAGCGCTCGACGGCCTGCTGAACCAACTGCAGGGCATGGACACGGAAGTGATGGTCACGGTCGGCCATACCGACTCGATCGGCTCGGACGCCTATAACCAGAAGCTGTCGCAGCGGCGCGCTGCCGCGGTCAAGGCCTACCTGGTCTCGAAAGGCGTGGATGCAGCGCGCGTATTCACCGAAGGCAAGGGCGAAGCCCAGCCGATCGCGGACAACAAGAGCGCTGAAGGCCGCGCCAAGAACCGCCGCGTGACGGTGGAAGTGGTCGGCACGCGCAGCGTGACGAAGTAATCGCAGGGCAAGCGGCTCCGCTAGGAGCGCAGGCGAAAAAAAGCCGTCCGGCCAACAGCCGGGCGGCTTTTTTTTGCCTGACCCGCGCAACCCGCGGGCAACGCGTCACTTGCGACCGTCGTAGTAGATCGAATTGCCGTCCCACACCATGATGTCCCTTCCCCCCGTGTGCCGAAGGTCTGCGCCGACCTTCCAGCGCCGCTTTTCGACGGTGTCGATCAACACGATCGGATACTCGGCGTCGTCGCCGTCCACCCAGCGCCCGGCCTTGCCGCCGTAGGAATTCCACACATAGGTCCCGTTCGGCCTGATGATCAGGTCGCCGGCCGATACGCCGGTGCTCACGTGCAGCCAGTCGAGGCCGCGGTATCCGCTCGGACTGGTCCACACCGCGCCTGGAATGGAGGTGCGCCAGACGCCAAAGTAATACGCGAGGCGTGCGCCGGGCGCAGCGGCCGGTTGCGCCGTATTCGTTTGCTCGTTCCACCTTGCGCGCGCCTTTCGCGCCGGCGCCTGGGCCGGTTCGCGCCCCGGCTGCAGCGACACCTTTATTTCATCGGCAATGAACATCGGGCTGCTGCCGTCCGGACAGGTGCGGGCACTGGCCGGCACTTCCTGGTTGCCGCACATCTGGCGTCCTGCTTGCGCGCCCGGCGGCAGCAGGACCAGGGCCGCGATGTCTCCACAAAAGTTTCTTTTGCATCGATCGAGTCTCCGTCATGAGGGTGGGCCGGAACGGTTTTTCCGCGTTGCGCGGCGGCGTCAGGCAAGCTTGTTAAATTACCATGAGGAAAAAGTATTCGCCATTGCCCTTCTTGTTTCAGGTCAAGGTTTTTCCGCTTCGTACCCAGTCGGTGCGTGGTCGAGGTCGTGGCCGAAAAGCGCGGGAAACGATCCGGCGAGAAAAAAACGTCCGCTGGCTGGACAGTCTTTTCGTGTGCCCGTCGGCGCGTGTCGCAAAAGTTCCCCTAAACCGGGGCCTGCGCCAAGGCATGGATCAAGGACTATTCACGAACGGACCTTAGAATAATGCGGTATCAGGCTGGCCATGGCGCACGCTTGAGCCTGCACGCAACACCCTGCGCCGCTCAGGGGAGGCCGCAATGCACAAACCTGTCGTACTGATCACCGGCTCGGAGGGCCGCATCGGCAGCGCCATCCGGGCCGCACTGGCCGATGCGCACACCGTTGTCGGCTTCGAGCGCGAATGCAAGGGCGACGACTGCATCGACGCCGACATCACCTCGGACGACGCGCTCGACGCGGCCTTTGCGCGCCTGCGCGAACGCTACGGCAACCGGCTGGCCTCGGTGATCCACCTGGCCGCCTTCTACGATTTTTCCGGCGAGCCCAACCCGATGTACGACACCGTCAACGTCAGGGGCAGCGCGCGCCTGCTGCAGGCCTTGCAGTCGTTCGAGGTCGAGCAGTTCGTGTACGCCAGCACCATGCTGGTGCACGCGCCGAGCGCGCCCGGCCAGCCGATCACCGAGGACTGGCAGCTGCAGCCGGCCTGGCCGTATCCGTTCTCCAAGCTCGAAGCCGAACGCGTGGTCGTGAACGAGCGCGGCAGCATCCCGGTGCTGATCCTGCGCCTGGCCGGGGTCTACAGCGAGGACTGCGAGCTGCCGGCGCTGGCCTACCAGATCCGGCGCGTCTACGAACGCCAGGCGCTCAGCCACGTATTTCCCGGCGATGTCTCGCACGGCCAGGCTTTCGTCCACATCGACGACGCCGCCGCGGCCTTCCGGGCCGCGCTCGAGCGGCGCGCACAACTGCCCGAGGAAGCGGCCATCCTGATCGGCGAGCCGGTCACGGAAAGCTACGAGGCGCTGCAGAACATGATCGGGCGCCTGGTGCACGGCGAGCCGTGGGGCACGCGCGAGATCCCGAAGAGCGTGGCGGCGACCGGAGCCTGGCTGCAGGACCGGATGGAAGAGCTGATCCCGGACGCGATCGATCGCGGCGTCGAACCTTTCATCAAGCCGTTCATGGTGCCGCTGGCGGACGATCACTACGAACTCGACACCGGGCGCGCCCAGAAGCTGCTGGACTGGCAGCCGCGCCATGCGGTGCGGCGCAGCCTGCCGTCGATCGTCGGCCGGCTGCTCGAGGACCCGCTGCGCTGGTACCGCCGCAACAAGATACCGGTGCCGCTGTGGCTGGAAGAGGCGCCCGGCGAGCCGACCCCGGGCGCGCGCGTGGTGGCCGAATACCACGCGCTCGACCGCTTCGAGCACCAGCGCACCTTGTGGTGCCACTTCGCCAACGCGGCGCTCGGCCTGTGGCTGATCTCCAGCCCGTTCGTGTTCGGCCTTGCGCAAGCCTGGCTCGAGCCGGCGGCGCTGGCCGCGCCCGACGCGCGCGGACTGGCCTACTCTGCCACCTGGATGACCATGAGCGACATCCTGTGCGGCGCCCTGGCGCTGGTGTTTGCGCTGCTGTCGCTCTCGCGCGACGCCGGCTGGGCGCGCTGGAGCGTGGCGGCGCTCGGCTTGTGGCTGCTGTTTGCCCCCTTGCTGTTCTGGACCCCGAGCGCGGCTGCCTATGCCAACGATACCCTGGTTGGCGCGCTGCTGATCGTGTTCGCGGTGGCGCTGCCGGCGCCGCCCGGCATCAGTCCGCTCGCACGCGTGGCCGGCCCCGACGCGCCGCCCGGCTGGGACTACAGCCCGTCCGGCTGGAGCAACCGCCTGCCCATCATTGCGCTGGCGCTGGTTGGCCTGTTCATCTCGCGCTACCTGGCCGCCTACCAGCTCGGCCACATCGGCGCGGCCTGGGATCCCTTGTTCGGCAGCGGCACCGAGCGCATCGTCACCTCCTCGGTGTCGCAGGCGTGGCCGGTGTCGGACGCCGGCTTGGGCGCGGCCGTCTACGTGCTCGAGATCATCACCGGCGTGATCGGCGACAAGCGGCGCTGGCGCACCATGCCGTGGCTGGTGCTGCTGTTCGGCATCCTGATCGTGCCGCTGGGCGCGGTCAGCGTGTTCTTCATCATCATCCAGCCGGTCGTGATCGGCACCTGGTGCACCTTGTGCCTGGTGGGCGCGCTGGCCATGCTGCTGCAGATCCCGTACTCGTTCGATGAAATCCTGGCCACCCTGCAGTTCCTGAAGAACCGGCGCCAGCAGGGCAGGCCGCTGTGGTACGTGCTGCTGCACGGCGACACCATGGCCGGCGGCAGCGCCGATTATTCCGATAATTTCGAAGCGCCGGCCGGCGTCGTGCTGCGCGAGATGCTGCTGACCGGAATCAGCGTGCCATGGACGCTGGTGCTGAGCACCCTGATCGGGGTGGCGCTGATGTGCACGCGCCTGCTGTTCGGCACGTCGGGCGCGGCCGCCGACAGCGACCACATTGTCGGCTCCTTGGTGGTGACGTTCTCGATCATGGCATGGGCCGAGGTCGCGCGCCCCTTACGCTTCGCCAATATCGGCTTCGGCGCCTGGCTGCTGGCCGCGCCCTGGATGCTGGGTGGCTACGAGGGCGCCGCTCAGGCCGCTTCGCTTGCGTTTGGCGCAGTGTTGATCCTGCTGGCCTATCCGCCGGGGCGCATCGCGGCCCACTTCGGGGCCTGGGACAAGATAGCGCGCCTGCGCCTGCCGCTGCGTCCCGAGCGGCGCGCACCGCATGCGCATGCATGAGCAGCGGCAGCGCGCCCCTACAAGGTCCTGGCCGGTGCGCCCACGCGCACCGACAAGCCGCCCAGCTCGGCCGATTTGCCGACGCTGAGCGTGAAGCCATGCACCTGGGCGATGCGGCGCACGATCGACATGCCCAGACCGCTGCCGCTTTCGGCACTGCCTGGCACCCTGAAGAAGCGCTCGCCGAGACGGCCCAGGTCGGGTTCGGCCATGCCCGGGCCGCCATCGTCCACGCTCAGCACGACGCGCCCGGCGTCACGCCGCACCCGCACCCTGATCGGCGCCGCGCCCGGGCTGTAGCGGATCGCGTTGTCGACGATATTGCGCACCAGGACCGCCAGCAAGGTCTCGCTGCCGGCCACCGTGCAGCCGCGATCGCCCTCGAATTCGAGCGCCTGGCGCTTCCCGATCGCCTTCGCCGCCAGTTCGCCGACCACCTGGCGCGCCAGCGCGCCGAGGTCGAGCGCCGCCATGTCGGGCGCGGCCACCGCTTCCAGCCTGGACAGCGTGAGCAATTGCTCGGCCAGCCGCGTGGCGCGGTCGCACCCTTCCAGCGTCGCTTGCAGTGCATGCCGGCGCAGCGCCTCGTCGGTCTCGGCCAGGGCCACCTGGGCCTGCGCGCGGATCGCCGCGATCGGGGTGCGCAGTTCGTGCGCCGCGTCCGCCGTGAAGCGCCGTTCCGACTCGATCAGGGCGCTGATGCGCCCGAACAGGCCGTTCAGGGCCTCGAGCATGGGCGCCATCTCCGAGGTGACGCCGTCGGTGCCGATCGGCTCGAGCGCCAGCGGCTGGCGCTGCGCCAGCGTACGGCCGAGCCGGCGCAGCGGCGCCACGCCGCGGTAGACGGCCCACCATGCAGCCAGCGCCAGGAGCGGCAACGCGACCAGCATCGGCCACAGGGTGCTGCGCAGCACGGCGAACATGATCGATGCGCGCGAACGCTCCAGTTCGCCCACATAAACCTGCACATCGCGTTCGGCCCCGTACGCGGCGAACACGCGCCATGCGGTGCCGTTGACCGGGACGGTCGCGAAGCCGCTCCTGAAGTTGCGGCCCGGATCGATCAGCGCAAGCTGCGGCGCATTGGCCGAGCGCAGCACCAGGCGCCCTTCGTGGAACACCTGGAACGCGACTTTGGGAGCATAGCGGTGCAGGGCCGGTGCATCGATCGCGCGCGCATCGTCCCCGATCTCGCCGGCTTGCTGCACCACCAGCAGCGCAGCGGCCTGCGCCAGGTGGCCGTCGAGCAATTCGTCAAGCTCATGGCGCGCATCGAACCAGGTCAGGACCCCGGCCGCCAGCCACACGCATGCGACCGCGGCAAGCACCATCACCAGTACCCGCGCCTGCAGGGAGTGCGGTGCGCTCATGGCTTGGGCGCCTCGCGCAGCAGGATGTAGCCGACCCCGCGCACGGTCTGGATCAGTGTGCCGCCGAGCTTGCGCCTGAGGTTATGGATATGCACTTCGATGGCATTGCTTTCCACCTCCTGGCCCCAGCTGTAGAGATGCTGTTCGAGCTGTTCGCGCGAAAGCACGCGGTCGGCATTGAGCATGAGCGCGTGCAGCAGGTCGAACTCGCGGGTCGACAGGGCGATGCTGGCGCCGGCGCGGCGCACCTGGCGCGCCGCCGGGTCGAGCTCGATGTCCCTGAGCGCGAGGACTTGCTGGACCTGTCCGTGCGCGCGCCGCACCAGCGCGCGCAGGCGTGCGGCCAGTTCCTGCAGGTCGACCGGCTTGAGCACGTAGTCGTCGGCGCCGGTGTCGAGGCCGCGAATGCGCTCGGGCACGGCGTCGCGCGCCGTCAGCACCAGCACCGGCAGCGCGATGCCGTCGCGCCGGATCGCGGCCAGCACCTGCATGCCATCCTTGAGCGGCAGCCCGAGGTCGAGCACCGCCGCCGCGTAAGGCTGGGCGCGCAGCTCGCGCTCGGCGGCCTCGCCGTCGCGCACCCAGTCGACCAGGAAGCCGAGCTGGCGCAGGCCGGCGCGCAGGCCGTCGCCAAGCAGGGGATCGTCTTCGGCCAGCAAGATGCGCATGGTATGCCTGTTCAGTCGTGGTTACGCCCATGGTCCCGGGCCTGGGACGATGGCGCCGGCTGCCCGCCTTGCGCCGGCGCGCTTTGCCACTGCAGCCACCCAAAGCCTACCACGCCGGCCAGCATCAGCACTGCCAGGCTGCGCCAGGCGCTACGGATGGCTTCGGGCGGCGTGCCCCGCTTGCGCCCGTCGATCATCGCGGCGACCAGGTTTTCGCGGTGCAGCCAGCTGCTCAGCAAGACCGCGGCGATGTGCAGCCCGACCAGGGCAAGCATGAGGTTGGCCAGCACTTCGTGCACTTCCTCGAGCAGGTCGGTGCCGAGCTCGTTGTACAGCGCCCAGCCCGATGCAGCCACCCCCAGCGCCAGGCCCAGCAGGGCAAGGATGGCGAGCGCGCCGGCCGGATTGTGGCCGGTGTAGTGTTCCGGCTTGCCACGCAGCAGGCCGGCGAGGTAGCGCGCCGCGGCCTTGGGACCGCGCACGAAGTTCGCGAAGCGGGCATGGCGCGTGCCGACCAGGCCCCAGACGATGCGAAACAGCACCAGCGCGGCCAGGGTGTAGCCGAGCGTGACGTGCAGCAGGCGCCAGCGTTCGCTCTCGGCGCTCAGGTAAGCGCCGCTGAAGCTGATGACCATGAGCCAGTGAGCCACCCTGACCGGGGCGTCCCAGACCAAAATCCTGGCGCGGCGCGCTTCGGTTGCCGGCGCCTCAGCGCGGAATGCGGATATGTCGTTCATTGAAATCTCCTTGATCGGCTTGGGTATGACAGGCGATACAGTTCGACGCGCTCTTGACCTGCGCCAGCTTCCAAGTGGCCGGCGCTATCTCGTCGTGCTTGCGCAGGAACCACGGCGAGCGCGTGATGCGCTCTTGCGGCGGCGCTTCGCGCACCCGTTTATAGGTGCCGGCGTTGGCCGTGAGCCAGCGTTCAAGCTGGCCCAGCGTGGCCGCGTCGAGCGAGGCGTCGGTGCCGTAGTGGCGCGGCAGGTTGCCCAGCAGGCGGCGCCATGAAGCGGCCGGCAGCAGCCCCGGCGGATAAGCCATATGGCAGGCGGCGCATTCTTGCTGGTACTGGGGCAACAGCGGCACGCGCGGCGTCGCCCGCTCGTCGTCGGCCAGCGCGACTTGCTGGAGGCCGAGCCCCAAAAGCAGGCTGAGCAGGACGCGTCGCGCGCGCCGCCCGGGATGGAAATAATGCATCATTGCAGCTTCTCCTTCGGTCAATTGGGGGCCGGCTGGGCCGGCTTGAGTGTCAGCAGCCAGGCCAGCACGTCGGCTTTTTCGGCGGCCGTGCAGGCGCGTCCGAGCACGTCGTTGCAGTTGCGGCGGAACCATTTCTCGGACTTGTCCGCGGCGCTGAAACGCTCGGGATTGAAGGCCGGCGCCAGCGGCCGGATCGGCTTGCCGGTGCCGGCGTGCTGGCCGGGACCGGTCGGCACGGCGCCATGGCAGGATGCGCAGCTCCATTCGCGCCCGTGGCGGGAGGTAAACAATTGCTGGCCGCGCGCAGGGACCGGCGCCGATCCGGCCTGGGCCGAGTAAGTGGACAGCAATTGCGCGGGGTCGGCGGCGCTGGCGGGGCCGGACGCGAACGCCAGCACGATGGCGGTGCCGAGGCCGGCAACAGCGTGGGACAGGATTGACAGGTTTTTCATCAGATTTGCTCCGAGAAACCTCGTCCTTTAGGGCGAGGAGTGAAAGGAGCCGACTGCGAATTGCGCAGCAATTCGGGCACCATGAAAAGCCATGCCGAAGCAGTCGATGCCTTAGGATTA